>Ga0207098_10072_pt1 | contig 31918 bp, 31 predicted proteins | sample Alteio_BWMinHeat_84_FD_153548 | JGI IMG/M metagenome (GOLD analysis project Ga0207098, IMG submission 153548) | Enriched cells from forest soil in Barre Woods Harvard Forest LTER site, Petersham, Massachusetts, United States -... | ecosystem: Environmental > Terrestrial > Soil > Temperate forest >...
CCGGTGCTGGGCGCAGCACAGGAAATCTCGCCGGAAATCGCACATGCATCTGGCGCGAGTGCTTCCGGTGTGGCCGCCGCCTCTTATGTCGTCGGAGAGGCGGACACATTACGAATCAATGTTTGGAAGCAGCCGGAAATATCGCAGCCAAACGTTGTTGTTCGTCCGGACGGAATGATCACGGTGCCGCTGGTAGGGGATGTGAAGGTTAGCGGTGCGACGCCCACTCAAATCGAAGCAATGCTGGTTTCCAAGTTGAAACAGTATGTAAGTGAGCCCCGAGTGACCGTAACGGTGGCAGAGGTATCGAGCAAGAGCGTTTATCTAATCGGTGAGGTCGCCCGTCCCGGCGCATATTCGCTCACAGGCCCACTCGACATCTTGCAAATTATCGCCAAGGCTGGTGGCGTCACGCCGTACGCACATCGCAAATCGATGTTTGTGCTACGCCGGGTGGAAGGTGGGAAGCAGAAGCTTCCAGTGAACTACAGCCAGATTATCCGCGGAAAACATCCGGAGCAGAACCTAAGCCTCCAGCCCGGAGACACGGTTGTGGTTCCATGACGATCCTGCGTCACAAAAGTTTCCAGCTGATGTTGGCTGTTACCCTGATGGCGCTGCCGGCGCTCGCACAAAGAGACTCTGTTCCCAACTCGGACCTACAAACCGACTCCCCGCCTGCTCCGTCGGCCCATGATAATTCGGCCCCGCCACCTGCGGCAGAGGGCAATTGGCTGGACCTTCGCAGCGTCGTGTTGACGCTGGGCGATCGAGGGAACACATGGATAGACGATTTGGCGGGCAGAGGACTGTTGTTCGGAGTCAGCTCCTCCCAGGGCTATGGTTGGACTCGCGGTCCGGCGTTCGATAGTTCCGCCGGGGCGCTTTCTGTGATGCAACCCTACCTGGGCTTTTTTGAAGCTGGGCACCAGACAAAGATTCTGTTTCAATACGCCCCGACTATTGATGTTTACGATGGCCGGGAATGGGGCGGAGGCGTTTTCCAACGCGCAAGTCTAGATGGGAGGCGAATTCTAACCCGGCACTTGACTTGGAATTTTTCTGGATTGACAACCTACGGTAAAGAATCTCTGCGACAGCTGGCTGGCCTTGCCCTCACTCCGGGTGAGGGAGGAACGCCAGGTTTTCTGACCTTCGGTTCTCCGCTGTCAAGTTCAGTACTGGTTGCATCTGGATCAACCGGGTTGAGTTGGGCCCGCACGACGCGACAGGAATTTGCGTTTACGGTAGGTAATTCTTACGGCTCGTCGGACACCTCGGATCATGAGGCGGTATCAGCTCGCGCGGAAATGGTCAACAAGTTGGGGAGACAGGCCACGTGGGACGCGTACACACAGGTCCATGACTACCTCAGCCAAAAAGGATGCATCGCGTATGGCGCAGGTGTTGGAATCAGTTCCGCGCTAGGTCAAAGAACTACCGTGGGAGTGGAAGGTGGTCCTCAATTCGGAAACACCGGATGCGGCAATCGTCTGAGTGCGGCTTTTGCCGGCTTCCTGCAAACCCGGCTTTCGACTCGTTTGGATGCATACCTGACTGCGAGGCGAGAGTTGATTGCCCCTTATCTGGTGGGAGACAGGTGGGCCGACACATTTTCCGCCAGACTCAAGGAACAGACCAGTCAAACCACTTTCGTAGATGCAGGTGCATCGTATGTGCGCAGCAATAGCGTAGGGCCAACACCGTCCTACGCTGCGTTCCTACTGTCTTCCGCTTTCCATTGGCGCGCGACCAACACTTTCAGCATCGTCGGCTCGTATCGGTATTTCCTGCGTAACGCCGCCTTTGCATCTCCCAACGACCGGCATAACTGGGTGTTTCTTACACTTCAATGGCAGCCAACAAGCCGCAGCTCACAACGACAATAACCTGGCTTTGTCGAGAATGCTTTCAAACATAAACCCTCTGGAAACCTTGCCATGAACCATCGCCAACGTTTGGATCCCTTAACTCAGGCGAAAGAGTTCTGGGGGCTAGTCATGCTTCATAAGTGGGCCGTTTTACTTGCGACTACAGTTCTGATCGCAGTTGCTATCGTACAAATCTCGCTACTGCCCGATTACTACGTAGCCAGCACCACCGTACTGTTTGATCCCCAGAAACTTCCGGAGAAGTACGTAGCCCCAACCACAACCGCCGATCCTGCCCAGCGGCTCTACACACTCACTCAGGAAGTTCTAAGCGCTTCACGGCTCCAGGAAATCAGCGAAAAATTGCAGTTGTATCCAGAATCCTCCAAACCCTCGCAGCAGGAAATCGTCGATCAGATGCGAAAGAATATCACCATCGAGATGAAGCAGGGTTCGGAACGGGACATGAGCTCTTTTGTCATTAGTTATACAGGCAAGAATCCCGAGGTTGTGGCGCTGGTTGCCAATCGATTGGCGGATAGTTTTATTGAGTGGGACCTGGCTGTCCGGGAGCAGGCTGCAACCGGAACGGCTGAGTTCCTGACGACGCAACTGCAAGATGCAAAGCAGGCCCTGGAGAAAGAAGAAGCAAAGATCGGTGAATTCAAGATCAAGCATTCGGGCGAAATGCCTGAGCACTTGCCGGCCAATATGCAGGCACTTTCCCGGCTTCAAGTCACGCTTCAAACCAACGGCGATTCTCTTAACCGGCTTGAACAGGAGAAAGTCTTATTGACACAGGCACCCGAAGCTGCTCGAAACCTTGTTACCACTCCGTCTCAAAAAGACCGCTTAGAAACTGAGCAGCGAGTGTTGGAGACGGAACTATCAGACTTGCGCACCCAGTACACCGACCAGTATCCCGATGTGATTGCGACGAGGGAGCGTCTTGAAAGCGTAACCAAGCAGCTAAAGAATTTAGCACCGGGCACAGCATCAGGCGCAGTTTCTTCGACGGCGGTGCGGCTGCAAATCGTGGAACGCGAAATGCAGCGGCTTCAGGAAGATCAGAAAAAACTCATCGCGCAAATCGATTCATACCAGGCAAGAGTCGAAGCAACACCGATGCGGGAGCAGGAGATTGAGAATCTGAGCCGGGACTATACCAATGTCAAGGAACAATACCAGAGTCTGCTCGACAAGCGGTTCCTGGCAGGGATGGCAATGGATCTGGAACGAAAACAGAAAGCAGAACGCTTTATTCTGGATCCGGCCCGCGTTCCAGACAAACCCGTGAAACCAAATCGACTTTTGCTGTTTGCAGTCGTACTCCCGTTCTGTTTACTGATCCCTGCGGGTACGGTGATTGCGGTTGGGGAAATCCGTGGAACCGTAGGCATCGATCGAGAGCTGCCATTACTGCTGCCAAGTACGGCACAAGTTATCGGCCATATCCCGATGATTGAAACACCGGCCAGCCGCCAACGACGGTGGAGGATGGCAATGTTGAGCATCGCGGGATCCGTTGTATGTTGTGCCTCTATCGCCGTATTCCTGTGGAAAGTACATCCGCACATTTTTTGAAACACGCATGCTGTTGACCCCGTGGCGGATTGCTATGACTTCCGTCTCGCTGGTCTAGTTTTCCTCTAACCCTTTAACTCACCCATTGGCAACCGCCTAAGTCTTGGCGCGGAGACCTAGCCCCGTGATGCTTGTACTCTTCTGGACGGCGGCAGCAATAATTTTCTATACGTACGCAGGGTATCCGTTATGGATATACTTGCGGAGCCGTTTATCGCCACACAGTTGGAAGAGAGGGGAGACTTACCCGGCCATCAGCATAATCATGGCCGTGCACAATGGCGTGACATTGCTTGGTGAGAAAATCAGCCATCTCTTGAGCCTGGACTATCCAACCATGGAGGTGATCGTCGTTTCTGACGGGTCATACGATGGTACGGATGAGATTCTGGACGAAGTTGCAGATCCACGTTTTGTCCCAATCATTTGTTCAGAACATCGTGGCAAAGCAGTTGCAATCAATCAGGGCATCCAGCGCGCCACCGGTGACATCCTGGTGTTCGTTGACCTTCGTCCACAACTCGAACCTCGGGCCCTGCGGGAATTAGTAAGTAATTTTGCCGACCCCAATGTAGGCTGTGCCGCTGGCCAGCTCTTCTTGCGGACCAATGATCACGACTCCGGTACAAGTGCCGTCAGCAATCTTTATTGGCGCTATGAACAGTGGGTGCGCAAGTGCGAAGCTTTGGTCGGCTCACCCGTAGGGGTGTACGGTGGCTTTTTTGCGGTGCGGCGTGGACTTGCTACTCCCCTGCCTGAAGGTTTGATTCTGGATGACATGTACCAGCCACTCTGCGTTGTGCGGCAAGGATATCGTTCCGTACTCGATGAAAGCGCACGCGCTTGGGATGTTTGGCCCAAGACTTCAGTGGGCGAATTTAAACGTAAGGTGCGAACCTTGGCCGGCAATTACCAACTGTTGCAGAAGGCGCCTTGGCTGCTGGGTCGCGAGAATCCTTTGCTCTTCCAATTGATTTCTCACAAGTTGCTCCGCCTGATCACGCCCTTCTTGTTTCTAGTTCTTTTTCTTGCGAATTGCGGATTGCATGCGACTCAACCATATTTTGCGATGCTTGCGATGCAGTCGATGTTCTATGGTTTGGCGGTGATCGGACTTCTTTGGGACATTCCAATAGTTAGTCGCTTTGCCGGACCAGCGAGCGGGTTCATTCTCTTGAACTGGGCCGCAATTGTGGCACTGTTCACCTTCTTATTCCGACCACACTCGCTCCTGGATCTCTGGGTTAGAAGGCGGCCTGCGGCTGAGGTGCGCCCCGATCCCCGCAATCTGGCTGCTTAACGCGTGTCTCCTCCGAAAGGTTCTGGCTTACTTCGTTTTATCTGAACAGAACAGGGCTTGATGGGCTTCCTCTTAACTCTGATCTATGTCTCACTGGCATTGTTGTCGCCAGCTGATCTGTTTCCGTCACTCTCGCAGGACAGAGTACAACTCATCCTCGCGATTGTGGCCCTGCTTTTCTCGTTGCCGGGACTTCTCGGCGACCGCTTTTTCCGTATTCCGCAGGTATATCTGCTTACCGGATTACTTGGAGCCGTAGTTCTCTCGCAAGCCCTGGGAGGCCACTGGATCGGGGGTGGCCCTGTTGCCCTTGAACGGTTCCTGCCCAGCGCCATCGTCTTCTACCTCATTCTGCTAAATTGCCGAAGCCTGCGACGGCTCAGAATACTTGCTTTCGTGCTTGCGGCAATCAGCATCTTCTTTGTTGTGCAAGGGGCCAAAGCATACTTTGCTAATGATTTGAGCAGCGCTTTCTTGCTGGTAAGTCCAGGGGATGCTAATGCAACCGTCGTGCGAATGCGAGGTCTCGGAATCCTCCATGACCCAAATGATCTGGCACAGTTTCTAACATTGATCATTCCGTTCTTTTGGATGCTCTGGCAGGAGCACCGAAATGTGCGGAATGTCACTTTTGTCATTCTGCCGACTGTTTTTCTTGTTTTCGGTATTTATCTGACGCACTCGCGTGGGGCGATTCTTGCGCTGCTTGTGATGTTGTTATTTGCACTGAAGGACCGATTTGGTCTCGTGCTTTCGGGCGCTGTAGTCGCGCTTGCACTGATGGCTTTCCTGGCCATGAATTTTTCGGGTGGCCGCGATATCTCGATGCAAGCCGGCGAGGACCGTCTGGAATTTTGGGGCACGGGTCTTCAGTTGTTTAAATCTTCACCATTATTCGGTATTGGTTTTGGAAACTTCGCGGACCATAACTTTGGACATACGGCTCACAACTCCTTTGTGTTGTGTCTCGCGGAACTCGGAATGATGGGCTACTCGCTTTGGATGGGCCTACTGGTCTTCACCGTTGCAGGATTGAATTCAATCATCGCTTCAATCAAAGCTCTGCGCCCTGGAGCGCGACATGTTAGTTACCCATTGATCCAGCTTTCCACCCCAGACTGGAATCTTGAGGATGGCGGCAACCGACAAGAAGTTGAACGCTGGGCCAAAATGCTTCGACTTTCGCTGGCTGGGTTCCTGGCTGCCGCTTGGTTTTTGTCCCGCACCTATGCGCTTGCTCTCTATCTGATTCTGGGCATGGCAGTAGCACTTCTTTGGCTAACCTCGGAAAAAGAAGAAACCGTCAATCGGCAGCCATTGTGGACGCTTTTTGGCCTCACCGCGAGGCTGGAGTTTGCCGCTATCACACTGATCTACGCATGTTTGCGGGCGCGATCATTTTTGTAACTGGCGGCTAGTGATCTCTGTACGCCAACATGGAATCGGCCATGCCAGATAGTCAACCACGGCTAAATGGAAATATCGTAGAAATAGATGGACTTCGGGGAATCGCAATTTTCCTCGTACTCCTGCATCACTTCTGGCCGGGAGGCTCGGGCCCACTGCGGCGCTTTGCGGAGCTGGCACACTTGGGTTGGATCGGGGTGGACCTTTTCTTTGTCATCAGCGGCTTTCTGATCACTGGTATTTTGCTCGACTCCGTTGGACAGCCCAACTACTATTCCAATTTCTTTGCCCGCAGGTCGCTACGCATTTTCCCGTTGTATTACCTTCTTCTGCTAGTCCTGTTCATCGTCGTCCCTCATGCTGAGAAGGGGGCGTACTTCACAACCGAGTTCATCCGTCAATCTGGGCACCCGCTGTGGTACTTCCTGTACCTGGGAAACATCCGAGAAGCTATCACGGGTCACGAACCAGCTTATTTTCTGGCCCCGCTCTGGTCGCTCTCGATAGAAGAGCAATTCTATGTAACGTTCCCGTTCGTGGTGTCGGCTTTGGGGCGAAAGCGCCTAAGGTCACTTCTTTGTCTGTTAGTTGTTGCGGCACCATTGTTTCGCCTCGTCAGCGCTCTTTTGATACCCATCAATGAACGAATCCAGTATCTGGCGACGCCCTCCAGAGTTGATGTGATCTCGCTGGGTGCGTTGTTAGCTCTGGGCCTACGTACAGGGGATATCTCCTTAACACGGCGGCAAGTGACCACTGTGTTGCTGCTGATGATGGGACTCTTTGTGGTCACATTTTCTTTGGGTGGGCTCAATCGCATACACCTATTCTGTCGGGTTGCTGGATACTCCCTGATCGCGCTTACTTTTTCTGCATTCGTATTATGGACGATTCTTCATCGTGACCTTTCCGTTACATCCTTCTTACGTTATCCGGCGCTGACGTATGTAGGTAAGAGGTGCTATGGCATTTACCTGCTGCAGAGGCCTGCGGAGGTGCTCCTGCTCAAGTGCCTCTCTCATTTCCACGTCTCGATTGATGCTGCTTCCCCCCTTCTCATGCTGGGCAAGATGCTAACCGCGATCCTCGTTGCAAGTGGCTCCTGGTATCTATTCGAGTCGCGCATACTTCGGTTGAAGCGGTATTTTGTACTGCGCGGACCGAGTTCACGAGAAAGCCAAATTACCGAATTTGCATTGGCAGATTAGTGAGTTCCTACAGCCGCATCCTCGATTCTGTTTTGATCCCCGGCTACTACAGCCTTCGAGGCCGGCGATATTCGCAGTATCGAAGATTGTTGAATCACAGCCAATGGTGGTCGCTGGAACGAATTCGCGAGTTCCAGTGGCGTGAGCTGCAACGTCTGCTAGAGCACGCTTTCCACTCCGTTCCTTATTATCAGAAGAAATACGCGCTGGCAGGAATTGAACTCGGCGACATCAAGACGCAGGATGATTTCGCGAAGCTACCTCCGCTCACCAGAGATGAAATCAATGATCACCGGTCGGAACTATGCGCCACAAAAACCTCGCAGCGCCTCATTCCGCATGCGACTGGCGGTTCATCGGGAGTGCCGACCAGGTTCCTGATAACTGTTGACAGTTATGATTGGCGCTCCTGTGTATCTGCTCGAGCTTATTCTTGGAGCGGCTACCGCACTGGAGATCCCGCACTTTATTTATGGGGGGCACCGGTCGGTAGAAATTCGAGACTGAAAAGTGCAAAGCTCAACTGCTACCGCTTCCTTCGTCGCGAACTCGTGATACCGACGTTTTCTCAAACTCCTGAGCTATGGCGGCAAACCCTCCAACGCGCCCTTCGATTCCGCCCCAAGCTGATCGTCGGCTATGTCTCAAGCCTCGAGCAATTTGCCCGATTTCTGCTCGAAGAACGGTGCGCAATTCCTGGAGTAAGGGCAGTTATTGCGGCAGCCGAACCTGTGTACGAATCAACGCGTCAGCTTGTACTGCAGGCCTTTCGAGCTCCATTGTTTAATACCTATGGTTCTCGCGAGTTCATGTCTATTGCGGCGGAATGTGATCGTCATGACGGTTTGCACATCCACTCCGAGAACCTCTTGGTCGAAACCGAACTGGATGGAGATCGCGGTCCTTCGGAATTTCTAGTAACGGACCTGCACAACTATGGCATGCCCTTCATTCGCTATCGCATCGGTGACATCGGCAGACTCAGTCAGGCCACCTGTCCCTGTGGTCGCGGCTTGCCCTTATTGCATGGGATCGAAGGCCGGGTTTTGGAAGTGTTGCGCACGCGGGAAGGTCGGATAGTCCCCGGGGAATTCTTCCCTCACCTGATGAAGGATGCTCCGGAGGTGAAAGAATTTCGAGTACATCAGGCCAGCCTGGATGAGATCGTCGTTTCGGTTGTATTAAGCCGGGAGTTGTCGGCAACCAGCCAGGGTCTTCTCCGGCAAGAAACTTCAAAGGTGTTTGGAATGGAAACACGGATCACGATCAAGCCGGTAGCTACGATACCGCGGCTTGCCTCAGGAAAACGAAGTGTCACCGCCGGGATTGGATAGTTTGTTTGATCTAGGAACCTCCGCCTGCAACGAGGGTGTCCGAAACTCCCAATAGTCCTCATGTCCAACGTTCTCCTCATTACTTATATGTTCCCCCCAGGGGGGCGGAATCGGCACGCCCAGGGCTCTGGCTTACACCAAGTATTTGCCACTCCAAGGTTGCCGGTTGTCGGTGTTGTCTCCGACCAATCCGGCATTGCGCGATTATGACCCTGAACTGTGCAAGTTGGTTCCCAGCAACATCGTGGTACATCGTGCTTGGAATCCAGAACTTCCAATATCTCTACGAGACCGAATTTGGAAGACGACCGCACGTCCAGCTGCTCATGGTAGAGAGGCAACTATCTCCAAACCGGGGGCAGTGCGTAAGTCTTTCCGCTGGCTGGCACAGCACATCCTCTTTCCCGATCCGCAAGCGACATGGGTTCCGCTCGCTTTTCGAAAAGCATGCAGCATCGTGGACCGTGAGGCCATCGACTCTGTGGTTGTGAATGTGCCACCTTTTTCCATTCTGAAAGTCGGCATCGCGTTAAAGCGGAAATTTCCCCACTTGAAATTGATTTGTGACTTCAGGGATGACTGGGTGGGCTACTACTTAAAGCAGATTGATCATCCCAGCGGCGAAAAAATCCGTCGCGCGCAAGAATTGGAAGCGGAGGCGGTCGATGTTTCTTCCTATGTTTCGACGGTGACAGAACAATGGGTGAACCAGATGCGCAGCCGCTATCCCCGCCAGCCGGCAAGTAAATTCATCTGCACTCCGAATGGCTATGACCCCGAGATGTTTCGGGATTTTAGTTCCCGTTCTCCTGCCGGCGAGAAAATGGTCGTGACCTACTTCGGAACGGTCCACAACAATCGCATTTACTCCCCTGATAACTATCTCGATGCAATCGAGACTTTGCCCGATGAACTTCGTACCCAAATAGAAACGCGTTTTATAGGCCGGGTGGTTCGCGATGCTGAGCCTTCCTTGCGACGGACAAGGACTACTGTCCACCGATTAGGTTTCATGCCGAAACTTCAAGGGATTCGTTATCTTCAGGAGACTGACTTCGTCTTGTTGATTGCCACCGACCCCGGATCGCATGCAGGCAAGCTGTTCGACTATTTAGGTTCCGGCAAACCGATTCTGGCGCTGTCCCCACCGGGAGGTGAAATCGATAGGCTTCTACAGCGGACACGCTCCGGATGGTGCGCCGATCCCTGGGACAAAAAAGCAATTCAACAGATGATCGTGTTCGCATATCAACGATTAAAACAAGGCGGTGGCATCATCCATCCTGATGACGATGCAGTGCAAACATATGCATGGCCAAATGTCTTCGCCAATTTTGCAATAGCAGCTGGGTTCAGCCCAGCTGCAAACATCAACAAGCTGCGGAGCGGCAACTCCACCAACGCAGCGAAGGCTCGCGTTACTCAAGGTTAATTGTTGCTTCGATGACACGCCCGAGAATCGCAGTTGTTACTCCGGAATTCCCGACACGCGAGTATCCGCATCGAGGCCGTTCCGTGTATCAAACGCTGCGACACTTGCAAAAATACGCCGATGTTCATGTGGTGTGCCCCCTTCCTCGCTACCCAGCTTGCTTCCAGCCCAAGTTTGACCACCGTCGGGCCGAGTTGAACTATTCTCCGCCTGACGTGCCAGCATCCTACTTCGAGTACCTAACGATTCCATGCATGACGCGTCCTATTAACGGGCTGATCTGTGCACACTACCTTGAGGCCCACGTTCGCAACGCCCGGCCTGATGTCATTTTGAATTTTTGGCTCTACCCGGCAGGTTTCGCAGCAGTCACCGTCGGACGAAAGCTCGGCCTTCCAGTAGTTGTGGGATCGGTTGGATCGGACTTGAACGCAATTCGCGACCCATTTTCTCGTTGGCTGACGCGGAGGACCCTGATCGGAGCTTCACGAGTCATCACCAAAAGCGAGCAACTGCGTCGGGAAGCTGTGAGTATGGGCGCTGATCCAAGTAAGCTTCATGTGGTTGTCAATGGTTGTGATAGTGGGATTTTTTTTGTGCGTAACCGCAATGCCGCGCGCCAAGAGTTGAACATCGCTCGCAACGCTGAATTAATTGTTTTCGTTGGCCGCATGAATCGCGCTAAAGGAATCGACGAATTGTTTGAATCTGTTGCGGCGCTGTCGGAGAAAAACCCCCATTTGCGTCTGGCCTATGTGGGCGACGGCCCTGAGCTCGCGCCGATGCAAGAAAAAACTCGCTCCACCGGGCTCACGAACCGGGTTCTCTTTGCCGGCCCGTGCTCTTCATTGCAAGTGGCACAATGGCTTGCGGCATCCAATCTGCTGGCACTGCCGAGTTATGCAGAAGGCTGTCCTAACGCTGTGATTGAAGCACTGAGTTGTGGCCGCCCGGTGGTTGCGACTTCTGTGGGCAGCATGCCGGAACTGGTGGACAGCCGCTGTGGCATGCTGGTCCCGCCTCGCCAGGTAAAATCTTTGACCAATGCTCTGGATGCGGCTCTCTCTTGCGAATGGGACGAAAACGCAATCGCTCACCATTTCCGTCGTGAGTGGGACCAAGTTGCGCAGGAGGTTTTTGCCATCTGCAAAGCTTCGCGAGAACATGACCGAAGCCAACGATTGCTCCAGCAGAGTAGATTCACACAGTCAGGTGTAGCCGCAGATTGAGATGACTGGCTCTGAAGACTTGAACGAGTTACGTTCTAGCCTCGAACCGTCAGCATGAAAGCACTCCAAAAGATCGGACTAGTGTTCGTACTACTTCTAGTGACGGCCGGGCATGCTTTTGGGTCACACCCACAGTTGTTGCTAGATCCTGCCGAGTTGACCTTCATCCGAGCGAAGGTGGCAAACAAGACCACGGACTGGCAGAGGATGAAAGAGCGCTGTGATGCGCTAGTCACTCATTCTGTGCAGTGGCCGCACGCCACCAGCGGAGGTAGCAGCAAGGAGAGAGGCTACGTAGTCGGTTCGGCGCGCGACTCTGGCATTATCTACACCGGCTATTTTGGTAGTGGTTTTTACAATGCGTTGGTCGATCTGGGAGCCTGTTATCAGGCCAGTAAAACCACAGATGAGCGAGCAGCTGCGAAGTACCTTGCACAAGCGCACAACATCATCACGGCGATCGCGCAGCCACCTCTCACTCTGACGCGCCAAAATGATAGCTCCGTACGTTATGGGCATTCGATTGATGCAAGAGGAGATGATCTGCATGCGGGAGCTGTACCCAGTGTCTTTCTGTCCTCCCGGAATAGTGAAGTCTCAGTGGGCGATGTCTTGACCGTCAGTGGCGCGCAGGGCTGCACGTCGTTAAACGGAACCTGGAAGGTTTCAGTTGTGACGGGCAATATTCTCTCGCTCACCAACGTTGACGGTACATCCGCGCCACTCCTCAACGCGACTTGCACGCGCTTCTCGGTAGTAGCAACAGCAGACCTGGGTTATCCAACGCGCTTTTGGCTTCCTGCGCTGGCTATCGCTTACGACTGGTTCAACGATGGACTGAGCGAGACAGAAAAAAACACCATCTTGGCCACCATTAATGCATGGTTAACAGAAACCAAAGTTTGTACCTATGGCCAGACCCACCCAGAAAGCAACTATTTTACTGGATACTTCTGGGGTCTGGTATCGGCGTATGTTGCCACAGATGGCGACAATCCCGCTTTGAGCGCTTCGCTCACCAGTCAGATTGATGCTAGCTTCACGGTCGCACATGCACTTCGCGACTACCACAACCTGTGGTTGGGCGGTGGTGGCTTCGGAGAAGGCTGGCAGGCTTACGGCTATACCGGAACACGCAACCTGATGAATGCCGTGCTGGCGATGAAACTTCATGGTACGGACTGGACCCGCCCACCTTACAACTTCACACTCGTGGACGATACCTTGCGCTATTGGATGGAGTTCACAACGCCTTCCAAATTAGCACTGGATGACAATGAGTATGTGTACCCCATCGGCGCGGCTGATAAAGGTGTAACTGAACCGGTGTGGATTCCACTCGGTCATGCCGCAATGTTCAGTGCGGCAGCGCGGCGGTTCAACAGTTCGTATGCGGCCCAGTTTCAAAGTTGGTATGCGGCTGTCTATGCAAAACTAAAATCAGCAGCGGGCACCATCGTTCCGGCATGGAGCACAGGAGTCTATACTTCCCAGCCAACTCCAGTGGACGAATTTCTCTACTACGACCTCAAAGCAAGCTCTTCTGATTGGACCACGTTGCCTTTGATGTATCGCGCGTGGGGTGGCAACTATGCGGTTACTCGCTCCGACTGGAGCGATACGGCTGTGGAAGTAACGCTACTCGGTGGCCCCACCGTTGGGAGCGCAGGCAATGGGAAAACTCAGTTTGATTCGGGAGCGGTAACCATCCAACGTGGTAATAGCCGGCTAGTGGTTTATGGCCTGGGCGAAGCTGCCCGATCCGGGGACATCGTCAATCTTGCGCAGTTCAACAGGTTGCATGGCGAACGAGCCGCCTATGGTAATAAGAAAAACTCGATCTTCTGGGCTGGAGCCAATTCGTCGGACACTCGCAATCAGGGATTAAGTTCGCGTACTTCACCGCCTGGACACATCAACACGACGACTTCCTGGGGATCATCCATTGATCGTGCCGAGGATGTTCGCGCCTACACCTATTGGCGAGCGAGCGGGCTGGAAGAAAACAACGCCAGGTCGTCTATCGATGGGAAATATCATCAGACCGCGTGGACGCGTGAAGTTTTCTTCCTGCGCCCCAAGCTGGTCGTTGTGCACGACCGCACAGCAGTCTCAAACAACGGTGACGATCGTGCCATGTTCTGGACATTCGGGCGTAACATTACTCCGATAAAAGCGGAGTCAGGAATGACGCGTTACGACGCTGCTTTCGGCAAGACTTATCGCGGTGCGTTCACCTCGGTGCTCCCGGCATCTCCATCTTCCGTGTCGGTCGTTGATCACAACAACATGCACTTTCTCTATCGGGTTGAAGTACGGCCCGCTGCGCTGGATCACCAGAACGACAACTGGCTCGCGGTACTGGATGCTGCCGATTCTCCTGGGAACGTAAGCGCAATCCACCCCGTTTCGGCAACGAATGCTGATGCTGTGCAGTTCGGCGATGCTGATCAGACCGTTGTTGCATTTTCACAGTCCGGCGCTCCCGCACTTCCGATAACAATTGCACTGGCCACAACGGCTCCGGTGTACGTTACCGGTCTGACGCCCAGCACGGACTACAAGATCACGGTTAACAGCGCCGGTTTGATCATTGACGCGGATGACGGCTCGCATCGGTTGACGTCGAGTGCAGCTGGAGTACTTGCAGTTTTGCATGGATCGCCCGTGGAATGAGCCCAACCCTCCGCAAACTCGGTCGCAAACTTGCCGGCGCAGCCTTTCACCCCGGCTATCACGCCTCAGGCTCCTGCAACATATGTAATCGCCGAACCCTTTTCATTTGTGACGAGGTTGTGGATCGCTGGATACGACGGTGCTGCTGGTGCCGGAGCACTCCGAAATATCGGGCCATTGTTAAAGCAATCGAGGCGAAAACCGGGGCGAGAGTTCAACACTATATTAATAAGCACAAGATCTATGAGTTGAGCACGACCAGCCCAATTTTCCGGCTCTTGCACGGCCATCGTAACTATGAGGCCAGCGGTTATTTTTCTGACAGGCCTTTCGGCGAAAAATTGTCTCCTTTCTATTGGAATCAGGACCTGCAGAATCTGACATTTCCCTCGGAGTCGTTCGACGTTGTGATCTCCTCTGAAACCATGGAGCATGTGCGTCGTCCTTGGCAGGGATTCGCAGAGATTCGACGCGTGCTGAAACCTGGCGGTTTCTACTTCTTTACTATTCCTTTCCGCAGCGACCGCCTGACCCAGGCCAGAGTAGATACGAGCGGAGAGCAAGACGTCTTCACCATGGAAAAGATGTACCACCAGGACCCCTATCGTGCAGAAGACAGCTTGGTGTACACGGATTTTGGCGCAGATTTACCAGAACTTCTGGCGCCCATAGGATTCGATGCCGAACCAATACTGATAAAAGATGAGTGTTCCGATATTCAGGACGATTTGCGACCGGTTCGTGTTTTCGTGGCGCAGAAGAGGCTCGCAAGCCCAGAGATCGCAGTTTCGCAACGCTAGGCAATTAGCCCTATGGTCATCGGTAGCATTCTTCACGGAGCATACGGCGACTACTACGAGCAGGCTGTTTGTCTTAAGCATTTCCGGTTAACTCACCCTCATATCCGCCTGAAGCTTTTTGCTGCTTCTCCGCATCGGATGGCAGAATTGCAAGTCCTCGACTTTGGCTGGGCCGATTGCTTTGAACTCTGGACAGAAATAGACAAGGATGAGATCAACAACTTCTTTCAGTTCCAGGTGCGTGATCCCGAGCTTCGCGCGGAAGTGTTGTCCAAGTTGCCTCCCGAAGTGCTCGGCAAGCTTGATCTGCAGAACAACCGGCTGCCTTGGACTTATCTTCGATCGATTTTACCGTTGCTCCCGGAATATCAGTTAGGGTTAAGCGATTTGGGCCAACGGCGACTTCCGGACATAATGCAAGCCAGCGGCATTGGCCCGCATGTATTCAACGGCTCAACTATCGGATTCTTGTGGCGATACCGCTCTGCTGGCGGGGCCATAAAACCTGTCCTTCAGTCCGATGCTGCCCAACTTGTCGCGAAATATTCACGCGTGTTCCAACGGTTGATTGATACATACCGCTGTCATGTCCTGATCTGTGGCATGAAAACGCCTCGAACGCCGGAGAACATGCATCGCATTGACGCTAAGTATCCTGAATACGGTCTTGATCTTCCTATCGAATCATCGACTCACCTCAAAGGGCTGAGCTGGGCCTTAGAACTTGAAATTCTGAGCCGGTGCACGGTGTGTGTGGTCAATCCATCTGGTTTTTCCGAAGCATTGTGGATCAAGAGGAACGCGGGTGTACTACTGGTGGATCCGGCTCCACACTATCTGGCAAAGGCGTTGTGGCACAGAATGCCACTTTTCAACTTGCTGCAGCCGAGTTCACTTTTTTCCACGGTTGCCTCTCGCTCAGAACGAGCCGCGTTTAACGCAATCAAAACAGAACTCGACCGGATGTTGCTGCCTGCCGCCAACTGTGCGTTTGAGACGTTGCAGAACCCAACTCCATGAAGATCGTTCACCTCGCCGACAGCATGGAGATGGGTGGCGCGGAAAAGCTCATTGGTCTGCTTTGCAGGCTTCAGCGTGAACAGGGCCACGATCCTTCGGTCCATTGTCTGTACCAGGTGGGAGTGCTGGGGGAGGAACTACGAGCCGATGGGTTCGAAGTAACTTTGCACGCAACGCCAGCTGGCGGGCGGGCCCGCAGTATTTATAAAAGATTCAAGATTGCCAAGCCGGATGTGGTGCATTGCCACAATGCAACTGCCGCGATTGTTGGCGCGATTCCTGCGCGCCTCGCAGGGGCCAAGACGATCGTGGTCACTCGGCATGGCCTGGTTGCTCCGCCTTATATCCTGCGGCGAGAGCTGAAGTTCGCAGCCGTTTCCCGCTGGTGTGACTGGATCGTAGCAGTTTGCGAGGCGGCACGAGGTAACTTGGTTGCCGCCCCGTTCGCAATGAGCCAGAAGATTGTTCGGGTTTACAATGCCGCGCCAGCACTCCACTGCAATGGAACTCCTCCGCCTGTGAAATCTGGATTTACCCTCCTTCATGTTGCACGCCTCTCACTCGCGAAGGACCAGGGAACCTTGCTGCGGGCCTTTGCTATGGCAAAAGTCCGAGTCCCCGATTTGCGACTATGGATCGTCGGAGATGGCAGTTTGCGTTCAACGCTGGAGGCACTCGCACAGCAATTGGAGTTAACCGGCAGCGTGACTTTCTTCGGTGAACAGCGTGACGTGGCCCCGTTCTTCGCTGCTGCCGATCTGTTCTTGCTCTCCTCGGTGACCGAGGGTGTACCCGTATCGCTTCTGGAAGCAATGTCCATCGGACTGCCTGCAGTGGTCACCGATGTTGGTGGGATGAGTGAGATCGCGCGCCTGTCTCGTGCAACCAAAGTCATTCCACCCTCGAACCCTGCGGTCTTGGCGGAAGCGATTCAACAGGTCGCACTCTCGCGAACTGAGTTGCTTCCATTGAGAGATCTCGCTTTGCAGTGTTTCACCGCAAACTTTACGCCGGAAAGAATGGCGGACGAATACATGCGTCTCTACCAGAACGCCTGATGACGCCAGAGATCCGCACGAAATAGATCTGATGAATTTCTCAACTGTGCAAGAAGAACCGACCGAAAAAACTGTGGCACCGGTCCGCCGTGCCGGTATTCTCCGCAACTCATTTTGGTCAGGTCTCGAGATTACGCTCAATGTCGTTTGTACGGCGCTGCTCTCCATCGCGGTCGCTCGCGTCATGGGCCCGGAGCTGCTGGGACATTTTGTTTATTTAAGTTTTCTCGCGGGCATCGCGAACAAGTTTGCCGACCTGGGCACGGCTACCGCTGCGCGTAAGTACATGGCGGAGTACCTGGCCTGCGGGCAAATGGGTTTGGCGCGAAATGTCTTTTTTACCACCCTCTGGATGCAAACGGCTCTGGCGGTGGTCGTACTCGCAGTTGGAATACTGCTCGCGGTGAATTTCGTGGATCCACCCTTTCGTTTGGTCGCCTGTATTCTGGTGTCCGCCATTGTGCCCGGCCTCTTGACGTCGGTTCCATCGCAGGCGAACATGGCTGCAGCGAATTACGCACGGAATGTCCCTGGGGCAGTCGCTGGATTGGTGGCCTACACGCTGGTCACCATATTGTCTCTGGTGTGCGGTTGGGGGCTTGTTGGACTTGCCACCGCCGTGTTCCTTCGCCGCGCCGTCGAACTCATCGTGCGCCTTGTACCCGCCGTTGCCTGGATGTCCAGCCAGCCCAAAGAGAAATCTCCAGAGGCCCTCTATCACAAACTGCTGGCCTTCTCCGGGTATGCCCTGGCTATTTCCGCGGTCGTGATGGTCGTCAACGACCGCTCTGAACTGTTGTTCCTCAAACATTTTTGCGATGTGAAACAGGTAGCGTTTTACTCTGTTGCTTTTGGACTCTCCGAGTACCTGCTGAACGTGCCACAATTATTCTCTGGACCCATCGCCATGGATTTCATGGCTGATTACGCGCTCAGCAAAGAGCGTGCCGGTCACCGGGCCGCAAGAGCTCTTCGACTTGTGAGCATGATCGTATTGCCCGCACAACTTGGCTTGGCCGCGATCGGGCCGGCACTGATCGCCGTCGCGTATGGTCGAGCTTACCTGCCAGCCATTCCCGCCGTCGCTGTGGTTGCCGTGCTGGCGATTCCAAAAGCTTTCTTCTGGATGCCGTCAATCATCTACAAAGCTGCTGACCGCCAAGCAATTATGCTTCGCCACATGGTCTTTGCAGCAGTCCTTAATATTCTGCTCGACGCCCTGCTGATTCCGCGATTCGGGATGATGGGTGCTGCCTTCGCAAACGGTACTTCGCAGTCCTTTGCGGTCATCTCGATGTGGAGCAAAGCTGCACGCCTCGGTCATCTCCGATTGCAATGGCAAGCCATTGCTCGCATTGCCGGTTCGGCGATTGCCATGAGCCTTCTGGTCGCCATTGTTTGTGCTCTGTTGCCGGCGAAGCCTGCTGCGGTAACCGGCCTGGTTGTTGGCGTGTGTAGTTACCTGCTGTTTCTGCGCCTGCTGCAAGGCGTCCATCACGAGGACGGAAAATCGCTCACCCGCATCGGGCAACGCAGGCCCGCGCTCCTGCGCGCTGGCATTGTGCGGCTGCTTTCCTTCGCCGGATATTCAGAACCCCTAAGCACGACTGAATATTAAAAGTTACTAAGGCAAGAGAATAGAACATACATGCGAAACATCATCATCCTCGGAACCGGTCGCAGCGGAACGAGCATGGTGGCCGCGACATTTCGATCTTCAGGTGCGTTCATGGGAGATCACCTTCTCCCTGCGACGCCATCGAACCCACATGGCTATTATGAAGACCGCGAATTAAACCGTCTGAACAACGATCTTATCCGCCGGTTGTTCGGAAGGCCCCTTCTTGGTTGGCGAATCCGCGGTAAGTTTTTTCGCACGGTTTATACTGTGCCCGGCGCTTTCTTCATGGCTGCGCCGCGCGTACTGCGCACCATCCAGCTAACCGCAAATGAGATAGACCGGATACGTGCGTTTACACGACGCGAACCCTTTTGCTACAAAGACCCGCGCTTTTCTGTCACTCTCCCTCTATGGATGCCTCACCTTCCTTCCAATGTCGGCTTTGTAGTGGTGTTTCGCGACCCCATGAGAACAACCGAGAGTATGATTCGAGACGCTCGAGAACAATACGAACCACCACTGCCAGTGACTCAAACTTGGGGATTTACTTGCTGGTGGCGAACCTACTCCCGCCTTATCGTTCTCTCCAAATCTTCTCCTCATTGGATGTTCATCAATTACGATGCCATGCTCGATCGCAGCGCCAACGCGGATCTTTCCGAATTCGCTTCCGCCACGCTTGATTTCAGTCAGATCGACGATCGCACCAGCCGGTCCCAAAAACACGAATGGCCCACGTCCAGCATTGGGCAGCGGTGCAGTGACTTATATGAGGAGCTATGCACACGCGCTTCTACGAATAAGCCCAGCTGCCTGCGAGCCTCATAGTCGATGATTAACCGCAGCCAGCATATTTTCTGAGATTAGACCGTACGCATGGCACAAGACTTAGTCTCGGTGGTAATTCCCGCGTACAACCAGGGGCAGTTCGTCCAGGCCACGGTATCGAGCGCTCTGGCGCAGACCTACCAGCCCGTGGAAGTCATTGTGGTGGACGATGGAAGCACCGATGATACAAAGCAGCAGCTTGCTCCTTTTCTGAAGCAAATCACTTATGTGCATCAGAAGAACGCTGGTCTTTCGGCAGCCAGAAATACCGGCATTCGCCACGCTCACGGCGAATGGATCGCCCTGCTCGATGCCGACGACTTGTGGCACCGTCAGAAACTTCAGATCCAGTTAGAGGCCATACAAGGTGATCCGGGCGTTGCTCTTATTGGTAGTCCATCGGCAAAGACCTTGTCGGATATACTGCCGCCTACACCGACCACATGCCGGTTAACGGTGCGTGATTTCTTGTTGTCAACGCGCATGGGGCCGTCGAGTGTCTTGATCCGCCGCCGCGCAATTGACTCTTATGGAATGTTCGACGAAACTCTTCGCTCCGTCGAAGACCGGGACATGTGGCTTCGAATTGCCGCCCAATCGCAATGTGTTTTGGTGGAGTCCCCTTGCTGGTGGTACCGCCGTCATCCTGCCCAGATGAGCCGCAATGCAGAGCGCATGTTTCTCAACTATCGACGCGTACTTCAGAATTTTTTTTCCACCAATCCGGGGCACTCTGATCTTCGTCGGCTCGCCATGAGTTATTTGTATTTTGATGCAGCAGTCGCTTACTCGGATGAAGGAGAGAATGTGAAAGCATTGCGCTGTCTCATAAGCTCAACGATCTTTCGTCCGGCCGGGTTGGGTGACCCCCGTCGCCCTCCCTTTGTGAGGCTGAAACTTGCCGGCCATAACCTTCTGGAAGGAATTCATAAAGCAGCCTCCAGAGTCTTCCCGGTTGCAGCATCTGAGGCTGATCATTCTCGCGTGGCTTAGGGACACAGAAAACCTTCATGCTAGTCATTGAACTCTTGCTATTCCGAAACAGGCGATTGCTCCACTTATGAAGTTGCCACGTCATGCCGAGATTTGGTTGCAACCGTACCTTGCCGACCGCGCTCGAAACTTGTTCGAGTCGAGCTCCATTCAGCGTGTCTGGCTCGCCATCGCCGACCATTACGAGCCTTTCTGGAATCGCGCGGATCTTGCCACGGCCTGCCGGCGTGTAAATATTTGGCGGGACCGCTGGCCGGAAATTGCAGACCGCACAACCAAGGATTCGCTGAATTCTCCTCCGCAATACACATTCTTTTACCCCGAGGAGGAATATCGCCCTGAACTGCTGAAAGGGCTGGCAGAGATGGTGAGGGCAGGGATCGCGGATGTGGAGGTTCATATTCATCATGACGGGGAAGGCCGCGAGGACCTCATCCGGCGAATCAGCGACTTCTGTCAGGTCTTAATGGAGCGGCATGGACTATTGCGGCAGGTGGACGGCCGCACACGTTTTGGCTTCATCCATGGCAACTGGGCTCTCGACAACTCTCTCCCAGGCGGGCGCTGGTGTGGGCTTAACGATGAGATCTCAGTGTTACGCGACTTAGGCTGCTACGCGGACTTCACCATGCCGTCCGGCGCCAGCCCCAGCCAGGCAAGAATGATCAATTCGATTTACTGGTGCACCGACGATCCGCAGACGCCGAAGTCATATGACGAAGGCACAGTGGTACGCCGTGGCGATGGCAGCAAAGGCGATTTACTGATGATCCCCGGCCCCTTCGGTCTTAGGTGGAAGGGGCGACTGCTGCCTCGCATGGAGACCGGAGAATTGGCGGCCCACGATCTCCCGACTCCTTATCGCGTGCGACGCTGGTTCGATCTGGCACCCCGAATCGGTTCGGATGTCTTCATCAAGCTTTACAGTCACGGAGCACAAGAAGGACACATGACCGCTCTCCTGAACACCGGCCTGCAAGACACATTCACTCTTGTCCGGGAAGAAGCCGAGCGGCGTGGAGCAAGTATTTATTTCGTATCTGCATGGCAGATGTACCGCGCGATCGAAGCGATCAGCAAGGACTGCGATCCCCAGCATGCAGTTCTTGGTGATACTTTGGTGCAGGCAGAACTGCTTGAACTAAGATGGTTGAAACCAAGAGTATTTACCTCACGACCTCCTGCCGCTACTCTTCACACACAGTTACCCCTCTCTAAAACCACAAATCCTCTTAACCTGACTTTGGCTTGCCACCAAGGAAGCTATGCCTTTGTCTTCAACAGATTAGATCGGTAGTTTGGTGGAACGCCGACCGGTGGCACTACTTTGCGCCTCGAAAATGTCCATTCACACTAAATTCACAAAAGCGTCATCTTAGTACAAGAATCCCTTGCTATAACTTGCGTGCTTGAAACGAGGGTCGGCCACACTGCGAGCCTTCGAGAGGCGGCGTGTGCCTGCACCATCCTGATGTCAAAGTAGTGTTGAGCAGCTGTTTTGGGAGGGAGGTCAAACCTTTTGTCACACATGCAAGGGATCGTCTCGTCAGAAATCCAGGAAGTAGGAAGGTTGACAGACCTTCAGATTGCCGCCGGTAACCTTCCCAGGTGGTATGCGGTTTTCACCACTCCTCGTCACGAGAAGCGCATCGTCTGGCATTTTGGGCAACGCCAGATCGAGTCGTTCTTACCGCTTTACCGCGCTAGACATCGCTGGAAAAACCGCTCTACGGTAACCTTGGAGCTGCCGTTGTTCCCTAACTATCTTTTTGTCCGAATTGATTCGCGGGACCGTTTCCGAGTGTTGAATGTTCCCGGCGTGCTCTCCATTGTGTCCTCAGGTCGTGAGTTACTGGCAGTTCCAGACCTCTACATCAATTCCCTGAGAGACGGCCTGTCCGCCCATAGAATCGAGCCTCATCCCAATCTAGAGGTAGGCGAAAGAGTGCGCATTAAAGTCGGCCCTATGACCGGCATGGAAGGTGTACTGGCCCGCCACAAGAATGAACTGCGCGTTGTGCTCAGGCTGGACATGATCGGTCGCAGCGTGGCCGTAGAAGTAAGCGTTGCGGATATCGAGCCCGTCGCCATATCGGTTAAACGCTCGCCCAGCTTTGCCTACGAGCTTCCCACACCAAGTCTTCATGAATTATCCGGCTGACCGCAAACTACTTCGTAGGCGTGCGTACAATCACAACTGCCAGTGACCGCAGTCATAGCCTCCAACCTCTGGCCCACCACACACTTGGGGGTGTGCAGGAGGGTTTTATGACTCAACAAGAGCGTGACGTGCTGGAAATGCTGAAGTTCGAACTAAAGTTTGTGGAAGACGGCGGGTATGGCCGTTCTACGCGGACGCCGTGGAAGGCAACGAGGACGTTTCAGGACTCACCCAGTTGCCTGAACTTCGATGATCCCACGCGGCCTCATCCATGCAGTGACTGTATGCTGATGCAGTTCGTTCCGCAGGAACGAAAGAATGAAGACGTGCCGTGTTGGTTCATCCCATTAAGTAAAAATGGAGAGACTGCCGACTACTACTCTCGTTGCGGCACACAGCTGGAACTTGAAGAAGCCCTCGCCGGCTGGCTGCGCAATCAGATCCGTAGGATTGAAGAAGGTGGCCTGGTCAAAGTACAGATCCCATCGGAGGAAGACGTCGAAGTCTGCAGGCTTGCCGGAACCTAAATTTCGGGAAAGAAATCCATCAGCCTTAACAAAAGGGTTGCTTACGGATGGACCATTCTTTCCAGAGCGGGCAGATCGCGAAGGATCAAGGTGGAGCCCTTTACCTGCAACAATTGTTTCTTCTTGAAATCTGAAAACAGCCGGCTCACCGTCTCTCGCGTTGTGCCAATCATTTCTGCGATTTCCTCATGAGTCAGGGTCAGCCTTACTTGCATTACGTCATTCCCTTTTCCCTTTTCCGGTCCCCACGAAAGCAGAAGCTTGGCAAACTTTTCACCGGGGGAACTCGCCAGCCCGAGTGTGCGGATTTCTTCGTAAGCGGTATAGTAGTTCCGGCTGAGCTGTTCCGCGACTCTTACCGCGACTTCTCCATATTCCCGCATGAATTGCAGCAAGGCATCGCGAGTGATGAAGTTGGCCTGGCCTGGTTCGATCATTTCTGCCGTAACCTCGTAGGGGCGGTTGGAAATGGTCGCATTCAAACCGAGGACGTCACCTGCTTCTGAGAGCTTGGTGATGATGGTCTTTCCTTCACTGGAAGAAGTCGAGAGTTTCACTTTCCCCACGCACAGCACAAATACACCGCGCGGTTGCTGTCCCTCAATAAACAACATTGCTGACTTGGGATAGATCGCGGTGGATTTGATCTCGTTTAGTTTTTGTACGGCTGACGGGGGCAGATTACAGAACAGATGTTCTTCCCGAACCGGGCAAATGACACAGTTATCGAGGATGTTCAGGCCGTAGGGTGCACGCACGGAAACCTCTTCGGGGGATTGTATCACTGGACTGTGATTGCCATCACTAAAAACCGTGACCCGACACACGGCGCCGATGAAGGCCGCCGACAGAGAATGCCCGACTAGGGGTCATACCCATCCTGGCCAGAGGCACCGGTAGCCGGAAGCCGCATTGGCCTCAAAGGGGGAAGGCGATGGCAATGGCACAAAAATACAGTGTGGCTGCGTGGTGGAGTTCTGGAAAAGCTGGGCTCGCTAAGTCCGCCTCGGCGCCGAATGCAATCCACTTCACAGCTCCAGCAGCGTTTGGCGGGGTGGAAGGCAGATGGACGCCGGAGGATCTCCTGCTCTGTTCTCTTGCCAGTTGCTACACCACGACCTTTCACGCCTTGGCAGGATACTCAAAATTTGAGTATGCCGACTTGGAAGTAGAAGTTGAGGGACTGGTTCACAAAATTGATTCCGGCTACTCCTTCAACGAAATCACGATTCGTCCAACCTTGACGATTTGCAATGAGGAGAGGCCGCGCGCACTTCGGTTACTGCAGAAAGCGAAAGCAGTGTGTCTGGTATCGCGCGCTCTCTCTGTCGAACAGAAATTCGAACCACACTTACAGGTCAGCAATGCACAGCCGAAGCTCAGCGAGGCTGTATCCGGAAAATAATAAAGGAGGTTTCGTATATGAATCACGAAAGCGCAATCGAAATAGTAGGTCCAAAGCCTGCCATTTTCAAGCTTCTTCCTGAGGAGCGTTTCTTCAAGAGGGCAGCAGATATTCATGAACTTGTTGCAAGAAGAGCTTATGAGCTGGCTATGGAAAGAGGATTCGCCAGCGGTCACGAACTTGAGGATTGGCTTCAAGCTGAGCCGCAAGTTGTGGACTCGATTCCTTCAGAGGTTTCGGAAACATCAAGGGCAATCACCCTCAAGGCCGTACTGCCAGGATATCGCGCGAAGGACATTGAGATTCATGTGGAGCCGAAGCATTTGTTCATCACTGGGCACCACCAGGAGCGCTCAGAGGAGAACAAGGGCAATACTTCGTCTTCTGCACTGTGCTCAAAGCAGCTGTTCCATAGTGTCGAACTGGCGACTGAGATTGACCCCGAGAAAGTCAGCGCCACACTAAACAATGGAGAGCTGCAGATCGATCTACCCAAGGCAAAAATAGAGCTGAAAGCTACTGCCAAAGGGAAGGATGCTGCGTGACCACGACGGAAAAGGTGACATCCTCAAAAGGACAGTCACCTTTTCCTGGGAGGATTTGAGGAGGTCTCTATATGAAGGCTATCGAAGCAGGCCGGCGGGTCGCACTTAAGAACATCCTGTTTTCTACAGATTTCTCATCCTGTTCGAACGCGGCGCTACCTTATGCCTTGTCGATCGGACGCAGGTTTGGAGCAAAGTTATTCGTAGCTCACGTCGTGCCCACCGCTACTGAGATGTTACTTGCATCTCCGGAAAGTTGGCCTACCGCGTTCGAAGAGGAAGAGAAGAAGGTCAAAGAATACATGGACCGGATGGAGAAGCAGATGCAGGGGCTGCCCCACGACATGCTGACGGCACGAGGAAAGGTCTCGGATGCACTTGCCCAGATCATCGACCGACATGCCATCGACTTGCTCGTGCTCGGCACACGCGGGCGCAGCGGCATTGGCAAATTGCTGCTGGGGTCGGTCGCTGAAGATGTTCTCCGACGGGCTGCTTGTCCGGTATTGAGCGTAGGACCGGATGTGTCTAGTGAACCGGATGACGAAATTCGATTTCGCCGTATCTTGTTTGCGACAGATTTTAGCGATGAGTCCTTGGCCGCGCTACCCTATGCCATTTCTTTGGCCGAAGAAGATCAGGCACAACTATCCCTGCTTCATGTGATCGAGCATCCTGCCGCCGGTATTGTGGATCTGGATGCAATCACTGCATCTGCGATGTGCCGCCTCAAAGGACTAGTGCCAGCAGAGGCTGAGCCATGGTGTAACGCGGAATGCTTGATCGAGTTCGGGCAGCAACTTACCCCGCCTGCGGAACGGATTCTGGACGTCGCCGCTGATCGAGATGCGGATTTGATTGTTCTTGGAGTACGGCCAGTGCACGGCAATTTCGGGCTAGTTACACATCTAGCCAGCACCACAGCTCATATTTTGACTCAGGCTGCGTGCCCCGTGCTGACCGTGAGGGGTTGATATGCCGTGGGAACTGGCACAGGGTGCTCCTGGAAAGGAGGTATGGATGGGTTCTGCAAACCTAGATCCGGTGAGCCGGTCTTACCCGGCGCAATATGTTTCTTCGTGGACAATGAAATACGGCACTCCAGTCACGATCCGGCCGATTCGTCCGGAAGATGAACCGTTGATGGTCAACTTCCACAAAACGCTTTCTGACCGGACCGTGTATTTGCGCTACTTCTCGTCCCTGAGCCTCTCTCGGCGAACTGCCCATGAGAGACTGTTTCGGATTTGTACCTGCGACTACCAAACCGAGATCGTACTGGTGGCGGAACATAGAAATCCCCAAACCGCTGAGTCCCAGATCCTGGGTGTTGCGCGGCTTAACAAGCTGGCAACGAATAATGAAGCAGAAGTGGCCGGCTTGGTTTCGGACCAATACCAGCATCAAGGCCTTGGAAGCGAGCTGCTACGTCAACTTATCAAGGTCGCACAAGAAGAGAAACTGAGCTGTCTGAGAGCCGAGATGCTACGCGACAACTTCCCCATTCAGATCATTTTCAAACGACTTGGCTTCCGCTTACGCCTGCTCGGCGATTCCGCTTCAGTGCAAGCGATCCTCGATCTGTAAACAGGCCACTTACCGTCGACATGTGATTTCCGTCACACCCGCTTGTGCCCCCCATCATGGCCACCTACCGTGGCTAAGTGGATACTGGACTTCGTCAACTGAAGGAGGGTGCCATGATGATGCTCCATCGCCTAGTTCGCATGATTGAAAATAATTCCGAAGCCCTGGCTGCTGGATTGCTCGAACGAGTGGAGAAATCCGAGGCTATGCCCGACTACCGCAATTTACCCGCAAAGGAGTTGAAAGAGTGTGTGTACGAAATTTATCGCCATCTAGGAGACTGGCTGATCACCAAGGATGCATACGATCTTGAGCGCCGCTATCTGACCATAGGAGCTCGACGAGCGCTGCAAGGAGTGCCGATGTCCCAGGTCGCGTGGGCGATCATTCTGACCAAAGAGAACTTGTGGGAGTTCATCAAGAAGGAAACCGACATAGAGCGGGCGGTCGAAGTGTTTGGCGAAATGGAGATGCTCCAGCTACTGGATCGTTTCTTTAACGGGGCCATCTACTATGCCGCTGTCGGCCACGAGCGGGCGGTTGCCGAGCCTGCGCTGGCTGGGGCGGCCATCGCAAGCGCATAGCCGGTAATAAAAGGGGACCTTCGACATGACTTGGGAGCGCGAATACGCGGACAAGCTGCGGGCACCCGATGACGCAATGCGTTTTGTAAAGTCTGGAATGCGTGTCTATATTCAGCCAGGCTGTGCAGAACCTGAGACCCTGGTTGAAGCACTGATCCGCCGCGCTCCCGAAGTACACAATGTGGAAGTGGTCCACATGATGACCATGGGGGCAGCGCCGTATGTTGCACCCGAGATGGCTGGGCATTTTCGGCACAACGCCGTGTTCATCGGCGCCAATGTTCGGGATGCTATCAACGATGGCAGGGCCGACTATACGCCCATCTATTTAAGCGAAATCGAGGGGCTGTTTGAGAGTGGCGCAATGCCCCTCGATGTCGCGTTGATCGAACTTTCTCCGCCCGATTCGCACGGCTTTTGCAGTTTTGGTGTGGGAGTGGACACCACGCTCACGGCCGCAAGGTGCGCTCGCTACGTTATCGCCCAGGTCAATCTCCATATGCCGCGGACCTATGGCGACAGTTTCATCCATGTGAGCGATCTGGACGCGGTGGTCGAATCGTCACGGCCACTATGCGAACTTAAGAGGCCGGCAATCACCGACATGCATGTTGCTATCGCGCGCAACGTCGCGGACTTGATTGAAGATGGTGCTGTACTGCAGACCGGCATTGGTGGCATCCCGGATGCAATACTCCCATTTCTGATGGATCGAAAAGATCTTGGTGTGCACAGCGAATTGGTCTCCGAGGGCGTGATTCCTCTCATCGAAGCCGGAGTGATCACGGGCGCGCGCAAGAACTTCAAGCCCCGCAAGATCATTGCTGGATTTGTGCTGGGCACGAGAAAGATGTTTGAGTTCGTAGATAACAATCCGATTTTCGAGTTCCATCCGACCGCCTACACCAATGCGCCGGCATTGATTGCTCGCAACGACAATATGGTGGCGATAAACTCCGCGCTCCAAGTAGATCTTACCGGCCAGGTCTGTTCTGACTCGGTCGGAAATCAGTTTTACAGCGGGATTGGTGGCCAGGTTGACTTTCTCAGTGGTGCCGCGCGGTCCAAAGGGGGGAAGCCGATCATCGCCCTCTCGTCAACGGCGAAAAACGGTACGATTTCGCGGATCGTTCCCATGCTCAGCCCGGGCGCAGGCGTGGTCACATCCAGGGGACTGGTGCGTTATGTAGTCACCGAATATGGCGTCGCCTATCTGCATGGCAAATCAATCCGTGAAAGAGCCAAGGCCTTGATTGAGATTGCACACCCGCAGTTCAGGGACGAACTCTACGAATATTGCGAAAGAGCCAAGTGGTTGCCGCGACCGGCTTTCGTGGCTGGGAACTGACATATTTTAACGCAAGCATGGATTTACAACTTTAGTGCTTAACGATCAGGAACAACAGAATATGGTGTGCCATGAACAAACCAGGTGATCGCCAATTCGTGATTTGCGAAAAGCTGAGAAAACTCGGATATGCCCGCGAGAGCTGCATAAGGCTGTACGGCGAGGAATTCCTTCTGGTATCAGATCCTATTCCTGACGGCGACGGATTTTCTGTTCAAGGAATCGCCCGGCATTCTGCCAGAGCGCGAGCCATACGGATCCCGCTGCCGGTAGTGCATACGCTGAGACAGGAACTCACATTTGATCTGCAGGTCAAGATTGCAGCCTGAGTATCAGAAGAATATTGCATCTCTCAGAGACCGGGGCTTATGTTCTCTCCATGGTTTTTCCCGACCATCTAGCGCTGCGTTTGAGTGTCGCCCTGGGGATCGGGCTGCTGATTGGCGCCGAACGAGAACGTAGGAAAGGCACGGGAAGGTATCGCTCTGCGGCGGGAATTCGTACCTTCGCGCTGGCCGCTCTGGCGGGTGCGGTAACTCTCCTGGTCGGGGGTGAGCTTCTCCTTGCGGTAAGTGCTGCCACCGTTGCAATCTTCAACACCGTTGCCTATCGACGGACGTCGCACAACGATCCCGGACTCACTTCAGAGATGGCGCTGTTTGCGACGCTTCTGTTGGGCGCGCTCGCAATCGTTCATCCCAGTGCCGCCGCTAGCCTTGGTGTCATCGTTACAGTTCTTCTTGCTGCGCGCACTCGCTTACACCACCTCATTCGTGATGCGTTGACCGAACAGGAAGCATATGACGCGCTGCTTTTTGCCGCTGCCTCGCTGGTGATTCTGCCTCTGATGCCCAACCATGCGGTCGGGCCCTACGGTGTACTCAATCCGCGACGGTTTTGGGAACTCGTCATCCTTATTCTTGCGATTAGTGGCGCTGGTCATATTGCGCTGCGTTCCATTGGACCCCGTCTTGGCCTGGTTTTTGCCGGATTCGCTGGAGGATTCGTCTCCGCAACTGCAACCATCGGTTCGTTGGGAGCACGCGCGGCCCACGATCGCCACCTGGAGCGTGGAGCAATCGCCGGAGCAGTTCTCGCTAGCGTATCCACGATCATCCTGATGGCCATCGTCCTGATCACGGTGAGTCCTTCTACGGCGCGGGCCGCGACCCTCGCGCTTTTGTTCCCAAGCATTGCAGCTATTTTTTACAGCATCTTCTTTCTCGTCGGCACATCCACGCGCGGGAAACACTTTGCATCTGAGCCCGGACGGGCCTTTAGCCTTCGGGCAGCGCTTCTATTCGCAGCTACCTTATTCTTGGTTTTGCTACTTTCAACCGTGGTGATGCACCGGTTTGGTGCGGCAGGTTTGATTGTTGCGGCAGGTCTGACCGGGTTCGCGGATACTCATGCGACCGCGATTTCTGTGGCATCGCTGGTTAACTCCGGGAAGCTGGCTGCAGGAGACGCAGTCGTGCCCATTCTCATGGGTTTCACAACAAACACTCTTACCAAAGCGATCGTAGCCGCTACGTTAGGGGGGTGGCGCTTTGCGCTGAACATTCTCCCAGGCTTGGTCATCATAGTTCTCGCTGCGTGGGCAAGTTTGCTGTTCCGATGAATCCTGTCCGATCATGAGGCCGCGCCCATCCTTGCGATGAGAAACAGTCCAAAGTCCTAGGTGGCAACAACTTGGCCGCAACAGGTTTCCTAAGCAGAAGTTATTCACGCCTTGCGAAGGAAACCATGAAGTGTGACCTGGATCACAAGGCAAAGTACATCCCGTCACCGCACTGCTCTCCCAGACATTCTAAAGTGACGGTAACTTGATTGGAGGTTCTTATGCCCACCGTCACCCAGCCCCAGCATCAGCAGCAACAAGTCCTGGGCTTCAAGCGAATTCTGGTTGCAACAGATTTTTCTGACGCGTCCCAGCGTGTTCTGCCTTGGGCGTTTGCGATCGCTCGCCATTACGGTGCGGAAGTCTATCTGGTGCACGCTATACCACCAGACGCTCGTGAGCCGATAACGGTGGATCCGTTGCCCAAGGCGCTGGATCGTGATTGGACCCAGGCTGAAGAATCGATGCGACACTTGGCGGGCCAGGTGCGTGAGCACTTCCGCGAGATTCACACCCTGCTTAAGCAAGGGCCGGCTTCTGTTGTTATCCCTTCGGTCATTCAGAGTGAAGGGATCGATCTCCTCATACTTGGCACGCACGGCCGGGGAGGATTGAAAAAGCTTGTACTCGGATCAGTAGCGGAAGAATTGTTACGACTGGCTCCGTGTCCGGTGCTGACCATCGGCGGAAATATTCCGGCTGCAATGCCAGTGACGGGTGATTTTCAACGGATTCTTTTTGCCACAGACTTTGGACCAGCCGCCGAGAAGGTACTACAGTATGCCTTGTCTCTTGGCGAGCAGAACAAAGCAAAGCTGTGGTTCCTGCACATGGTTCCGCCGCTGCCTATTGTAAACGTGGGTCCAGAACCCTATGGTGTGCCAACCTACACAGGTGAGGAACTGGCCCAGTGGGAGGCTACTCAAAGGCAGGAAAGCCAAAAAAAACTAAAACAAATGATCCCCTTAGAGAACAAGTTGGCATTTGAGCCCGAACTTGTCACTGTTACGGACTTCCTGCCAGAAGGCATACTGACCGTCGCCGCAGAGCGTAATGTGGATCTGATCGCCATGGGAGCAAACCGGACAGGCTCAGCCCGAACTGCAGCGCATGCCCCCTGGACTGTTCTCCACCACATCATTGCTGAGGCTAGATGTCCTATCTTGACCGTCACGGCTTGAACATGGGGAGCGCCGCATTCGGGACCTACATTTTTACAAAATACTTACATGTCATTGACATCCCGTCACTAGGCCGCTGATAAGTTGACGGCCTGAGATTTTCTGTGCGGATCCGCCGCGTAACGGGCCAGGCTCGAACGTAGGTTAGGAGTCTTGCGAGTCAATCTGCTTCAAACCCAAGCTACAGCCCTTAAGGAGAAAACCACTTATGAATCAGCGTCTCACTACCCTCAGTCTGCTAGCGGCATTTGTACTGGCCTGTACGTTTCTGGCCGGCACGGCCGTTGCTCAAGACAATCCTTACCCCAACGCCCGGCCGATTTTTCTGGCCGGAAGAAATCCATCGTGGACGCCGGCCGCAGGCTCCTCCAACCTTCCACAATGGAACGGCACTTTCAAAGATCTGACCGGAGTGCAACGCACCTTCATCATGGTCGGCACTGATCCTAACAAGACCAATGTCACTACCACCGTGCCCGTCGAGATCATCCCGCTCAAGATGGTTTATGGAGCCAGTAACGGGAACAAGACGTTTGATCCGACGACGCACAAACTTCCCAATGGTCAGACTGTCCTGCAGATGATCTTGGCGTCACCC
>Ga0207098_10073_pt1 | contig 31793 bp, 18 predicted proteins | sample Alteio_BWMinHeat_84_FD_153548 | JGI IMG/M metagenome (GOLD analysis project Ga0207098, IMG submission 153548) | Enriched cells from forest soil in Barre Woods Harvard Forest LTER site, Petersham, Massachusetts, United States -... | ecosystem: Environmental > Terrestrial > Soil > Temperate forest >...
CGAGCTGGCCCGGGTCGCCGCTGAAGGGGCTTACGCCATAGTGGAAGCCGCTCTGGGCGCGGAAAATCCCGGAGAGCTCCATCTTCCAAGGGAGTTGCCAAATGCCGTGTGCGAGGAACGTGTGATTCAGTGCCAGGTCCGAAGGACCTTTGTCGATGATGGCACCGTTATAGAAAGTGCCCGCCTTGGGCACTGGATTCAGATTGCTATTGATAAAGGGACCACTGGCATTGGTCTGCCCGGTGACTGCATCAGTGACAAGCGGCACGATTCCCACGTAGCTGTCTGAGAGGCCAGCGATGGCGAGAAAGTTGACGCCCATGCCGTTCTGGATCTCGGATGCCAGAGTCGAGTTGATGACATCATCGTTCGCGTGAGCAAATGTGTAGTTGGCTTGGAGAGTGAAATGCTGCGACATGCGCTTTTGGAAACCGATGGTGAAGCCATCGTACGTGCCGGCGCCCCAAGGCCCAAAACTTTCGATTCTCTTAGGCCCGGTGCCAGGAACTAGCTCGTTCCCGTGGCCGGGCATGCGGGCTTCGAAGGCCAGGTTTGTGGCGCGAACGGTGGTGATATCGGCAATGTCTTTATGATAGTAATCAAACGTCAGCACCATTCCGGAACCGAGCTCGTGTTGAATGCCCGCATGATAGTTGAAGGTATGAGGCACCTTGAACCCAGGGTCGACGGAGATGGGAACCTGTCCGGCGGTGCCAAGGATGCCGCCGATGGTGGTGAGGTTGCCGAAGGGATCCCAAGACCAATAGTTCGCGGGTACGGTAAGGGTGGTATTCGTTCCGGCAAGATTTGCGACAGCGGTGTCCGCTGCGGCCAGGAACTGATCCGGAGTATAGCCGCTCAATTGCTGAATGTTGCGCATATTTACCGTTGTATTTGCGGGAATCGGCGCATGGCCGGGCATCACGACATTATTCAGATAGTCGATCCCGTACAGAGTTGTGCCCAGACCGTTGGGGCACGTGGCACCGGCCGCTTGAACCTGCGCCTCCGTCATAGCGTTCGAAACACAGACGGTGGGACGCCCCAGCTTTTGAAAGAGACTCGTGAGCGTTGTGGGGTTTCCGTAGAAAAGCCGGGGGAATGACAATAGGCGCTTCCGTTGAATATTTGCGCCACCGAAGCCGGGGATGTCTCTTGCCACGCCTTCGCGGAATTGATCGTAAAAGACGCCGAAGCTGGCATTCACGACCGTTTTAGGAGTGATCGCCCAGGCTGCGCCAATGCGCGGGGAGAAATCCGTCTTATTCGGGAACGTGGAGTCGTAATCCCAGCGCAAGCCGCCGTTGATGGTAATTTTTGAGGTGATTTTCCAGTCGTCCTGGACAAAAACCCCGTTGTAATTGTTGCGGATGTGAACCAGGTTGTCCTGCGGGGTTGGTCCGGACTGCAGGGTGATCAGGTTGATCCCGGAATTGATCGGGCCAAACGCGTTGAAGTCGTTCACCGTAGCGAAAAGCTGGGTGAAGAAGTTGTTGGGCTCTGCGCCATCGACCTTTGTGTTCTGGTAATCCCAGCCGAATTTGAGATTGTGGCGGCCGAATTGTTTGCCGAGATTGGTGCCCAGGGAGATGTACTTTTGGTAGAAAGAGAAAGAGTTATAGCCCGGGCCAAAAGAGGTCTGGCCCAAGTTTCCAAATTCGTCGCCGCTGGTGTAGGTGTCAAACAGATTGAAGAGGTTGTTGGGGATACCTGACTGGGGATGCGAGGGGCTAGTGCGCTGCGGATTGGCGCGATATTGAAAATAAGAGTTAGTAATCCAGGGATTACCGGTGTTGCCGAGGGTCCAGAGATCGTTGAACCCAAGCATGAGTGTCCGGCCATCGAGGTTTTCGCGCGTGTCTGGCAGATTTATGGAAGCCGTCAACGGCAGATAGTCCGTGATGTGCGTGTTGGTATAGTTCAGCTGCTCGGAGAGGCGGTGGCGGCTAATGTTTTCATCCAGCTTGAATCGCGCACGAGTTTCGTAAGTGAGGGAGTGTTTATTGAACGGCGTTTCAAAGGCAATAAGGCTGGCAGGCAAATTGGGATTGAAGACGAAATTCAAGTCGCGACTCTCAAGAATGCGCTCGGCTGAACCGAAGAAAAAGACCTTGTCCTTCACGATCGGCCCGCCGAAATAGGCGGTGGGATCCCAACGGTTGAGAAAGGGCGCGCCTGTCGTGGCACTAGGAATGTCATTGGAATCGAATACCGAGTTCCGGAAAAAGGCGGACACTCCCCCATGCCAGTCGTTCGTGCCCCCGCGGGTGACAACGTTGATAATGCCGCCGGATGCGTGTCCGAATTCCGCCTTGTAACCGCCAGTGACAACCTGAAATTCAAGAATCGAATCCTGGTTGAACTGCGCCGAAGGGCCGCCATTGAAGTTGTCGCGGTTTGGCATGCCGTCGATCAGGAAGAGGGCATTGCCGCCGCGCTCGCCAAGGATCGGGGTGGCGTTGTCGCCGGCCGGGTCGGCCTGACGATTCAGCGACACTCCCGGAACGAGTTGCAAAAGATCCAGATAGTTGCGGCCGTTGATGGGCATGTCTTCGATCTGTTGCGGAGTGATGGTGCTGCCGGTCGAGGAATCCGACGTTTCAAGAAGTGGTGTTGCGGAATCGACTTCCACGGTTTGATTTAAGGACCCCACCTGCATGGTGATGTCGAAATCCAGAGTCCGATTCAGCGTGACTTCGAGGTTTTTGAACACTTCAGATTGAAAGCCGTCCTTAGAGGCCTTGATTTCATAAACGCCAGGCGGCAAAGTCGCGATGCGGTAACTGCCGTCGCTCTCGGTGGTGACGGTGCGATCCACGGCCAATTCAGCGCTTGTCGCGCGGACTTGGACGCCCGCAACGGCCAGGCCCTGCTTGTCCTTGACGGTGCCTTGGACCGTGGAAGTAGTCTGCGCCGCGATAGCGAGCCCGGAGAGAAGCAGAAGGAAAGCCAGGCTACAATAAATCATCGAATGTTTCCAAATCCCCTCCGTGCCGGGACCACGCCATCTTGAATGTGCTTCTTGGATTCCCATATCCCCCTCCCTCTAACCCCCTTGGAACGGTGCGTTGCGCCACCACGCAATCGCGTAATGTTTACAATTCATCGTAATGCAACGGATGTTGCAATAGGATAGAATCCCCACAATGCGCGCGAGTCTAGGCGTGCGTTTGCAGATTGTCAACTCATTCTTTGACAGTCCATCAGGTGTCCTGCCCCGCGCAACACATGTTGCAGAACTGATACCGTGAATCGAAAAAAGAAATAATGGGCGGCGAAGCAGAAACCGAGACAACTTGACAGAATGTAACATTCGTTGTAATTGCGTCACCGCAGTTTGAACGTGCCTTCTGGGGTCGCAGAGGTTTTTGAGCGGGCGGCGAACGGCCCGAGGACAACGCCAGAACGTTGGCCATCTGCTGGCTATGCGAGGCGAATAAAATTGGGGACAAACGCTCGAAGTTCCGTTCCGCCCAGCACGCCCCATGAAAGCGTGCGCTCCGTTGGACGGACACCGCTCGAAATCCGCTACGCAAAGTCGCAAGCCAAGCTCAGCAGAAGCAGGAAGAAATTGCTTGGCATGATCCTGGAAAACCCGGGAGACACTTTTTTCCTTTCTTCGCGCGAGCTCGCCAAACGATACGACGTGGATGCGGCCACCATCGTTCGGGCGATCCAAGCCTTGGGCTATAGCAAATTCGCGGAATTTGTTGCGGACTTGCGTTCTCACTTCATCATGCGGATTACCCCGTACACGGCGTTGAAGGCGGCGTCCGAGCAAAGGCGCTCCCCGGCGGACCGCATACGGCACGGCGTGGAGATGGATCTTCGCAATCTGCAATCCTTGCGAACCGGGCTCGATCCGGAGCGCATTATCGCGCTTTCAAGATTAGTGAAGCGGGCCCGGCGCATCATGGTGGTGGGGATTGACCTTGCCGCTTCGCTGAGCTGGCATTTGGCGTACGGGCTGGTGCATCTGGGATTTCCGGCCGAAGCGCCTGTTGGGGGGACGGGCAATGTGCAGAGAAGGGTGCGAACGCTTACTTCCAAAGACCTGGTGATCGCGATCAGCTTTGGCCAGTGCTTGAGAGAAACCGTGGAAGCAGCGTTGCGAGCAAAGAAACAGGGAGTTCCGACGTTTGGAATTACCGACAGCGAACGAACTCCTATTGCGAGAGTGTGCGACAACTTTTGCCTTGCTTCGGTGGCCAGCCCCTCGTTTGGCAGTTCTTACGTTGGCCCGATGTCCGTTGTGGGAGCGATTCTGATTGCCTGCGCGCACACGCAGACTTCGCGGACGCTTGCTTTGCTGCGGCGAAGCGCAGAGGAAGACCGCGCCGATCATCGCTGGTATTGGGTGCCGGAGAATGGGAAGGGGCTGGACTAGGAGAGAGTTTTTTACCGCGCCAGCGTCGTGCATCGGAAACTGGTGCACTGGCAAGTGGGGTTTGCGCGAGAGGGATAGTGGATGAGTGACGCAACAACAGCAGCTGTGAAGCAGGGAATCAGGGTTCGGACCATGGAAGGAACGCAGGAGATGAGCGTCTGCGTTGAATTGCAGCAGCGCATCTGGGGCTATGCGCCAATCGATATCGTGCCAGACCAGATTTTTGTTGTGGCCAAGAAAACGGGTGGGCAGGTGATGACGGCGTACGACGGACGGACGCCGGTCGGATTTGCTTTGGCGTTCGCCGCTATGCGCGAGGGGCTTGCCTACTTACATTCGCACATGGTGGCGGTCCTGGACGAGTATCAGAACCGCGGGGTCGGGCGGATGCTGAAGCTGGCCCAGCGCGAAAACGCGCTCGATCGGGGAATTAATCTTATTGAATGGACGTTTGACCCGCTGCAGCTCAAGAACGCGTACTTCAACATCGAGCGACTCGGCGCCATCGTGCGGCGCTACATACCCAATGTTTATGGGCGCACGTCCAGCCCGCTGCACGCCGGACTGCCTACGGACCGCCTTGTGGCCGAGTGGTGGGTGCGCTCGCAACGGGTTGAAGCGCTACTCGCCGGCAGGCCGCGGACGAAGGGTGCGTCTTGCGAACGGATTGGCATTCCGGCCGGAATTCGCGGGATCTGCCAGGAGGAACCGCAGAGAGCGGAGAAAATCCAAACAAAGGTTCGCCAGCAATTTTCAGCGCACCTCGCCAACGGCCGCGCAGCCGTAGGATTCGAGTTCAACAAAGAACAAGGGACCTACCTGCTGGAGCCTTATGAAGATTGAATCGATCACTTTAGGTGAAGTTCAAATGCGGCTGGAGGCGCCGTTTGAGACCAGCTTCGGCGTTTCCCACCACCGCAGGATTATTCTCGTGGAAGCGGTTTGCGCACGGAGCGAGCGGCTGGGGAGAGGTCACGGCCAGCGAAATACCGGACTACAACTCGGAGACCACGGACACGGCGTGGCATGCAATCTCGGACTTTGTCGCGCCTTCGCTGATTGGGAAGACGGTTGCCTCGGGCCTCGGAATGTCCAGCGCTGCTGACTGCCATCCGCAGACGCGAGATGGCGAAGAGCGGCTTGGAAAATGCGTTCTGGGATGCGGAGGCCCAGATCAAAGGGGTTCCGCTCTCAAAACTGAATTTGCTGCACGCGGTCTTCTCTTGAATTGGGAGAGCCAGACGCCAGCTACAGCGTCGTTTCCGGCTGCGGAAACAGCGCGCGTTTTGACTTTTCCGCGCTATCGTTTCGGAGGGAACGCCGGCCGCGGTGACTTCTTGCCTGCCAATTCCGGTCTTTACCGACGATTGGCCGCGACGTTTCCTATGCGCTCGAGCATGGGCTTGATCTCCGGGTTTGACATGAACAGTTTCCAGATGAGGCCGGTGCGTTGGTTTTCGATCATGACGGTAATCGGCGCTTGATTGAGGCCCATGAAGATCGGGGAAACCCAATCGTGATCGGGATTGAAAGCGTCGCGCGGCCCGTAAACGCCCCAGACGCGGTCGCCGAGGTCGCGGTAATAATGTTTGAACGCGGCCATCGAGGCTTCGGGCGTGTAAGGAAAAGACGCAAGCGCGCCGGTGGGAGTGATATTGCCTTGATCGTCTTTTAATTCCGGCGCTTGCGCGGCATAACCCCGGGGGCCGTCGCTGGCGGTTAAGCCCCAGGCGTCTGGTCCATATCCTTTGTGGTGACCGGGGTTTTCGATCGAGTAGGCAAGGTTGATGCGGGCCATGTTGCGGTTATTTTCAAAATAATTTGTGTAGCGGTCCGTAAGCGCGTGGGGATCGAAGCCCAGGAAAGAATAGTGCGTGAAAAAGAGAGGGCCACCGCGGCCGACGCCTACGTCCAGCGTAATTCCGTAGTAGGTGTGGCCGTTGAAGTAGTGATCGCCGTCGATTGTGGAGCCCCAGCCCCTTCGGTAATTCACGGCGGCTTCGGATTGTCCAGCCCAGCCGGAATAATAAAGACCGGCGGGAACGGGATGAGTAGGCGAAGCGATGGCCAGCAAGTATACGATCATCACTTCATTGAAGCCGGTCAATCGATGATTGATGTGTGCGGCCCAATTGGCGGACCAGTGCCAGAAGAGTGCATCCATGTCCGGTTCGCGGCGATACCAATCCCACTCCACGGTTTCCCAGAGATGAGTGATCTTCGCGTAGAGATTTCGCTCGGCTTCTTCCGGGCCGTGAAAAAACTGGCGTGCGGCCAACAATCCCTCGATGAGGAAGGCGGTTTCGACGAGGTCGCCGCCATCGTCGAATACGCCAAAGACAGGCATACTCTCGGCGGTCGTTCCGTTCATGAAGTGCGACCAGGCACCGTGGTAGCGCGGCGCGCGTTCGAGAAAAGCTACGATTTTCGTGAGGCGCTGTAACCCTTGTTCGCGTGTGATGAACCCACGATCGACGCCGGTGACGAGAGCCATGATGCCGAAGCCGCTGGCTCCCGTGGCGACAATGCGGTCATCGCCAGGAATATTTTCGAGTGCCATAGCAGCGTCGGGATGGCCGCCATCCCAGTAATATCGAAAACACGCTTCTTGCAACATGGTGAGCAATTCCTCGTCGCTCAATTGCCGCGTGGCCGCGGTAGCCTCTCCGGACAGCGGCGATTCGCGATACCAGCGGTCGGACGCGGCGACCTTGTAGGAGGCCTTGGTATCGGGTTTGCCGAGGAAGTCCGCATAACGAGTGATGCCCGCTTCTTGAACGCCGATGGGACGAAAATCTTTTCCGTCGAAAGAACGGTAGACGATGTAGCGTTCGAGAGCGTCGCCGTGAACGGCGTCCCAGGAGACGTCCATGTGGCGATCGTAGCCCTTTGCGATGACATTGCGTGGGGCGGGGAGTGCAAGTGCAGCCTGCAGGCGCGAGGCCTCGGTCGCGGAATCGTAGTCGATTTTAATTTCGTCGAGGATTATAGTGTGGGATTTGCCGTCGGCGGAATTCTGGCTCAACGTCACGCTTTTCAATTGGTTCGGGTCGAGCGAGTGAATCGAATAGCTCAGAAATTGATCCAGACGGATTTTTATTTGCACCCATTTGTCCGCCGGAATATCGGAGGCGAATTTACCTAACGGCAGGGCAGCCGAGAAATTTTCCTGCGCGTCAGACACCCAGACGAGCGGCAAATCGGCGGCGGAAATCTGTTGCGGAGAATAAAGCCAGAAAAGCAGCGTATCGCCGAGGAAAACCGGCTGGCGGTTTCTGAAGTTTACAAGACGGATCGTGGCTTCCCAGCCGCCGTTGGGATTGGAAACCCATTCGAATCGTAACGCGTTGGGGGGTGTGCGGAAGATGGCGGTCTCCACAGGGAGTTTTCCATTTTCGAGCGCCAGCTTGCTGGGCGGTGAGACGTGTCCCTGGCTGTAGAAGTAGTCGCTTGAGCTGAGGCTGTTGTCGAAGAAGATGTGACGGTAGTAGTTCGAATCGGCGCGAATCGGCGAAGGAAAAAGCTGCGAGACCGCTGCCAGAAAAAAGAAACAATGAGACACAGTGAGAAGGCGAATCGGCGTTCCGCGCGCTTCGGCTGCTTTCTTTCGGATTGAATGTTCTTCCTTCATGTTTCGCTCCTGGTTGCTCCATGAAATCGTGGAAGCTCGCGTCAGCCTACCCGGAAGCCGGTGGCGGGCTCACGCCTTTCTCGCCCATGCGGGCTTGACGAGAGCGCCGAAACAAACGTTTCCCTGGGACTCGCATCGAGATTAAGAATCGTTGACATTCAAAAATGAGATGATTATACTCCCGCAAAACGATTAGTTAACCGATTTAGCTCCGGGTGCACAGCCTATCGGGAATAGTTTGGGGGAGGAATCGCCATGAACGTGTTTAAGATTTCCCTGCGTGCGCTGGGAATGTTGGTGTGCTTGACTCTAGCGGTGTGCTCCGCACACGCGCAGTATCGGGCTTCGATTCAAGGAGTGGTGACAGATCCGCAAGGGAACGCGGTAGTGGGAGCGACGGTCACGCTAACAAATCATGAGACGGGCCAGGTCTCGACGTCCACGACAGATGAAAATGGCATCTACAACTTTGGTGGCCTCCCTCCGAGCCAGTACACCCTCACAGTGGAAAAGGCCGGCTTTAAGAAGAAAGTTCTCCAAGACGTGGGCGTAATCGCCGAGCAGGCGAACGCTGTTAATCTCCAGCTCGAGGTAGGATCCATCGATCAGACCGTCACAGTAAACGGCGATTCGACTCCACTGATTGATACGGAGACCTCGAACCTCCAAGGCACCGTGACCAGCCAGGAAATCCAACGGCTGCCATCGTTCGGCCGCGACGCTTTCCAGCTTCTGCAACTGGCTCCGGGAGCTTTTGGTGACGGCGCACAGGGTGCGGGCGGCGGCACACAAAACTTGCCCAGCACCACGATTGGCGGCACTGGTGGCACGGACGGTCCATTCAAGATTGAAAACGGTGGTCAGATCACCGCCAACGGCGCCCGCACTGGGGAAAACAATTATCAAATCGACGGCGTCGGAACCACCAGCGTCACCTGGGGCGGGACGTCCGTGATCACGCCCAACGAGGATTCGATCAAGGAAGTCAAAATCCTCACGGACAACTACGACGCGGAAAACGGTCGCTATCGTGGCGCGCAGGTCCAGATTATCTCTCAGAACGGAACGAACCAATACCACGGCAGCATTTACCTCAAGGCGCATCGCCCGGGGCTAGACGCTTTCACAAGGTACAACGGCTATGGCAACGCTAACGTGAAAGATGCCAGCCGCTTCAACGATTGGGGCGGCTCAGCTGGAGGCCCCATCCTCAAAAACAGGCTATTTGTTTTCTTCTCCTACGAAACCCTAAGCAACAATGCTAAGCAGGGTACCGCAGGTGGCTGGTATGAGACGTCACAATTCCGCTCCCTGGCGGGGGCCGGGCCAAACGCGGCGAAATTCCTGGCCTTTAAAGGGGTTGCCCCTAACGGCGGCACGCAGGTGGATCAGACCTGCGCGTTCATTGGTCTGACCGATGCCGCACACGTTGACGCCAATCATCCGGTCGCCAACTGCGCCGAAATCGCCGGCCAGGGTCTAAACCTTGGCTCCCCGTTGACGGCCGCGGTCGGTACACGCGATCTCGCCTACAACGGTTGCTACCACCGTGACACCGCCGGGAATTGTACAGAGATCGACTACGGCACGGGCGGCAACGGATCAGGTAGTTCCGCTAACCTAGGCAATACAGCGGACATCGCTTTCATTTCGGGCACTATTCAGCCCAACCTCAGCAGCCACAGGCAGTACAACGGGCGGATCGACTTCAATGCCACAAGCAAGGACCTGATCGCCTTCAGTATCTACTACGTGCCTAACTCGAGCACGGGCATCAACGGGAACGGCGACCGCTCAATGAACTTATTCAACTCCACCTACACCAACCGCGCGGCGACAGCAATCTGGGATCACACCTTCGGCTCCACGTTGGTCAATGAAGCCCGGGTCAATGCCGCAGGGTGGATCAATAAGGATCTCGCAAGCAATCCGAACGCCCCGTGGGGACTGCCGCAAGTCAGTTTTAATACCACCGGCAGCCTCGTCGGCGGCAGCGGCGATCCAATTCAAGGATACGGAATCGGCTCCTTCAACGGATTCGACCAATGGACTTACGCCGCCAAGGATGTCCTCACCAAAGTTCATGGCGCGCACACGATGAAGATGGGTGGGGAGTTTACCCGCCTGCTCTCCGTGGACGCCCCTTTCTGGGCTGATCGTCCCAGCTATACGTTCAATAACATTTGGGACTTTCTCAACGATGCTCCGGTGCAGGAGAGCGCACAGTTCGATCCTAAAACCGGGGTGCCCTCCGCCCTCCGCAAGGACCTCCGAAACAATCTCGTGGGTCTTTTCTTTCAGGACAACTACAAAGTGAAGTCCAATCTGACTGTGACAGCCGGTCTGCGCTGGGAGTATTTTGGCCCCATATCGGAAAAGAACGGCAAACTGGCTACTGTCGTGTTCGGGACCGGATCCAATTATTTCACCAACATGAGTGTTCGCACAGGCGGCAGCCAATACAACGCCCAGAAAACGAACTTCGGCCCGCAGCTCGGTTTCGCGTGGAGTCCAAAAACGATCGTTGGGCACGATTTCGGCGGCAGGTTTGTTATACGCGGCGGCTTCGGTGTTGCCTTTAACGGAATCTCCCAATCCAACTCACTCGATGTGCGATTTAATCCTCCGTTTGTGGACAACGGCGCGACTTTTTCGGGAAATCAGATCCTCTACTCCAATAGCTTCCCCTCAAACGTCCATGACCCGAACGGGTATGCGTCAAATCCGAACGCCATTGTGACGTTTGCCAGCAACAATCTGCCGACCACCGGCAATATAGGCCTGACCGCACTCCCAGCTACGTGGCCAACAACTTACACCTACCACTACACGCTCGGGGGCGAATACGATTTGGGTCACCGGTGGGTGGCTTCGGCTGGATATCAAGGGAGCACGACGCGTCACCTGACCGAGCACTACAACCTCTATGACGTTGGCGCCGCAACTGGACTCGCCTTCAATCCAGTTGTGAACGGCGTCACCTACTATGCGGATGACGGTTCGGCGCGCTTTAACGCCTTGCTCCTCGAGCTGAAGCACGCTTTCAACAATTCCTTCCAATTAGACACGCAGTATCGCCTGAGCCACACCATCGACTCCGGCTCGAACGCCTACGCGGGCGGCTTGTACCAATATAATTTGGCGACCGGCTTCGCTACGTCCGACTACGACGTTCGCCAAGCATTCAAGGTGTACGGTGTGTGGTCCCCGACAATCTTCAAGGGCAGCAACAACTGGAAGGAAAAGGTTGTCGGCGGTTGGAGCATCTCTGGCATTCTAAACGCTCACACCGGCTTCCCCTGGACACCACAGTACGGCTTGGGTGAGCTTACCGGCGGATTTGATCCGGTCTTCTTCCTCTCTTCGGGTGGGAACGGTGGCGGCTCATCGAGCAACGCTGGATCCGGCAGCATCCTTCCGGCAGCGTATCTTGGTGGGTTCAAACCAAATTACCGCAGTGACGGGTCCACTGCCAACGGTGGAAAGGCGTTCTTTACGGCCCCGAATGCTTCCGGCGGCGTTCTCTTCGATTGTCTCTTTGTGACAACGGTAACTGCGAATTGTCCGGCCGGCAAGGCCAGTTTGGGCCCTCTTCCGACCGCTCCGGGAATTGCCCGGAATTCGTTCACCGGCCCTGGCTACTTCGACGTGGACGCAACGCTCAGCAAGGCGTTTGGGTTCCCGACCATGAAAATCGTGGGTGAGAACGCCAAGCTGGAGTTCCGGATGAACTTCTACAACCTGTTCAACAAACTGAATCTGGCAAACGTCCAGAATGACATCTTCAACGCCCACTTTGGCGAGGCCCAAAACGGGCTGGGATCGCGAACGATTGAAATCCAGGCGCGGTTTAGCTTCTAACCTTTTCCGGTGACGCGGGCATGCCCTACCGCGTTGTCGCCTGTGCAACGCGCGAAGCTGCCAGCGAGTTCTCCCCTACCCCGGGAAGCTGACTCGTTGGCAGCTTTTCTTTTACACTATTCGAGTGTGCATGTTCTCATTCCAGTTTTCGCGCCTGCGCAGAGGTTCTCGCCGTGCCGGCTCTCTAAATAGGCTCCGGCTACCGATGATCTTTTCGTTCACCGGATTTCTGCTTCTTTTTCCTGACAACACCTTCCCGCAAACGAAGCCTTCCTCGACGAGCTTTGCCACTCTTTCCAAGCGAGCGGCCGAGGCGCGCGACGCCGACCGCCTTGAGGAAGCTGCGGCCCTCTACGCGAGAGCCCTGTCACTGCAGCCGAAGTGGGTGGAAGGCTGGTGGTCCCTGGGCACGATCGAATACGACCGAGACCATTATGCGAAGGCCGCACTGGATTTTGAGAAAGTGATCGCTTTGGATTCGTCGAACGGCACGGCGCACGCGATGCTCGGCTTGTGCCAGTTCGAATTGAGCAAGGACCAGCCGGCGCTGAGGAACCTGCTGGACGCGGAACGGTTGGGCGTTACAAAAGACCTACGGTTGCGCAACGTTGCGCTCTATCACATGGGAATTCTCCAGTTGCGCGCGAAAAAGTTTGGCGATGCCAAGGAAACGCTGGGGCACTTGGCCGTAGACGGCGTCAGAACAAAAGAATTGACCACCGGACTGGGCCTTGCCGCACTCCTGCTGACACCCCGGGAATCGCCACCAGAAGGCACGCCGGGTGCCGACGTCGTTGAACGGGCGGGAGAAGCCGAAGTGCTCCTGGATTCCAACGAGTTCGATCAGGCGAAACGGAAGTACGCCCAGTTGACGAGCGAATTCCCGGATTACCCAAATCTGCATTTTGCTTTTGGCAGGTTACTGCTGGAAACACATGATACCGACGAAGCCATTGCGGAATTTCAGCGAGAACTACAGCGTGATCCGAAAAATGTAAATTCGATGCTGGAAATCGCAGCTGTGCTTCGCATGACAGACCCGCAAGGTGCCTTGAACTATGCGATAGAGGCAGCCAAGCTGGCGCCGCAACTGCCGTTCGCTCATTACCTGCTCGGTTTGCTGCGTTTCGACACGGGAGATCCAGCAGCCGCCATTCCGGAGCTCGAAATCGCTCAGAAGGCGTTTCCACAAGAGGCTGAAGTGTACTTCTCGCTCGGCAACGCCTATGGAAGGGTGGGCCGGAAGGCAGATGCAGCCAAAGCTCGCGCGGAGTTTGCCCGGTTGAAAGCGGAGGCAGCAAAACAACCAGGTCCAAACATCTATGGAGTCCAGGTGCGCACCCTCGGCAAAGAGAACCCCAACCAGTGAGCCATTCTTCCAACTTACCTGCCTTCCCGAAGTGTTCTGCAGTCCAAGCCGGTTTCACTCGGCGCAAGTTCTTGCGCGCAATGGGTGCGCAGGCAGGATTGTCTAGCGGTCTCGCGCTGGCCGGTGGGATTCCATTTCTTCGAAGCTCCGCAACAGGTTGGTTGGCCAACCCCGGGCAGACAAAGCCGACTCTGTTCGAGCAGATTGCAGCTGCGAAGAGCGGAATTTCCTGGGTACACGTAAACGGGCGATCGGATGCGTACTACCTTCCGGAAACTACGGGAGCGGGCTGCGCATTTCTCGACTACGACAATGATGGCTGGATGGACATCTACCTGGTCAACAGCGGGCGCTGCGATTTTTATGATCCGCAGCCGCCGTTACGCAACGCGCTTTACAAAAACAACAGGGATGGAACGTTCACCGAGGTCACCGAACAAGCGGGCGTTGCAGCCGGCGGCTACGGAATGGGTGCCGCTGTGGGTGATTACGACGGTGACGGACTGCCCGATCTTTACGTGACGCAGTATGGCCGAAGCATTTTGTACCACAACAACGGCGATGGAACATTTACCGACGTTACGGCGAAGGCTGGCGTTGCGGCTCCCGGTTGGTCTTCGAGCGCGGTTTGGTTTGACTACGACAACGACGGGAAACTGGATCTATTTGTCTGCCGCTTCGCTGATTTTGACAAGTCGAAGCACCAATTCTGTGGCAACGAGCGCACTGGAAAACGCTACAACTGCAGCCCGCGCAGTTACCCGTCGGCCCGCAGCTGGCTTTTTCACAACAACGGCGACGGGACTTTCAAGGACGTTTCCATGGAATCAGGAATCGCCAAGTCATTGGGCAAAGCCTGGGGCGTCGTGGCCACGGACATCAACAACGATGGGTGGATGGATTTGTTCGTTGCCAATGACACCGTGCAGAATTTTCTGTTTCTGAATAAGAAGAACGGAAAATTCGCGGAGATCGGCTTGGAATCCGGCGTGGCTTTCAGCCAGGACGGTCGGGAGCGTGGCGGCATGGGAGTGGACTCGGCAGATTTCGATCAAGATGGCTGGCAGGATCTATTCGTCGCCAACGTGGACCAGGAGATGTATTCGATTTACCACAACAACCATGATTCGACGTTTGACGACATGGCTGGCTCGATGGGAATCGGCCGGACGACGCTTCTAATGAGCGGTTGGGGCCTGAAGTTCTTCGATTACGACAATGACGGCAACCTGGACCTGTTTATCGCCAACGGGCATCCCGACGACAAGATCGAGGAACATTCCAGCCACGTGATGTACAAAGAGCCCCTGCTGCTTTTCCATAACAACGGCAAGACCCTGGAAAACGTGAGCGCCCAGGCGGGCCCCGTCTTCGGGGAGGACTTTGCCGCGCGCGGCTTGGCCATCGGTGATTTTGACAACGATGGAGCTGTGGATGTGCTGGTCGCAGTGAACGGCGGCGCCCCGGTCCTCTTGAAAAATACCGCGGCGCAGGGAAACCACTGGCTCGGTGTGCGTTTAGTCGGGAAGCGCGCGAATCCCGACGGGATTGGAGCGTGCCTTAGCTGGCAAGCGGGCGATTTGAAACGTGCGCGATTAAAGGTCGGTGGCGGAAGTTACCTTTCCTCGCACGACCCGCGCGAAGTGCTCGGTATCGGCAATCGCACCAGAATCGACAAGCTGGAGATCCGCTGGCCGCAGCCGAGCGGCCGAGTCGAAACCTTCACGGACGTCCCCCTCGACCGCTACATCACCATTGTCGAAGGCTCTGGCATTAAATAAGGACATCTCCAAGCACACTGCGCGACGAGCGGGCGAAAAGAAGGAGACCGGCTACGTTGAGCGGAATCCCGCCTTTTGCATGGCGGATCGCGCTTCGGGATTTTTCATGAAGATGTCCCACACAAATCCGGTGCGGTGATTCTCTGCCATGAGCATCGTGATGCCCAAGTCGATCCCCAACACGTCCTGGTCGTACCACCCGTCAAGCGGATTGAACGCATCGACAAAACCGTATCGCGCCCAGGCTTTGTCTTTGTAGCGGCCGCGAATGTTGCGGAGGACGCGCATGCAATCCTCGTAGAGAAAAGGAAGCGAGCCGCCCGCGGCGCACGGGACAATGCTGCCGTCGATAGGCCCTTGAGGAGGCGGGCCGCCCCACGCGGTATAACCTTTCTCAAAGTCGGAGGCGCTGATGCCCCACAAGTCTTCGCTGTAGTCCGGGAATTTTTCGTGCAGCGAGAGGCAGAAAAGTTTGTGAGCCTTGGTCGCCTTGATCGAGTTCTCGAAATAATCGGTGTACGCGTCGCGCTTTTTGCGGAAGTCAAACCACGCCTGGGAATACTGGTGGGTAAAAATCGGATCGTCGCCGGAAATATATTCAAGCCCCTGGAACTTGATGACTGGCCGCGTCCAGGCTTTCCAGCTATCCGGCGAGATATTGTGCGTCGGTGAGCCGATGGCCAGCAGGTAGATCATCATCAGCTCGCAGTAGTGCTCCCAACGGGCCTTCAGGAAGGCGGACTCCGGAGTCCAGCCCATGGAAAGAGTAGAGCCGCCGTTCAGCATCCACGGCCAATCGACGCGCTCGTATATCTTTGTGGCGAGATCCTTGATTTCCTGATCGGCAAAGTATTGACGCGCGGTGAGCACTCCGCAAAGAAGCAGGGAAGTGTCGATCGAGGAAAGCTCGCATTTTTCCCAGCGCTGGCCGGTTTCCATGTGGATGAAGTGGTAGTAGAAACCGTGCTCGTGCTGGAGATCGTTCGCTAGAAAGCGGAGCGTGTTGCGAACGCGCGTGAGAATTTCTGCTGTCTTTCCAAAACCGCGGCGGTCGCCGATCGAGAGGCCCGTCAGACCAAATCCAGTCGCGGCGATGCTGGACATGGCCCGCGTGTCATGCCCATTTGCCAGGGCGCGGTCTTTCACCTGGCCTGTTTTCGGGTTTGCTTCGTACCAGAAAAAGTCGAAGGCCGTTCGTTGGATTTCGTCCAGCAACTTGTCGTCCGTTCCCTGATAAGGCGCTCCAACAGGCTCGACGAAGGTCTTTTGCGAATTTGCAAAGGACAGCAGCGGCACAAACGAGCGAGAGATAAGCCCGAGGCCGCCAAGCTTTATGACTTCTCTGCGGCGATACGAACGATGGTCAGTCATTATCTATTCTCTCGTTCCCTTCGTGGCGTTTATTTCGTGATATCGATGGTTGCTTCAGAACCATGCGCGGAGTCTGTACTGATCCACATCTTTACGTGCGCAGGTTCGGCGGTATATCTGTTTTGGTCGTCCCAAAGTGCGAAGGCATCCGGGCCCAAACGGAAAGTGACGCGCCGCGTTTCGCCTGGAGCCAGTTTGACGTGCTGGAAACCCTTGAGGGCGCGAATCGGCTGAGCGGTGCTTGTGCCTTCGAGGCGAATGTAGAGCTGAACGATTTCCTCGCTCGCGCGAGTACCCATGTTGGTGACGTCGGCGCCGACGGTTAGATCGGAGTTCAGCGAACGCTTCGCATCCCGAAGACCGTCGTTCAAGGTGTTAGCGCTCAATTGGGCCGAACTGGTCTCGGTCGGCCCGTAGCGGAAGCTCGTATAACTGAGTCCGTAGCCAAACGGAAACTGCGGACTGTTTTGCTCATCGATATAGCGCGAAATAAATTTGTCCGATCCTTCCCAGGGAGGTTTGGTGAGGTCGGCATGGCCCGCAGGACGTCCCGTGTTCAAGGCGTTGTAGTACAGCGGTTCCTGACCGATGCTGCGCGGCCAGGTCACAGGCAGTTTTCCGGTTGGATTCGCATCTCCAAAGAGTGTGCGCACAAGAGCAGGGCCCGCCTGCACTCCTGGAAACCACGCGGCAAGGACCGCAGAAACATGTTCGAACGCCCAGGGAAGCGTGAGCGGTCTCCCGCTGAACAACACCACCGTGACTGGCTTACCAGTTGCGACAATTGCTTCCAAGAGCTGCTGCTGGCGGCCTGGTAGTCCGAGATGCGCTCGGGAAGCGGCTTCGCCGGTCATGGCCGAACCATTTTCGCCCAGAGCAAGAATTACGGTGTCCGATTCCTGAGCGGTCTTGACAGCTTCGGCCAATTGCTCGTCGGAGCCTTTGGTGATTTCGCTCCCCTTCGCGTAGCGCACATGATCCGCGCCTAACTTCTCGACTAGCGCTGTGCGCAGCGTGACGACGTCCTCTGGGCGGCCTTGCGCAGTCCACGAGCCGAGCATGACTGCGGCGTCATCCGCGAGCGGTCCGATGAGGGCGACCTTTTGCGATTCGCTAGAAAGAGGAAGCAGTGGCGATCCGCTGGCTAAAGGGGAATTTTTCAGCAGTACGAACGAATGCTCCGCAGCCGCGCGCGCCAGCGCCACGCTTTCGGGCTGAAGCATTGTGCCTGCTTCCTGTTTTTCGTCTGCGTAGGGTTGTTCGAACAGACCCAGCGCAAACTTGACGCGCAGAACGTGGCGAACCGCCTCGTCCACGTCCGATTCGGGGACTTCGCCGGAGCGCACCAGATTCACAAGAGTGTCGTGGTAAAAGCTGCTGACCATATCCATTTCCACGCCCGCAAGGATCGCTTTTCGCGCAGCGCTTGCGGGATCCTTTGCGATGCCATGGGGAATAAGCTCGGCGATGGAAGTCCAGTCACTGTCGACGATTCCCCGGAAGCCCCATTCTTTGCGCAAAATTTGTTTGATGGTGAAAGGATTTGCCGAAGCGGGGACGCCATTCAGGGAATTAAATGCAGTCATGATGGTGGCAGCGCCGGCGTCGACGGCCGCGTGGAAGGGGGGCAGGTAATATTCTCGAAGAGTGTGTTCGGAAATTTCCACCGAGTTGTAGTCGCGACCGCCTTCGGCGGCGCCATAGCCCACATAGTGTTTGGGGCAGGCGGCGATGCTATCCGGAGCAGAGAGCCGTTCGCCTTGATAGCCGAGCACATAGGCTCGTGCCATGGCCTCGCCCAGGTAAGGGTCTTCTCCGGAGCCTTCGGCCATCCTTCCCCATCGCGCGTCGCGCGCGATATCGACCATTGGGGAAAACGCCCAGCGGATACCCGTGGCCGACGCTTCCCGGGCAGCCACTCGCGCCGCTTTTTGGACGATCTCAGGGTCCCAAGTGGATGCCAAGCCCAGGGGAATCGGGAACTCGGTGCGAAAGCCGTGTATCACGTCCAAACCGAACACGATGGGGATCCGCAATCGGGATTTCTCAACCGCGATACGTTGAAAGGCATTCGAGTCGTGGGCGTTCGTGATATTAAACAACGCGCCAATCTCACCTTTTTGGAGCATGTCGTTGTAATCGGTGCGACCGGTGCCGGGCCCAGTCGGTTGTCCGGCCGAGTACTGAACCAATTGGCCGACCTTTTCTTCCAGGGTCATCTGGTGGAGGAGGGCATCTATTTTTGGTTCCGCAACGGAATCGTTGAGACTGGAGTGGAATGGTGCGCTATTGGACGCCACAGCACCCGCGTTCTCTTGCGTAGTGGCAGATTGGCAAAACACCAAGAAGCAGGAAATGATTGCGAATCGAATGAGCGGGGTGAGCACGTTTTTCTGAACTCCGATGGCGCCGTTAACCAGCCGTCCTTTTCAACGCTGAAAACATCAACACCTTACTCGAATCTTCTCTAGATTGAGCATAAGAATGGCCAGCAATTTTGAGTTCCGAGCCGGCCAGACCGCCAGCAAAATCCTTATTCTTGCGGAATTATTCCCTTGGCAAGCCCGCACAGAGGCATCCTTGCCTGGCCCTCCCTCGCCGAAGCAGCATAGTAAACCGATTTAGTAGGATACACAAGCGGGGGAAGCGTTTGCGCAAGGCCAGTCACCGATACCCCATCTTGGACCTTGTTCTCGCTTGGTCCCCTGTGGGAGACTACCAGCCCGGAAGCCCTATGCCCCGTCCAAAATCGAATGGCACTTCCGCCGCGCGGAAGACCCCTGGCGCGGGGGTCAGCCTGAAACATCTCGCCGAGCACCTCGGTTTGTCCCAGGCTGCCGTGTCTTTCGTGATCAACCGGTCGCCCGCAGCAAAGTCGATTCCGCCCCGCACCCAGGAGCTGATTCGTGCGGCCGCGCGGGAGTTAAACTACCGGCCGAATCATCTCGCCAGGTCCTTGCGGCAGCAGCGGAGCTTCACCATCGGCGTGGTCGTCCCGGAGATCAGCGAGGGCTATGCGGCGTTGGTGATGTCCGGCATAGAGGATCACCTGCTGCAAGAAGGCTATTTTTATTTTGTGGTGAGCCATCGCCACCGGAATGAACTTATCCAAGAATATCCGTTGTTGCTGCAACAGCGGGCGGTGGAAGGCTTGATCGTCGTCGATACGGTACTTTCGGAAAGAGTGGATGTTCCTAGCGTGGCTGTTTCTGGACACCGGGATGTGCCGGGGGTGACGAACATCGTCCTCAACCACTCGCGGGCGGCATGCCTCGCGCTGCAACATCTTGCCAGCCTCGGGCACCAGAAGATGGCATTCATTAAGGGGCAAGCGTTCAGTTCTGATACTGAAGTACGCTGGGATGCGGTACGCGAGGCGGCCGAAAAATTAGGCATCGACGTTAGGGAGCAGCTGACCGGACAGCTTGAGGGCGAATCGTCTTCGCCGCTGCTGGGGTATCAAGTGACGCAAAAGCTTCTGGCCTCGGGAGAACCGTTCACGGCGTTATTTAGTTTTAACGATATTTCCGCCATCGGGGCGATTCATGCGCTGCGGGAAGCTGGCCGCCGCGTGCCCGAGGATGTCTCGGTCGTCGGGTTCGACGATATTCAGAGTGCAGCGTTCCAGAATCCCGCGCTAACCACCGTTCGACAGCCCTTGCGCCAGATGGGGATGATCGCGGCGGAAATTCTGCTGCGGCGCATTACCGCGCCCGCCAAGACACCGCATCCTAAGGAAATTATGGTCGAGCCTGAATTGATTGTGCGAGCCAGCACGGCTCGTCATCCGAGCGCTTAGGAACCCGGCCGAATTCCGAGTAAGTTTCGTCGTGGTTTACGGGGCGAGGTTTACGGCGCGGTCGTAGCCAGTCATTTCCAGATAACCAACGCCGCCGAGCGGCATCTTTCCGCGGTGGCCCTCAAGAGTGATAGCGCCTTCCCAATAGGGCGGAGCGATTTTGGTTTTTCCGGCTAGCTCTTGTGCGGCCAGAGATGTGCGTGCTTCGAGTTCGATTTCTAATTTTGGTATCACCATCTTCCAGGCGACGGGATAGGTCGCGTGAGTGACGGGACTGGTCCAGTTGTCGGTGAGCGGCTCTAGGATAAAGTCCGACGCACGCAGATGTGTGGATCTGCCCCGCTCATCAACATACGTGCCTGAGGAAAATGGATCGCGCGAACCATCTTTGCGGCGGATGCGAAAGAGCATCAATTCGGTGTTGTCTTCGAGTTGCAGACTCAGCCAGTCCCAGCCGACTTGCCCGGCTTCCAGTTGGTGAGTGAAGAATTCATGGTCCATCCACGCCAGCCCCGATACTTCGGTCTTTTCGCCATGCAAGTCGATGGTTCCATTCGCTGTGAGCCGAGTCAGCGAAACATACAAAGAAGCGTGGCCCGAGCCTTGCGATTTTTGACTAATGCCGTTTTCGCCGTGAATGACGGGCGGCTTTTCCGGATGAAGCGTCAGATGCAATTGAAACGCGTTCTCGATAGCTTGCAGTTTTTGATCTGAACCCTCCCACTGAATTTGCCAGTTGCCGTTCCAGATGCGGGCGGTCGATCGGCTCACGCCGGCGATTCCCGGGCCGGCCCGATTGATTCTTTCCGAGTGATAGAACTTGCGACTATCCAAATCGCTGAGCGCGAGGTGCGTCAGATAGAGATCCTTTACGTCCCAAGTCGCGGCTTGAGCGGGATCGCGGCTGACGGCTTGGCGGAAAAATGTCAGTTCGAATCCGTAACGACGGCCGTTTGCTGATTTCAGATTTCCCGTGTAGTACCACCACTCCGTCTGAAAGTCAGAATGATCGAAATAGTCCCTGGGAAATTCGAATTGATAGCCAGGGACCGCCGTGCGGTACTGCGCGGCAAGAGGGTTGAGAATCAAGAGCGCCGCTCCGAGGGCTCGAAGCCTATTCCTCATGGACGGCCTCGATCGGATCGAGCCGCACGGCAACTTGCGCGGGATACAAACCGGCCAGCACTGTGGCCACATAAACCACGCCGATGGCTCCCGGCAAAACGGCGACCGGCCAATGGAAGCGAATGGTCCAGCCAAAAGACTGTTTGTTTATGACATAGATGAGGATGAGCGAGAGAGCGAATCCGAGAGCCAGTCCCGCAAAATTCGCGAGCAGGCCCAACAGACCGGCTTCGACGAGTATCTGCTTGCGAACTTGGCCGGCTGCCGCGCCGAGAAAGCGCAGCAATCCGAATTCGCGGCGGCGGTCAATAACAAGAGCAAGCAGTGCCCCGGCAATGCCCATCACCGCAACAATCACCGCGACGGCCTCCAGCGCGTACGTTATGGCGAAAGTGCGGTCGAAAATGCGGATAGCCTCGGTGCGCAAATCGCGATTTGAAAACAGCAACACACGATAGCCAGCCGAGGCTTCGGTGATCTCCTCGCGCACGGTCTCGGCCGAAGCATGGGGAGCGACATAGATGGCCAGATTCGAAGGAGCGGGGTCCGGGAGGTAGCGCAGCATCGTTTGGCGATCCATCAGAATGCTGCCGCGCTCGCTGCCGTAGTCATAGTAAACGTCCACGATGCGAAAGGACGGCCGGGTGGTGCCAAGCGCGAGCGTGATGCTATCGCCGGCGCGCACATGATGCTTGTAGGTGAACGGTTCGCTGACAACGACCGCATCGGCATTGCGGATCTGCGAGAGGACGTGCTCGGTTGGCCGGCCGGAAAAAAACTTCGATTGGTGATCGGAGCGCAGGGCGCTCAAATCCACGGAAGCTAATGTCGCGGGCATTCCGTCGTAGCTGATTTCATAGGCGCGCAGGCGGTCGACTCCCGCGATGCCGGGCAGCTGGCTTATTTTATCCGCCAATTCGAGAGAGACGGTCGGATGGCGGTCAGGAGCCGGCTCACCGGCAGGACGCAGATAGAGATCTGCGGGAAGCCTGTCGTTCATCCAGATCAAGACCGTTTCGCGGAAACTGCCCACCATGATTCCGACCGAAGTCATCATCGCGATGGCGGTGGAAAGGGCGCCTACAAGCACCGAAGTGCGGCGAAGCGAAGCGGAGAGGCTTTGCGCTGCCAGAAGAGCTTCGACCCCCAGGGTTTTTCCCAGCCACCGGGAAAAGAGAGAGATAAATGCATCCGTGAAAGCCGGAATTGCGAGCGCGGACGCGACGACAAGCAAGACCGCGGCGAGATAGCCAAACACGGGCTTGCCTTCGATCGCCGGAACGCGTGTTGCCGCAGCAGCGAGGATGCCCAGGACCAGGGCAAGCCACAGATCGCGCGATTTGTGCACGCGCGCGGTGGACTCACGCCGGCCGCGTGCCATGGCTTCCACAGGAGAGACGAGCGACGCTTCGCGGGCGGGCGAGAGTGCGGAAACGATGGCGACGCCAATGCCGATGACGAACGCCAGCAGTACGGACCACGCACTCAGTTCGACGGGTCCCGGGCGGCTGCTTACATAGAGCGACTCCACGGTGGCGGCCATGAGCTTCACAGCGCCAGAGGCCATTGCGCGGCCGACGGGGAGACCAAGCGCGGCTCCAGCCAAGCCGAAAAACGCCGCCTCGCCGAGGAAAGCCACAAGCACTGCGCGGCGGCTGGCGCCCAGGGCGCGAACGATTCCGGTTTCCGGACGGCGGCGCACGACAGAAACGGAGATCGTGTTGTAGATGAGAAATGCGCCTACAATCAGCGCGATGTAACTGAGCAGGCGCAGGTTCCATCGGAAGGCCGCAAGCATGCGGCGATTTTCGTTTGTGCCCATTCCTTGTGAGCGTACTTCGACGCCGGCGGGCAACGCGGCACGCACGCGCTGCTGCCATTGCTCGAGACCAGGGACTTCGGGGGTTTTTAAGAGGATGCGATCGACGCGGCCGAACCTGTTCAGCGTGCGTTGCGCTGCTGCTAGATCCATCACGATGGCACACTCGCTGCCGTTCGAATCCGGGTAAACGCCGCGGACTGTGAATTCGCGGACTTGGTCGTTGATCAGCAAACTCACGGTGTCCCCGGGCTTCCTTCCTAGACTTGCGCCAACCCAAACGCTGTCCGGCCTTTGCAACTGCTGCATGGCATCTTGCGACGGCGAAAGAGTTTCACTCGAGCTAGATCCCAAGATCGCGCCGCTCCTGTCGGAGCTGCCTTCTGCGACCAGGTCGAGACCTAGGAGCGGGACGGTTTGCTTCGTGTCTTGGATGACCGCAGAGTCTTCGATTCGCGCTGAAATACGAATGGAATAAGGAAGCGTTGCGATGGTACCCACAACTGTTTCCGGCACACCACCCGACGCGACGACTTCCAGATCGTTGTCGCCCCCCAGAGTTTCCATGGACGCGTGGAAGGAGCCGGTCGCTGCCGCTCCGGCAAGATCGATCGCAAGGACCACAGCGACACCGAGAGCTACGGCAAGAACTGTCAGCATTGCGCGCACCGGCTCCTGCAGCAGCGGACGAAGCAGCAAGCGATAAAAGAGGAATAGGCGTCCCATGCTAGCGCCAGGTGATCTCTTCTACGTTTCCGTCGCGCAGGCGCACGATGGTGTCCGCCAGCGCAGATGCTTCCGCGCTATGCGTGGCCGTGACCGTTGCTGTGTTTAGTTCGCGCGTGAGCCGCTTCAAAAGTTCGAGGATGACGTTGCCCGTCACCGTGTCGAGATTTCCTGTTGGCTCGTCGGCGAGCAGAATGACGGGTGATTGGACGAGCGCACGGGCGATGCCTACGCGCTGCATTTGCCCGCCGGAGAGCTGGTGCGGATAACGGTTGCCCAAGCCATCAAGTTCAACCCAGTGGAGTTTTTCGCCGGCGGCAGCGCGTGCATTGGGCTTTCCGGCAAGAAGCAGCGGCAGCTCAACGTTTTCAAAAACCGTCAGCGTATGCAGAAGTTGAAACGATTGGAAAATGAATCCAACTTTTTCGCGGCGCAGCAGGGTCAGGCTGGCGTCCTTCAGAGTAGATGTGTCGACACCGTCGAGGAGCACGCGGCCCGATGTGGGGAAATCCATCGCGCCCGCGAGATTGAGCAAAGTCGATTTGCCGCAGCCGCTGCGGCCGATCAGCGCAACGAATTCTCCGCGGTTTACCTCGAGCGAGACATCGCCAAGCGCGTGGACGCGCTGGCCATCGGTGAGGTAGTCCTTACTGACATTTTGGAGCGCGACGATGGCCATAATTCAAAATTGTGCTTTTGCAGGACAAGACGCTAGCGACGATGCGCCCCGGCTACAGACTTGCGCCATTTCGGGCAGCTGCGCAGCCCCGCGCAGAGCTCCTTTTGAGTTTGCAGCTACTTCTTCGCTTGAGCGAGTGCTTTCTCAATCGCGGCGGTGATTTCCGGCGAATCCGGCGTAATCGCGGGCTCAAAGCGGGCAATCACGCGGCCGTCCGGGCCGATTAGAAACTTGGTAAAATTCCACTGAATCTCGCCGCCGGTCTGGGGATTGGCGGTTTTGTCTGTCAGAAATTGGTAGAGCGGCGTCTTGTCGTCGCCCTTCACCGAAACTTTGGACATCATCGGAAAGGTGACGTTGTATTTGGTGGTGCAGAAGGTTTTGATTTCCTGATTCGTGCCTGGCTCCTGTGAGCCAAAATTGTTGGCCGGAATCCCGACGATAACGAGTCCGCGATCTTTGAATTTCTCATAAACCGATTCCAGAGCCGTATATTGCGGAGTGAAGCCGCAACGGCTCGCTACGTTCACCAGCAGGACGACTTTCCCTTTGTAGGCACCGAGCGGCGCCGGCTGCCCGTCGATCGAATTGAGCGTGAAGTCGTAGACGGACTTATCCGCAGCCATCAGCGCGGTAGCAAAGCACAGCAGACAAAACAGCAACTTGATCATAATTCCTCCACACTCTCTTTTACCCTGATCCGCGGATCACGGCAAATCGGAGTGCTACGTCTACCGGCCGGTATCGCCAGGGGCACCTTTCCAACCCCTGCTGGGCAGCCAAACATTCATTGAGCCTTGTCCTGCCCTGTTATAGACTGCGCACGCAGAATTCCGGCCAAGCGCGGCAGGGATTCCACTTTTGCTGAATGCACTTCAAGAAACCAGGGCTAGTGCGCAAAGCGCTCTTGCGCAGGCAGGATCAACTGAGCAATAGATCCTAACCGGCGCATGCCGGCGGATGCCGGGGAGGGACGGATGCTGTTTGCATCGGAAGTCACGGTTGCACACCAGAACGTAGCCACCTTGGATCTCGTAATCATCGGGATCTACTTCGCGATCGTGTTTGGCATCGGGATGTATTTTGCAAGGAGAGAACGAACCTCCGAAGACTACTTTCTTGCTGGCCGTGACATCGGCTGGTTCTTCATCGGTGCTTCCTTGTTCGTGTCGAACATCTCCACGGAGCACTTTATCGGTTTGTCGGGCACGGGAGCTTCGTCCGGCTTGGCGGTGGGACATTTTGAGTGGCTCGCCTGCTTGATCTTGCTGATCCTCGGCTGGGTGTTCGTTCCGTTTTACTTGCGTTCGAACGTGTTCACCATGCCGGAATTCTTGGAGCGCCGGTTCAATCGCCATTGCGCCGTTTATCTGGCAGCCATCTCGATCATCGCTTACATTTTCACAAAGATCTCCGTGCAACTCTACGCGGCGAGCGTTGTTCTGGAGCGCGTAGCCGGCTGGTCGCTTTGGAAAACAGCGGTCGTTCTGGTGATCGCCACCGGCATCTACACCGTCGCCGGCGGGTTGGCTGCGGTCATCTATACAGATACAGTGCAAACCTTGATTCTGATTTGCGGCGCCGTCGCTCTGACAGTCATCGGTCTTCACAAGGTAGGCGGTTTCGAACAGCTGCGGACCTTGGTGCCCGCCAGTTACTTTCACATGATGAGGCCGTCCACCGATAAGGATTTTCCGTGGACAGGCATATTCTTTGGGGCGCCGATTCTTGGCATCTGGTATTGGTGTACGGACCAGGTGATTGTGCAACGCGTGCTCTCCGCCCGCGATGAGGGCCACGCGAAGTTAGGCACCATTTTCGCAGGCTTTCTGAAAATATTGCCGGTCTTCATGCTCGTCCTGCCCGGTATAATCGCCTTCGCGCTTTTCCCCGACCAAGTGAAGAAGCCCGATTTCGCGTACCCCACGCTGATCCTGAATCTGTTGCCCACTGGGCTTGTCGGGCTGGTGATGGCTGCCTTGCTTGCGGCTGTTATGGGCGCGATGAGTTCCGTGTTTAACTCCGCATCCACCCTCGTGACTTTGGATTTCTACAAGAAGATTCGTCCGCAGGCTTCCGAGGGCCAGCTTGTCAATTTCGGCCGCATCGCCACTGGATTCATGGTGCTGCTCGGATTGCTGTGGGTCCCTTTCATTCATTACATCAGCAGCCAGCTGTACATCTATTTACAGAGCGTGCAGGCGTATATCAGCCCGCCGATTTCCGCCTGTTTTGTCCTGGGAATCTTGTGGCCGCGTCTGAACGGATCGGGAGCGATCACCTCGCTTCTGACCGGCTTCGTATTGGGCGCCACGCGCTTCATCCTGGAACTTGCCGACCGTGCGGCCGGCGGCCATTTCGAATCTCCCGTCGCGCGCTGGATCATCGACATGAATTTCCTGCACTACGCGATTTTCATGTTTGTGGTCTGCTCCCTCGTGCTGGTCACGGTCAGCCTGATGACCAAGGCGCCTGACCGCAAGCAACTTGCCGGACTGACTTTTGCGACCGTCGACGAAAAGATCGAGACGATCATCGTCGATCCGCGGCAGCGCAAACCCGCCAAAGAAACTCCGACCGAACATCGCCTCAACATCTTCTTCAGTCTCTTGTTGCTCGGGACCGTGATCGGTTTGTGGATTTACTTCCGCTAGGAGGCCTTGCGCACGGGAAATCAATGAAAACTTCTACCATCCGGGCCTTGAAACCGAACGTCACACAGGACCAAGCAGTCCGCTTCTTCCGTTCGGGCGTATTCCGCGCGGCTTATTGGAGGATTCGCAGCGGTCCGTTGCAGCGCATTGCGGGTGCTTACGTGCCGTTCTGGGTTTATCGCGTGCGCTACGAAACGGTTGGCGCGGTGAGCACCCGTATATTCGCTCTGGACGCGGTCGATGGGACGCTCGACCTCTACGAATTCCCTCAAATACCACGTGAGGAGGAATTGCTCGCCATTGAAACGCGGAATCGGCTCATGCCTCGTTTGGCGCCGGAGGCCGCTCGGGAACTTCTCAGGATGAAAGTTCTGCGCGTGCTTTTCCAGCAGGGTTTTTTCAAACTGCGCGCGCTGAAAGTGGACATTGAGCGCATGCCTGTTGAACTGCACCTGCCGTATTGGCTGGCTTTTTACGGAAACAATGGCGCGGCAAAGTGTCGCGTCATGGACGCGGTGCGGCGGCGTATCGAAGGCGCCAAGGCTGCGTCCTTTTTTGAGGCATGGCTCGCAGCGTAGCGAAACTCGCCTTGCGTGCTGCCCGGCGCGGGCGTATCCCAAGCGAAGATTCTTCCACCAGCGCCACCGAGAGAGGGACAGCATGCCACGTCTTGCCAGTTTGTGCGGAGTCACCCTGCTGCTCTCGGCGATCAGCGCCAGCAGCGCTGCAGCAACGGGCTGGCAGCATATTGGAGATGTGCAGCACGTGGAAAAACGTAAGGACGGCGTCGAACTGACGGCCGGTTCCGCCAAGCTGCGCATCACGGTTTTTCGCGATGGAGTGATACGGGTTCGCCTCGCGCCGCAAGGTTCCTTTCCTAAAGACTTTTCCTGGGCGGTGATTGAGTCTCCGGACCCTCCTGCGATCAGCGTCCTAGAAGGAAAGAACGAACTGCGCATGACGGCGGGACGCGTGGTGGTCATCGTCAAGAAAACGCCTCTGCTGATCACTTTCGCTGACTTGGCCGGCAATGTCCTTCTCGCCGATGAGCCTTCCTTGCCTATGGCTTGGGATGGCACGTACATTCACGCCTGGAAGCGAATGCCTTCTGAGGAGAATTATTTTGGCCTCGGCGACAAACCGGGTCCCATGAACCATCGCAATCACGCCTACACGATGTGGAATACCGATTTCTATGGCTGGCAAGAATCTGACGATCCGCTGTACAAGACAATTCCATTTTTCATGGGCCTTCACAAAGGCGCGGCTTATGGCGTTTTTTTTGACAACACCTACCGCAGCAGTTTCGACTTCGGAAAAGAGTCGCCGGATTATTTCTCTTTTGGAGCGGAGGGCGGCGAGCTGAACTACTACTTTATCGCCGGCCCGGAGCCCAAGAAAATCGTCCAGCTATTCACCGCGCTTGTTGGCCGCACGCCTCTCCCTCCGCTCTGGTCGCTCGGCTACCAGCAGAGCCGCTACAGCTACTATCCAGAAGCGCGCGCCCGCGAAATTGTCCAAACCCTTCGCGATAAGAAAATCCCTGCGGACGCCATTTATTTCGATATTGACTACCAGGAGGGCAACGCGCCATTTACCGTCAACCGCGAGTATTTTCCCCACTTTGAAAAGATGATCGCGGACTTTCGCGCGCAGGGCCTGCGCACCATTCTCATCACCGACCTGCACATCAAAAAAGATCCTGACCACGGCTATGCGCCTTACGATTCCGGGATCAAAAATGACGTCTTCGTCAAAAGCCGTGACGGTTCCTTGTATGTCGGCAAAGTTTGGCCTGGCGATAGCGTCTTTCCGGATTTTACGCTGACGCGTGTGCGCGACTGGTGGGGCGGCCTTTACAGGGATTTTGCGAACATGGGCGTAGCGGGTTTCTGGAACGATATGAATGAGCCCTCGACCTTCCAGACTCTTTCCAAAACCATGCCGCTCGATAGTGTTCACCGGCTTGATGACGGCATGACACTCGATCATCGCGCCATTCACAACGTCTTCGGAATGGAAAACGCCCGGGCGACCTACGACGGCCAGCTCAAGCTGCGGCCTGACGAGCGGCCTTTTGTCCTGACGCGCGCAGCCTATGCGGGCGCCGAGCGTTATGCAGCCACCTGGACCGGTGACAACAGCGCTACTTGGAATCACATCGGAATGAGTGTTCCGCAGATCATGAGTCTCGGGATTTCCGGTTATGCGCTTGTTGGCGCGGATGTCGGCGGATTTGCTGGCTCTCCGCCTGCCGATCTTCTGACCCGCTGGTACGAGTTGGGTGTGTTCTATCCGATGTATCGCAATCACGCCGCGAAGGGCACCGCCGATCATGAGCCATGGGCGAGCGGACCCGAACAGGAGGCGATCCGCAAACGCTACATCGAGCTGCGTTACCGACTGCTTCCTTATATCTATACGGCGATGGAAGAAACCTCGCGCACCGGCGTTCCGTTGATGGAGCCAATCTTTCTTGAGTATCCCCAGGCTCAGGATCTCTATGGCGAGGAGCACGAGTTCCTCTTCGGCCGTGATCTCTTCGTCGCGCCCGTCGTCACGGAAAAGGTTGACGCGCAGGATGTTCACCTCCCGCCGGGTGATTGGTACGACTTCTGGAGCGCAGGAATACATTCGAGCAAGGACCAGATTTCATTGCATCCGACGCTTGCGGAAACGCCGCTTTACGTACGAGCCGGCGCGATCATTGCAATGCAGCCGGTCGTCGAAAGCACGAACGAGAAGCCGGATGGTCCGCTTGAACTGCGCGTTTATATGGGCGACGACTGCCACGGGACGCTCTATCAGGATGACGGGCACACGTTGGCCTATCAAAAGGGAGACTTCTTGCGCGTGAATTTCACTTGCGAGGTGTCCCAGCGTGAGATGACCGTTACCAGTAGCATAGAGAAAAGTGCGTATCAGCCCTGGTGGAACAGCACGCAGCTAGAAATCTATGGGGCGGGCGGCGAGCCGAAAGAAGTGCACATCGGCGATCGATTGATCCACGATTGGCGCTTCGACGGCCAAGCGCATTGCATCGCGCTGACCGTTCCGGACGCTCAGAAGAACTGGAACGTCCGTGTGAGTTTCTGATCGTTTCAATCGAGCAGAAAAATGGAAATGGATTGTGACGGCTCGGCGATCTGGGCTTCGGCGTTAGATACGTCCGCTGTTGCCTGACCGAGAACGCGCGTGAAACCAGCCGTGCCCTGTGCTGGCGTGTCGTGAAGGGGAAATTTCAGCGCTCGAGGTTCAGCGGAATTATTGAAGACTACAAGTACGCGTTCTTCTTCAGTTTCCCGCATAAACACATAAGCCGTTTCGTCAGAGAAGAGGTGCCACAGCTTTCCGCTTTGCAGAGCGGGATGTTCACGCCGCAACCGCAATAACGATTGCACATAGGCGAAAAGATCCTGCTGTTCCGCGGTGCGCCCTTCCGCGGAGAAGGCATTCTGCAGATCGCCCGGCCAGCCGCCTGGAAAATCACGCCGGTTGTCCGGGTCGGCGCCGCCGGGGATCCCGATTTCGTCGCCGTAATAGAGTTCGGGGATCCCGCGCAAAGTGAGCGTCAAAGCAAACGCTAGCTTGAGCCTCGCCGGCGAACTTCCGGCGGCGCTCGCAAAGCGCGGCACATCGTGATTCGCGAAAAATGTCACCAGCGAATCCGGATGGACATATGACGAATCGTGACGCAGAACATCCGCGATGCGCCCTACAGGCGCCTTCCGCAACAGGACATCCCGAAGCGTGAAAAACAGCGGAAAATCAAACAAAGTGTTTAAGCCGGAATCGATGCCGTCGAAACGCTTCTGGCCGACGCAAAATCGGGTACCGCCGTATGCCGCATCACAACACCGACAGGCACAACTTCGTTTGAACTGCCGGTAGCCGCGCGCGCGATGAAGCTCGGAAAATTCCAGGGGCTGTCGCAGGAAGATGTGATTTATCTCATCCTGCCGGACCGCTTCGCGAACGGTGATCCCACGAATGATGAACCGGCTGAAGCTCGTGGCACGCATGACCGTGCGAATCCGCGCGCATATCACGGCGGCGACCTTCGCGGCATTCGCGATCATCTTGCCTACCTAAAGGATCTCGGCGTGACCGCGTTATGGTTGACGCCCATCCTAAAAAACGGCGCGGCCCAGGACTATCACGGTTATGGCGCCGTGGATCTGTACGCGGTGGATCCGCATCTTGGAACAATCCAGGATTACCAAAATCTCGTCGCAGAAGCGCACAAGCAAGGCATGAAGATTTTTTTCGACCTTGTGCCGAACCATGTCGGGCCGAAACATCCCTGGGTTGCTGAGCCGCCGCTGCCGGACTGGTTCCACGGCACGCAGCAACATCACACGGATTCCTCCGCTGGCCCCAACGGCACTTTCTACGGAAAGACAGACAAACCAACGATTGCCAATGATCCATTCGAGGTGCTCATCGATCCGCACGCGCCGCCGCGGCTTTCGCGGAAACTGACGGAAGGCTGGTTCTTCAACATCCTGCCCGACTTGAATACGGAAAACCCCGTGGTTGCCGAATTTCTTTTAGAAGACAGCATTTGGTGGGCGGAGACTTCGGGTTTGGA
>Ga0207098_10074_pt2 | contig 31064 bp, 22 predicted proteins | sample Alteio_BWMinHeat_84_FD_153548 | JGI IMG/M metagenome (GOLD analysis project Ga0207098, IMG submission 153548) | Enriched cells from forest soil in Barre Woods Harvard Forest LTER site, Petersham, Massachusetts, United States -... | ecosystem: Environmental > Terrestrial > Soil > Temperate forest >...
CGCGCACGGAGTGGCGATCGTCCCCTCGGCCGGACGGGGTTTCATCACCGATGGTGGCGGCAATGGCGCCATCGTCATATTCGATCTCAAGAACTATACAGTGTTGGGAACCCTGGTCACTCTCCCCGATTCCGACGGCATCATCTACGACCCGGCGCTGAATAAAGTCCTTGCCGTCTCGGGTGATAAAGGTGTGCTGATGACCTTCGACCCGGATATCGACCCTGCCAAAGGAAAGATCGATCCGCCCATCGACCTTGGCGGAGCGCCTGAGTTTCTCGCTTCCGACGGAACCGGCACAGTCTTCATCAATCTTGAAGACAAAGATCAGGTCGCCGTCGTGGACATGAAAACCCGAAGCGTGAAGTCCCGCTGGCCCGTGGCGCCGGGCGGCCATCCCGTGGGTATGGCGCTGGACAAAAAGAGCCATGTTCTTTTCGTCGGCTGCCGCAACCCCCAGCAACTGGTTGCGATGAGCGCCGACAACGGCAAAGTCCTGGGTGCGCTGCCGATCGGTGCAGGGGTCGATGCCACCGCAGTCGATGGCGGGCAGGCGTTTGCGAGCTGCCGCGATGGTTCGCTGACCGTGGCGAGTGAAAGGTCAGGCAAGTATGAAGTCGCCCAGGTGGTCAAGACAGCTTATGGAGCGAAGACGCTGGGCGTGGATTCTGCGACCCACAAGATCTATCTGCCGACTTCAGAGTTCGAAGCTCCCGCAAGCCCTTCAAGTCGCCCCAAGGCAAAACCCGGAACGTTCATGATCGTTGTGGTGTCCCAGTAAAACTGGCCGCCATTCCGATCTCACCAGGCTCATAGACGCTATCCCGGGAAAGCGTTTACTATGGGGCGCACTATGCGTAGACGAATCTGGCTTGCGGTCTTTGTTTTGCTCTTTCCGGTCGTCCTCTTCAGCCAGGACAAACCAAGTGCTGCGGTCATCTCCGTCGATGCGGCCCATCCCGGAGCGGCGATTTCTCGCACCATGTTCGGCATCTTTTTCGAAGACATCAATTTTGGTGCTGACGGCGGGCTCTACCCTGAACTGGTCAAGAACCGATCGTTCGAATTCCAGGAGCCTCTGACCGGCTGGCACGAGGTCCTGGGCCTGAGCGGCAAGGGAATCGACAATCCCAAGGGCGAACTCAGCATCCGGGCCGATGACCCGCTCAACGAGTCCAATCCACACTATCTGAGGGTCCGCGCCTACGAACCGGGATACGCATTCTATAACACAGGCTTTCGCGGAATCGGGGTGCAAAGCGGCGCCGAGTACCGGTTCTCCGCTTATGTTCGAAGCGGCGGACCGAAAGCCATCCGCGCCACTCTCACTGATGGAAGCGGCCATGAAATCGGAAGCGGAAAGCTGGAAGGATTCGAGGGCCCTTGGAAGCGATATGAAACCGTCATCCGAACCAACGCGACCGTGCCGCATGCGCAATTGAACCTGTTCGTTGACGAGACGGGGCAACTCGATCTCGACATGGTCTCGCTGTTCCCGGTGGACACGTGGAAGGGCCGTCCAAACGGGTTGCGCAAAGACCTGGTCGAATTGCTCTACGATATGCATCCGGGATTTATTCGCTTCCCCGGGGGCTGCATTGTCGAAGGCCGCCAATTGTTGACGCGCTATCGCTGGAAGACGACCGTCGGGGATATCACGCAAAGGAAAACCATCATCAATCGCTGGAACGATGAATTTGATTACCGGCCGGCGCCAGACTATTTTCAATCGTTCGGCCTGGGCTTTTATGAGTACTTCCAGTTGGCCGAGGATATTGGCGCGGAGCCGTTGCCCATTCTGAATTGCGGGATGGCCTGCCAGTTCAACACCGACGAGACGGCTGCACTCGACCAACTGGACGAATATGTGCACGACGCACTGGACCTGATCGACTTCGCCAACGGTCCAGCCACTTCGCCCTGGGGCAAGCTGCGCGCGCAGATGGGGCATCCCGAGCCGTTTCATCTCAAAATGATCGGCGTAGGTAACGAGCAGTGGGGTCCGCACTACGTGGAGCGCTACAAGGTTTTTGCGGCGGCCTTAAAGGCGCAGCACCCGGAGATCAAACTCGTTGTCGCCGCTGGACCTGCTCCAGCCGGCGAGCCATTCGAAAGCATGTGGAGTAACTGGCGGACGCTTCATGCCGACATCGTCGACGAGCATTACTACATGAGCCCGGAATGGTTCCTCGCCAACACGGCTCGTTACGATCGCTTCGACCGGAATGGTCCTAAAGTCTTTGCGGGCGAATACGCCGCGCAGACCGTCGGCACGACAAGTTCTGAAAATCGGAATAATTGGAAAGCAGCGATCTCAGAAGCGGCCTTTATGACCGGCCTGGAGCGCAACGCCGACGTGGTGCAGATGGCTTCGTATGCGCCGCTGCTGGCGCATGTCGATGCGTGGCAGTGGAAGCCGGACGCCATCTGGTTTGACAACCTGCGTTCCTACGGCACTACGGATTACTACGTCCAGAAGGTCTTCGCAAACAACGTTGGGATGCGTATCGTTCCTGTCACACCCCACGCCGAAGCCGGGCTCTACACCAGCGCGTCGCTCGACGACCGCAGCCATGAACTGATCGTGAAGGCCGTTAACTTCGCGTCCACTCCGCGACAGGCGGAGATCAGACTGAACGGGATCAACCCGTCCGGCACAGCGAAGGTGACCACTCTGGCCAGCAATGACCTCAACGCTGAAAACAGCCTGGATCACCCGACAGCTGTAGCGCCTGAGTCTTCGACGATCGAAGTGCGATCGGGCACGATTCCGGTGCAGTTGCGTCCATATTCGGTGACCGTGTATCGCATTCCCGCACAGTAGCAGGGGCGAAGGATCACTACTGCGGCGGAGTGTGGCCGATGAACTTATCCGCCCATTGGATGAAGTACTTCATGTTCGGCGCGTCGGTGTGCCCACCGTCATGCTGACGCCACGCCAACTGACCGTCGACCAGACCCTGGTTCATTGGCGGCATTTTGGCGGTGTGGTAATCCTCTTGCCCATCGAGGGCCTTCGCGCCCAGCAGCGTAAACACGCGGCTGGCGTCCACCGTGGCCATGAAGCTTCCCTGGTGGTCGAGCCATTTGGCATCGCCTTTTTCAGGAATGCCGTAGCTGATGAACGTAAGCCGAGGCGCGCACAGCGCGATCAGCTCATTCGAATCAACGGGAATATCGCCGGGATTCTTGCTTCCAAACGTGGCTTCCGACGCGCCATACTTCATGAAGTTTCCGGCCATCCAGTAGTACTCGCCTCCCGTAAGGCTCTCCACGGCCTCGCCAAAATTGCGGCGCAGCAGCGTTGCGCCGCCCTTGCCTGACGAACCGACCAGCACCATCGCAAAGCGCTGATCAAAGGCCATCGTCACCAGGGCCGCCTTGCCGTAGCGCGACACTCCTTCAATGCCCACATGCCTGGCATCGACTGCCGGATCCGTCTCCAGGTAGTCGAGCCCGCGTCCCGCACCCCAGGCCCACGCGCGCAAGGCGCCCCAGTCCTCCGGTGTGCGCGACTGGCCCTTGTTCACCAGGCCGATAATGCCTCGAGTCATTCCGGCTCCATCATCCGCCTGCACGCTGGCCGGATCGAATGAGACAAACCCCCATCCCGCCGCAATCAGCTGCCAGGTGTTGGGCAGATCGCCGTCTTCGTTCAACTGCGGCGGCTGGAATGGCGTCGCTTTCACCGGCTCCCAGGCCGGGTGCTGTGCGAACACTTCCTTGAGCGAAGCGTCCTGCTGAATGAGCAGCGCTTTCATCGCCTGGTTGATGCGGTCCAGGTCATCGCCGCGAGGCTCATTGGGCGCCGGGAAGCCCGCGCGGCCAAACATCATCAGCACCGGAACCGGGCCGGTCGCGCGCGCCGGCGTCACCAGTGTCATGTGGATCTTCACTTTGATGGCCGGATACGACGAGTTGTCCACCTCGCCCACCAGGTCTTTCGCGGTCACCGGAGTGAAACCCAGCAGTTCGTGATCGACCGCCGTCACCGTCCACGTGACCCTGGGAACCTGAGTCGGCACTCGACCGTTCACATACTTCTCATACATTTCCACGATTTCCGGCCGTCGCTTGTCCCACCACATCTGCGGGCTGGTGACCTTTTGGCCGTCATTCATGGTTAGAGGGTCGGGAAGATCGGGATATGGATTGGCTTTGGCCTCGTCGTAATTGGCGTGATTCGGCGCCTTCTCGTTTCCGCTCGGGCCCGGCCGCAGCGCCTTGATGCCCAGTTGGTCCATCATGTTCTGGTGGTCTCGATCGGCCGCGTTGGTCGCAGCGCTCTGCGCCGAAACACGAATGAGTCCGAAAACGGCACACGTCACAAGCAGAAGAGCGGCAGACGAATTCGACAGAACAGGCACGGGAACCTCTCCGGGATGATATGCTGGCTTCGCTGAAAAGCGATTTACTACGGGGCAATGGTACATCTCAGATGAAGGCGCGCGCACTGAAAATCGCATCGGCTCTCGTCCTCGTTGTGGCCCTCGGCGGTAATGCGAATCATTCGCACGCCCAACCCGGGACCACGGCGCAGCACAAATGGGTCGCCACGTGGGGCGCTTCGCAGCAGGTTCCCGAGCCACAGAATGCCATTCCGTCTGAGGACCTGCGCGACGCAACTGTACGCCAGGTTTTTCACCTTTCCCTCGGAGGCCCGTCCTTACGATTGCACCTTTCGAATGCATTCGGAACCGAGGCCCTGCACGTCACCTCCGTGCACATCGCGCATCCTCTCGGCCCCGCTTCGCCGGCAATCGATCCGGCAACGGACAAAGCGCTTACCTTCGCAGGCAGCCTTGACGTCACTATTCCGCCCGGCGCCGAATTCGTCTCGGATCCAGTGGACTATCCTGTGGCCGCGCTTTCCGACCTCGCTGTGACATTTCACCTGGAAGCACCACCGGCACAGCAGACAGGCCATCCCGGCTCGCGCGCAACTTCTTATTACGTCCATGGTGACCAAGTTGCCGCGCTCACCCTCACCGAGCCGAAGCACCTGGATCATTGGTACCAGCTGTCTGAAATCGATGTGATCGCGCCACCCGACGCCGCTTCCGTCGTTGCGCTCGGGGATTCCATCACCGACGGCCATGGCGCGACTACAAATGGGAACGACCGCTGGACTGACGTGCTCGCAGCACGGTTGCAGGCCTCGGCAGCCACGCGGAACATCGGCGTCTCGAACCTGGGAATCGGCGGCAATCATCTGCTCACCGATGGACTCGGACCCAACGCACTCTCGCGCTTTGATCGCGACGTGCTGGCTCCAGCGGGCGTGCATTGGCTCATTATGTTTGAAGGAGTCAATGACCTGGGAGGATTGGCGCGGAACGGTGAAGTGAGTCCGTCCGAACATAAGGCGCTGGTTCAGCGCGTCGTTGCGGCCTATCAGCAGATCATCATTCGCGCGCATGCGCATGGGCTGCGGGTCTTCGGAGCGACCATCACTCCGTACACGGATTCAAACTACTACCACCCCGGGCCGCTCAGCGAAGCCGACCGCCAGTCCGTCAACGAATGGATTCGAGCCGCGGGACACTTCGACGCGGTCATCGATTTCGATCATGTCGTTGCCGATCCCCAGCATCCCGATCATCTGCTGCCCGCCTTCGATTGCGGCGACCACCTTCATCCGTCGCCGGCGGGGTACAAGGCGATGGGCGATGCGATTCTCCTCAGCTACTTTGCGCAGTGAGTCCCGGACTCGCCAGGCCCAACCGATGTTTGAGATAGTGAGGCCGGCGGTGTATCCCCGTTCGTTCCGTAAAGCCGCCGCAGGTCTCGTCGATCAGACGACGGTGGACCAGACCGGGAATCAGGAACTACTAAGACCTGGGGATCTTATCGGGCGAGAAATATAAGACGTTACTGCGATCGTACGACGAACGGAAGCGATACAAACGAGTAGACCTGAACTTCATCTTACCTAGCAGTGAAGTTTCTTTCCCCATTTCTGAGTTTTCTGTTTCAAATTGGTTACTTCGGACCCCTGGTGATGGGGGTTCTCGATTCTTCGTTCCTCGTGCTTCCTTTCGGCAATGACCTGCTCGTACTTGCATTGGTGGCTCAGCACCCCGACGGAACTCCCTGGTATGTGCTCTCGGCGGCGTGCGGCTCCACGATTGGCGCCGCCATCCTGGCTATAGTCTCACGCAAACTGGGTGAAGAGGGGCTTCGGAAAATCGTCGGCGAAAAGCGCTATCCGAAGCTGAAGAGGCGAATTGGCAACCACTCTGCCGCGGCCGTTGCGGTCGCGGGTCTGGCTCCTCCCCCGTTTCCGTTCACCACGGTCATCGCGGTGGTCAGCGTGTTCGACTATTCCCTTTGGCGGATTCTTCTCATCAACTTCGTCACGCGCGCCGCGCGCTTCACCGTGCTATCGTTGCTGGCACTGAAATTTGGGAAACAGGTATTGGGTATCGCGAAGTCCACCCCCTTCGAATGGGGAATGGCCGTTTTCATCGCGGCGTGCGTTGTCGCCAGTGGATTCTCCATCTGGCACTGGCTCAGGAGGCCTCGATAAATCCTGATGATTATTTGGCTATCGAAGACGAAGTGGTTCCCGGCGCCGGCAGCGCCGCAATCTGCTCCATCGGCAGTTCCAAGGAGAAGATGTCGGAGTCACCCTGCTCCGCGTGCACCCAGATGCCGTGAAAGGCATCGTGCAATTCGGGGTGCAGAGCAAGAATTGAGGTCATCACGTCCATCACCTGCTTGCGCGCCGAGGGCGGATCGCGCAACTGATTCGCCTGGGTGGCATCGGGAGCGTAGTTGACCTCGAGATCGAGCGGACCTAGAGCTGAAGTGGTGTCGATCCCTGTGACCTGATAAGTGGATCCGTTCGCAGTGACCATCAACGGCTTGGCCCCGGGAACGTTGTCCGGACGAACCTGATCAGTTTCATGTTGCAGCTTCTGAAGATTGACGCTGGTCAGGAAATCGACCGGATCCAGCAGGTTCGCAGCCATCCGATAGTAGAACCAGGCATCCCAGTTCATCTTCTTCTGAGCGAACGTGCGCGCCGATTCCCAATACCAGAGCCCATTATGACCAGCGTCCACCATGGGCCTGGCGAAGAAGCCGGCCAGCATCCAGCGAGTTCCGCCGGTCTTCGAAAGCACGAGCGAAATCTGTTGGGGCTTGGGTATTCCGGTGGCGTGAATGATAGCCAAGGCGTAGGTTCCGGGAGGCAGGCCGTTGAAGTTCAGCACCACCACCGGGGTTCCGCAGTAGAAATCCGTTCGAGCCGCGCCGGAGGCATCGCTGGACGCATCAAGAAAGTAGAGGTTGTAGATGGTGATCGTCGCCTGCTGCACCAGGGGCTTCAGAACCTGCACCGAGGACGCAATTCCGGAGAAATCCGCCGCCACGGCGGGTATGGTGTTTGTCTGCAGATTCTGCACATCGCCACTCTGCACCGCGCTGATTAGCTGGTGAGCGGTACTGGACAGCGCATCCCGCTCGGCCACCGTCATCTGCGATTCCGTCTTGCACGAGGAAGCGTTGGCAATCGATGTCCACTGCGAACAGACCAAGGCGAAGAGAAATACCTGCAGGGCAGTTCGCCAATTCATAAATCTTGGGATCATGGCCGGAGCCTTCATGTGTGGTGATTTGACCGGCGAAGTTCCGCCGGGATAAATAATTAGATGCGGATGTTCGCCTCGGTATACCGGGAGGAATCATCCTTTGATGGGTCGATGAGACCTTCAGGCCGGGCCACCACCCCACCTGAGAGTTCCTCTCGAGCGCGTTCAAAAACCTGTTGCGCGGCTTCCTGAATCGGCATGGGAGCGATCACCGTGATGCCACCGATGCGCCTTGCCAAGGTCAAATACGCTTCACGGTTCGCATAAAGAAAATCGAGAGGGTACTCGGGCTTTCGCGAGCGCGCCTGAAGGGGATCCGCATCCAGCAGGTAGCTGACGCGGGGTCTGGGCACAAACGCCACGAGCACCCGGATATAGGCTCGGACGATCGGATTCCGCAGATTAAGATTCGCCAGCTCGTCCCAGGTATACCGGTCGAAGATGACGACATCGGCGTCGGACCGGAGCGCTTTCTTCACCACCTGCCTGACCGAGACGGCATCCACGAAGTAGAGAAAGAATCGAATGCATGTCATGGCCCCGGATTGCACGTTCTTGTCACGGCGGTTGATCGGCGCCGATGGGCTTCCGATTCCCCTGTCACCTTTGAAAATTCTGTGCCCCGAGGTTTCGCGGATTCCCTTCAGGCGCGCAACATCATCCCAGAACCGGATCAACCGGACGCGCAGACCGTCCTCTGCGAGGCGCACTGAAAGAGCTTCGATCTGTGTGCTCTTCCCGGCACCGTCGATACCTGAGAAACTCACCAGGAGGGTGCGCTTGTCTTCTCTGCGTCCAGGCATCACAAAGCTCCAGTTCGTCTCAACTTACTGAGGGTGGCTCGAGCTGGCATGCGAGAGACCGGCCACCGATCCGACAGCTACTCCTGCAGCTACGATCACGCGACACTGATGAGAATGGTCCGCACGCGCCGCTGCTTCGCCGGAGCAATCGCCGCTCCCGCAGGCCGCGAGGCTGCGATGCCCATCGTCTTTTCGTAGGGAGCCGCTGCCGTGCCAACCGGTTGTGCGGGTTCTTGAGGCTGCTGACTCGAACTGCTCTGCGAAGAGCTGTCTCGCGCACCCTGGGGTTCAGCCTGCGGATTGACAGGCTCTGGAGTATCGGGGAGAGCGTTCCCGGCTATGACTGAGCCGGCGGCAGCCTCCGCGGCAGGACCCTCTTGCGACGGAGTGTTTGCCGCGCGCTGCTCTGCAGGCGCTTGCTGCGCTGCTGCCGTCCCAATCTCGCTCGTGGGGAACATCAGCCACAGCACCAGACAGACAGCAATCGGTCTGAACAGCCAGTTGTTTACGGATCTCATCTTGTCCTCCAGATCCTGCGCGTTGGACTTTCTGCGTTAAGCGGCTGACTCGGATATCTGGTCGGAATTGTCCGGTTGGCGCGCGTACAACGCACGCTCGAAACGAGGTCGGAAGAAGCTGTTGACCGCCTCGGTCTGGGTCTCGTAGATCTCGAACAGACGATCGACCCGCGTCAGTTCCAGAATTTCTCCTATCGAGGGCGTCACCGCGGCGAGCTTCACATCGCCATTGTGCTTCATTGCTTCTTCGAGGCAACACAGCAGCATATGAATCGCATGCTTATCCATCTCGCGAACCTTCGCACAATCGAGCACGATACAGGGTCGCTCGACCTTGATGCGGCGCTGCAGATCTGCGAAGAAGAGCCGGCCTTCCTTCGTCTTTAATTTTTCTGGCAACTGGGTCACAGTTACCGTGCACGGTCGAATTCTCATAAGTATGCCCTGCCTATTCCGACCTCTGTACCCTCTTCAAACCATGTTTCGCGCATTGTCTCTCTCCAAAGAACCAAAGGTGAATTCAACAGTGTGCAGCATTCCCGGCGAACCGCAAGCAGCGGTTATCCGAGAGTCTGAAAAAGCCGTGCAAGTTCCGCTTCGGGATCACGAGCCGCGTGCGTCAGGACATTTCTGCCGTAGCGCATAAGCGTCATGAAATTGGTGTTATACCAGCAGCACTCCGACATGCGAGGCGAGATACCACACATGAAACGGAGTCTCTGAAGTTTATGGGGTGATTCAAGCATCGCCGAAACCAGGCGATGATTTCCATCCAGAACTGTCATCGGTTCGGTTTCGTTGAGGCCAATGAGAACGACCGCACCAGGTCCGGAATCCTTCTGGCGAAGCCGCTCGCGAATAGCAGCAATCTTGGACAGGAAGGCTTCATCAACGGCGTGTTGACGGGTACGCATCCCCTGCAGAATCTCGGTCATGGAGAAATTGCCCCGTCCCAGCCTCCGCCATTGGGCGCGCGGAAAAACCCGTATCTGACCAAGATCGGCCTCTTCCACTTCTACTTCATACCACTCGGTGTCGAGCGGGATCTCTTTCCAGAGCGAGCGGTGTCGAATGAAGAGCAGGGCGCGCCGTTTTGCATTCTCGTCCGCGTCATAGACGTTTGGCTTGGTGACAATCTCGGCCAGGGACTGTTGGTAGTCTCGATACTCATGGCGATGGAATTCGCTTTTCAGGAACTCCGCAATCACTTCGTCCTCCGGGATTCGGCGGATCAGCCTGACTGGCCTGGAACCATCCGGGCGGAGCAAATCTTTGGGATCCGTGAGCGAATTGATGAGAAAAGGCATGGCCACGAGGACGAAGAGGAAGAGCATCAGCACAAGTTGCAAAAGCACCACTTCCCGAAGGGACGAGTGAAACTCGCAGATGCCCGCGATCAATATCGCGCTGAAGGCCAGTTGCACCCAACTTGTATTTGCGATCTTGTACGACATTTCGAAGGTGACGATTACAGCGCCGAGAGAGTAAATTACCGTGGCGATTGCGTAGAAAGCCATCAGATAAGCGATATTGTATTTGCCAACAATCTCGAACCCGGTTCCAAATAACCGCGTCCAGATCTCCGCCGGAGCTATGAAGATAAACAAAACGATTGCCGCACCCGTGGCCAGCACCATCATCAGCGAAGTGGCGATCACCGAAAGGTCTCTTCTTTCCTCTTCCCGCGTCCCCGCAACCAGGGGAAACGTGGAATTCACAACCGCCTGCGAGAAGGTGAAGATCACACGGCCCACCATCGCCACGGCTGCATAAATACCTGCCTCACGCGATGGGAAGAAATGGTTGACGAGTACGATGCCGCAGTTGTTGATGAGCAACTGGCCAGAGAAGAAGTTGAGGGCCTGCATCATCTCCCGGAATACATAGGAGACATGGAGAGGATTGGGAACCCGGGCAGCCAATTTCGGCGGAATCGTGATGTATGCGATCGCAATGGCGGCCGAATTCGCCACGATCACACCCCGTACACCAAACCCCGCCAGAATCATCAGCAGGGACCCGCCCAGCCGGACCGCTCCCTCAAGCACCAGGTTCGTGGCGAGACCGCGGAATCCGTAAGTACCCTGAATAAAGCCGCGACGGCAGCCAAGAGGGACATAGAAGGCCGAGCCGACCGCCAGAATCGCCACCAGATCGGAACCAGGCAGATTCAAATAATTCGCAATCCCGCCTTGAAATGCCAGGAGCGCGATCCCGACCAGGATGCCGCATCCCCAGGCAACACGATGGAAGCCGCGATACACCGCGGCTTTCCCTTCGGGGGAGTCTTGTTGAGCCACTACTTTCGCGGAGACGATCTGGAACGAGAGCGTGATAGCGGAAATAAGAGTTAAAAGGGTGTAAACGACGGTGGCATGCCCGAAGCCGGTGGGGCCGAGGGACTGCGCAATGACGACGTTGTAAACCATGTTGATCGCCGTCGCCAGGCCCGAGCCTGACAGCAGTACGATGCTCCCGGAGACAATGCGGGCCTGCAGCGATCTTGTGTTTGGCTTCAGACTCTTCACTAAAGTGTTGAAACTCCAGTTCTCGCAGGAGAAGGAAAAGGGAAACAAATCCGCGGTATTGTTATCTCGCTAACAGCTTTATATGATGCAATTTCCGGTACTCTGGCTGCTCAGCGCCGCCAGTTGGCCCGTCTCTCCGACCGGTGACAACCCCAACGATTCACATCCGCTTCTAACCAAATATCTATGCTCAACCGTGTAAGCGCAGCGCTGCTCTCCGTCCTCTTATTGCCCCATGGATGCTCCAGTCCGGAAACAAGCCTTGCCATGCCGCTGAAATACAAGGCCACTGGAAGCTCCCCCCAAGTCATCGCCTTGTACGAGGCCTGGTTCGGGCACCCCAAGCATATGGCGGTCGGCTATTCATCCCAGGACCCTTCTCAGATCAGCACCCAGATTGGGAAAGCAAAGGAATTGGGTATTTCGGCATTTGTGGTGGACTGGTACGGAGACCGCGAGCCTTTTATCGACAAAAGCTACGCTCTGGTGCAATCGACAGCCGCGAAGAAGAAATTTCAAGTGGCCATGATGTATGACGAGACCGACCAGGAAGATGGCGCGACGGACGAAGCCATCGCGGACTTCACCATGTTCCGCGACACGTATCTTTCGCCCCAATCACCCGGGCATGAGGCCTACCTCACATATCAGGGCCGGCCAGTCATCTTTATCTTTCCAAAGAGCGGACATACCGACTGGGACAAAGTGCGCGCCGCAGTGAATAAATGGAGCACGCCTCCCTTCCTCATCAATGAGAATCTGCCCGGTCAGTATGCCAACGCGTTCGACGGCTACTATGCGTGGGTCAACCCCGGGGACAAGGGCTGGGCCGCTGACGGAAGCAATTGGGGCGAACAGTATCTAAGCAACTTCTATCAGACGATGCAGTCGAAATATTCCGACAAGATTATCGTTGGCGGAGCGTGGGCGAGCTTTGACGACAGCAAAGCTTCCTGGGGACTCAATCGGCATATTTCCGCGCGCTGCGGGCAGACGTTCACAGACACGTTCAACTTCTGGCGCAAGGACTTTCCGGCCGACGATCCGCCCCCTTTCGTGATGCTGGAAACATGGAATGACCACGAGGAAGGGACGGCAATCGAGGGCGGGATTCCGACTTGCGGTCAGCCGCAACCGGAGCACACCGAGAACCAGGACCGGTCGTTGTCCTCCCCTCCCGCAGGGCAGGGGAAATCCTGATCAGACAGCTACGCCGCTTCGGTTACCTCATCCTCATCCCGCCGGTTGCCACCCTGCACGGCCACCATGCCCACCGGCACAGCCGAGGAGTGGACCTGGCTGATGATTGAAAGCGGGCGGCTGCGGACTTCATCGTAGACGCGCCCGACATACTCGCCCAGCACGCCGAGGGAGAGCAGCATCAAGCCACCGACGAAGAAGACCGAGGCGCTTACGCCCAATGCCGCGGTCTGGATGGTGCCCTTGCTCAGCAACATGGAAAGCACCAGGGCTGCGGAGGCACAGGTTGTGAGGGAACACAAGGCAAAACTCAACCGCAAGGGCTTATAGCTGAAGCTCGTAATCGCATCCATTGCGTACTTGATTCGGCTGATGAAGGAAAGCTTGCCGTCGCCGCCAGCGCGATCCTGGCGATCGTAGTAGACAATCGCATTCCGATAGCCGACCCACGCCCGGAGACCGGGCAGATAGCGGCTTCTCTCGCCCATGGAATTAACCGAATCGACGGCTTTGCGGTCCATGAGGCTGAAGATCCCCGCATTGAGCGGTATTGGATAATCGGAGAGGGTGCCAAGGACACGATAGAACAAAGGAAACAGCTTGGCTAAGACCTTTCGCCGCTCCTGGCGGCTCCGTCTCACCGCAACGACGACTTCCGCGCCCTCGCGCCACGCCTCGATCAGCTGCGGCAGCACCTCCGGCGGATCCTGGAAGTCGCCGTCCATCAGAATGACCGCGCCACCGCGAGCGGTCTGCAGTCCCGCTGAAATCGCTCCCATGTGTCCCCAGTTGCGGGACAATTCCACCACGACCACGTGGGGATCTTCGCTCTGCAACCCCTTGAGCAGATCCAGAGAAGAATCCGTGGACCCATCGTTGACGTACACCACTTCCCATTCACCACCCGTGCTCTCCAAAGCGTTGGCAACCGCTTCATGAAAGCGCAGGACAAGCTCTTCTTCGTTATAGATGGGGACCACAACAGAGATCATTTCGTTATCTCCTGAATTCTTCTGCATTTACTTCCCCGTTCTCGTATCTTTCTCTTATCCGCTTCATCAAAAAACGAAATACAGCATCATTCCGGCTGCGCCTGAAATACGCGCACTCTCCATCGCACCTCGGTTGGCGTAAGGACCACGACATAGCGCGCGCGGACTTGCTGTGTCGTCTCGACCTTATCGCGATCAAGGACCTGCACGGAGTATTCGACATTGTCGATCAACTGGATAGAAAGTCCCTCCGGGGAGTAGAAGACAATTTGAAGGTGGTGCGACTTATCCTGATAGCGCGTGTGAATGCCGGCCGCTGACTGTTGCTGGACGGCCTCCGCCATTTTGTCCCGGGCCGTTCCAACAAAGTCGCGATCGAGCAGGTCAACCCGGTTCTGGTCGAATGCGGCGCCCATTGTCTGCCAGCCCTGCAGGTAATCCCGGATGATCGCCGCCTGGGTTTGTTCCTGCAGAACTCGCGGGCCTTGCAGATGGACCGGCTCCACGCGCACGTCGGCTTGAGCTGTGCCTACTCCTGACGAAGCGGCGACAACGGCGCAGAGAATGAGTAGCGGTCTGACCATCTTATTTCTCCCAACGAATTTCGTTCCCCAACACGACGCCGCTTGCGACGGAAATCCTTGCTCCAGGTCGCGCGGGCATCTTTACCTCGGCAATCCCGCGCTTCAGAGGCACATCGACCGTAGACTGAGCGCCTTCGTATGTCTCGGTGAAGGTGACAATGGTTCCATCCGGGACCGGGTTGCCGCTGCAGTCCCGCACCGGTTCGGTCTGCAACTGAACCTGCTGGCCGGACGGATGGGCACTCATCTTCAAAGTGCATGGATCGCCGGGCACCTGCCCGACAATTCTCATGCTTGAAACGTCACCGACACGGGCAACAAATTTGTCCATGCCTTGCTGCGCGGTCGAGTCCATCTCGATCCATGCAGCACCATTTTTTGTTTCCACCGTGCGCTTTTGCGTCGCGCCCGCGGGACTTGAAAGTTCGAAGGACACAGAGGCAGGCGTGTTGATGAGATTGTGGTACGCGTCGAAGACATACGCGGCGCCGGTGATGCCGCTGTGCAGGCCCACAGGAAGACGTGAAGGCCGGGCAAGAAAGGTCAGATCGGCGGGCTGCGCAGCCGGCACAACATCCAATGAGCCGCTCTCAGTTGGCGAGGATTCTCGCGCAAGCACGGTGACATAATGCCCTGCACTGTAAATCGATCCAGCGGGGAAGGAGATGCTTTCGCCCAATTGCATATCCCGCTTGAGCACCTGTCCGAGGCTAACAATATAGAGGGTCGCCTTGCCGCTGCCAGTACTTTGGATGGAGAACGCCTTCCCAGCTTCAACGGTCTTCGGCAGGGTCAGTGCCCCTTCCTGCGCAACGAGCAGATGAGCGCCTGCCGCCAGGGTTGCGATCAGAACCGCATGCGGGGTCCTCATCGCGCACCGCCTGAACTATAGGTCGCAACCACCGTCCGCTCGGTGCTGACCTTTCTGGCAAGGTCCTCAGGAATGTGAATGTTGAACGGAACGGGCGTCTGTGGCAGAAGGGCCCGGTCAATATACTGATCTGCCACCCACACCACCTGGCCGGTCTTGTCGTAGAAGGTTCCAAGCACATGCGCCACGTTAACGATCTGCCCGCCCTGATTGGTCAGATTCCCGGTCACGGATGCGTCCGGAGCAGGATTCAGGCGCTCATCCTGGATCTCGATCACCGGGTCGGCAGACGCCGATATGAGGCTTGAGAAGGGCGTCATGCGTACAGAACCGACCTCATCCAGCGAGACATTGGGAAAATTAATCAGAAAAGGCGTAACCTGCTTTGGCAAAAGCAGGTGAGAAATCCTGTCGAAGCTGCCCTCTGTCGCTATCGGCGACTTGTCCTTCTTGGACAGCAACGTAGCAGTGACCGAAACCGCGGCAGGCACGACATCTTCGTTCAAAAGCTCTCCGACAATCACCACGCCGTCGGCCCGCTCCACCGGGTGCATGTCGATGATCCGCACGTGCGGCGCTTCGACTTCCTGCGCGCCCCAGTCATCACCGGCCCCGCGATAGATTACGTCCCAACGCAGATAATTCACAGGGATCACCTGCGGCGGCAAAACCGTCGGTTTCTCGAGCGGCCATTCCGCCATCCAAGTGCTGCCGTTTCTCACTACATGCAGATCGCGGGTGCTGGGCGATGTACCAACGACAGTTGCCCAGTACAACTTCAGTTGAACCTCCGCCTCGTTTGAGGAAGAGTGAAGCGGCAGGACGTCAAACTTGTCCACCGTCGCATATGTGCGGAGGTTGGGATAGTAGCCCATCAGGTCGTACAGGAATTGCTGTTGGGTGAATTGAGCCTTGTTGGCAAGACTGCCGTAGGCTCGCTGCCAGGCTTGTTCCCGGATCTCCTCGCCGAGATTCCTGACCGCCGCTTCCGGCGTCGATGCCGATTGCAGGAAGCCTCCCGTACCGGCATACACGGCGGCAGAGTGGTAGGGCCAGAGTGTCCCTATGGCGACGAGCAGCACCGTCGCACCACCGAGGAGAACGGCAAGCAGGCGTCCCTTGGTCATGATGCCATCCTTCCCCCAACAAAATTCTCATCCGCGGCAAACTCGACGCCGGCTCGCCTCTCCAGCCGCTTGCGCTGCGGAATGAGGAGGACGAGGATTGCCAGAATGCTGCTGCCGAAGGGAAGCGTGCCCCACATGAGGCCCTGCCAGTGAGGCGGCATCTGCGGTGCATTCACCGGAGTTGCCGGAGGCACCCCATCTTTGCTCCAGATCATGATGGTCTTGTCTTCCAGATTGTCGACCGGGCGCCAACCGGCAAATGAAAGCAGCGGGTCGTAATACGAATCGCGAACAATGACCCACTTGAGGCCATAGTGATCTGCGTGCTGCAGGATGGCGCGTAGCGCGTCCATGCCCGCCTTCCCGAAGTATTTGGAACTTGTCAGAGCCGCGGCACCGTGGCTGGTCAGTTCGGGCAGCATGCGCCCGGAGTTCCATTCCCCATCCACGCTGGTGGCGTCCGTTGCTGCGGCCAGTCGCGAAATCTTGTTGCCAAAACCAAGTGTGACGTAGCTGTACTTGTCGTGCCCATCGCGATTGAGCCAGGAGGCGACCACATCGACCTGAAAATCTGCCGCATCGGCAGGCCGATAGGTCGCCCAGGCCACCGCAAACGCGCACGTAGAAGCTGCCAGGACGGTCAACCCGACTACCGCCTTGGTCCGATATCGATCGATCAGCTCCGCGGCCAACAAACCAACAAAGGGAAGAGCCAGCAGCGTTGCCCAGTAGCTGAACCGCTCCATGGTCAACACTTCAAACGCACGCCCCAGCAGCAGATGGCCCACGGGCGTGGTTCCCCCGAGGCCAACCATGAATGCCACCCAGAATCCAATCAGCAAGGGGCGCAGCCTGGCAACCATGGAACCGCGAAGAAAAATGAAGGGCAGGGCCAGGACCAACGCGCCATACGGGACCACAAAGTAGTTCAATCCATACTGCGGGCTGAGGATGTAGTTTGCGCGGCTGCCGTGGGGAATGGGAGTCTGGGTTACAGGGTACTTCAGGAGCGCGATCCAAAATGGAAAGAGAACCAAGGCAATGGCCGCGCCCACCACAACTGTTATCGCTGCAGCCCGAAACGCCACTGCTGACGTCGAAGCGCGCTCCCCCTCCTGACGGTCCATGAACGCCAGCGCCAGAATCGGAACAGCGAAAAAGATGGAGCCAAAGAGGAGAGTGGCATGGTGGGCCGCAGCCGCGGCTGCAAACAGCACCGTGGCCTTGAGGAACGATCGCCAGCTCCCATACCGGATCCACTCATACAGGAAAGGCAAGGCGTTCAGGTAAATCGGCGCGGCGCTCGTGGTTCCCAGCTGGCCCGCTGAATAAACCAGGAAGCTTTCCGACCCCAGGAACACGCTGGCCAGGGCGGCAAAAGAAGCCGCGCGAGGACTCACCCACAAAACGGAGAATCGGTACACACCAACCGCAAGCAGAAGAATGGCGACGAACTGAACCGCCATGTAGGCCATGTCCAGTCCAAAAACATGCGAAACCATTGCCACCCATTGCTGCGTGAGCGGCGGATAAGTCATCTGCGAGAAACCCGCATACCATTTGGGATTCCACGGATCAAACCAATGGTGTACGTAGTGGGAAGCGAAGAAGATGTGAAAATTGGTATCGTAGGACTTGAGCGGCAACTTCATCAGCAGAAGCGGCAGGTGAATCGCCACCGCGGCCATTAGAATCAGCGCAAGAGGAATGGGCCGCGAAGACGGTGCGAACGACTCAGATCTCTGCACAGGTGCCTCTCGGGGAAAAATTACATCGACCAGGAAATCAGCCCAAACGTGCGGCCCGGATACTGCTGCTGTCTGTCATCGATAGCAAAGCTGTCAGCGATCGAGTACAAACACAATCCAAATCCAACAAATTCGACGTGCATAATTTTGGATTCGACATTCTGTAATACGGTTGCTTGTCGGTTGGGATTGAAAGCCGCTAATAGAAGGAAATTAAAGGCGAATCCGCCCCCGCAAACGTTCCGCCAACCAACATCCAAGGCCTTTTCGGAATCCAACAGGATAGTTGTTAATTTCCTAAACCCGGTGGCTGCTTGGACGCTCGATTTCTCAGAATTGCTTGTTTGCTCGTCTTGGCTGTCTTTGCCTCGGCGGCGCCGGCGCAGACCTTTCAAGTCGATCCGGATGGATCCACAGCGTCGCAGGAGCAAAGCAAGCCGTCGCAGAACCAAAGCAAGCCATCGCAGTCTGAACAGCTTGGATGGGGTTCAAACATTCAGAATGCGCGCCTAGCACGCGCCGCCCAGTCGGCTCTGGAGCGTGGAGATCACGCCCAGGCATTCGAATACGCGAAGCGCGCCTCCGAAGCCGCTCCCAACGATCCCCAACTCTGGTTCTTGCTGGGGTACGCCGCACGGCTTGACGGAAAGAATCAGCAATCGGTCGATGCATACAGTCAAGGACTGCGTCTGAGCCCTAATGCACTCGATGGAATCTCGGGGCTCGCCCAAACTTACAGTGTCATGGGCAAGAGCGATGACGCGGAGCGACTGCTCAAGCAGGCTTTGGCCGCCGATCCCCGGCGTGCCAACGATGCCCTGGTCCTGGGGGACCTTTATATGCGAGCCGCGGACTACGCTTCAGCACTGGACGCTTTGAACCATGCTGAGAGGATACACCCCGACGCACGCACTGAGCTGCTGATCGGTATTTGCTACGAACATTTGAAACAAATCGACATGGCGAGCCGCTATTTTGAACTGGCCCGCAGGCACGCGCCCGACAATCCTGAAGTACAGCGATCGATGGCAGGGTACCTCCGGGAAGTCGGAAAATATCCGGAGGCTATCACTGCCCTCAAGTCGATTCGCAATCCGAAACCTGACGTGATAGCCGAGCTCGCGTACACCTACCAGCTCGACGGCAAGCTCAGCGATTCCGCCAGAATGTACGCCCAGGCGGCGAACGCGGTCCCCAAAGACATTACGTTGCAGCTCTCCGCCGCGCAGGCCGAGGTCGCGGCCGGATCGATCGACCAGGCGAATTCATTTCTCCAGCGCGCCGCGGAGATCGACCCGAACCACTACCGTCTGCATGCAATTCGCGGAGAGATTGCTCGTCAAAGGGAACAGGTTGACGAGGCAATCAAGGAATACAACACCGCGCTCACCGGTCTCCCCGCGGAACCGCCCGAGGGACCACTCTACGGCATTCAGCTGCACATGGATCTCCTCGAGCTTTACGCAGTCGACCGGAATCCAAGCGCCGCCGGCGAGCAGTTGAAAACAGCTCAGGAGCAAATCGATCGGCTCAACGAACAAGGTCCCGGCCGGGCGCCGTTTTTGCGCCTCAGGGCGCTGATCAGAATGCATGCTGGGAACCTCGACGGGGCGCTAAGCGACGTGAAGGATGCGCTCGCGATGAATGCCGATGACCCAAATGGCCTGCAACTCAACGGCGACATCCTGATGAAACTCGGGCGCACCGATGATGCGATCGATGTCTATAAGCGGATTCTCGCCATCGATGCAAACAACCGGTTCGCGCTCATTTCGCTCGGATATGCCTCGCGCGCGGCGGGTCGGGACCAGGCCGCGGAAAAATACTTCGAGCGCCTGGCACAAGCTGATCCTTCGTTGTACGTTCCCTACCTTGCACTTGGAGATCTGTACACCGCTCGCCGCGAGTTCAAGCAGGCCCAGGCAGCTTATGAAAAGGGCTACGCCCTGGCGCCCAAAAGCGCCCTGATTGTTGCCGGAGGAATGAACGCCGCAATTGAATCGCACGATCTCAACCTCGGTGCAACGTGGCTCAGCCGCACCACCAGCGACATGCTTGAGGAACCACAGGTACTTCGCGAGAAAGAGCGATATCTCAGCTTCAAAGGCGACTATCAGCAATCCGCTGAGGTCGGCCAGCAAGCGATGAAGGCGCTTCCTCAGGATAGGGATGTGGTTGTTTACTTCGGATACGACCTGCTGCACCTCAACAAGTACGACGAGTTGCTCGCTTTGACAAAGAAGTACGAGGATGTTCTTCCCAAGGAGCCCGATATTCCGCTCCTTGCCGGATACGTACATAAGCACCAAGGACTCGCCGAGGAGGCCCGGCAGGATTTTACGGAGACGATCAAGCGCGATCCCGAAGCGGAAACGGCTTATGTGAATCGCGGATACATGCTCAATGACCTTCGCCGGCCCCAGGATGCCGCCACAGACTTTGAAGCGGCTCTCAAGCTCGATCCGCACGACGGGGAAGCTCATTTGGGCCTCGCATACTCGGACCTCGATCTGCGTAAAACAGAGGGAGCGTTGCGGCAGGCCGACCTCGCGGAACAAGCGCTCGGAGATTCCAAAAACATCCACGTGATCCGGGCTACTGCGTATGGGCGCCAGGACATGCTGGCCAAGGCCGCAACTGAATATCGGGCAGCTTTGAAGTTTGCGCCCGACGATGGCGCCCTTCATCTCGGCCTGGCAAACACGTTCTTCGGACAGCGGCAGTATCGCGACGCGGTCGACGAGTTGGAGACCGCGGAGAGATACTCCCCGAATGACCCGGCCATTTATGCGATGCTGGCCCGTTCCTATGCGAATCTGGACGATCGGGATCAGACGATCCGCTATGTGCAACTTGCCGAACAACACGTCCAGTCACCGCCAGGCTCGCCGAACTCATCGGATAAGCAAAGCGAGATATTCGTCGCGACAGGAGAAGCTCTAAGCACCCTCGGAGATCACTCCGCCGCGATGGATCGATTTCGCAAGGCTCTCGCAGCTCCTGACAGCAACCGAGTAAGTGTGCGCCTAGCCATTGCCCAAGTGATGGCTCAGCAGGGCGAGGGCGAGGAAGCGGAGCGCGAGATCGCGTTGGCCCTGATGGAAGCTGCCGGAGGTGAAACCGTTCCTCCCAGCGGGAACCAGTTCGTTATGGCGGCGGACGTGTTCCGGTCCATGCACGACTACCAGCTGTCGCAGAACTATTTGCAACGCGCCAAGATCGCGGGAGCCCCCGATGCGGAGGTGCGCATTGGGCTGGCCAACAATTATCTGGCGCTCGGAGACACGGCCAAAGCCCACGCCGAGTTGGACGCGGTGAAGGCCGCCGCAGACAGCGCGCCCGATTACCAGTATTTGCTGGCCCGGGCCAACGTGTATCGCCAGGAACACAACAATACTCTGGCGCTCACCTCGTTTGCGCAGGCATCGAACGCCGAAGGAGATGATCAGACAGCGCAGGAAGGCTTGCTGCAGGCGGGGGCAGATGAGGGATTGAGAATCACTCCGAATGTCAGCGTTCTGTCGGACTTTTCGGTGGGACCCGAATTTGAAGACTCGACGGTTTATGTTTTGGATGCCAAGCTGGATGCGCCGTTCCCGGTACCACCTTCCGACACCTCGCTGCTTCCGCCGCCTCGCTCCTCGCTTCAGACCCAATGGACGGGCGCGTTCCATCTGCACGTCAGCCATCTTCCCACGCCGAGCGGCTTTTTCCAGTTGAGCAATATGCGCGGCGCGATCTCTGTGCCGGCGACGAACTCCATCGTGAATCGCAACACAACGGACTCCACAATCAACTTCGGCCTGAATCCCACGGTCAACATTGGCAGCAACGTCGTGACCTTCAACACCGGGATTCAAACCACGATTCGCCGCGATTCCGAGTCGCCGGTGGAGATGAATCAGAACCTCTTCCGCGTGTACTCCTACATGTCGACGAGTTCGTTCTTCAATGTGCTTTCCGCCAGTGGTTACATCATCCACGAGTCAGGCCCGTTTACGGAAAGCAATCTTCATTCCCGGACGTGGACGGCGGCGATGGATTTTCGAGTGGGCGCGCCATGGGGAAAGAATGCCCTGGTGACCGGCTGGGGCGCGACGGATCAGCTGTTCACCCCATCGAACACCGAGGATTACTACACTTCGTCTTACATCGGTTTCGAACATCGGTTTTCGGAGCGTTGGAATGTGAGGGCGCAGCTGGACGATCTCCGGGCGTGGCGCGTTGTCGGTGCGAACTCGGGGACGGCCCAGAATGTCCGCCCGGCAGCGATGGTTGAGTTCCGGCCCAATCGGAGTTGGGACATTCAGGCCAACACAGCTTTCTCGAGCACCAGAAATTATCACGTTTACGACGTCACTCAAAATGGTTTCTCGGTAACTTATGCTCGCCCGTTTCGCCGCAAATTCCACGATGATTCCGGAACCGTGGTATTGCAATACCCCATACGTTTTTCGGCAGGTCTGCAGGGGGAGACCTTCTTCAACTTTCCGGGTGGTCAAAACCAGCTCAGACCCTATGTACGCATAAGTCTATTTTGAAGGCGGAACGCAGATGAGAATATGCCTAGTGGCCACCTTTCCTCCGAGTGGGCGTCAGTTGAATGAATATGCATTTCACATTGCCCGGGAACTGCAGCGTAATCCCGATGTCGAACTGACCATTCTGGCTGATGAATTGACTGAATATGACTTCGCAACTGACCAGGACGGCAAACCGCTCAAGGTCAGTGAACAGTCCGAACTGCCTGGCTTTAACGTGATTCGCTGCTGGAAATTCGGCACGCTTTCGACGCCGGTACGCCTGTTGAATACGATCCGCAAGTTGAAGCCCGATGTGGTCTGGTACAACCTGGTCTTCTCCAGTTTTGCGACCCCTGAAAAACCGTTCGCAGCATTTGCCGGTCTTTCCGCGCCTGCATTGACTCGCGCTGCGGGCTTCTACACGCATATCACTCTTCACCACATCATCGAACACGTAGACTTTGCTGCTGCGGGTGTGCGTCGTGAGCGGCTGTTTCGCCTGGGCACCGACCTGGCCACGCGCGCTCTGCTCAGGGCCCATTCAATATCCGTACTGCTTCCCGGCTATCGCCGCACGCTCATCTCAAAGTACTCCGCGCAGAACGTATTGCTCGGCACCCACGGGACCTTTGCTTCCATTCCCACTCCGCCCGACTTTTCCAAACGTGGCAATCCGGATCAACGCATTCTGGCCATCGGCCATTGGGGAACATACAAGCGCCTGGAAACCCTGATGGAGGCTTTTCCCAAGGTTCTTGAGAGAGTGCCGAACGCGCGGTTGATCGTTGCCGGCGCCAATCATCACACCAGGGCGGGTTACTGGGAATCGATACGGGACGCCCAGCCGGCGCATCTCCCCATCGAGTTTCGCGGCTATGTTCCTGAAGTGGATATTCCCGAGCTCTTTCAAAGCACGTCGGTTCTAGTTTTGCCCTACGACTCCGCAACCGGATCGAGCGGGCCGGCACATCAGGCATGCGAATACGGAGTTCCCATCGTGTGCGCCAACATCGGGGACTTCCACGGCATGGTGGAGGACGAAGACATGGCGGTGCGATTTTACGAGACGGGCGATTCCGCGAGTCTTGCCAGTCAACTGATCGCCATACTGCAATCCCCCGGCTTGCAACGCCAGATGGCGCAGCACAACTTTGCCGCCGGTATCGAGATGACCATGACCAGCGTGGTGAACAATTATCTGCGCTGGTTTGAACTCAACCGGTGCAAAAAAGCGATGGGCGACGCCGGAGTTCTGCGCAATCGACGGCGCCGGTGGCTCCGCAGTCTGCGCGACCGCGACGGCATGCCTAGGGGCCTGCTTGCCCCGCACCTGGAACACCGCAAAGGACCCGCAGTAACAACGGAATATGCTCCTGTCGAAGCCTTTGCCGATCCAATTGCCTGGCGCGGGTCCTCCTCGGCGAAAGATCATATTCACTTCGAGCCGGATCACTCCGACGACTGATTTGCCGGTGCGTTGAGGACAGACAAGAGTCTCCGGGCACCTCATTCGCACTTACCGGCACAGCCCAGCGCTGGTCCGCCGTCGCGCATGCGAGTGCACCTGGCACGCTTAGAAGCATCCTGCGCGAAAGGCAGGATCATCTAACTAGACCGCGCAGGGTCAAATTATCAGGCATATTCCGCCGCTTCGTAACTTGATAAACAAGAAAGACTATGTGCAATGCTCAGATGTAAAAGCCTGGTTTTCAGCACACTGTTCCCGCAGCTCATGTCGCTGGCTGCCTCCAGTCATAAATAGAAGGAGAACCCATGGTAAAGTCGTACGCTCGCATGTTTCTCCGCTCCATCTTTTTTACAGGAGCGCCAGTACTGCTCCTTTGCATCCTGACGGGATGCGCCCTTTTCACAGGCAGCAATCGCTCGGGCGTGCCCGCGGTCAGCATCACCGCGAACCCCGCCACAGTTCCGGCCGGAACAGCCTCCACCCTGACCGTGACTGCGCTTAACGCGACGCAAGTTACGGTTACAGGCACCGACGGAACTACATACAACCTGCCGCTCGCTGGAGGAACACAGGCAGTCAGCCCCAAGGCCACGACTACGTATACTGCCGTCGCAACAGCCACGAGCGGGGCGACCGCCAGCGCTACTGCCACCATAACTGTAAACGTGCAGTCTGCGCCCACCGTCACTATCAGCGCCAATCCGGCGACTATCAACGCTGAGTCTTCATCGACATTGACAGTTGCGGCGACCAATGCCACGCAGGTAACCGTCGCTGGAAGCGATGGAAGCTCGTACACTCTGGCGACAACCGGCGGAACACAATCGGTCGCTCCCAAGGTTACGACCACATACACGGCCACCGCGACCGGCGCCGGCGGCAGCGTATCCGCAACGGCAACCGTCACGGTGAATCCGGCCAGCCTGCAATCGATCAATCACGTTGTTTTCCTCCTCCAGGAGAACCATACATTCGACAACTACTTCGGCATGCTGAATCCCTACCGAAAGGCGAACAGCCTGAATATCGGAGATGACGGGGCGGACTATGAGGTCGACGGCATCGACGACAAGCTGGCCACGATCACCAATGAGAATGACGAAGGCACATCGTTTCAGCTCTTCAAGTTCAAGAGTACCTGCATCGAAGATGAGTCATCCGACTGGCTGGCGAGTTATGGAGACGTAAGCCGTTATGATTTCACCACAGCGCGGCCAATTCGGATGGACGGGTTCGTCCACGACGCCGAGGGCTATGCCAAGAGCTGTTCGTCCTCTGGAAGTTGCGCGGGCAGTTTTCCCGATCTGACCGGGATGACGTCGATGGGATATTACGACCAGGAATTTCTGAACTACTACTACTACATGGCCTCGCAATTCGCGATCTCCGACCGCTGGTTCTCGCCGGTTTCGAGCAAGAGCGTCGACAACCGGATTGCGATGTTCACGGGAGGCACGACTCAGGGGATAGTCAAGGATCCCGGCAATGATCACCTTCCTCCACTCGATATTCCCACCATTTTCCAGGAACTTGATCAGGCCAAGGTCTCGTGGAAGATTTACTACATCGCTACCCAGGGTCTGTGCGCGGCTGGACAAGCCTGCAGCGGCTCACCCACCGCGTCCTACCCCGCGACTGACTTCGCCAATCTCGCGTATTCCCAGCAGTTCTTCCAGGGAAATCCAAGTGGAACCGCTTGTACCGCTCCCCTGCAGGCATCGAGCGTCGTTGGCGATTCATCCAACTCGTTCTGCATCGATCCGACGCACCTCACTCCGATCTCGAGTTACTTCAGCGACCTGAATAATGGCACGCTCCCCAGCTTCGCCTTCATTGAAGCCGGATACGGTTTCAACGACGAGCACCCCGGATCCGGTCAATCCATCCTGGTCGGCCAATCGCAAGTCGCGGCAATCATCAACGCCCTGATGTCCAGTTCGTCGTGGACGGACTCCGTTTTCTTCTTGGGCTATGACGAGGGCGGGGGCCCATACGACCACGTTCCCCCGGTGCCGGGGCATTCGAACGACTTCACCGATACCACGCTCGGCACCATTCCCGATATTTCGGGGATCGCCGTCAATCCCGACGGCTACGGTCCATGTGTTCCCCCCGGCGGCACGCCTACATTGCACTGCGATCTCGTATCCACTGACCCCGGGGCCCACCCGAATGACGCGCCCGCTGTGGATGGGTTTGCAGCGCAACTCGGCTTCCGGATACCCAACATGATCGTCTCGCCGTTCGTCAGGAAGCACTACGTTTCGCACACGCCGATGGACCATACGGCGGTCATCAAGTTCGTCGAAAACCGCTTCATCGGAAGCTCCGCGCATCTGACGGCGCGCAATGCAGCGCAGCCCGACCTGCTCGAGTTCTTCGACTTCAACAACATCCCGTGGGAAACGCCGCCCACCCCTCCGCCTCCGGTGACGGCACAGACATTGGGTTCGGATCCCTGCACCCCGGCAAGTATCGGGCCCTGAGCCGAACATCTGGGTCAGTTCAAGGCTGCGGTGATGGACTGGCGGTAATCTCGGTGGCTGTGTAACGACCATCCGCAAAGCTGGCAGTGACCCTGACCTGATCGCCGGTGTGAAGATTGTCGCTGCCGGCAATCCTCGCCGGGGCAAACGAAATCTGGTAGGTCTTGTCGTCGCGGGGATCGAGCAGCACCAGCAAGCCGGCATGCATGTCGAGCGAGGAAAGCCTTCCGCTGAAGACGAAGCTCGAACCCGGCCGGGCAAGAACAGTCACGTGATTGGCGACCGCCTGACCCTTTCCGTTGGCTTCGAATTTGACCACCACCAGGCTGCCATTCACGAGATCCGACTTTCCCATTGCACCCGACGTGAATGCGGCCTGGCCCTCCCGGACCACCGGCGTATCATCCCGCAGCGTCAGCCGGATCGGTTCGCGGGAGAGATTCGTATTGACGGTCAACGTACCAGTCGCAGGATCGTAGTTCAGCACGTGCCCCTGGCACTCGCCTTCCGGCGTTTGCGACAGCACGTGAATGCTGAGGGCATACACGTTCCCTCCATCCAGGACCGTCTGAACGGACGCGTGTTCTTCGGATCGCAACTCGCGCAGCGGAATGATCGTTCCATTCCGGAAAAGCTGGGTTCTTTGATCGAACAGGATCTTGAGCGGGCGCTGTCCGACGATCCCCAGAGTAAATTGATCCAGAACCGGATCCACGTTGCGGATCTGGCCACCGAGGATCGTGCTCTTACCGGGAGGAGGTGGGGGAAGCACGTTAAAATCGCCCGATGTGGTCGCCGATTTGAGGTCAGGCTGCGGCCCGCTCACTGGCTGCGACTGGGCATGAACGATCGACAAAGGAGCCATAGCGAGGCTGGCAAGCACAACCGCATTTCGGAGCCGTTCCATTCAATGAATTCCTTAGGTGAGTTCCGGATTCCCTTTAAGACTTAGATGCCGGCGGCACTGAAACAGTGTGCAATCTGGTTCCAAAAGCAACACGAACCAGCATCGCGCATCCAAGTTAGTGTGCCCAAGCGATCTACCTCCATGGGCTGGATGAGGAAGTTGATCGGAGCACAATGCCTGGGATGCCGATTAAATCGTTCTTAATCATGGTATTTGTAGCCTTGAGCCTGCAAAGCTCATGGGGGCGCGATCCTGTGAAGATCACCATCCCAAGGCGGACTCAGCTGACTCCCGTGCAGCGGCTGAATCGCGAAGGCGTGGACGCCGTCCGCAAACACGAATACGACAAGGCCGGAGCGCTTTTTTACAAGGCGTATCTCTACGATCCCACCGACCCCTTCACTCTCAACAATCTGGGATACGTCTCCGAGTTGCAAGGTCAGTTGGAGCGGGCACGCGCATTCTACGATCTGGCGTCGAAGCAAAGCTCCACAGCAAACATCGATCGCAGCAACGCCAAGGAGCTCGAAGGCAAACCGATGCGGGCGGCATTAGATGATCTTCAGGATCTTCCCATGCAAGTCAATCGGATGAACATGAATGCCATGCAACTCCTGTCGGAGAACCGGGGCTTTGAAGCCACTGCCATGTTGAGCAAGGCTTTAGCGACCGATCCACAGAATCCGTTTACCCTCAACAACCTGGGCGTGGCTCACGAAGCCATCGGAGACTTCGACAACGCGTTGAAGTACTACGGGCAGGCAGCCGCTGAGAATTCCCCCGAGCCGGTCGTCGTCACGATGAACGAAAGCTGGCGTGGACGGCCAGTCAGCAAAATGGCGGCCGAGAGCGCCAAGCGGCTGGAAAAACGGCTGCACGACATGGATCCTGCCGAGGCCAAATCGGTCAAATTCACGATGCAGGGAGTCTCGGCCGCCAATCAGAACGATTGGACCCAAGCGCGGCAAGACTTTTTGGAGGCATATTCGCTGAACCCCCAAAGCGCTTTCTCTCTCAACAACCGCGGTTACGTTGCGGAGCGGGACGGCGACCTGGAAACGGCGCAGTTTTTCTACGAGAAGGCGCGCAAAGCAGACGACTCGGGCGCTCGCGTCGGATTAGCAACGCAACATTTTGCTGAAGGCAGGAACCTGGTCACCATCGCCACGGATAGCAATGAAAAGGTCGATTCGGCGCTCGAAGAATACAGCCGCCAGCGCCGCCGCGAGACGGGGCCCATCGAATTGACTCCGCGCGGCGGGACGGAACCGTCGCCGGAAAAACAGCCGACGCCCAATAATCCTCCTGCGGTGTCCCCGCCCGTCCCCCAATAATTCAAACAACAAGGATTCCGCTGACTGCATGACCAGACCGGCCTCACAATCGACTACGCAGGAATCGATGGCGCTCTTGTCGCGCCTGCTCCTGCTTCCGCCGCCGGAGAGGATGGCGGCCGGGCTCACTTCGGAAGTTCTCAACACTGGCAGAGGTCAATTCGAGGAGTTGGTCACACTGGCGGGTCTAAATCACGTGATCGTGCGGGGCTTAGGGACGTTCCTTGAGATCGCGGAGAATGAGAAGGATGACATCCGCGCCGATTGGGCTCGAACAGCCTTGGCCGCCGAACAGGCACGCATCGGAACGGCAATCAAGTTCCTGCATGAGATTTGCGCCGTTTTTCAGGAAGAAGGACATGATGTTGCGGTGATCAAGTCTCTTGATCACTGGCCCGATCTGGGCAGCGATCTGGATCTCTACACGAATGCAGATTCGGCAGCGATTCGCAAGCTGATGAAGCATCGCTTCGATGCGCAAATCGCTCGGCGCAGTTGGGGAGATCGCCTGGCGGGCAAATGGAATTTCATGCTTCCCGGACTTCCCGAAGCGGTGGAGATCCATATGGGCCGTCTGGGACAGACTGGAGAGCAGGTAACCATCGCATCGCGTCTTGCCCGGCGTACGCGCCTGGTCCCCGTTGCCGGCTATCAATTCAGAGTTCCGTCTGCTTCCGATCGAATTATGATCTCGACCTTGCAACGCATGTACAGGCATTTCTATTTCCGCTTGTGCGATGTTGTCGATAGTGCTGGTCTGGCAGAGTCGGGCAGCCTCAATTTCGAGGATCTTCGGTCGTCGGCGATCGATGCCGGCATTTGGGAAGGTGTCGCCACCTATCTCGTGATCGTGTCCGATTACGTAAAGACCTATCGCGGATCGGGCGTCGATTTACCCCAGTTTGTCCTCGATACGGCGCGCTTCGGCGGAGCTGCGATTTACTTCCAAAAGGACTTTTTGCGGATTCCGATTTTGCCCCAGTCCGCAAGGCTCTATGGAATGCAACTTGCGGGTCTGGTGCGAAAGCGCGAACTGCATAGCGGAGCTCGACTCAGCCTGCTGCCGTGGCTCGCCACGGCGGCGGTTGTGGGACAGAAAATCACTGGAAGCGACAAGGGAATCTGGTAACGAACACACAATAGCCGGGATCACGAAAGCACAAATAACCGGGCAGCGCTTTAACCCAATTTGGAATCCAAACTCCGGTCAAACCGAGAGGAGATACCGGGACTTCTGACCACCCGGAAAATGCTATGGCCAATCTGTTACCGAGAAATAAACCGATCTCCCGCGGCAGGTTATTTGCCAGTAGTGCAGGCGACCCGCAGCAGGAGACCGATGTTTACAACCGTTCCTCCCTGGCTCTCGACCCCGAGACTTCTGCGCCCCTTAAGCACTCCGGTTCCCATGTGGTTGAATGGCCACATCCTGTCGCGGCCCTGGCCCCCGAAGGCGCAATCTGGAAAGGCCTCGACCCGTTTGAGGTCAAACGCTCGAAGACCTCCAGTGTTATTTCATTCATCCTGCATGCAGTCATTATCAGCGCCGTCCTGTATCTCGGCTTGAGAGTTCGAGTGGTTATGCCGGCAGCAACCAAGGTAACGGCGGTTGATTTCAAGCTCTATGCACCTCCACCTCCTCCCAAGATTTTGCCGGTCGCGCCCGTGCAGGGAGGTGGCGGCGGAGGCGGAGCGCATCAGATTATCGAGCCGACCAAGGGCCGTCCGCCCGAGGTTCGAAAGCTGCCGCCCGTACTGGCGCCGCAGATCCTCAGGATTGATCGGCCGAAGCTGGCTGCCGAGCCTTCGATGCAGGTCAAAATGCCCGACAGTACCAATCTTCCCAACCTTGGCATGGCACAGTCGCCGCAGATTGCGCTGGCATCGCAGGGTAAGGGCGGCGGATCAGGATTCGGTGCCGGTCTTGGCGGTGGTCTCGGCGCCGGACATGGACTCGGTGCGGGTCCGGGCAGCGGCGGAGGATATGGCGGCGGCGTGATGAGCGTCGGCGGCGGGGTCAGTCCTCCAGTTGTCGTTCATTCCGTTGATCCGGAGTTCACCGCCGAAGCTCGCGCAGCGAACTTTCAGGGCAGCGTCTCTATTCAGCTCATCGTCGACAGCCAGGGTAATCCGCAGAATGTCCGCGTCGTTCGGCATCTGGGCATGGGGTTGGATGAAAAGGCGATCGAAGCCGTGAGGCAATACAGGTTCAAGCCCGCGATGTACGAGGGCCACCCGGTTGCCGTCCAGTTGTTGATCGATGTGGATTTCCACCTGCATTGATCTGTGAACAAATGAAAAGTGAGAAAGAGGAGCCGCCCGCGGCTCCTCTTTTTTTTCGACTGGGTATCGAAGCAGTCCAACCCAGGTACACAAGCTG
>Ga0207098_10031_pt2 | contig 30812 bp, 19 predicted proteins | sample Alteio_BWMinHeat_84_FD_153548 | JGI IMG/M metagenome (GOLD analysis project Ga0207098, IMG submission 153548) | Enriched cells from forest soil in Barre Woods Harvard Forest LTER site, Petersham, Massachusetts, United States -... | ecosystem: Environmental > Terrestrial > Soil > Temperate forest >...
ATCTTTGAATCAAGTGTCTGGCGCGGAATTCCCAGCTTTGCGGCTGCTCCCTTGGGGCCAGCAACCTGACCACCACACTCTGCAAGTGCCGCCTCGATAATCTCGCGCTCTCTGTCAGCAATTGTCATCACAAGTGGAACTGCCGGGCCGGTCCGATGCAAGATCTCCCGCTTTAGAAGTGTTTCGTCGATCCAAAGGGTATCTCCCTCACACAAAATGGCCGCGCACTCGACGACGTTCTGCAATTCGCGGATGTTGCCCGGCCAGTCATAGCGTTCCAGCACACCCAATACCTCATCGGGAATGTACTCGATGTTTCGCTGCAATCGCTGCGAGTACTTGCGGACGAAGTGCCGCACCAGGGAGGGGATATCGCACGCCCGGTCCCTTAACGGGGGCAGACAGATCGGAAAGACATTCAGCCGATAGTAAAGATCCGCCCGAAATTGGCGATCTTGAACCATTGTCAGAAGCTCCTGGTTCGTCGCGGCCACTACGCGAACATCCACCTTAATTGGTCGTCCGCTACCCAACCTCTCAAATTCCTGCTCTTGTAGAACACGCAGCAGTTTGGGCTGGAGTTGAAGAGGAAGATCGCCGATCTCGTCCAAGAACAGTGTGCCCTTGTGCGCCAGCTGAAATCGGCCCATGGTCTGTGCAACGGCACCCGTGAATGCTCCTTTTTCATGCCCGAAGAGTTCGCTCTCCAGCAGGTCTGCAGGGATCGCAGCACAATTCATTTTTATGAACGGTGCATCGCGTCGAGAACTCTGATTGTGAATTGCCCTAGCAATCAATTCTTTTCCCGTCCCGGTTTCCCCCTGGATCAGGACGACAGAATCCGTGGGCGCCACAATCTTCACTCTCTTCAGCACCGCTTGAAAGCTAGCGCTAAATCCAATCAACTCGCCCGGACTGAGATCCGCGCTATCCTCAAACGACCTGACGGGCGCATATTTCCTTTCCGGCTTGATTGCAGAAACAGAATAGGACATTGTCGTTACCTCACCGGCCAATATGAAGGAAGCCTCGGATAATTGCATCCCGCGAAGGGAGGGATTTTCAACGCCAGCGACTAGTGGGAATCGGATACCACTATTTAGGGAGGACTTAATACCCAAGCGTGGGCATAACTGTTCAGTTTCAATGAAGTGCAAAACGATCCTGGGAATCGTCGAAGATGTGAACGCCGGTCCTAAGGAATAATGATTTCGCGACGACCGAAGAGACGTGCATCAAGTGAAAAGGCGCCCGGGCCAAGCAAGACAAGCGCGGCGGATATCGCAGCCAGATTGAAGGCGGTTAGCGTACTGATGTGGTTGTTGGTTTCAGGCATCAAAAACGACGAAACGCCGGTCATAAGATAACCACCTGCTGCCGCAGTGCTCGCAACAGGTGTAAGAAAGCCGACGAAAAGCGACGCTCCGACAGCGATCGCGATCAATCCAACTACCCAAACGCTAATGGCGTGACTGCTGGATCCAATGAGCGGACCGGCACCACTATTGATTGTGTTGAGTGCAATAGTCAGTCGCAGGAAGATAAGGCCGGTACCCGGCCAACCTTCCGGGAAGCTGGAAAAGAGCCTTTGCAGCCGATGCCTCCTCGGGGCACAAAGACATGCCAAAAAGAGGCTAGCCTCTTTCATCGCGAATTGGACCCCTAGAAAGAGTGCTTTTTCTCTACCACTTGTGAATTCTTAGGATGGGCGGAAGTGTCGGTCGAGCTAAAGATGTATGATCCCGCGTCTAATTCCGACAGCGACGGCCTCGGTGCGATCGCTTGCGCCGAGTTTTTCCATGATGTGCTTGATATGTCCCTTCACCGTTTCTTCAGAGATGAAAAGGAGCGCTGCGATGTCGCTGTTGCGATTTCCCCCTGCGACCTTCTGAAGGACCTCAACCTCTCGCTTGCTCAACGTCTCATCCCCAAGATGCTCCATCAGCTGAACCGCGACCTCAGGGGGAATGTGTTTCTTCCCGGCATGCACCCGACGAATCATATCTACAAGCTGTTTTCGGGGCATGCTTTTGAGCATGTAGCCTTGCGCTCCCGCCTCCAGCGCGCGCTGGATCTCAACGTCTCCTTCAAACGTCGTTAACATGATCACACGGGCATTCGCGAACTCGGTGCGAATGGCGAGCAATGCGTCGATGCCCCCCATATCCGGCATCCGGACATCCATGAGGGTCACGTCGGGCTGATGTTCGCGAAATCCCTGAATGGCTTCGTGCCCAGTTGATGCCTCTGCAACCAATTGCATGTCAGGGTCATTCCTGATGACGGCCGCAATGCCTTCCCTCATGAGAGGATGGTCGTCAACGCAGAAGACTCGAATCCTTGAGCTAGTGCTCATTTGTATACTCGCTTCGCTTTGTCATGCTTCGGTATCTCGAGCCTCTCTCGGCTGAGCCAACGGAACCACTGTGATATCGGGCCATTCGAACCTTTTTCGAATGCGATCGTGCCGGGAACCGTTAAGTCTATCTCAGTTCCTGCGCCAATGCGGCTTCGAAGTCTTAGATTAGCGCCAATTCTTTCGGAGCGCTCTCGGATGCCGACGAGTCCCCAGTGCCCCTCACGACCTGAATGCAGCACTTGAGGGTCGATTCCACGGCCATCGTCGCGCACCAACACTTTAAGGTGTCTGCTCGCATATTCTACTTCGACTTCGATACGGTTCGCCTGTGCATGCATAAATGCATTCAATAGAGCCTCGCGGCCAATGCGATAGACTTCATCGCGGATCAGCGGCCGCAATGGACGCGCAACATTATCAACGATAACGCGGAATTCAGTCTTGTCGTCGAGGGGAAATTCCTGTCGCAGTCGCGAGAAGGCAGTCTCAAGGCTTTGGTTGCCCGATTCCGTTGTGCGCAACCCACGCAGCGTATTTCTACCTTCTTCAGTGACTGTACTCATCAATTGCAGGACCCGTTTCAAGAGAGGTTTGGTGGGAGAGTCCTCAGGGAGTTGGTCTTCCGCTACATCAAGCTGGAGAGAGGCGCTCAGAACACCTTGCAGCAGAGTGTCATGTAATTCCTGCGCAATGCGCGTACGCTCGGCGAGCCGCTCTTGGAAGCCAACACTCAAGCGTTTCGTCAATTGGTGAATGCGCAAGCGATAAATGGCGAGGATCGTCAAGCAACACCCTGCAAGACAAGCCACTCGAAACCACCACGTTTGCCAGAACGCAGGTTCGATCACGAAAGGAACAGAAGTCTCCGGACCGTTCCAAAGACCGACACTGCTGGAGGCAACAATGCGGAAGAGATATGTGCCAGGGCCCAGGTTTTTATAGACAACCTGCCTTGACGCAACGATATCGCTCCAACCTTGATCCGAACCATCGAGCTTATAGCGAAAACGGATGCGTTCTCGCGCAGCCAAGTTCATATGGTCGTAATTCAAGGTAATGCTCTGAATCCCAGAGGGAATCTTGATGGGGTTCTGCGCATTAACCTGATTTCCGCCAGCAGACATAGATTCGATTCGCACGGCGACTGGAATCGAATTTCTGGAGATGACGATCGGATCGGCCATGGACAAACCCGACTTAAGTGAGATCCAGATGCGACCTTGAGGATCAGCAACTACGGTGCGGTCGCGACTCCCGCCTTCCACCCCCTGGAGGCCGTCGTCGATTCCATAACTTTGAATATCGGTATCAGAGAGCAATCCGCTCAAAAGCCCATCCCTATTGACGCGAACTACGTGATCCGAGGTGGCGAACCAGAGGGAACCCATCCCATCTTCCGCAACTCCGAAGATCTGCTCCCGTAGTGCCTCGGGCAGCCTCGCTGGAACTTTGATCTTTCCGGAGGATATGTATGCCAGACCGCCGGGAGTCACGACCCACACCACATGCTTTGTGTCTTCAAAGATTGTTCTTACTATTGAAGATGGTAGGCCGTCGTTAGCTGTGTAAATCGTCCAATGCCGATTTGCGAACGAAGCTAAACCACTGGGGGTAGCCAACCATGTTGTCTCATCGAAGCCTTCGACTATGGAATTGACAGCATTTGAGGGGAGTCCAGTGGAGTCCGAATAATTGGTAAATTTCCCGCCATTCAATCTGCTTACACCAGCGCTCACAGTCCCAGCCCAGATCGTACCATCGCGTTCACGGTGCACTGAATAAACGCTGTTCTGCGCAAGGCCATCCGCCTGTGTATAGGTGTGGGCCGCAAATGAATCGCCCTTTCCGGTCAGCACTGTGAGGCCGCCATATTGCCGGCCGACGCAGACTTCGCCCTCACCACCGCTAATGGAATACACAACATCGTGTTCCAGTCCATCGACAGTTATATGACCGACTTGCCCTCCCTTCATCCAGTAGAGGCCACCCGAAAGCGGTGCAAACCAGATCCGGCCCGTGGAGTCGGGGTAAACTGAGCCAATGCCGGTTGACGGAAGACCGTCAGAAGTCGAATAGGTTATAAACATTCCATTTCGTAGCCGCTCGACTCCTCGCGAACCGCCAAACCAAATATCTCCGTCGAGATCTTCATAGATTGCTGTTACTTCAAACCCAGGCTTTGGGTTGAGCAGGTCGAGCGAAACAGCGCCGGATGGAGTCATGCGCACGATGCCATGGTTCGTTCCAATCCAGGTGTTTAGGTCACGATCTTTGGCCATCGCCAGAATCTGTAGGTGCTTCAGCGAAGAAGTCAAGTTAGGGGTGGCCAGTATGCTACCTTCCCACAAATGAATGCCGTTGTCGGTTCCAATCCATAAGCCGCCGGTGACCGCGGGCAGAAGGGCATTGATCTTCGCATCCTTGAGCTCCTGGGCAACTGTGGAAATGCGCCCCTGGCTCAGACGAAAGAGACCGTTATCTTGTGTGCCGAGCCAAATACTCTGGTCTCGCGTCGCAGCCAGGGAGATGACAATACCGGGATTTTGCTCTGCACTGACTATTGTCTCCAGGTGTCCTCCCTCATATCGGAATGTCCGGTCCCCGAGTCCGGAGAGAATGACACGACCCTCGTAGTCGGAAACGGTTGCTGTAAAGGTGATGTCCTGAAGATCGTACCGAGCGTATGGATCCTCGAACTTCCCGTCGTGATAAAGAAGCATGCGAGGACCTTCGAGCCGAATCCAAAGGTTCCCGCTGGCGTCGGTAACGAGGCCGCGCACGGGACCGATCGTGGGCGAATCCGGAAGAGGTCGCTGGATCAGGATGAAATTGGACCCGTCGAATCGGACCAAACCTCTCTCGGTTCCAATCCACAAATAGCCATCGGCCGATTGGCAAATAGCGTAGATCCTTCCTCCAATGAATCCTTTGTCTTGTCCCCACCTGTCATGTACATATTGTGAGATTTTCCGGGTGGGGTCTAATCCAAAAGCAGTATTCACAAGACATAAGAGTGCGATCCCATTTATGAGTCCCTTGCGTAGCCGATGCCTCTGCATCACGTTTTCACGGTAGGAATTCGAATTTGTCAATCACAACCTCGATCGGTTGTCGAGAAGAAGTCTTCGTAGGTCGATAACTGTACAAGCCCATGTGAACCGTTTCCTTGGCTGGAGTCGGAACCCCCGAGATAAAGATATGTTCACTAATGGTCGCGGCTCCGGGGCCTGTCCTCGATCCGCGGACAGTCTTAAAGGAAGCGCGTCCGGACTCCCAACGTAACATGTGGGTCAGCACTCCGGCCGGGGCCGTGAATCGAGAGACGTTTTCAGGGACATAAAAAGGTTGGACAATATATTGCGCATTCTTGCTGTCTGCAATACCCCAGCGGCTCAATTCGATGTCAAGTTCACCAGGAACGCCATCCGTTCGAAAGTCATCATTTGTATACAATCCCAGAGCAGCAGAAGGGCCAAAATGACCGGTATCTTGAACGACAAAGATGTACGAACCATAACCCAGACTGCGGTTCAGACTCACCTCGGCACATGTCCATAGGCCATCATGCTCCTCCATGCGAAGATGCAGATAGCCGTTCTTATCGATCCACACATTTGAGGGATCGTAGGAGTTGGGTTGCCCTCCTCGGTCGCTCGCCGCGTTACGCACGCTCCAGTCGTATCCACTAAAGTGGATGACCTTAGAAACAATCGGCGCAGCAGGCATGCCCTTCGAAGTAGCGATTGCGACCACACCGTTGCCCTGCGCGGGCAAAGTCGTAACCTTGGTTGCAGGCTGAAAGCCGGGCTCAACTAAGATCGCTGCATAATCGGTGCCGAGGTGGGTCGAGTTCCTCCATGTCGAATCGGGTTGGAGTTTCGTAAACGGGTGATTCGCAAAAGGTTGAATCCACCAAATGCCGCTGCGTGCGTAGAGAACGATCTGTTCACCAGGTTTGGCGCCGCTCGCTCGTCCTTCCATGAAATCCATTTGTACTGGACCTCCAGGACTGGCGGCGGGGACTCGAGTGATCTGGAGGGTTGGCTTGGAAGGAACGCTCTTCGAATTACAACCGGCGAGCAAGACGCTAACGATTAGGAGAGAGAAACGCAATCGCCGCTCCTTGAACGAATTGTATGAGGAAGGGTTCATAATCTTTGGTTGCAAGCGAAGCCGACTTAAGGTTCAGGGTAGAAATGCAGGAAGACGAGCTTCACGTCGAAGCTGTCGCCCCATCGTCAGTGATTGTGGGCACGGATCTCGAGGCTTCAAGTAATCGAGAGTGGCGAGCTAAGCTTCTGAAACGCCATTTTTCGATGTTCAGGCTTTCGATCTTTGAATCAAGTGTCTGGCGCGGAATTCCCAGCTTTGCGGCTGCTCCCTTGGGGCCAGCAACCTGACCACCACACTCTGCAAGTGCCGCCTCGATAATCTCGCGCTCTCTGTCAGCAATTGTCATCACAAGTGGAACTGCCGGGCCGGTCCGATGCAAGATCTCCCGCTTTAGAAGTGTTTCGTCGATCCAAAGGGTATCTCCCTCACACAAAATGGCCGCGCACTCGACGACGTTCTGCAATTCGCGGATGTTGCCCGGCCAGTCATAGCGTTCCAGCACACCCAATACCTCATCGGGAATGTACTCGATGTTTCGCTGCAATCGCTGCGAGTACTTGCGGACGAAGTGCCGCACCAGGGAGGGGATATCGCACGCCCGGTCCCTTAACGGGGGCAGACAGATCGGAAAGACATTCAGCCGATAGTAAAGATCCGCCCGAAATTGGCGATCTTGAACCATTGTCAGAAGCTCCTGGTTCGTCGCGGCCACTACGCGAACATCCACCTTAATTGGTCGTCCGCTACCCAACCTCTCAAATTCCTGCTCTTGTAGAACACGCAGCAGTTTGGGCTGGAGTTGAAGAGGAAGATCGCCGATCTCGTCCAAGAACAGTGTGCCCTTGTGCGCCAGCTGAAATCGGCCCATGGTCTGTGCAACGGCACCCGTGAATGCTCCTTTTTCATGCCCGAAGAGTTCGCTCTCTAAGAGATCTGCGGGGATCGCGGCGCAATTCATTTTTATGAACGGTGCATTTCGTCGAGAACTCTGATTGTGAATTGCCCTAGCAATCAATTCTTTCCCCGTCCCGGTTTCCCCCTGGATCAGGGCGACAGAATCCGTGGGAGCAACAATTGTCACTCTCTTCAGCACCGCTTGAAAGCTAGCGCTAGATCCAATCAACTCGCCCGGACCGAGGTCCGCGCTATCCTCAAACGACCTGACGGGCGCATATTTCCTTTCCGGCCTGATTGCAGAAACAGAATAGGACATGGTCATTACTCCATCACTCAAACGCTAACTACCGTCTCGTTGTCTCGTGATCCACTCGCGGACGTATCCCGCGCAATTCTTCAGTGTGATGCTGTCTGCTTCACATCGTTCGAGAAAGGCAATGGCGTCTTGACCTACCAGAGTTACATCCTTTAGGTCCAAGACAATTGGGCGGCCGCTTTCTTCCGACTTAATTAGTGTTTCCAATTCGACTGTCTCTTCCAGGCCCATTCGGCCGCTCAGCCTAAAGACCACTTGCGCGTTCGCCGACCTTCGAATTCTCAGCATCTTTCCTCTCTCTTGATCATCGGTGCAGCTTCGCTCGCGGTTAGGAATGCAAACCAGTTGCCAACTGTAACACGCTGAAAATACGGCAATTGACGAACCATAAAATTGGCGAGTTTCGCCAATTGGCGAATGCTGCACAAAAGTCCACTCGGGAAGTAATCGAGAATGACGCCCGACGGAGGGCTAGACGATCTTCGAGGGATCTGTAATTCTGAAACGATTCTTATTGATCTTCAGCGACCTGATTTTCGACTCTAAGGTGGATCTTGCTATCCCCAGTTTGGCCGCGGCACCGAAGGGCCCGTACACTCGGCCTCCGCTTTCGCTCAATGCAGCCTCGATGATTGCTTTCTCTTGGGAGGGAAGCCTCTTAAATAGCTCTGATCGGCCATTCGGCTCGGTTACAGGAGGCTGCCGAGAGAGCCAACTTTCATCAACTGAAAAAGTCTCTGTCTCACATACAATGACGGATCGCTCGATCACATTCTGCAATTCACGAATGTTGCCCGGCCAGGGGTACGACTGGAGCAGATCGAGGCTCTTCTTGTTTACCGACTGAAAACTCTTTCCTGTCTTCCTTGCGTAGCGATCAATGAAGTACTCCACCAGCAGGGGAATGTCTTCTCTTCGTTTTCGAAGAGGTGGCATCTCAATCGGAAAAACGTTGAGCCGGTAAGATAAGTCGCTCCGGAAGACGCCATCAGCGATGGCAGCTTCTAAGTCGCGGTTAGTAGCCGCAATAACTCGAACATCAGTTCGGATGGAGCCGGTTCCGCCGACGCGCTCAAATTCGTGTTCCTGCAGAACGCGCAACAGAGCGATCTGGGTTTCGGGAGGAAGCTCTCCAACTTCGTCAAGGAAGATTGTGCCCCTTTCTGCCAGTTCAAAGCGTCCCAGACGCCGTTGAGTTGCCCCAGTGAACGAGCCCTTCTCATGGCCGAACAATTCCGAGGCGATCAAGTCGCGTGGGATGGCTGCACAATTCACACTCACAAACGCGTTAGAGGAGCGCCGGGAGCGTCGGTGTATTGCACGGGCAACCAGTTCCTTGCCTGTTCCTGTCTCGCCGGTGATCAGAACGGTGGAATCCGTGGCAGCGACTTTGGACACGCGGGAAAGCACCGTTTGGAGAGCCGGAGAAGTTCCAACAATTTCCTCGAACATCGACGCTTTATCAATTTCCTCGCGCAGCGCAATGTTCTCCTGCTGCAGTCTCTCTTCCGATCGTTTGCGATCATCAATGTCAATCGCCGGGACAACCCAACGCGTAACGCGTCCCAACTGATCTTTCAGCGGCTTGTAATGGAAGAGGAACCAACGATACTTGCCGTCATGTCTGAGCATTCGTGCTTCGGTCTCGAACGGACATCGGCTCGAAAGTGCTTGCTCCCTTTCGCGAGCCATACGCTCCGCATCGTCTGGATGAAAGCGCTCACGAAAATCGAGCTTCTGCCACTCTTCAATTGTTTGACCGCGGAACTCGAGGACGGATTGGTTGGCATATAGACGGGTTCCGTCGCTCCCTAGCACAAACAAGAATTGGGGTGCGGCGTCCATAATCTGACGGAGTTCCAATTCCTGTTCCCGAATTTTCTCTTCCGCCTGTTTTGCTGCAGTGATATCCGTCACGGCACCTACGAATTCAAGGTTCCCGGACGATATCGTCAACGCGCGAGCCAAAGAGTGGAGGTGCTTGACTGAACCGTCCGGCATCAGCAAACGGTGCTCAAGATCAAAGTCAGCCCTTGCCTCAGTCGCCCGGTCGAGGGTCTTCTGAACGTGGTCTCTGTCATCGGGATGGATTCGTCCCATTATCATCCTCAATGTGGGCTTTTCCGATCGGTCGTTTTCAAAGATTTTGTAAGTTTCCGCCGACCAGTAGATTTCTCCGGTTGAAACACTCCAGCCGAAGCTGCCAGTGTGGCTTATGCTCTGCCCTTCAGTGAGGAAAGCTTCGCTGCGTTGCAGATCTGAATAAAGGCTGGCGTTCTCCAGCGAAATTGCGGCTTGCGAAGCCAGGAACTGCAGCACGGCAACCCGGTCCGGCGTGAAGGCGCACGCAGTCAGATTGTTCTCCAGATAGAGTGCGCCGACAAGTTTCGTTTGGTTCACGATGGGCGCGCACAGTACGGATCTGGGGCGCTTCTGACGCAGATACTCATCATCTGAATACAGGTTTGCGACAGAAGCATCATCAAGCAGAATGCGTTGCCGAGTCCGAATTACGTAATGAAGCGCGGATTGGGGGAGATCGGATGGGGTGACGGCCGTCCGCCGCACTTTGACCGCGACCCTCTCGTGACCTGTGGTAACCTCCGCCTCGATTTGCGGCTCATCGCCTCGGAAAAGGATGAGTAGACCTCGTTCGGCCCCTGCATGCTCAACCGCGAGCCGCATGAGCGTCTCGATTAGCCGGGGCAGCACAATTTCGCTCGATAGTGCTTGTGAGGCCTTGACTACGGACTCCACGTCCAACTGCCTGACCGGCGTACCAATTGTCGCGGTGAAGGAGGCGGGAGTGGCCTCTTCCTGCAAGCGCGGATGCCGCGCGTCGAACTGTGCGACTTTGCCTTTCGCACCCCAGCGGTCATAGCAGTTCCGGGCGTGGCGGAGATAGGTGTTGGCAACTGTCTCAACGCCGCGCACCTCGTAGAACCGCGCGGCCACCTCATGAGCCAGCGCCTCATTCTGGATGAAGCCGTTCTCACGCGTCAGGTGAATAGCCTGCTCGTACAAACCCATTGCGTCGACGTCCCGGCCTTCGATGCGGGCGATCTCAGCCAACACCAGCGTGTATTTGTCGGCGAACGTCGGCGGATAGCTTTCGGCCCATTCGCGCAGTTGGTCTTGCTGCGCCGCTAGGTGTTCGCGCCACTGTGATCGTTCCTCGTCGGAGCCAGACTCAAAAAGAGCGGTTACAGTCAGCGCCGAATAGAAGGAGTAGTCCAATTGCCCGATTGTCGCTACGAACGACCGAACGAGAGGTCTCGCTCTGCGTAATGCTTCTAGGGCGCCGACGAGGTCTTCAAACAAGAATCTCGTTTTCAGCTTGATTGTCCAATATAGGCACACCATGAGGGGCATTCTGGAGTCGGTCAGGGTGGCTTCATACACTTCCTCATCGCCTTCCGGGTCTCCCGAAGCGGAGAAGGCCGGAGTGCGGCCCTGCATTGCGGCTACAAATCTCTGCTCGTTTAAGATCAGGTCCTCCGCGTCGCGGAATTCGGCGTCGCGCGCTGCGTCCAGAACCCTTTCGGATTCGCGCCACACGACGTCAAGTGAATCGTTTCGCAGAAGAAGGCACTTGAGATATTGATGATTTGTATGGGCAGCGAACGTTAGATCACCAGACTCGGTAGCTCTTTTATAAGCTAGGCGGTTGAATTCGATCGCACTCCCGATCGGCTCAGTCCAATGCGCGGCGAGGCTCATGGCGAGATAAACTCTTGCTTGGTACTCGACAAAACCGTACTTCTCGACGAGATCGCAGGCGAGGCGAGAGAATCGGTAGCCGTCACGATGACTGTGAAAAACGTCGCCCATAATCGCCCCTAGAGCAGCGCAAGCGTACGCGGTTGGACCGCTGATTCCATTTTCGATGCTCATCAGGGTGATCCTGAAGAGAAGGACACAGAATTGATTGAGATCGATAAAGTAGCAGGGCTCAACCGCGATCGCAAGCACTCGCATTGCAGCTTCGAGCTCATGGTTCCTCATCAAGGGCAACTCCACCAGTTCCTCAATCTGACGAGGACCAAGCGTGCGCCAGAGCGCGTCGAATTCGGCTTGCACCTGATTCTGAGTTGGGGTCTGCGGAATCTCGATTGAGAACAGATGCAAGCATAGGCGAGCGCAAGCGACGGCCTCCACAATTTCCGATCTCACGATATGGAGAAGCACTTGGAGCCGATAGACAGCCGCCCGATCAGCGATTGATCGCGCCCGTTCCAGTAACTCAACAAGAATGGCTTTGGATTGATCATCGTTCCGGACGAGAAACTCGCACTCTGCTCGTTCCATCCAGGTTTCGAATGTGGAATCATACTGGTTGGCCCAGTTGTACTCATTCAAGAGGGCCGTCGCCGACATAAGGTGAGCATGTGCAGATTCGTAGGCGCCGGAAGCCTTGGCTCTTCGCCCCGCACGAAGGTGAATCGCCGCAACTTGGGAGGCTTCTGCCGGATCAGTCAGTAGTGTGGCACTTCGATTGAACTGGTTCGCGATTTCGAATAGACTTTCACCCAACTCATCAGGCGTCAAGTTAGCAACGAGCAGGCGCGCGATTCGAAGGTGACGCTCGGCGCGGAGCGCTTCTGGTATCAGGGCGTATGCTGCTTCTTGAATCGAGTCGTGTAAGAATTTGTAAGCGCTCTCTAAACGAAAAACGATTCCAGCGTGAACAGCTTCCCAAAGGGTCGCGTGCAGAGCTTCTGCCGTCTCGCCGCGGATGAGGTCCATAAGTCGAATTTCAGCGATATTGCCAAGGCAGGCCAGCTCCTTCAGGGCTTCCCTGGTCGCCGTCGATAAACTCTTCAGCCTGTCGGTCATTAGGTGCACGACATTGTCCGAGTAGTTTTTTTCGCGAATGCGTTCTGTATCCCATCGCCAGAGCTGCCCCCCCGTATCGAAGACAAGCATCCCCTCCTCGGTGAGGGCAGTCAAGAACCTAATAGTGAAGAAAGGATTTCCGCCCGTCTTTTCCATCAGGAGTTGCGCCAGTGGCTGTGCCCTCTCCCGCTGACAGTGAAGGGCCTCGGCAACCAGCGTCTCGGTGTTTTCGTGGTCAAGAGGTGCCAGGACTATCTCCTGAACCCTTACATCGCCCGCTCGGATTGTGTCGAATGCTCGTGCGAGAGGGTGAGCTTGACTGACTTCGTTTTCCCGATACGCTCCGATTACGAGCAGGTAGCGAATTCCCGAATGGATAAACAGGTACTCAAGGAAGTCCAGAGTCGCCGAATCGACCCACTGCAGATCGTCGAGGAACAGTGCAAGCGGGTGCTCTTTACGTGCAAACACGTTCAGTAAACGAAGAAGTACCATCTGAAAACGGTTCTGCGCGTCCTGTGGCGGCAGATCCGGGAGGGGAGGCTGCTCCCCGATGATCAGTTCGAGTTCGGGGACGAGGTTGACGATCAGATGGCCGTTCGGCCCAACCGCATCCGCAAGGGCATATCGCCATTGGTCCATTTCCGCTTGGCTCTTGACGAGGATCTGCCGGACTAGGGTCTGGAAGGCCTGTGCCAATGTGGCGAACGGGATGTCACTCTTATACTGGTCGAATTTGCCCGCTGCGAAAAGCCCACGCGGCGGAACAAGCGCCTTATGCAGCTCGTTCACCACTGAGGATTTGCCAACGCCGGAATAACCGGATACGAGCACGAGCTCGGGATTACCCTGAGCCACGACCCGATCGAAAGCCGCAAGCAGAGCATCGACCTCGCGCTCCCGCCCGTACAGCTTCTCCGGGATCAGCAATCGGTCCGACGAGTCGTGCGCGCCGAGAGCAAATGAATCGATGCGACCATGCGACTGAAATTCCGTCAGGCACCGCCGAAGATCGGCTTCCAGGCCTGCGGCCGTCTGGTAGCGCTCCTCGGCGTTCTTGGCGAGGAGCTTCATGGATATGGCAGACACCGGCTCGGGCACTGCAGCGCGATCCCGAGGCGGTGTCGGCCGGCGTGCAATGTGGCAGTGGACCCATTCCAGGGGGTCGGCTGCGTCAAATGGTAGTGCGCCGGTAAGCATCAGATACAAGGTGACGCCCAGGGAGTAAAAATCGCTGCGGGCATCGACCGAACGGTTCATGCGGCCGGTCTGCTCGGGTGCCATGTAGGCCAGCGTGCCGGAAATAATCTCCGGCGGTGTGGGCGGCTGGAGCTCGCGGGGCAACCGCGATGCAACTCCGAAGCCAGTAAGCCATACGCAGTCGGCGTCGTCGACGAGCACGTTTTCAGGCTTGATGTCCTTATGTATGAGTCCGTGCCGATGGACTTGGCAGAGCGCCGTCGTCAAGCCGATCGCGATGCGCAGCGCGCGGGTCAGATCGAGCGGTTGTCCCTGGCCTCGCTCAAGAATCAGATCCAGAGGATCGCCGCCAGGGTCTTTGAGTACGAGGATCGCTCGCCCTTCGTGACGAGTGAGCGCCAGAGGCTTGGCTGCCCATCCGGGATCGACTTCGGCTGCGAACGAGTATTCGTGTTCCAGCCGCCGCAGACTCTGAGGCGACGGATACTCTGCCGTCATAGCCACTACAAGTGCGGGCGATTGGGTGCCTTCCTGCCGGCCACGGTAAAGGCTGAATTCCACACCTTCACGAAGAGGTACGAGCTCGTACCCAGGAGGGTCTGTCCCGGAAAGTATAATCTTCGCCACGGCTGACCAACTTTGAAGTCATTCTGACAAATCGCCTCAAAGCAGGTCAATTTTGATGATCCCGGGGCTTACGGGCGCACGCAGAGTTTTGTCAAAGCGGCGTAACTCGGGCGCTCCTCCTGAACGGCGGCAGCGGGCGTGAGCAGGCCCAGCAACTGCGATCCCCACCATGCCTATCGCGCCGAAGTGTGAGGTCTACTTTTTCAGGGCCTGGTCGCTGCATTCTTACACTGAAATCGAAAGGCTAGAACGTCAGAGTTTTTCCAACACATTCTCACGCTGAACCGCTTATGGCTCTATGGTGTGAAATATGGTGCTCCATTGAAACCCGCATGGATAAAGGGGAAACACCACTTTCCATGCCACTGTAATTATTGCTTTTGACTCTCTACGATTCGTTTTGGCTCTTTAGAGAAAATGCTGGCATTATCTATTTTGGGAAGCTGTTGCTCTACCTCTGAGCTACTCCCGCCCTTTATTAATCAACAACTTAAACGCAAAACGGATTATTGCCTTTTCCAGCTGACGTTCTGAGATCTCAATTCTGCCCGTTATATCTATAAGAGCGGGCGCGATACTGACACCTCCCGTTACAGGACTTAAAATCCGTTGAGTGACGGGCTTCAAATTCGTCTCCGCCGATCTTTCGTCAAACACGCGGTTGGGCGCAAAAAGAGTGGATACTAGGGATACCGATTTTTATGGAAATTGGTTCCCCAGGGAAGAACACATAGACTTCAGGGGAACCGAGAGACGCGAGGAGAATTACTCTTTGTCTTGGGCTTACTGGAAAATGCCTGCCAAGTTGGATGATTTTGGCGAGAAGGTCCCTCTCACGCCGGGCCGGATCTGTCACTTCTATGGGGCCAGCTTTTGTCCGAACTGAGGAAACCAACTCGGGAATCTTCTTCCGAGAACTGTGAATGCGCATGCTCTGGGATCTGACGTAGCATAGTTCCATGAATGCGACCGCTTCGATACCCACTATGGAAGCGCCACATCACGGCAATTTGGTTGCTCCGTTCTTAGGTTGTACATGCAAGGGGCCGGGAACTGAAGGAGAATTGCGAGGATTCGAAGTGAGTTTCTGGACTTCCAGGGACTGCTTCGGACCAGCGGATCCTTCGAACCCGTGGCACCTGGGGAACCGGGTGGGGAACCATTCGATGTGGCAAGATGCAAACCTTGTAGAAACAGAGGGACCGGCAGGGAATTCGGTAGCCGTTAGCGCTACCAAAATACCTTCCAAAGTAGTCTAATACCGTCCAGATAAAAAGTTAAGTCGTTTGTTTTCAAAAGAGCTGTTCCGGCAAGGTCTAAGTGCGTTTGTTGACAGCCAGGGGCATATGGGGGCAACATTGGGGGCAACTATGGAGCAGCTACCGAAGAGTTGCCCCCAGTTGCCCCCAGCTCAGCGCAGAGGTCCAAAATGCCCCTTACGGAACTGCAAATCAAAAATGTCAGGCCCCAGCCGGGGAAGACTGTCCGGGTGTTCGACGCGCGCGGCCTGTACCTTGAAATCTCCGAAACAGGCAGAAAATGGTGGCGGTTGAAGTATCGCTATGCGGGAAAAGAGAAGCGGCTATCCCTCGGCGTATACCCGGAGACGAGCTTGAAAGACGCGCGAGCGCGCTGCGATGAGGCCCGCAAGCTCCTGAGCGATGGGGTTGACCCATCCCAGCAGCGTAAAGTGGACAGGCTGGTGCGCGCTGAGCGGTCGGAGGATACCTTCGAGAAAATCGGCCGTGAGTGGTACGGGAAGCGTTCTGAGGCTTGGGTTCCGGAACACGCTGCGCGCGTCGTGAGCCGGTTGGAGCGAGATATTTTCCCGTTCCTTGGCGAGCGCCCGATCACAGCGATTGAAACGCCCGAATTGTTGGGCGTCCTTCGGCGCATCGAAGGGCGAGGAGTCCGCGAGACCGTTCGCCGTGCGCGACAGGATTGTGAACAGATTTTCGCCTTCGCTATAGCTGCCGGAAGGTGCAAGCGGAATCCGGCGGCCGGTCTAAGCAGGGCTCTCGCGCCGAAGAAAAAGACGGTCCACTTTCCTGCGATCACGGACCCGCAGAAGTTTGGTGAGTTGCTCCGCACAATGGATGGATACCAAGGCACTTTTACGGTCTGTTGTGCGCTGCGTCTTGCTCCTCTTTTTGCTGTGCGTCCTGGTGAGTTGAGGAAGGCGAAATGGGCAGACTTCGATTTGCACAACGCAGAGTGGCGTTTTATTGCCAGCAAAACGCACCCGGATCATATCGTTCCGCTTTCACGGCAAGCCCTTGCGATTCTCCGCGAGCTGCACCAACTTACCGGATCGGATCCGCATGTATTTCCCGGTGCGCGCAGTGCCAAACGGCCAATGTCGGATAATGCGGTGCTCGCTGCGCTTCGCACAATGGGGATCCCTGCGGATGTAATGACTGGACATGGTTTTCGCGCGTCGTTTAGAACCATCGGGGATGAAGTATTGAAATTCCGAGTTGACCTGCTCGAACACCAGATTGCACACGAAGTCAAGGATCCGAACGGGCGCGCTTATAACCGCACTGCGTTCTTACCCGAACGCAAGCGGATGATGCAGCGTTGGAGTGACTACTTGGACCGCTTAAAGTCTGGTGCGGGCGGGGAAGTCGTCGAGACGGAGAAGCGCGCGTAGACGGTTTGGAGTGCTGCTATGCGGCCCACCGTGACGCACGTATGCGCTCTAAAGCCCGTTGTCTGACCTCGGATCTTACCCACGCTACTGTGCGTGCTCCAAGCCGAACATGGGCGGGAAAACTCTTCTCTCGAATCAGCACGTAGAGGCGCGACTTTTGAGAGACCCGTAATTGCCTTGACCCCAGGCAGGCGCAAGAAAGTCACTTCATCAAGAATGCTTGAGATTCCATTTTGGCCAGTTCCCGCGGATTTCTGGGGATAGAGCCTTCTTGTGATGGCTTGGGGCGAGGAAGATGGAAACGGCTGATCATCATTCTTCATGTCAGACGGGGGAAGGGATTGTCGTGTTTCTGGTAAGAGCGGTCGGCATGGTTCACCTCTTTGGTTGCTAGCCAGCTTGCACAGTTTCATGTAAGAGAGGGAAGCCTTCGAATCTCAAGAATCTCATTGGAAGCGAGCTTCGAGGTTGGCACTCCTTGTCATGGCGTTGCGACGTGATCTCCAATGATGTCGGTACTAAATCTCCACATAAATCACCGCAGTGCTTGCGATTCGCTCTCACTCGTTCGAAGCCTTGGAGTCGGTGCTCCAATTCGTGATAAAGGTTTAGCTCAGCTCCGAAACTCGGTCAAATTGAAGCCGGCTTGGGAAACTTCTTTGGGGGAAATAGCGCCGAACGGTCAGGAATTCGACAAGCGATGCAACCATCGATTAATCCCTCACCGCCATTGACTTGAGGCGCATCTACAAGATGGCGGCCAGCGGTGAGATTCCCTTGTCATCCTGGTTCAGGGGAGAGATTGATCCGAACTCTGCGCCGAAGTGGAGCGGCGATCGGCTGATCAAAATTCTGCAGCCTCAATCACGCTTTCCCGGAGTCTTTGAGGACAGCCAGATAGCAGCGGAACTTGAGACGCGCACTGATCAACTGATCGTGGGTCAGTTGCAACTCGTCGTTGATCAGCCTGATTTCTCGTTCTTCCACACTGGAAATCACCTGGTCGGCGGCGGCGACCGCGAAAAGGCAATCCAGCAATGCCAGCTTCTGTCCGACGTCTGCGATCGCTTTGAACTCTTGGGTTACAAGAAAATTCTCCGTGCCTCCGAACACAGTCGCCTGTGTTTTAGCGATCTGCACGACGAGGATGGCCTGCTCGGCGGGAAGACCGCTCAGACGAACGACCTGATTTTCCATCTCCCGCGTCTCGGCATCGCTGATGTTCATGTCGGCGCGCGCCACGCGGCTCAGAATGTAGGCAAATGCGGCGATGTAACGGGCGCGTTCGGGCTCCAGATGATCCAATTGGCGCACGATTCTCCGCACAGTCTCCGTCTCATCCCGTCCAGAACCGTCAGGGCCAACTCGGCCTTGTTCCCCGTCCAGCCGGATTTTCAAGGCACGCAAAAGCTCCACAATGCGCATATTGACGCTCTCTCGAATTATCGTCCTTCCGCTCTCCCGCCAATACCTATTTAAGCCTGCTCCCCAAGCGTTTGGTCAAGTCGCAATCCAAAGGCTTACGAGCTTTGGTCACGCGCTGTTCAGCATCTCCGGACCGTTGTTCTTGACGTTGCCGACCTTTGGATTGCACGGAGCGGCGATCATCTTGTCGGAATCATAAGGGCGCAAAAGGTCGGTCGGCGGCCGTTGGCTCTCGCGATCCAGCCATCGGTCGTAGTCCTTGGGGTTGAGGATCACCGGCATCCTGTCGTGGATACCTATAAGAAGTTCATTGGCGAATGTGGTGACGATGCTGTAGGACTGGAGCCAGGTTCCGTCTGGAACTCTCCACGCGTCCCACAGCCCAGCCAAGGCGAACGGCTGATCATCCGCCATCCGAAATGCAAAGGGCTTCCGTGTTTTTTCGTCCAGGCGTTTCCACTCATAGAATCCGTCCGCCGGCACCAGGCAGCGTCGCCTTAGGAACGGCACCCTCCAGGTCGGGCTCCTCTCGATCCCCTCGGATTTGGCGTTGATGGTCGATATGCCTTTCACGTCTGATAGCTGTTTCGTGAAGTATGGGACCATACCCCACCGCATCAGAACCAATTCCCGCTCTCGGGTATCGCGGCTGTGCCGGATCACCGGCTGAAACGTGGTCGGAGCAACGTTGAAATCCCAATCGGGCAGGACAAGATCGAACGGAATCTCACCCAGCCGGTATGCCTCAGCGATCCGCTGCTTGTCAGATCGACGGTAGTATCGACCGCACATGGAGAAAAGGCTAAATCATCCGCACCTAAGTTCACTTCAGCTTCAGATACCGCTCCCCATTCTGCTCCAGCCAAATCCCCGTTGCGATCTCACAAAGAGCGGCCTTTCTGTCTATGCAATGAGGGAGGGTATATATGCCTGGCAAGGATCAGACACTGCCCAAATTACTATCCCATGCACGTCGACCCCTGTCCCACCAACGCAAGTCCGTGAGGTTCTCCCTTGTCCTCATTGTGGGCTGGTCCAGTTCCGGACGCAGAATTCATTGTGCCGCCGTTGCCACATACCACTAGAGGCCGTTGAAAGACTTTCTACCCCTGAAGACATGAGGCCTGCGCCTTCGCCACACGCGGCAGTTCTCAATGAGTCGACGCTCGTGAAGAAGCTTGGGACCCGCGTGCGCGAGGTGCGCAGGATGTACGGACTGACCCAGAACGCACTGGCGCGCCAGATGGACGTGCCGCGCACAACATTTCGAAAGTCGAGATATGCAGGATCGTTCCAACGATTGCGACCATGTATCGCATCGCAGGTGCTCTCGGGATCGAGGTCGAGCATCTGCATCTGTGATGCGCGAATCCATCCGTGTGAACTCGCAGCGATATCGAAGGATCTGTTCCTGAGAGAAATCGCGCTTTTAGCCGAAAAGCTGAATCCTCAACAACGGGCTGTACTTCTGCGGGCCGTGCGCGAGGCCGCACTTCGGCGCAAAAGCGCCGCATGACTTGGGCGGCGAGTGGAACAACAATAACTGTGCCTTAAAGCATAGCTTTGCCGCTCGGAAACCATAACCTTGCCACTCCAAATCCAGTAAACCCTTCAATGTAGACAGATCGCGGACTTCCGGGAACAAGGCGCTGAAAGCATAACCTTGCCGGGAGCGCAGTTTGCGAGGGTGGCTAGGACGCCAGTTTCCATGGCTGACAAAACGACAAGAAAGTTGTAGTATTGTGCAATGGCCCAGTCTCACAGAGAGGCGTCGCGGCGGCTCTTCGATTTCGCCGAGCAACAGCAAGGCTTCTTCACAACGAAGCAGGCCAAGACTGCCGGATTTGCCGAAAATACGCATCCCTACCACGTGCAGGCCGGAAACTGGATCCGAGAACACCGCGGTATCTACCGCCTGGCGCTGTTTCCGGCGCCGGATCGGCCCGATCTTGTACTTTGGTCGCTCTGGTCGCGGAACCGGAAGGAAGAAGTCGATGGTGTCTATAGTCATCAGACGGCGCTGAGCCTCTATGAGCTGTCAGACCTGAACCCGGCCAAACTCCAAATGACCGTTCCGACGAACTTCCGGCGTAACAGCGATATTCCTGGAATTGTCGTGCTCCATTATCGCGACCTGCTCAAGAGCGAAATACAGGCCGGACCTGGCTACAAATACACTCGGCCGCTGCGAACGATTCTTGACCTGATAGAGGCCGGGACGGTCGAGCGGACGTTTATACGTCAGGCGCTGCGGCAGGCTGTTGACCGCGGGCTGATCACGCGCCAGCAACTTCGGAACGCACAACTGAGCGAGACGGCACGCAAGATGGTCGAAGATGCACTGCGGCGGGCTGCATAGTGGCGATTCCGAAAACATAATGCGACGGCGGGAGCCTTCCGCAGAGCCCTGGAGGAACGTCTGAGGAGCACGTCCCAGACCGAACAGATCGATATCAATCGCCTCAGACGTCAGGTATCCTTCGATCGTTTGCTGGCGAGGTATTCCGGGAAGACCCGGCGCCTTGGGTGTTGAAGGGCGGTTATGCACTGGACTCCGCTTCAAGTCTGCTCGATCCACAATCGATATCGACCTGACCTTGCAGCGGGTCGTGGAGACCGAGGAAGGTAGCGGTCCAGTCCGAGCGATACGAGAGATGTTGCAGGCGATGGCCGATGTTTGATTCGATGATTGGTTCGAGTACACGATTGGACCACCGGTTATGGACCTAACCGCTGCTCCTTACGGCGACGCTCGCTATTCGATCGAGACGCACATGGATGGAAGGATCTTCGCTCGGTTTCACCTCGACGCAGCCGTTGGTGATGTGGTGATAGAGCCTCTCGAAACCGCCGAGTGCCATGACTGGCTTGGGTTTGCAGGAATCGAGACGCCACGTGTACGGATGATCTCTCGGGAACAGCAATTCGCCGAGAAGATTCACGCTTACACTCTTCCGCGAAGCTCGCCGAATAGTCGGGTGAAGGATCTGGTGGATCTTGCTCTTCTGATCGCAGACAACCAACTTGGGCGGCAGAGGGTAATCAACGCATTGCATCTGACCTTTGATCGAAGGGGGACTCATGCTTTGTCAACAAGCTTGAGCGTACCGCTGCCGGAATGGCGAACGCCCTTCCGAGCGCTCGCTGAAGAATGTGGGCTGCAGACGGACATCGCTGCGGTCTTCGACAACGTGCGCGAGTTTCTCGAGAACGTTCTGGTTAGCGGCATGGAGCAGTGAGCAAGAGATGGCCAGCAGAAGCTCAGAATCGATTTCATTCGAGCAGCGTGACGAGGAGAACCAGCGGCTGCGGGAAGAGAATGCTCGGCTGCGCGGTGTACTGGCCGCTCATGGCATCACTGTTCCACAGTTCGTACCAGACGATGCACGTCCGGTTCAAACGATCACACCCGCGGCAGTGGAAAACAAGGAGGAACGCGCTCGGAAACGGATCGCGCTCTTCCGGAGCCTGTTTCGCGGGAGAGAAGATGTCTATGCGCGGCGATGGGAGAATTCCGACGGTCGGTCCGGATACTCACCAGCGGCGCTGAAGGATTGGAAAGCCATCAATTCAAGCAGGCCGGAGGATCGGAAGAAGGTCGATCGGAATACACGGCAATTCCTTCCGTTGAGCGACGTGGTTATCGAGAATCATCTTCTCGGAAAAGAGACTATTGGCATTTACCCTCTACTTCCGGACGAGACCTGTTGGTTTCTGGCCGTTGATTTCGATAAGAAAACATGGACTGATGACTCCCGCGCATTTCTCGATACATGTCAGGAGTTGAACGTGCCAGCGGCCCTGGAACGCTCGCGCTCTGGAAATGGCGGCCATGTTTGGATCTTCTTTGAACATGCAATTCCGGCAAATACCGCACGCAAACTTGGATGCGCGGTTCTCACGCGGACTATGGAACGCCGGCATCAACTGGGCCTCGATTCCTATGACCGCTTCTTCCCAAACCAGGACACGATGCCCAAAGGTGGGTTCGGAAACCTGATTGCGCTTCCCTTGCAGTTTGCACCGCGCAAGTCAGACAACAGTGTCTTCATCGATGCCAGCCTCCGTCCGTATCCGGATCAGTGGGGGTTTCTTTCTACGATTCGGCGGATGTCTACTACAGCCGCGGAAGAAGTCATCGCCGATGCCCAACGCAATTGCGATCTAATCGGGGTTCGCATCAGTATTGCCGATGACGAAGATGCACAAGATCCCTGGACATTGCCACCCTCACGAAGGCGGATGGAGCGGCCGATTGAGGGACCACTCCCTCAAACGGTGCAGATCGTCCGCGCGAATCTTCTTTACGTGGAAAAGCAGGGCCTGCCACCGGCCATGTTGAATCGTCTGCTCAGGCTGGCGGCATTCCAGAACCCGGAGTTTTACAAGGCGCAGGCGATGCGGCTTCCGACATATGCCAAACCGCGCGTGATCGCGTGCGGCCAGGATTTTCCCCAGCACATTGCCGTACCGCGCGGGTGTCTGACGGAGGTAATGGCCCTCTTGCAGGCGCACAACATCCAGCCCGAGGTTCGGGACGAACGGTTCGCAGGCACACCTATCACAGTGGAATTCGACGGTCAGCTTCGGCCCGTCCAAGAGGAGGCTGTGGCAGAAATCAGCGTCCACGACGAGGGAGTTCTCTGCGCCCCGACGGCGTTTGGGAAAACGGCCGTGGCGGCATGGCTGATCGCAAAGCGCAGGGTCAATACTTTGATTTTGGTTCATCGGCAACAACTACTCGATCAATGGCAGGCACGGCTGGCGATGTTCCTGAATATGCCTGCAGTCTTGATTGGGCATGTCGGCGGCGGAAAGATGCACCGGACAGGGCGCATCGATGTCGCGGTCATTCAGAGCCTCTATCAGAAAGAAGCCGTAAAGGACTTTGTTGCTGAATACGGCCAAGTCATCGTCGATGAATGCCACCACATATCTGCGTTTACGTTTGAGCAGGTGATGAAGCAGGTGAAAGCAAAATATGTCGTTGGTCTGACCGCAACCCCGACGAGAAAAGATGGACACCATCCAATTATCTATATGCAGTGTGGCCCTGTCCGGTTCAGCATGAGCGCCAAGGCAATGGCAGAAATGAACCCTTTCGAACATAGGGTAGTTCCCCGTCACACGGATTTCCGGATGCCGTCCGATCTCGCCGAAGTGACGATTCAGGATGTCTACGGTGCGCTGTCAAATGATGGGTTGCGCAATGCAATGATCGCCGACGACGTCGTACGTGCCATCGAGTCGGGACGTTCGCCTCTGCTCCTGACTGGTCGGACGGAGCATCTACAGTATTTCGCAACAAGACTCAGTGGCGCCGCCCAACACGTTTTTGTTTTGAAGGGCGGCATGGGCAAGAAGCAGCGCCGGCTGATCGCAGAGGCTATGGCGGCTGCGCCAGACAATGAATCGCGAGTGATTCTGGCCACGGGAAGCTACATTGGGGAAGGGTTCGACGATGCACGTTTGGACACGTTGTTCCTTGCCATGCCGATTTCCTGGAAGGGAACATTGCAGCAATATGCTGGACGCCTTCATCGTCTCCACGACAACAAGCGCGTCGTGCAAGTCTATGATTACATCGACAACGGGGTCCCGATGCTGGCAAGAATGTACGGGCGCAGATTGAAGGGCTACAGCGCAATCGGGTACGCAATCGACCAGGCGACTGACCGGATGTCTTTTCTTTAAGTGTCACACCCGTAACCAAATCGTTCTCCCCACTCTCACGGTTTCGAGCTTTTTCTTTGAGTCTAACGTGCATGTGTGCGAGTATGCACCATACATGAAGCCGGTAGAGACAGCCGAGCAAGTTAGACGTTGGTTTCACGCCGAGGATCGAGTTTTCTCCACCTGTTTCCTGCAGAAAGGCTTACGGTTGACGAAGTATTAACGTATGAATGACAATTAATACGTCAACTAGAGGTCGCTATGGTCACCTTCTCAGAACATCCCAAGACTCTCGATGAGATTCAGGCAACCATCCAAAAACATCTCGGGGAGCCAAGCCGGAAAAAGCCAGGCTATACAATCAGTCGGCCTTCCAAATCCTCGAATCTCCTTTGCTTTATGTCCCATGCCACGAACGACGTTCGCTACGAAGTCGAGCCGGACCTGATTCGAATTGTTGCAAGGTCGTGGCGTCTTCTTCTGAATCTCGAACCGTTCTTCGTGAGAACGGAGTTCGCCAAGGACAAGTTCTGCCTGTGGATCGAAAGTCAACCGGAAACGTCGCACCGGTACTTCAGTTCCGTGTTGCGCGACCTTGCCACTACCAAGCATCCTGCGTTCTATTCCCGCGTGCTGCGTGCCTTCCGCCAGCTCGAAAGCGATCTTCCTGCCACCCAGATCGACGAAGCCACAGCCGCGCCCACGGATTACCTGGTGGCAATAGAGGCGTTGACTTCGGCTCCCCAGGCCACGCAACTGATCGCGGAAGACCCTTTCATCGCAGCGAAGTTCCGCGGACTCAAGCGAAAACAGCAGATGCTCGAAACGGCGGGTGGAGCTCTGACCTCCGAACAGGTTGCCGAGGTCCTTGGCATCTCGCGGCAAGCCGTCGACAAACGCCGGGCGGCCAATCAGCTACTGGCGCTGACCCAGGGCAGGCGTGGATATAGCTATCCCAGCTTTCAGTTTGAGGATGGGAAGACGATCAATGGACTGGAGGACGTTCTTCGAGAACTCAGGGAACTTGATCCCTGGATGCAGATGGTCTTCTTCACCAGCCCCAATGTGCGGCTGGCAGGAAAGACTCCCCTGGAGACACTCAGAAAGGATTTGGTGAGGGAGGTTAAAGCCGCGGCCAGCGGATATGGCGAGCAGGGAGCCGCATGACGGATCAACCGGGCGATCACCCGCTACCTCATCCGGAACTGGAATCCCAGACGCCGCTCATCTTCACGGTAAAGGCGGGCGACGTTCTCTATCGCCATCACCGGTCCGCGAAGAATCCAATCTACTTTGGCACCAGCGGTGCGAACCGTTTTGACGATCCCGATTGTCCTGCCGGTCACGCCTTCGGGGTTCTTTATGCCGGCGAAGACCCGCATTGCTGTTTTATCGAGTCGTGCGGCGCGACGACCGGAGTCCCGGCTGTTTCAGGGGCGTATCTCGAGACCCGAGCAATGGCAACACTTGAGTTGACCGAAGATCTTCATTTCATCGACCTGTTCACAACGGGCGGGCTGACCCGGATCGGGGCCGATGGCAGGCTCTTCGCTGGCTCCTATAAGATCGCGCAGCAATGGTCAGCAGCCCTCCGCGTACATCCGTCGAAACCCGACGGAATCCGCTACCCATCCCGTGACGACCATTCGCGCGTAGCGTATGCGATCTATTCGCGTCCCGCGTCTTCATTCAAGGTCGGAACCATCGGCTCTTTGATGGCGCCCGCGAACAGGTCCCTTCTGAACGACATTCTCACGCTCTATAGGGTCGAACTACTCTGAGGGCGGCGGCCGACTTTAGCTCGATCCATCTGACGCGGTCGTCCTGCGCGGTGCCGTTGTAGCTTTCTTTTGTTCTCGCTCTTGCCCATGGCAATCACAATGCACCCGGCCCTCCCAAAGGGGGAGCTAGCAGCCGTGTTGTAACCAGCAAAAACCTCGAAGGATATCCCATGAAACCGACGAAGCTCTACGACGCGCTCCATGCGTTGATAGGGGAACGTGTGCCTCTGCATATCTGGGGCGCATGCGGTGTAGGCAAATCACAGATCGTCAATCAGGTTGCGGACGACCTGGGCTACGAGTTTCTCGATGTCCGCGCGGTGCAACTGGACCCGGTTGACCTGCGAGGGCTGCCGAGTATCGCGGCCGACCAGACCAGTGGGTCCCACCCCGGTTCCTGCCCACCTTTGGCAAAAGCATACTCGTTCTCGATAAGCTGACCTCGGCGCCACAGATGACCCAGGCCAGTTGCTACCAGTTGGTCCTAGACCGCCGGTTGGGCGAGTATGAGTTGCCGGATGGGTGGGTGGTCGTGGCGGCCGGTAATCCGGCGTCGGAACGAGGGGTCCATTTCGCGATGCCGCGGCCGTTGCGGAATCGGTTCGTCCATCTCGACTTAGAACCGGACCTCGACGACTGGTGCAAATGGGCGATCAAAGCTCACATTCGGCCGGAGATCATCGCCTTTCTTCGCTTCAAGCCGGAATTGCTCTACTCCGGCGATGTCACCTCCGATGCCAGCGCGTGGCCGACACCGCGGTCCTGGGAGGACGTGCGGTTTCAGTGTGAGGCAATCGAAATAGAGGGCCGCTGTAGACTGAGTCTACCGATGGAAGCAGGCGAACCCAGAACCATTGCGATCCTTGCCGAAAAGCCTTCAGTCGCGCAAGACATTGCCCGTGTCCTCGGAGCCGACAAGCGAGGCAAAGGCTATCTCCATGGGAACGGCTACGTCGTCACCTGGGCGATCGGCCATCTGGTTTCCCTGGCTCAACCGCACGAGATCAGGCCTGAATGGCGGCAATGGCGCTTCGATCTGCTGCCAATCGTTCCCATCGAGTGGCCACTGGTTGTCTACGAGAAAACCAAAGACCAGTTCGAAGTGGTGCGAAAAATCCTTACGTCAAGCCGGGTGGCGCGGATCGTCTGTGCGACAGATGCCGGGCGAGAGGGAGAACTGATCTTCCGCTACATCTATGCGGAGGCGGGGTGCAGAAAGCCTGTCAGCCGGCTCTGGATTTCCTCGTTGACCCCGGACGCCATCCGCAACGGGTTCGCCAAGCTTCGTCCAGGGAGCGAGTTCGATCGGTTAGCGGACGCCGCCAGCGGCCGGAGCAGAGCGGATTGGCTTGTCGGCATGAATCTGTCGCGTGCCTATTCGATTGCCTACAATGAGGAACTCTCGGTGGGGCGGGTGCAGACCCCGACCCTGGCCATGATCGTCGATCGGGAAATTGCTCTCCGGAACTTCGTTCCCGAAGACTACATCGAGGTCGTTTCGACATTCCAGGGACGGGAGAATCCAGACAAGGAAAATTATTCGGGAACCTGGTTCCGTCCCGAAGCACAGTCGGGCAACGACAAGGATGCTCCGGCAAACGCATCCCGATTGCCTGCCGATGGCGAGGAAGCCAACCAGGTCGTCCTGCGCGGCCGTACTGGGGAAGCGGCGATCGAGTCGCTTTCTTCCGAGACGAAGCGGATGCAGCCACCCCTGCTTTACGATCTTACGGAACTTCAGCGGCATGCCAATCGACTGTTTAGCTTTAGCGCACAGCAGACCCTTGACGTCGCCCAGGCTCTCTATGAGCGGCATAAACTGATTTCCTACCCGCGGACCGATAGCCGGCATCTTTCGGCCGATGTTGCCGCCACAGCTTCAGGGATTGTCGCCGCGATTTCGACAAGCTACAAGCTCCAACTGGCGCCCGGTACGGAAGAGCGCCCCTTGAGCAAGAGATATGTAGATGACAGCAGGGTAAGCGACCACCACGCCATCATCCCCACAGCGGTATCTCCTGAGAAGGCCCATCTCACCGAGGACGAGCACAAGGTTTACGACCTCATCTGCCGGCGCTTCCTAATGATGTGGCATGACGATTATCTCCAGGCGGTGACGACCGTGATTACGGCAATCACGAATGGAGAGAATGTGGACCGGTATCGAACCACGGGAACCCTTGTGCAACAGATGGGCTGGAAGGTCCTCGATATCGGGGCGGAAGTACGGCGACGAGATACGAGAGGCGGTGCTGACGAAACTCCCGAGCAGGTCCTTCCCGTTACGCTCGCCAATGGACAACTCCAAGACGTCATCGATATTGAAGCCAAGAAGAAGAAGACCCGGCCGCCGAAACGATTCACGGACGGCACACTCCTGACAGCGATGCAGACGGCGGGCCAAAGCCTGGATGAGCGAGAACTATCCGAAGCAATGAAGGAGACGGGCCTGGGGACGCCGGCGACGCGGGCCGCCATTATCGAAGTGTTGCTGAAGCGAGGCTTCATCGTCCGTGCGGGGAAGAACTTGGAGGCAACGGATAAGGGCATCCATCTCATTGAGGTGGTTCATCCCGAGGTCAAGAGTCCCGCAATGACCGGCCAGTGGGAGGCATTTCTCAAGAAGATTCAGCACGGCCAATCCCGCTTGGAACCGTTTCTCGATGGAATCAGTCAATACGTCCGTTCCGTAGTCAGCAAGGTTGGCCAGACAACGCCCGCTCAACGAGCAACCGTCTGTGACTCACCCAAAACCTCCAATACTCCCGATCTCACCAGTGCAAAGAACTTCTCAAACTTCACCACGCTCACCGAGCTTCTGAAGGACGCGTTCGGCTTCTCCACGTTCCGGCCCAACCAGGAAGCCGTCTGCAACGAAGTCACGGCGGGCAAAGACGCACTGCTCGTCATGCCGACGGGGTCGGGCAAGTCGCTTTGCTATCAGTTGCCAGGATTGGCACGGGGTGGAACCACTCTTGTGATCAGTCCACTCATCGCCTTGATGGACGATCAGGTTCATAAACTCAAGGAGCGAGGCTTCGCTGTTGAGTGCATCCATTCAGGCCGCGATCGCGAAACATCCCGCCGCGTCTGTTCCGAGTATCTGAATGGCAAGCTGCAGTTCCTCTTTATTGCGCCAGAACGACTTCGGGTGGCGGGCTTCCCCGAAATGCTAGCCAAGCGCAAACCATCGCTGATCGCGATCGACGAGGCGCACTGCATTTCCCAATGGGGACACGACTTTCGCCCCGATTATCGGATGCTTGGCCAGTATCTACCCAGCCTTCGCCCCGCCCCGGTGTTGGCACTTACAGCCACTGCGACGCCTCTGGTTCAGAAAGACATTGCAACTCAGCTCGGCCTAAACGATCCCACCCACTTCATCCATGGTTTTCGCCGCGCTAACATCGGTATCGAGATTGTGGAAGCTCTGCCATCACAGCGCCCGTCGCTGGCGCGGGAGATATTGATCGAAGCCAAACACCGGCCAGCGATCGTGTACGCTCCGACCCGCAAGCAGGCGGAAAGTCTGGCGGAAGAATGGGCTGGCGAGTTCAAGGTTGCCAGCTACCATGCGGGGCTCGATGCCGACAGGCGGCGGCGCGTCCAGGAAGAATTCATGGCAGGAAAGCTCGATGTCATGGTGGCAACCATCGCCTTCGGGATGGGAATCGATAAGCCGGATGTTCGAACTGTGATTCACACCGCGTTGCCAGGCAGCGTGGAAGGGTATTACCAGGAGATCGGCCGCGCCGGACGCGACGGAAATCCGAGTCGCGCCATTCTCATGCATTCCTACGGAGACCGGCATACCCACGACTTCTTCTTCAGCCGGGATTACCCTGATATTGCGTTGATGGATCGAGTGTTTACTAGTCTTCGGGCAGAGCCTCAACCGAAGGAAAGGCTTCGTAAGTCCCTGGCCATCGAGGAAGAACTCTTCGACAAGATCATCGAGAAGCTTTGGATCCATAAAGGCGCGGTGCTGGATTTCGCGGAGAACGTGAGCCTGGGAGAGGGATCATGGCGACCTTCCTATATCACCCAGGGAGAGCAAAAGCGGGCGCAGATCGATCAGATGATTCGTTTTGCGGAGAGCAATCAGTGCCGCATGACGTCGTTGGTTCGGCACTTTGGTGATATTTCGGACCGCGCTGCCGGCTGTGGTGGGTGCGATTTCTGTGCTCCGGCGAAGTGCGTTGCGCAGAGATATCGAACCGCAACGGATCTTGAGCGAGCGGCTCTTCATCGAGTGTTGAGCGTGATGCGATCGATCCGCGCCCGATCGACGGGCAAGCTGTATGCGGAGCTATATCCGGGAAACGAAATCAGCCGAGACAACTTCGAGGAGATTTTGGGGGCAATGGCCCGGGCAGAACTCTTGAGCTTTGCTGATGCTGTCTTCGAAAAGGAAGGCAAACTGATTCCCTACTGCACCGTCAGCCTCACTCCAGCCGGGCGAGCGACCAACGAGACAACGCCGGTGCTTTTCGTCATGAAGGATGCGCCGCGCCCAGCTTCCAAACGCAAGCCCTCGAAGAAGTTCGGGAAATCCAAGGGGTCTCGAGCATCCGCCGCTCAAACACAATCGGGGACGAAAGAACGGGCAGTGTCCGGGTCAGGGGCAGATCAGCACCGCATCGAGCAATCGTTGCGCGCATGGCGCTTGAGTGAGGCCAAGCGCAGAAGGGTTCCGGCATTTCGCATCATTGGCGATCGAGCGCTGCTAAGTATCGCCACGACCGCGCCGAAGAATGAAGCCGAATTGCTGGCGGTGCAGGGAATTGGGGCCGGCATTGTTAAGAAATATGGAGCGCAGATCTTTCGCCTGATTGCGCCTTCGCGCTGATATTTGAAGCGGTCCCGCAATTTGTTACTGAGCCCCGGAGTACCCAAGCGCCCCAAAAGGTTGGGGCGAACCTCCGCGCGGAA
>Ga0207098_10076_pt1 | contig 30798 bp, 30 predicted proteins | sample Alteio_BWMinHeat_84_FD_153548 | JGI IMG/M metagenome (GOLD analysis project Ga0207098, IMG submission 153548) | Enriched cells from forest soil in Barre Woods Harvard Forest LTER site, Petersham, Massachusetts, United States -... | ecosystem: Environmental > Terrestrial > Soil > Temperate forest >...
AAATCGAGATCGATGTGCGTATCCTCACGGCCACGAACAAGGACCTGCGGGAGTGTATCGTTGCGAAAACTTTCCGTGAGGATCTGTTCTTCCGCGTCTCCGCCGTGCCCATCACCATCCCCCCTCTGCGGGACCGCGGGGATGACATCCTCCTCCTTGCCGAATATTTCCTGGACCGATTCCGGACGGAGTTCCGCAAGCCGGGGTTGAAGTTGGACACCAATGCCCGCGAGGCGCTGGAAGCGTACGCGTGGCCAGGAAATGTGCGCGAACTGCAAAACACGATTGAACGAGCCGCCATTCTTTCCGACGGAAACTTGATCGGCACAGATGAATTGCGCCTTCCCGCTGCCCGACCCGAAGAGGGACGAACCCCCATAGGCATGCTGGATGAAAATTTCAATTGGGAAGGCACGTTGCAGGATGTAGGGACACGTGCGCTCGAGCATGTGGAACGATTCAAGATCGAATGCGCCCTCAAATCCGCCAAGTGGAACAAAACGCGCGCGGCTGAATTACTGGGAGTTTCCTACAAGACCATCCTGACGAAGATCCGCGCGCTTGGACTCAATAAGGACTAGCGTAAGCCGACAGACTCATGGCTTTTCCGCGACATGCAGAGTGACGATCCCACCCGTCCACCGCTCGAACTCCACGTTCACGAATCCTGCCTGTTCGAATCGGTCTTTCAACTCTTCTGGACCAGGAAACCTGCCCACCGAGCGGGGGAGATACGCATACGCCTCGGAGTTGCCGGATATCATGCCACCCAAACGAGGCAAAATGTTGCGGAAATAAAACCGGTACAATGATCCAAACAGAACTCCGCGAGGTTCCGCAAATTCGAGAATTCCCGCAGTGCCGCCCCTTCTGAGGACGCGAATCATTTCCCGCAAGCCCCGATCATAGTTGGCGAGATTGCGAAATCCGAACGCGGATGAGACAAGGTCAAACGTCTGATCGGGGTACGGGAGTTGGAGCGCGTCCGCTTCGACAAACTCGACCCTGAAGGCATGGGACGCCGCCTTGGCGCGAGCGCGCACCAACATTGCTGGAACGAAATCCGCGGCCGAGATGATCGCCCCGTGAGGATCAACGTTACAGAATGCAAAGGCTAAATCGCCAGTGCCGCAGCAGAGGTCGAGGACGTGCGCATTTGAATCGCGCAATACCGGCGCAAACCTTCTTGCGACGCGACGACGCCAAACCTTGTCGATATCCAGCGAAAGGAGATGATTGAGCAGATCATAGCGCGGAGCGATCTGTGCAAACATCTCTCGGACATGCGCTGCAGCTTCTGTTTCCGTCTCGATGCCTGCGGGACGCGTGCCTGGAGTTCCGGGCTGGGGCTCCAGCTTCATCCGCGAAATCTCATCTGCGCGCATAGCTTCAGCACTTCCAAGGCGAGCGCGGGGTCGGCCTCAACTCCACAACGGACCCGGCCTATCTTTGTTGGAAGCACAAATCGAAGGCGGCCCGCCCGAGTCTTTTTGTCCGCTTGCATCGCTTGAATGAGGCGACTCGCAGGAACGACTGGCCAGGGAGGCAAGGGGCCGATGTGCGCGATGAGTCTCACGACGCGCTCGGCGTCCTTACCGGAAAACAATTCGCACGCAACGCCAAGCCGCGCCGCGGCAATCATTCCCCATCCGACGGCCTCTCCGTGAAGATACTTGCGGTAGCGCGTTACGCTTTCGAGAGCATGGGCGAAGGTGTGGCCAAAATTCAATATTTCGCGTAGCCCGGATTCGTGCTCGTCTTTCGAGACCACCTGCGCTTTTTGACGCGCCGACCTTTGAATCACAAAATCCAAAGCTCCGGGTTCGCGGCGAAGGAGTTTTGCCAAGTCTTTCTCAAGAAACTGAAAGAGTTTGGCATCGCCGATCACACCGTACTTGACGACTTCATAGATTCCCGATCGAAATTCGCGGGACGGCAGGGTGCGCAGCACGTCGGGATCGGAGATGACCAACCTCGGCGGGTAAAACGCTCCAACGAGATTCTTCCCCTCCGGAAGATTGACTCCCGTTTTCCCCCCAATCGCGCTGTCCACCTGCGCGACGAGTGTCGTTGGAATGTGAACGAGACCAATTCCTCGAGAGTAACTGGCTGCAACGAAGCCCGCAACGTCGCCGACGACACCGCCGCCGACCGCGACGAGCAGTGCCCGGCGATCCGCGCCAACCTTCACCAATTGACGGCACGCCAGCTCGACCGTCCTCAGATTTTTCGCCGACTCTCCGTCGTTCATGAAGATTGTGCCTTGGCTGACTCCACCAAATGTTTTTTCGATCCTCGCGCCCCACCGTCGCCATACCTTCGGCGAGGAGACCAGAAAGACGGGGGCACTAGTTCCAAGCGCCTGGACGAGCTGTGCAGACCGCGCGAGGACACCTCGGCCGCAAACTACAGCGTAGGAACCATTTGCGGCACGCACAGCAATCTTCTTCATTGGATGGACCTGGGGCAAGCCGAAAAATGTAACACACTTGGCCGTTCCGGCATGCGGCAAGCATCATCCCGTCGCGAAGGCGGCGCGACCAACAATGGATCGACCTTGCGGGGCCGAGGAATTTATTGAGATGGGCTAGATGGCCTTGTTTTCTATTTCGGGTAGTGATTCGATCAGAACGTGACCCGTAATCGCCAGACTGCGAGGATCAATCTTGTCGAGCGTATCGCGGATCGTATGCCAATACGGCACATCCAGATCGATTAAGTCCGTGGCCGCCACGCCGCGCTGCAAGAACGGATCGTGATCGTCCTCCACTGATTCAGTTTCGTTGACAAAGATGTTTCCGTAACCTAGGCGTGCGGCCGTGGACCAAATCGTATTCGTCAGCCATGGCGTGGAGCTTGATTCACGCTTAATGAGAAGATTCGCCGGACCAACCATGTCAGCAAGAATCATCGCCTTCAGCGAGGGGAGTTTGCCGGAGAGCGCCATGCTAGCAGCCAGTTCCCTGCTGCCGAACGTGCTGTCGTTGGCACTCCATTCGCCAAACGCCTCTTCTCCATCAAAAAAAGCGATCCAGATCGTGACCCGATTTTTGCGCCCACAAAGCAGGCGGCCGAACTCCAGCATTACTCCGGTGCTCGACCCGCCGTCATCGGCACCCACAAAATTGTCCAGTTTTTTGGAATCGTAATGCGTCGCGTAAAGGATGATGTGCGGATTGTCTGCCGGGATTTTTACGATGATGTTCTTCATCGCAACATCGCCGATGATTGTGGAGGCGTGAAAATCTTGTTCTTCAACCGGACAACCGAAACTCTTGAGTTGACTCAGAATATAGTCCTGAGCACGGTGAATTCCGTCGGTGCCCGGCGAATGTGGACCAATGGCAACCAATTGCTCGACGTGCTTGTAGGCGCGCGTGCCGTCGAAACCTCCCGTCGTGTCGGCTGGGGGTGCCGCAGGCACGCTTGCCGCTTGCGGAGCAACGCCACTCGCGGCGCCGGATTCTGTGGCGCCGGGGCGGCCGCACGCGGACAGGGACACGATAGCGGTCAATACAGCCGCAAGAATGGATTGTCGCCAGTGCGAGTCCAAGACCTTGCCTCCTAACTCCCCGCCTGGGCTGCTGCTTTCTTTTTTTGGCGCACGACAAGAGCCGCCACGCCAATTCCCACGAAGTACAATGCCACCATTGGCGCCATAAAGACTAGCATCGTGGTTGCGTCGGGCGTTGGCGTCACGATCGCTGCAATGATGGCAATGGCCAGAATTGCGTAACGCACATTCTTCCACAGGAATTGAGGCGTCACGATATTGAACAGCGCGAGAAAGAAGATGAGTACAGGAAGCTCAAAAATCACGCCCAGGCCGAGCAGCACGATCAATATGAAATCAAAGTACTCGTTGATGCTGATCAATGGTCTGACCGGTCCCTGGAATCCAATCAGAAAATTGAGCATATACGGCAACATCACAAAGTAGCCAAAAGAGAGGCCCGCCAGAAACAAAAATACGGAAGAGAAAATGAAAACCGTCACGGCCTTGCGCTCATGCTTATATAGTCCCGGCGCAATGAATAGCCATACCTGATAAAGCACAACCGGCAGAGCCAGCACCAGACCAAGGTAGAGCCCGAGTGTGATGATCAGATTGATATAGCCACCGGGACTTGTGTAGACCAGCCTGTCATCCAGATGCTGCTTGCGCAAAGCGGTCTGCATGGGGACGGTGATAAAGCCGATGACTTTCTCAGAAACGGTGACGCCGATCAGCGTGCATAGGCCGATGGCGATTGCCGAATTGATGAGCCTTTTTCGGAGGTCTACAAGGTGATCGAAAAATGACATCTTGCCGCTCGCGTCTTCCGGGGAGGGGGGGGTGACTGACTCAGACGGAGTGGGCGTCATCAGGCGCTTTCTCGTCAGGCGGCTTCACGACGTCGGTTTTTTCGGTTTCAGGGTTGGCCGGCTCGAGCGCTGGCGACTCAGCCGCTTGGGCCATCAAATCCCCTAAACTGGGTGGAGGGGGTTCACCCTGAATATTCCCTACATCCGGTCTAGTATTGCTTAGCGCGAGTTCTTCCTGTTGAATCCGGGCCTGACGGTCCAACTCCCGGACCTCGCTTTCGAGTGTGTAGCGGAATTCCGAGGTCATTTTGCGCATTTCGGCCGTGGCTTTGCCAAGCATGCGGGCCAGCTCGGGGAGCTTTTCCGGGCCGAAAACAATCAATGCAATGACAAAAAGGACGATCAAATGTGGCATGCTAAGCATGGGCTTCGGTCTGTGCCTTCTTGGGACGTTCGATTTAACCGTTGTGGGCCGAGACTTGGGGTTCACCTTTCACTATGCACGATTGGAATCATAGAGGAGAGGCAAAGGGGTGTCAATTCGACGGCCGTGGTATGCTATACTTTGGTCCAAGTACTGGGAAAGCGAGGCTGAAATGCAGGGCGATCGGCGCGGAGCATTTCTTGTTGTGGGCGTGTTGGTTGTATCCGCGATCCTTGGCGGCATTTATGGCCCCTCGGTTCGCGCAACTACTTCGGATGTAGACAATCTTCAGGATTCGGTGAAGTCCTTCACTCGCGTCCTTTCCGTGGTCCAGAAGAATTACGCGACCCCGGTCGATACCGACCATGCGTTGTATTCCGGCGCGATACCCGGAATGTTGCGCGTGCTCGACCCGCATTCTAATTTTTTTGATCCCCGCGCATTCGCCAGCCTACGCGAGGACCAGCGCGGACGCTATTATGGCGTGGGCATGACGATTGTCCCTCGCGACAATTTTACTTACGTTCTGGCTCCCATGATGGGATCTCCCGCGTTCCATGCGGGGATTCGCCCGGGTGACGTGATCTTGAGCGTCGAGGGGCATAGCGCTGAGGGGTTGAGCAGTTCCGAAGTGGCCGACCTGCTGAAGGGCCCCAAGGGCACAACGGTGCACATCTCGATGCGCCGCGTCGGGTACGATCAACCAATCAGTTTTACAGTGACGCGGGATGAGATCCCGAAGCATTCGGTCGACATTGCATTTGTGATGAAACCTGGTATCGGATACATCAAGCTCTCCGGCTTCAATGAGAATACGGATTCGGAACTTGCAGCTGCTCTGAAGGAAGTCCATGCGCAGACTCTCGATGGATTGATCCTGGATTTGCGCGGAAACCCCGGAGGCCTGCTGAATGAGGCCGTCGCTGTTTCCGACATGTTCCTCGATAAGAACCAGTTGATCGTATCGCACCACGGACGCGCCGCGCAGGAGCGCCGCTACTTCGCAGTAAGCGGCAACAAGGGCGTCACAGTACCCTTGGTCGCGGTCGTGAATGGTGGAACAGCTTCAGCCGCGGAAATTGTTAGCGGCGCAATCCAGGACCATGATCGCGGGCTTGTCGTGGGTGAGCAGAGTTTTGGCAAAGGCCTGGTGCAAACGGTCTCCGGCTTGAGCGAGAACACCGGCCTGGCGCTTACGACGGCCCGGTATTACACGCCGAGTGGCCGGTTAATTCAACGCGACTATAAGGATACTTCGCTTTACGACTACCTTTACAATCACAAAAATCCTCCTCCCACCGAAGTGAAGTTGACAGACAGCGGACGTCAGGTGACAGGTGGCGGCGGAATAACACCTGATGTTTCGGTCGTCCCGAGCAAGCTGAATCCATTTCAGGAGTCCCTGCTGCGGCGCAACGTGTTCTTTGCTTTCGCGGGCGGGATTGGAGACTTTACAACTTATTTTCTGGGGACCAAGCCAACCGTTACCAAGGACTTCACCGCAGACCAGGATGTCATGAAATTGTTCGTAGCATACCTTGACAAGGAAAAAGTAAAGCACACCGATGCCGAGATCGCGGACAATCTGGATTGGATCAAGCGCGAAATCCGCAAGGAAGCGTTCATTTCCGTTTTCGGCTTGAACGAAGGCTACAAGGTCGACCTCGAAGAAGACGCGCAGCTTCAAAAAGCTGTCGAATCACTGCCTCAAGCGAGAGCTCTGTACGACAGTGCGCGGAGGATCATCGCGCAGCGAAGCACCGGGGCCGGACTGCAACAATAACGTTTCTTGTGGGGACATCTTCCTTTTCCTTCCACTGGCGATTCCAGTGTAATTGGAAACTCCGCCGCATCCTGCTAAGATTGTGCCATTTCGTGGGCGGCTAGCTCAGTTGGGAGAGCGCATCGTTCGCAACGATGAGGTCGGGGGTTCGAATCCCCTGCCGTCCACCAAATAACCAAAATAAAATCAATAGCTTCTGGATTGCTTCTCAGCCCAGGCTTCCCAGGATATGCGTACATGTCGCGCTAATGTCACTTTCGGATTATCGCTCGGCAGCAGTGTCCTGGAATATGCGGATATTACGAGGTACGAAAACTGACTCCAGGCGGTCCAACTCGGCATAGTTTCGGATATGAATCAAATGGTGGGCTGGGGCCGCAAAAGTATAGCGCAACCTTCACGGTGTGGCACACGGACTCTGGCAATCGCGGCGACCTTAAGATCTCAAAGGTGTAGCCGTGAAAGGCACAGTCCCGATCATAGGACGGGAGTGCCGGAAAATTAGACGCGTAGAGAATATAAACGGCAGAAGGGTCTGGTTCCAGACCATTGTCTTGGAGGACCTTTAAGAGTTCTGGGGTAATGAGGTCATTCCCCAGAATAGGGTCCGCTGGGTGTACCGTGGGCGATGGCGAAGGATCGAAAATGTTTCCGCCAAAGCGGGTATGAGCCTTGTTACCGAGCATATTTGGTTGGCAATATCAATATAGTCTGTTCCATCCAAGTCTTCGAGAAAGTCGTCGAGTCCGTTCTTCGAGTCAGCGGGAAAGTCGGAGGGTATCCCCCACCAGATTGCGTATGTCGTGCTATTCGGCAGGACTGCGCCGCCGTTGTAGACCAAGTTCGCGGGGCTAGCAGCAGTCCCAAAAGCAGGTGAACTCGCACCGCGCATAGATTTTATCCCTAGGACGTGCAGTGGACTCCCGGGTGCCGCTTGACCGACTGCCTGGGTCGGAAATTAGACGAAAGCCGGAAGAAGAGTGGCATCGGCTTGAAAAACTCGCCTAAGAGGTCGCATGGAATTGCCTCCAAATAGTATTTAACCGGGGCCTTTAGTATGGAGACGGGGACTGAATCCGCCGCACCTTGATACAAAGGCAAATCCGTGTCAAGTCTCATTCGCTGGTCGTACTACTCAAAAGGGATGAATACCCTGTAGACCGTCGGCCAAGTCTCGGGAAGTCTTAGTGTTGTATCGGAAGCGCGAGGGAGCAAGCTGCAAACACGAGCACGGTGGTTTGCGCGCTTTCGATACAACGACTTGAAGGAAGACGCTGCTGTTTGCGGCGGATGTGGGCTAATGGCGATGGGAACTCAATCTTTTCACCCATCTGCAAGCTATTGATCTTGCGGTACTTAGAAGATGAGCAGATGCGTGAACCCCAATTCGACGCGTTATGCTGGGGCATGGAGCGCGCAGCATTGCACGCGAAGCGTCCGCCGCGTCAGCGGCTTCGTTCAGGTCGTCTTTTCATCATGTGGCGCTCTTCATTTGGCAGGGCCGGCCACTTGCCGAGCCTACGATTTCTCAGGGAAGGTACTATATCCGCGTGTCGGTTCACTGTTTCTGCGACCGACTGCTTGCTTGAGGCGCGTCACCGTGTGGCCCTGTCAGGTCTGTGATTTATTGAACTAGGATGCAAGACTACGGGCGGAACGCGAATTGCCGCAAAGAATCATGCTTCGAATCATTCGATCGTTCGGTTTTATTCCTGCTCCCGGAACACCTGCCCGTAGGTCTTGCCATAGGGATAAAAGCGATCGTGTTCACCCCTTTCCCAAGCGGCTCTCAGTTCGGGGCTAGTGATGTCCCAATCTGGACGGCATTTCCTCAGCACAGCGCGCAAGTCTTGTCGGAGCTCTTCGATGGTCGGTCGGCCAAAAAACCAGTAGCCGTTGTAGATCTTGAAAATGAGGAGACCTGGTTCGAGGACGATGACATGCGGGATCATCGGATTGTGCTCGTGGTCTGTGTACTCCGCGATGTCGAGATCCTTCTGCACCTTTCGACCCGGATCGGATAAAAAGGTCCAATGTGCGCCGACGCCGGTGCGGTACTCATTTGTCAGGAGCATGTTGTCGGTACTGATTGTGACGAGCCGGGAGTAACCGACCTCCATTTCGTGGTGAAGTTGGACCAGACCCTCGGCCTGGCGCCGGTCCTTTGGGCAGTATCCCCCCCGGCTGAGCACGAGGATCATTGGATCTGGCCCCTGTAGGTCTGAAAGCTTGCGGTGTTTGCCCGTGTGATCGGTCAGCTCATAATCGGGCAGTGCTGCTCCAACTACGATGCCGGGTCTCATGCGGCTCGACCCACTTGCTCCTTACGACTGATAGTTCTGCCCTGTTGGTTTGGCATGTTTTCGTTCCTCCAGTTTGTGATTGGCGTATCACTCACGCTTACTGCTTAGCTCCGTTCAGGAAGAACAACATTGTAACGGGCTTTGTACCTTTGTTTCGCCATGCATGGCGAGTACCGTTTTGCACGACCACGTCACCGCGCTTCAAATGCAGAGTCTCGCTGTCGTCCAACTCCAGCCAAATCTCTCCGTCGTAGACAACCGAGTAGTCCACGGTGTTCGTTTGGTGCATCCCAGGATCCTTCTCCTCGAAATGGTCGGCTAATCCCCTCAGACGAACCAATGCTTCCTTTCGAGCGGCCTCGCCATCGAAAGATGGATCCGCGAAGAATGAATCGGGCGGAAACGTCACGAAGTGCAGGCTCGTGCCGCCAGGTCCCGGAACGATGGAGTCGGGATACCTGTCAAACCTTTGCTCTTTGCTGAGATCCGGGGTCGCCGGGTTGACCCAGATGACCGCGTGCTCGTAGCCAGGCACGGTCTCGAACTCGTAGGCTTCTACCGCCGCGTCACTTTGCACCACGGACTTCCCGTTTACATTTCCCGTTACAATCCGCCGGTAAGTGCTCGGTTTATTACCTCGCTTGGACAACTCTCTTTTCTTAGAGGCCGTTCCATTCATGACTAGATCTCCGCATTGCCATTTTCAGAAGCTTCCTCCCGAAATTTTCGCGTGCAAGCCGGCACGACCGCCACCCCCCACTGAGCCTAAGCGGTGGCAGCCGTCCCGTGATATGCAGGTGCAAACACGTCCAGCACAAATTGTTCAAACGAAGTCGGTGTGGTGTTCTCTGGCGAACGCGGCTCCTGCGGAATGAGGACTCCCGCGTTGATGCTCTTATACATCTCGATGTACAACGCGGCTGCCTTCGGCGGAACACCCATTTGCGTCAACACCTGCCGCACTTGGTCATAGGGAAACTGCTCGTAACGCAGACCGGGTTTGCCAATGCCGCGCGCAATCACGGCGGCAGCTTCCGTCATGGACAGGTCGCGCTCCCCAAGCAGTTCGCGGGTTTGTTTGCCGGAAAAATCCAGTTCCAGGAGGCGTTGCGCGGCGTAGCCGCCAACGTCGCGCGTCGCGGCCATGGGCAGCTTCAGGTCCGGTAGCAGCGCATTTCCGAAGACTCCCACTCCTTGAATCATGCTCATCGCCACCAGATTGTTCTCCATGAAATACCCAGCGCGCAGGTGCAGAACGTTCAAACCGCCGATCGCGTTTAGCTTTTGCTCCGAAGAATGCAGCCCTGCGACTGGCCCGGTGCCTTCCGGAACCTGCGCTCCGTAGCTGCTCAAGTGCACCGCGTAGGGCAAGCCGGACTCCTGCACGGCTTTCGCGATCGCATCGCTATCTCGCTCCTGGTCCTCCCGGGATTTCGCCGGCGGCAACATCAAGTATGCCGCGCGCGCACCACCGAAAGCTGTGGTGAGCGCAGCCGCGTCGCTCACTGTGGCCGTGACCGCTTCCGCGCCCTTGCGCACAAAACGTTGCAGTCGCCCCGCGTCGCGCCCTACGACGCGCGCCTTCCTGCCCTTCGATAGCAAGGAATCGGCGATGATCGAGCCGGTGTTCCCGCTCGCCCCCAAAATCACGTACATGGCATCCGTCACGCCAGCCGGCTTGTCTCTAAGATTGTTCATATTGGTTTCTCCTTTCCTTGCGCTCTTGAACTCATACGCTGCATTTGTTCATCACTTTGAAGAACGGACTTGCCAACAAAATTCAACGTTACGAGTCTGGGATAGGTACGTGGCTTCATATCTTATTTCCGGTCGCATCCTTCCTGTTCGCGCCCGAAACGCTCGCGTCCGGCGGCTGTCACGTGGTAAGGACGACGCGGAATTCGGCTTTCCCGCTCATCATGCGCGCGTAGGCTTCGGCGGCCTTTGCGAGCGGGAATTTTTCGATCATCGGGCGCACGCCAGTCATCTCCGCAAAACGCAGGGTGTCCTGGGAGTCGGCGGGGATTCCGCCAGCCCAGCCCTTGATGCCCTTTTTGCCGAAGAGCAACTGATTAGGCGACACTTCGATTGGATCCATCGACGCTCCCACGACCACCATTGTGCCGTTCACACTGAGGCCGCCGACCAGCGCCGACATCGCTTTCCCACTCGGCGCGGTAGCAAGAATTACGGTCGCGCCGCCAAGTTTTTGCAACTCGGCAGCGGGGTCAGTTGCGGCGCTGTCGATATAAACATCCGCCCCAAGCCTTTTGGCGAGCGCGGCATTGGCCGAACCGCGCCCAACCGCCGCGACTCGATAGCCGAACTTGTCTGCGAACTGAACTCCCAAGTGGCCGAGACCTCCGATTCCCTGGACGGCGACGAGGTCGCTCGGGAGTGCGCCGCTATGGCGCAGCGAGTTAAACGTAGTGACTCCGGCACACATCAGCGGCGCGGCCTCGGCTGGGTCAAGCGACTCCGGCATCTGCGCCAACGCTTCCACCGGCGCCACCATATATTCCTGATAGCCGCCGTCGTAGCTGATGCCGCAAACCTTGGCGTTCGCGCAATTCACGAAATCCCCGCGCCTGCACGCAAGACAGGTGCCGTCCTGTCCGCCGTGCCAGCCGACTCCAACGCGCTGGCCTTTCCGCCATTCCTTCACTCCGGCACCGACTTCATCGATCACGCCGGCCACTTCGTGCCCGGGAACGCGCGGGTAGGCAATGCCCGGGAAAAGGCCTTCCTTCGTAATTTCATCGCTGTGGCAGATTCCACAAGCCAGGACGCGAATCCGCACGTGTCCCGGCTCAGGTTGCGGAATTTCCCGTTCCACTATTTCGAAATCGGCCCCGGGCTTGGGCACTTGCACGGCTTTCATTTTCGCCATTTTTTCCTCTTTACTTCGGATTTCCCGGCGCTGGGATCGCTGCTTGAAAAACGCCGCATAATCATTTGGTAAATGAGTCTCCGAACATAGGCCGGCCGCTTTTTGACTGCTCTTGCGTGGCTTCGTCTTCGATTACATCCCAGTGCTCAATTAGAATTCCGTCCTTGATGCGAACGATGTCCGCCGCAATCCAGTTCACCGGTAGGCCAATGCCCGAGAAGCGCCCATGCACGATCACAAAATCCTTTTCGGCTACAATCGTTCCCGGTTCGTACTTCAGTGTCAGAGGGATGCTCTTGATGAGCTTAAAGAGGCCGTCACGACCAGGCTTGATATGGGCGCTGTGCTGGATGTAGTTGGGCGACCAGTAGCGCTCGGCCGCGCCATAGTCTCGCTTGTTGAACAGCGTGTCGAAGGCCTTAAGGACAATCTCTTTGTTCTTATCTTGAATCGTCTGAGTCATTATTATCCTCCGTCACGAGCGGGCGCGTCCCGCGTGGGAGAGTTATTGGGCGGTTTTGCCGCCGTCCACCAGGTAGGAAGCTCCAGTGATGAATGACGCCTTGTCCGAAGAGAGAAACGCAATGGTCTGAGCAATCTCGTCGGGCCGGCCCGCACGTTTGAGCGGCACCCTTGATAGCAAACCGGCTTTTCTTTCGTCCGTGCCGGTGAAGCGATTCAGCATCGCTGTCTCGATCGGACCGGGGGCGACTACATTGACTCGCACGCCAGTACCCGCCACTTCGAGGGCCGCCGACTTCGTAAGGCCTTCCACGGCGTGCTTGCTCGCTACATAAATTGAAGCGCCGGCCGCACCCGTGTGGCCGTAGGTCGACGACACATTCACGATGCTGCCGCTTCCCTGAGCCAGCATCACGCGAAGTTCGTGCTTCATGCTCAATAACGTGCCGAGCACATTCGTATCGAACGTTGCCGCGTAGCTGTCGGCGGTTTGCTCCGTTACAGGACCGGGAGCGCCTTCCGTGCCGGCAGTGTTTACAGCAACATCCAGACGGCCAAATCGTTTCACGGTCTTGTCGATCAGGTTGCGTACGTCTTCTTCGCGGCGCACATCCGCGCGGACGAACTCCGCTTCCGAGCCCGCCTTACGGATTTCACTGACGAGCTTTTGGCCTTCTTCGTCGCGCCGGCCGGAGACAACTACCTGCGCGCCTTCCTTCGCGAAGGCTAATGCAGTGGCACGGCCAATACCTGTCAGTGCGCCAGTAATCAAAACAACCGGTGTAGTCATCACAGTTCTCCTCGAAATGTAGCAGTCTCTGACTCACTCTTTCGCGATCCGTCCCTCACGCCATCTTTCGCGGATCGATACCCATTCTGTTCATTCGCGCGAGCAAAGTAGTCCGTTTAACGCCCATTCGGACCGCGGCGCCGTTCGGACCGCCGACTTGCCCCTTAGTCTCTTTCAGGATTCGCACGATCCGATCTTGTTCATCGAAGTTATCGAATCCGGCTGGACCCAAGTTTCCGCCACTGTTTTCCAATTCGGGCACCGAGATGGCCAACGTGCCGAGGCGCGTCAGGATGACGGCACGTTCCACAAGATTCTGAAGTTCGCGAATGTTCCCGGGCCAATGCCAATGCGTCAGCTTCCGCATGGCTGCCGCGGGAATGCTTTCGATACGCTTTTGCATACGGGACGCATACTTCTGGCTGAAGTATCCCACCAGCAAGGGGATGTCCTCCGGACGCTCGCGTAATGGAGGAATGCGGATGGGAAACACACTCAGGCGGTAGTACAGGTCGCTTCGAAATTGCCGCCCTTTGATCATCTCAGCCAAGTTACGATTGGTCGCGGCGACCAGCCGAAGGTCAACTTTCTTCGTCCGCGTGCTTCCCAGGCGCTCGAATTCTCCGTCCTGCAGAACGCGCAGGAATTTGGGCTGTAGTTCCTGTGGTATGTCTCCGACTTCGTCCAGAAACAACGTGCCTCGATCTGCCAGTTCTAGCCGGCCAGGCTTCTCCGTGATCGCGCCCGTGAAGGCCCCGCGTTCGTGGCCAAAGAGTTCACTTTCCAGCAAACCACTGGGAATCGCAGCACAGTTCAGCTTGACAAACATTCGCTCCTTGCGTCGGCTGCGATCATGGATGGCCCGTGCGACAAGTTCCTTGCCCGTGCCGGTCTCTCCCTGAAGGAGCACGGTTGAATCACTCGTGGCAACCGTTTCCACCAGTTGCAGCACCTCTCGGAGCGCCGAACTCTGACCTACAATCCCTTCAAAGTCCGCAACGGTGCCAACCTCTTTACCCAATCGCAGATCTTCATTCACATCACTCGATAGCGGCGCGATGATTTCTCTGGCAGGAGCTGAGGCACTCTGTTCATGAGATGGTCCCTTGTCATTCAACATCCACTGCACGGGATCGCTTTCTTGAGCGAGTGGCAGACCACTTGTGGACCGCGAATCCCTGAGATGCGCATCCGAAAACGGGAAACCAGTCGAAGCCATGACAATCCTCCAGATGTTAATCGCGTTTACCCACCCTATTTGTTGGACCCGCTGTCCTGCAAGATTCACTTTCGGATGTACGATGCGCAATTGCGGGTTCCGTCGTCTTACTCGATATGTCCTCTTTCAGTCAGGCGTTCATTCCGCCATCTACGGTAAGATTCGCACCGGTAATGTACGAAGACTCGGGCCCGGCGACAAACGCCACTAGCGCGGCGACCTCCTCAACACGCCCGTAGCGGTCAAGTGCTGTAGCGGTCTTCTGCGGTATCGCCCAATCGCCCGCGGCGGGATTCAAATCCGTGTCAATCGGACCCGGCTGCACGTTGTTAACGGTGATACCCCGCCTCCCGACCTCTCTCGACAAGCCTTGCGTGAACATCTTGACGGCTCCCTTGGTGGCCGAGTAGGGCACGAGGCCGGGAACCACGACATGCTCGCCTACGGACGAGCCGATCATGATGATGCGGCCACCCTTCTTCATGTGCTTCAATGCCGCTTGCGTGGCGACGAAGGTGCCGCGGACGTTGATGTCGATGACGCGATCCATCTCCTCCAGCGTGGTCTCCTCAAACGTCTTGGGGATGGCTGTGCCAGCACTGTTCACCAAGATGTCAAGCCGGCCGTATGTCGCCACGGTCTTTTCGACCGCGGCGTTGACGGCGTCGGCATCCGCCGCGTCCGCCTGAATTGCGATCGCTTTTTGGCCGGCGCGTTCAATCTCCGTGACGACCGATGCGGCCGCGTCGGCACCTTTCGTGTAGGTGATGGACACGTCCGCTCCGTCCGCCGCCAGACGTTTCGCGATCGCTGCGCCAATGCCCCGCGAGCCGCCTGTAACGAGTGCAATTTTTCCTTCCAGTTTCTTAGACATTTTTTTCCTCCCATTCCTCTAATCTCGTTCTTTGTGGATCCAGTCGCGTATGTAGGGCGGGCAATTGAGGAGCGTGATCCCCTGCGCTTCACAAGCCCCGAGGAAGCGAACAACCTGGACATCGACCAAGTTCACTTCCTCCAAATCCAAAGCGATCTTTGATCCGCTACCCCTGATCTGCTGCTCCAGTTCCGCCAAATGTTCCGCCTGCATTCGCCCAATGAGTCGAATCTTGGTGCTGGGCCCTTCGGAATATCTTTCGATCTTCAAGGTCATATTCGACCTGTCGGGCGTTTCACGTCTGAATGGATTGCAATACCGGCACCATCTGTAAGTTGCTGAATCACTGATCCTTAGTTTTGAGGTCACGCCGTAATTTCGGCAAGGCGCTGATAATTCGGCATCACGCCGCCTGGGTCGTTGTCGCACGAGCAGGCGCTGGTTCGTCTGAATCGGGGAAGTTGTCTAGGTTTGCGGAAATTGGGCAGGAATCGGAGCCCCGGCCTCTATTGAAGAAAAGTTCGCAATGCTGGGTGGGAAACTACGGGGTCTTGAGACGATGCCGGTCGATTCCCAGTCTTCTGATCTTTGATTCTAGCGTCTGTCTCGGCAATCCCAGTTTCGTAGCGGCGCCCGTCGGGCCAGAGATCAGGCCGCCCGACTCACGCAGCGCGTTTTCGATCATCACTTTTTCCCTTTCCGCAAGGTCTGCGACCAAAGGAATGGTCGGCGCAGTCGGATTGGGAGACGCAGGCACGACCCAGCTTGGATCGACACAAAAGACTTCTCCGTCGCAAAGGATCACGGCCCTCTCGACCACATTTTGCAATTCTCGGATGTTGCCGGGCCAATCGTAGGTTTGGAACAAATTCAAAGTGCCCTTGCTAATACTTCGAATTCTCTTACCGGCCTTTTTGGCGTAGCGGTCCACCAGGTATTCTACCAGCAACGGGATGTCGTTCACTCGATCACGAAGCGCCGGCACTTGAATCGGGAAAACGTTGAGTCGGTAGAACAAATCCTTACGGAACGAACCCTCAGCGACTGCGGCACTAAGATCTTTGTTGGTGGCCGTCAGCACTCGTACGTCCACCGGAATCGGCTGATTCCCACCTACACGCTCGAATTCCCGCTCTTGGAGAACTCGCAGCAAGGCCACTTGTGTCTCCGGAGGTAGTTCGCCGACTTCATCGAGGAAGAGCGTACCCCCATCTGCCGATTCAAAGCGTCCCATGCGTCTCTGGAGTGCTCCGGTGAAAGAACCTTTTTCGTGTCCGAATAGTTCGGAAGCAATCAGCGAAGGCGGAATCGCTGCGCAGTTGACACGAATGAATGCGCGATTCGCCCGCTTGGACCGATTATGAATCGCACGGGCAATCAATTCTTTACCCGTTCCGGTCTCACCCTGGATCAAAACCGTCGAATCCGTGGGAGCTACCCTCGAAACTTGCATCAACACTTTGCGCAAGGACTCGGAGGATCCAACAATTTCTTCGAACATGGAGGAGCGCACGATTTCCTCACGCAAGGCGACGGTTTCGTTTCGCATGCGGTCTTCGGCGCGTTTACGATCGTCGATGTCCGTCCCTGTTGCATACCAACGAATGACTTTGCCGGTTTCGTCCAGTAACGGGTTGAACTGGATCAGGAACCAGCGATACTTACCGTCCTTTCCGAGAACCCGTTGCTCATTTTCGAACGGAGCAGCGCCGGCGAGCGCTTCGTGACGTTCTTCGCGAAGTCTCTGAACGTCGTCGGGATGGAAAACGCGCGCCCGGAAATCGTCCGCTCGCACGTCGTCCAGAGAGAGTCCGGCGTACTCAAGCGCTACGCGATTTGCATAAATGGCTTTCCCGTCCGGATTCAAGACAATGATGGTTTGCGGAATCGCATCGGTCATTCGCCGAAGCTCTTCCTCATCCTGACGGAGCTTAGCTTCAGCGCGCTTCAACTCCTCAATGTCAGTATCTGTTCCATACCAGTTGACAATGTTGCCCGATTCGCCGCGCAATGGTTCAGCCCGAAACAAGAACCAGCGATACACTCCGTCGAATCGACGCAGTCTTCCCTCGACTTCGCCCGGCTGGCCAGAGGCCAGAAATCCGAGCCACTTTTCTGTTATTTCCTTCAAGTCCTCCGGGTGAATGGCGTCCTGCCATCCCCAGCCACGGGCCGCTTCAGGGGTCAGGCCGGTATATTCGTGCCATCGCCGGTTCCAAAATTCTCCTGTCCCATCCGGCAAGCTACACCACGCGAGTGTTGGGATCGTATCAATGATCCTGCGGAGCCGGGCCTCGGAGTGCTTGATCTCCTGGTACGCCTGCTGGAGCGCCGACTTCGAGCGGTCACTTTGAATAGCGATCAGCGCCACATGCGCCGCTCCCTCGATCAACTGGAGATCGCTGGCACTTGGAGTACGGGGCTCCGGATAGTACATTCCGAAGGTGCCGAGCACTTGCAGGTTTGTGGAGAGTAGCGGCTGAGACCAAGCGGCACGCAACCCGTAACTTAAAGCAAGGTCCCGACGTTCAACCCACAAGGGATCTGTCGCAATGTCGGACACGATCACCCGCCGCTTCAGCGCAGCGGCAGTGCCGCACGAACCTACGCGTGCGCCAATCTCTAGTGGAGTGATGGCTTCAATCCAACCTTTGGGAAGTCGAGGCCCAGCTGCGGGCCAAAGGCGCATCCCGTCCGCGTCCATCAGCATTACCGCCGAAATGGTGTCACCCGCCTGGGCATCAATCGTTTCACACAAGTCTCGCAAGATTTCAGTAAGTCCGGCGCCACCGGATATCAATTCCAGGGTTCGCCTTTCGGCGGACAAGAGTGACTCCAGGTGGGCGAGCTTGGAAGCTTGGCCATCTTCGTTCTCTTTGGGACCACTTGAAGCAACTGCCGTAGGATCCCGTTTAGAAGTTGATGCCGGGGCGCTCATGAATTCACCCATCGGTGGGCTCGATTCTGGGAACATCCTAAGATACTCTTCGAAACCGCCAGACGCCACCCGCAGTGGCAATCTTCCGGTTCAGACGGCTCCGGTGTGATGGATCGACGTCACGCAGTGTGGTCCCGAGTCATACTAGACCAGGGCCTCTGCTTGGGAGGCAGCAGCGTGGCCACCAAAACTGTCTCAAAATAGGTGCCCAATCCGGCTTCCCAGCTGCTTGCTCGCCGGCATGCCCGTATTGATTCTTAGAACACGTCCGCGTTTTGTGTTGTGTACGGAAGCATTCATTGATATTCTCAACCTGACGCGCTGGGGGGATGGCCGACAGCTCGGCAGATGGTGTGCTGTCAGCTTGTTCTTCTTGATATGCGAGTAATCCGGGTTGCAACACAAATCTGACAGGAGAAAACATGAAGAAGATTATTGCTAGCGTGATGTTGGTTGCTTTCCTTGCGGTCGCTGGCGCAGGTTATGCCCAGGATGCTAAGAAAGACGATACCAAGAAAGCGGATGCGAAGACTGCATCGACGAAGACAAAAGCCAAGAAGCCTGCCAAGAAGGCAAAGAAGGACGCTGCTGCTTCGACGTCCGGCACCAAGTAAGACAGGATTATTGGTTTTTCTCTGACGCATTTCGGACAGGTTCGACTCGCTGCTGGTGTGTCGAACCTGTCCGGATTCTTTTCCGCCCAATTTGCAACTGCGCTGTAAACTAGGACTATGCCCCCCCATCGTGTGAATCAAGAGACCTTAGTAACGAGGATTTGGCCCGCTCCATGAGGTCAGGTAATTCGGTTAGACCTTTGATCCTCCCCTGAGCAAGATACCTAGAACCACCACCCTTGCCCCCAGCCGGCGCCAGTACTTCGCGCAAAAGTTTGTCCATGTCACTCTGCAATCCGGCAGATTGGGCGAAGATAATTTGTCCGCTGGAATTCGATGCAAGAAGTGCAACAATGTTGGGCACTGCAATGAGTTTCGTTGCGACGAGACGAACATAGTCCATTTCAGCGTCCGAAAATATCTCGATGATCATGAGCGGAGACCGGCGCTCCGCAGCTGCAATCAGCGAATTGGCTTTGAGGGTTGCCAACTCTTCAAGCAATCGTTGGCGGAGTCGATGACCAGCGCTGCGCTCCTCGATGGTTCGGCTGATGCATCGAGGCACATCCGCGGGGCCGCACGCTAGGCTTTGGGCGGCCCCATTCAGCAAAGCGCGATCGTTATGTGCTGCTTTGCGACCTCTTTCGCCGCAAACAAACTCGAGGCGGCAATTCCCTCTTACCTTTTCTGTCCCGCGCAGCAGGAGGATGCCAATCTGGCCAGTGCGCGACACGTGCGTTCCCCCACAGGGCTGCAGGTCCAGATTCTCGATTTGTATCGCCCGCAAGATTCCCGTTCGTTCAACTTCCTTGCGGACGCCCATTGCGCTCAGTTCCGCAGACGTGCCATACAAAATCGTTACTGGCCGGTCCTCGCAAATGATCTCGTTCGCCCATCGTTCCGCCGTCTCGAACTGCTCTGCGGAAATTGAACCGGGTGCAAGATCGATTGTCGAGTTATCTGCACCCATGTGGAATGAAACTGTTTGAATCCCGAAAAGCTTCATGAAGACGGCGGAAAGAAGGTGTTGGCCTGAGTGTTGCTGCATGTGGTCAAAGCGCCGTGCCCATTCAATTGTTCCGCGTACTGGGCCCGAGGGCACAGGTTGATCAGTGACGTGGAGGATTTCCTCTTCGCGCTCGTAAACGTCGACGACGTTCGCTTGTCCCAGTTGCCCCCTGTCATGCGGCTGCCCACCGGACACGGGGTAGAACGCCGTGCGGTCGAGCGTCACCCACCATCGAGCCTGTCCCTTGAATTTCTCGCCATTCGTGATTTCAGAAGGCTGGCACGTCATTACTTGCGCGTCAAACTCGCGCAGGAATGAATCGGTGTAGTAGAGCCTTTTAGTCATAGAGCTACTCTCGCTTCATCCCCAAATTGCGAGTAGAACTTTTCCGCAATCGTAAATGCGAACCATGGCCGCAGCCTTCTTCGGATCACCAGTTGGTTCTTTGCCGGGAGCACAATCGCAGATCTTCAATCTACAGCGAGTCCATCACCACACGCTAGAATACCAGGATGTCAATTCGACTCATCGCGCTTGATATCGATGGCACGCTGCTGGATAGTCGGTCGCAGGTCCCGGAGGTCAATCGGCGAGCGATTGCTGAAGCTGCCGCGGGCGGTATCGAAATCGCGCTTGTGACTGGGCGCCGCTACGACTTCGCCATGCCAATCGCGCGGCAAATTCCTTGCCCGCTTACGATGATCGTCAACAACGGCGCAGTTGTAAAGTCCTGGGATGGGACCACGCAAATGCTCCGTCTGCTCCCCGTCGACGTTGCGCGCCGAACGTTGGAATCGACAGTCCCGTTCCGCGGCCTTGCGTCTGTCTGCTTCAACAGACCTCGTGCGAATCAGCTTATTTTCGAATCCATTGACTGGAATGATCCGCTACGTCGTCACTACTTTGAGCGCAATCGGGATTTCATCGCCGAGATGTCTCCTCTCACAGACAGCCTGACGGAGGATCCAATTCAGGTGATGTATACAGGCCGCGTGAGCCAGGCACGCGAAGTGGAAAATCACTTGACCATGCTTCCATTCGCTGCTGAATTTTCTGTGGCCGTCACACTCTATGACGATAAGGATTTCGGCCTGATCGATGTGATTTCGTCCGGTTGCTCCAAGGGGACCACACTGGCTGAATGGGTTCGCCATCGCGGCCTGTCAAGAGAGCAGGTAATGGCGATCGGGGACAATTTGAACGACCGCGAGATGCTTGAGTATGCAGGAATGCCAATCGTGATGGGAAACGCTGTTCCCGAATTAAGATCGTTCGGGTGGATGGAGACGCTCTCGAACGATGAAGGGGGTGTAGCGGCGGCTATTCGTTCCTATGTGATTGATTTGCAGTAGGCAAGAGTTCAACCAAGTTTCAAAATCGGCGGATGAAGGCGTTCTGTTGTTCAGCCCGCAGTTATTGCGCTGGAGGCGGTGTTGGCGAAGGCGCGCCAGGAGCGGGGAGAGGAGGCCCATTGTTTTGATTGGGCAAGAAAGGGAGACCCACTGGCTGCCAAATAAATTCCCACTTCTCATAGTCCGATGCGCCCTTGTAGACGAGGAGGGATTCCCCTTTGGTCTTACTGCCGACACCGATAATGCTACCGCCAACGACCGTGCCGCCAATCGGCTGGGCCTGCGCTTGGCTTGGATCAGTCGGTGACACAAGAGGATGCAGACCTTCCGAACTACCGCTCGGTGCCGAGCCTGCTTGGCCGCCAGGGGATGTTGCTGCCATTTGTAGCTGCAACAATGTTTGAGCGCGGGAACTGCCGATCAGAATACCGCCCGGTCCAACATAGATCATGCGCCAACTGCCGTCGTCCTTATTGGTCGGGTCGGTGTATGCCTGGCGAAGAAATCTCATGCCATTAGTTTGCTTGGTGAGATCCTCGATCGTCCCTGGGTATCTGCCAAATTTCCTGAAATAGAGGCCGATGGCGTGTTGGTACTGTTCGCCGCGCCAAACCATCTCTGCTTCGCGCTCACGCCGTCCCGTCGTGAGAACGCTCTGTGTCGCGACTGCGGACAAGATAATCATTGTGGCTACGAGGAACACGACCATCAACATTGAATAGCCGCCCTGCTCCCGGCGGTTCGTGACATATCCCCTTGAGTGTGTGTTTGTCATGCGGTTGGCTTTGGTTGTTCGAGGGTGAGGGAGGAGCGGCGGCCGGAGGAGATCTCTTCGACATCGGCGTTGGTGTTGGTGATTTTCAGCACGCGGAATTTTCCGATGATCGTTTCGCCTTCGCCGGCAATGACCACGTCCTCGTCGTTGTTGGTTGAGAACATGGCCTGGCGATGCGCGTCAAAATGATCGCTGACGAATCCAAAATACTTGAAATTCAAGACCAGCGGCGGCGGCCCGGCGGGCACCACCGGCGGGGGAGGAACATTCTCCACCACCACGGGCTTCTCCACCTTGGGGGGCGGGGGCGGCGGAGGCAACGCGGCGCTGAAGATGTTGCGATGCGCTCCCTTGTATTCTAACGCCAGAAAATGTTGCAGCAGGTCGGTCCGCAATTTCGGATCGTCCACACTGATCGGAACGAAACGCTCCTCCGCATTCGAACTCGCCGGTGCGCTTCCGGGCTGCCCGTAGGTGAGGTACAGCACCACCGCCAGAACGGCCATGAGCACGCCAAATATCATCTTTTGCGTCTTCGGTGTCATCTCAAGTCCGGAAATAAGTCCTCAACTGCACGTTTAGCCGCAGTGTGCCCTGATTGCTCGACGCCAGCGTCAGGCTGTCCAGTACGTAAAAGTTTTCCGAATGCTCCATCTGATCCAGGAAGTTAACCAGACTGGCGTAGTCCCCTTCCACCGCCGTCGAGATTTCGATTTCCACCAGGCCATGCGGATCGGGATTGTGCTGACGAAACGTGATCGTGTCCGACCGCAGCCCGGCCGCCTGCGATAATTCCGTCAAATCCGCGCTGATGGCCGAGTACCCCGCCCCCGCCGGACGGAAATTCGCGGTGAAAAATTCGCCCCATTGCTTTTCGTCCGACGGCAACTCCGACCGGAACTTCTCGAGACGCGTCGTGTCCGCTCGATACGACTTCTCGAGCAGCTCGAGCCGGCGCAGCTCGCCCTGCGATATGCGCGGAGACGCGTCCAGCCTCCAATTCACGCCCAGCAACAGCACATCCATTCCCAGGATCACGATCAGTGTCCAGCGAATGATGTTCTTGTTCCGGCGTTGGATGGCTCGTTTCATCTTAAATATCCGAATATGACGCTTGCAACTGCATCAGGACCCGATCCGTCTGGTTCGCCTGATTCGCCTGCGACGGCCGGTTCTCCAGCAGCAACTGAATATGCGAAAACTCGTGCGAAGTCTCCAGCTTCTTCAGAAAATTCAGCTTCCCTTCATCCGACGCCGCGCCCACCACGAATTTCAGCTCCACGGCTCCGCCCTCCAGTCGCGGCTCGATGCTCACGACCCGCACGCCCGGGGGCAAAATGCTCTCCAGATCCATGAAGATCTTGATCCACGGAAACGCCCGCTGATGGATCAGGCCATTCAGATAAGCGGCCCGCTCGCGGCGTTGCACCGTCCCCGGTTCGTTAAAATAGGCAGCCAGGATCTGCCGCTGCTGCTGCTGCGCGGCGATGCCTTTCTCGATCGCCAGATGCTGTTCCCGCGTTGTCTTATCGCTGCTCCACGAAATAAACGCGTGCAGGGACAGAAACAACAGCCCCAGGATGGCCAGCGTTCCTACCACCGTCGCCCCCAGCACGAAGCGCCGGTTGCTTTCGAGCGGTGCCGTCGCGAGATTGAGCCGCGCTCTCATCCGATCGTCTTCCTTCTTCCTTCTCTGCCAGACTACATGTCAGGGGTTAAAACCCCTGAAGAAGGCAGTATCTTTATGTCGTGGCTAAAGCCACGACCCACAAACCGCGTGCCATCGTCCGTAGCCTGCAAAAAGCCACGACCCACAAACCTTCTCGTGGTTTCACGCAGTCTCTAAATCCACGACCTACAAACCTTGCGCTCTTTTTCTCTATCTAAACACCGCAAGCTTTGTGGGTCGTGCCTTCAGGCACGACATAAATCCTTATCTGCTTCAGGGGTTTTAACCCCTGAACAGCCAACCCAACCCACAACACCGCTTCCCTCACGCGCCCTGGTTCAAGGGCCAGCCGATCAAGGCGTCCAGGCCGCGCTCGACCAGCGGCTGGTCGCTCGCGCGAATCTTTCCCGCCGCTGCCGCCGCCGTTAGCAACGAACTCACCGGACACTGCAATTCATTCTCGAATGTCCCGCGAAACTCTTCCGTGCGTCCCTCCAAGCCCGACAGGCGCACCTGACCAATTCCCTCGCCCCACATGTCCTGGTAATAAGCCGTCAGCGGATAGATCTCATCCAGCACCGCTTGCGGGCTCACTTCCGCGGCATCCGCCGGCAACGATATGCATCGATATCCGGTCAGAATTCCGCCCCGCAGGATCGCCGTCGTCAGCGTCGTTCCCGCCACCCGCGCCAGTAAGGATGGACGATCGTCGGTGATCAACGGCAGCGCCGCCAGCGTCGAGCTGATCACCATCCCGGGCAACAACCCCACCGACTCGATCAAGGATTCGTATTCTCGAACGATCCGCAACCGCGCCAATCCGGTGACCACGTCGATGCCATCCTCCCGCGGCGCCTGGCGCATATAGGATATCAACGTCTCCTCGGTCTCGAACGGCACGCTCTTCTTCAGCCTCCAGCGCAACAGCGGAAGCGCCTCCTCGGGCGCGCGCGGAAAAACATCAAAGTGCAGCACAAATACTCGAATTACCGCATCCGGTACTATCAGCGCGACATCTTCTTCCTTCTTCACCCGCAGCCGCTCGAACACGCGGCCCACCGACGCGCGCACCTCGTCCTCTTGCAGAAGGTTCGTTTCCACCGCATTGGGCAGCAGCGCTCCCGGAGCCAGCGCGTCCACCGCATAACTCTCCAGCCCCGCGCGCGTCCAGCGCGCCGCCGCCACCGAATTCGCGCCAATCTCACAGGCAATCATCGGATGCGGCATCTCGTCCAGCCACAGCGCGATCCGCCGCACCAGCGGGCTCTTGTAGATGCCGTACCGGAAAAAGTTGCCGCTATTCATCGTTGTTCGTTCGTCTTGTCACTCGTCACTTGTCACTCGCCACTCTGCCATCAATCAATGAACGTCACCTTGTTGATTTCCTTCAATGTCGTGATCCCCGCGCGCACCTTGGCCACCGCCGAATCCCGCAGGAACGTCATCCCTTCCTCCCGCGCCACCCGCTTGATCTCCGACGTGGGCCGCCGCCCGATGATCATCTCCCGAATTTGATCCGACAAATCCAGCAACTCCGAGATCGCGCTCCGCCCGTGGAACCCCGTCCCCGAGCACTCCAGGCAACCAACTCCCTCGGCGAAATTTACCTTGCCCCATACATCCGGATCCAGCCCCGACGCCCGCAGCACGTCCGGCGTGTAGCGCACTGTATGCTTGCAATGCGCGCAAATTACGCGGATCAATCGCTGCGCCAGGATGCAATTCAGCGCCGACACGAAGTTATAAGGCTCCACGCCCATGTTGATGAACCGCCCGATCACGTCCGTCACATTGTTCGCGTGCACCGTCGTGAACACCAAGTGCCCGGTCAGCGCCGACTGAATCGCAATCTGCGCCGTCTCGTTGTCGCGAATTTCCCCCACCATGATCTTGTCCGGATCGTGCCGCAGAATCGATCGCAGCCCCCGCGCGAACGTCAGCCCTTTCTTCTCGTTCACCGGTATTTGCGTGATCCCGCTCACCTGATATTCCACCGGATCTTCGATCGTAATAATCTTGTCTTCGTCCGACTTGATTTCGTTGATCGCCGCATACAGCGTGGTCGTCTTTCCCGATCCCGTCGGCCCGGTCACCAGCACCATCCCGTACGGCTCGCGTATGTAGCGCCGCAGTTTTCGCAGATCTTCGTCGTCGAACCCCACGATATCCAGACTCAGGTTTTGAAACTTCTCCGACAGTGTCTCCTTGTCCAGCACGCGCAGCACGGCGTCTTCCCCGTGGCTCGAAGGCATGATCGACACGCGAAAATCCACGAACCGCCCCTTGTAGCGCACCCGGAATCGCCCGTCCTGCGGCACGCGCCGCTCGGCAATGTCCAAATCGCTCATCACCTTGATGCGCGAAATAATGTTCGACAGCCAGTCCTTCGAAATCGGCGCCATGGCGTGAATCAGCACGCCGTCGATCCGGTACTTCACCGCCACTTCCAGGTCCCGCGCTTCAATGTGAATGTCCGACGCGCGCCGCTCCAGCGCCGTGAATATCACCGTGTCCACCAACCGCACCACCGGACTCACCGCCGAGTCCTGCGTCAGCGTGTCCGCCGAAATATTCGCCTCGGCCTCTTCCTCCTCCGTCACCACTTGCAGCGTGAACGCTTCGGTCGCCTGATCCAGCACCCGCTGCGACTGCTCCGTCCTCTTCAGCAGATCGCCAATCTGCGTCGGTGTGGCCACCTTCACCGTGAGCTTCTTCCCCAGCAGCAGCGGCAACTCGTCGCTCAGCAACACCTGGCTCGGGTCCGCTACCGCAATGCTCAGCGCACTGCTCGTGCCCTCCAGGGGCACAAAATTAAACCGGAACATCAACTCCGCCGGAATACTGCGGAACAACTCGGCATCGATCCGCTGCTCGAACAAATCCACAAACTGGCAGCGATACCGCGCCGCCAACCGCAGCGACCGCTCCCGCTCCCCATGCGCGTCCGACGTGCTGATCGATATTCCTTGTTCCACGGTACTCATCGGCCTCTGCCCTTCACCCCTGTCCACCTACGGACACGGAGAAGATCGGCAAATATAACGCTATCAGGATAAATGCAATAATCATGGCCATGAACACTAGAATGGCCGGCTCGATAAACGAAACCATGTTTGTCAGCCGATTGTTCACGTCATCTTCATAAAATTCAGAAACACTCGCCAGCATAGGCGCCAGCGCACCGCTGGCCTCGCCGACCTCAATCATCTCGAGCGCCAAATCCGGTATCAGATTGGTCGTGGCGAGCGCATCCTGCAGATTTTGTCCGTCACGAACCAACTGAGCCGCATCCGAAATCGCTCCAGATAATAATCGCCCTTTAAGCGCTCCGCCAGAAGTCTCCATGGCCTGCACCAGCGGAGTACCTCCTGTCAGCAGGGTGGAGAGGGTGCGACAAAATTGCGCCATCTGGAATTTCACAAGCGTTTCACCAATCAAGGGCAAGCGCATCCGAATACGCTCGAGGATGAGCCCGCCCTGCTCTGTTCGGGACCATGCAAGCCCCGCAAGTATTCCCAAAACTATAACGGCGACTCCAGCCAGCAAAAAGGGGCGATACGTCACAGTCAGGGCCAACAGAAATCGAGTTGGGGTGGGCAAAACGATATTGAGATCCGAGTATAAGACTGCGAACTTCGGAATCACCCACCCCACGAGATACGTCACAATTCCCACCGCAGCACAGACCAGAATGATCGGATAGATGAGGGTGGAGATAAGCTTCTTTCTCAATCCGGTGGTAATTCGCTGGTAAGAAATGTAGTAATCCAAAACTCCCGATAGGTTTCCACTCTTCTCACCTGCCAGAATGGATGTCGTGTACACCTTGCTGAAAATGCCTTGCTGTTCCAACGCCTCGGAAAGAGACGTTCCGTCCGCAACCAATCGGCGCACCTCGCCGATGATTGGACGCAGCTTGGGCACGGCAGCGCGCTGTGCCAGTAGATCCAAAGCCTTCAAGATCGGGATTCCCGCTTTGACTAACGTGTTGAATTGCTGATTAAAAACCAGGAAGTCATTTCCGCTGATTGACTTATCATGCCGCGGGAGAACCTGGCCCAACATCCCGCCAAACGGGCGGACTTGATACACATACAGGCCACGATCCAATAGCTTTTGCCGGGCTTCCGCCACCGTCTCAGCCGCTTCTACCTGCGAGAACACGCGGCCATTAGCGTCCGCAACTTTGCATTCAAAATCGGCCATGGTTCACAGTTTACCTCATCTGTGCCCTAGGTGAGTGAGCGGACGCATAGTGGCGTGCGTCGCCAGTCAACCCTTTCAACCGGTTCACATTCGGCAGCTTAAGCCTGTTCCATCCAGGTTGCACTCTAATAAAAATAACGTAAAACCTTATAAGCCACTCAAACGAAGAAAAATGCGGGAACTTATGAAAAATGAACACGCCTTCGCTAGGGCCCTAATGTGGCGAGGCATCCTCTCGGTTGACAATCCTGAGGTCGTCGCCCTTGATTATGTAGAATGCACCTCTCGGAGAATCGTTGCCTGTCAGGCCCGACATGGCTGGCGACTCTGTGCTGCGGACTGCATGAAAATTGCCTGGCTCGCTACAGAAACGCAGCTAATATACTACTCAGATCCAGGAGGGAGATCGCGCGCCCGATGGGGATGTCAAGGTTTGAGGTCACTCAAGGCGGAGCCATCCACGATCGCCACGCCGACTGGGGTTTTGAAGCGGAACAACGAATCCGGCAGTTGAATATTCTCCTGCCACCCGCCAAACCGGTATTCCAAGATAATGCTGCCTGCTTGTCGAATTTCCACGTTAGCGAGCTGCCCAGTTTGACTGTGTACTTCGATGCGAACTTCAATAAAATCATCGGGAGAAGGAAGCTCGGCGGCATTCTGGGCCGCAGGCGATTTGCCGGGCGTGCTTGATACCTTTTCTCCTTTGGGGAGGCATCGCAGGACGGCATTGTCAGGGCTACTACCAGGCGGAGGGAGAAGCTCGATTCGGCTGCAGAGCTTCGCCAAGTCTGCCTTGCCTGTGAGCAGAGCCAGTGGAGTTCGCCAGTCAGAGCTTTCCTTTACCGGCACACGTGTCGCGGTATGATCGGAAGGCACATAAGACCAGATCGTTTTCCCGTCGGAGACGAACACGTGACTTTCGGGAGCTTCGTATTCCCAGCGCATGCGGCCCGGCCGACTGAAGTAGACGGTCCCAGATTCGACCAGCGCGTCGTGCGGGCCCTCACTGTAGCGCTGCAGGAACGTGGCCCGCATCGTCCTGGCGACTCGGTAATGGTCTTCAAAGCGATGAGCTATGATCTTTGCATCGTCGTGAGGCTGTGTGGGAGTGTGGCCCTGCGGTTTTCCGGACCCTGGTAGTGCGGCAAGAAGCCACAGGACGATTAATGGAAGACCGGTCCCTTGTCGCCTAAAACGCACAATGAGATTGTAGCAGGATGTTACGCGTTCCGAGGCGGCCTAAAGCCGGACCAGGAGGAGCGCTTGCCACTAGATTGGCGTGTCGCTGGGACCTGCAGCCGTCGTATCGTTTGAACGGATGACCGAGGTCTGATCAGAATAGAAATGCCTTACGCCGGTTGAGTTCACAAGTTGGGGGTCGGCGGAGACGGAGTAGCTGGTGACGTGTCCTTGGGCGTCCGTCGTCAGGACAGTGAGCGTGAAGATGTATCCGCTCTTCGTGCCGCTGGCGAGCACCACGTCAATCAATTCCGCGCTGGTTTGATCCACGATGGCTGCCGATCCGCCAAGACTGTTCAAACTGTCGGAGAAACCAATCCCGTAGGTCGTCGAGTAGACCACCTGGGCTGTACAGATATTACGCAGGTTGTGTACCGCGGAAGCTTCATTCGCCCGCATTTTCGATTTGACAAAGTTAGGTATGGCGATAGCGACAAGGATAAGAATGACCGCCACTACGACCAGAAGCTCGATGAGGGAAAATCCCTTGCTCGAACTAGCTTCCCTCTTGGGTCCGCGCGTTTTCTCTTGTCGCATGATAGACCGCCCTTGCCCCACCATTGTTCTCGTGGCGTGAATAAGATGGGAGGGCAATCATAGAAAGCCCTCCCCGGTATGTCTATTCCTAATCCTAGCTGATTGGCGTGCTGGTAACCGTTGCCGTGCCGCTGGAATCGCCACGAATCACGCCCGACTGGTCCGTAAAGAATCCGCGCTGCCCGGTCACGCCCTGAGTGCTGGGAGCAGCGGTAATCGTGTAGGAAAGGTTGCCGGTTCCCGGCGAGAAGGTGAAGGTATATCCGCTCTTCGATCCACCGGCGAGGACGGAGTCAATCAGGTCCGCCGCGGTCGAGGACGGTGTGCTTGATGGCCCAAGAGCCGCCAGGCTGGGAGGATAATTCCCATACGTCGTGGAGAACGCTACGGACGACGTGTTCAGCGTGCGCAGAGAGCCAACTGCCGACGCCTCGTTGGCTGCCATCTTCGAGCGCAGCAGGTTCGGAATGGCAATCGCCGCGATGATCAAGATAATGGCGACCACGATCAGCAATTCGATGAGCGAGAAACCCTTCTGTTTATTCCGCATTCAAGAGCCCTCCCTGTCAGAAATTCCTCTGAGACCCGTCCATTGCGGTCACCCCTTAAGGGTGCATTCGACCTTCCAAACCGCGTGAGGAAGTTGGCTGGAACAGCACATTATCGTAAGTCGCGTGCAATCAACTACATGTAAGCAGGAATTTGATTTCACGACCCAAAGCCAACAAAGAGGCTCGATTCGGCGGCGGTAAATAATGACAAAATATGGCAATCTAGACTCTTAAATTTGACAGATGCACGAACTCGATTCGGCCCCCCCACATAGCAATTATGGAGTGGCCGGATGGGAGCAAAATCGCTAACTAGATCGACAAAGGTAAATACAAGGGGATTGCGGATTTACGCAGACGTCCTTAAACTGACGAAGATTCTCGAAACGCTCCTTCCGTCGAGATGCTTCCGGGATTGGTTGAGATGCGATTATTTTTCAAACGCGTCCTAGGTTCGGTTACTTTTGTCGTCTGCATCGCCTATTTGCTGAGGATGACCCTTCTCGGCCTGGCGTGGCACTACAGTCCCACTCCGATTGTGCAGCGGGTACCGTATGGATACGAACTTGGGAGGGTCGCCCGGGCCATTGCTTCAGGCGAGGGTTTTGCCTCTCCCCTTAGAATGGTCAATACGGGGCCTACGGCTTGGTTTACTCCAATCTACCCATATTTGGTCGCGGGCATCTTTAAACTCTGGGGAATTTATACCGATAAATCGCACCTCATAATTGAAACTTTGAATTGCGCATTTTCTGCTTTGACGATAATTCCGATCTATTCGGTGGCCAAACGAACCTTTGGGAAGGGAGTCGCTGTTGGTGCCGCCTGGACATGGACAGTTCTACCAACCGCGAT
>Ga0207098_10077_pt1 | contig 30493 bp, 42 predicted proteins | sample Alteio_BWMinHeat_84_FD_153548 | JGI IMG/M metagenome (GOLD analysis project Ga0207098, IMG submission 153548) | Enriched cells from forest soil in Barre Woods Harvard Forest LTER site, Petersham, Massachusetts, United States -... | ecosystem: Environmental > Terrestrial > Soil > Temperate forest >...
AGCATATTTGACGAGATTCGCCGATGACTGTGCGCCACGAAGGCGCGAAGGAGGATTCATGAACTGAGAAAACTTCTTCGAGCCGTGCTGCACGAGAGATGGGAGAAGGCCTCTCGAACTCGCATTACAGGATGTGGGTTCAAACCACCGAAAGCTGCTTCGGCACAATGGCCGAGGTGGTGAGCGTTTCGGCAAAAGGCAGGACTTGATCCTGTCAGGTGAGGGCCGAGGAGACGAGCGCAAGCGAACCGCTGATGACCTGTCGAAAGCGTAGGGACGACGTCAGAACCAGAGGGGAGTCGTTAATCTGGGATAAGTCTGGGGGGTACCTGTTTACTGCCCAGTCGGCGTCCGGCACGAAGGCGGCGTGAACTCGGTTCAGGCTCTTGTGTGGAACGTGGGAACCTGCACACCGATGCCAAGGGAGAGACTCAAGCGGCCGACCCGTAAGAGTCAGAGTACCGAAGCGGGGTGCAGGGGCGGAGTCGCGTGTAGTAGTGAGGAAGGTCCTGTAACGGGACTGGAGCGAAGGCGCGACATCGTTCAGCTTTAACGAATGGTCAACCGGTAACGGGAGGAGCCCTTTGGATAAAGCAAGGTCGTGGAGCATTCCGAAGCTTTATGTTTGGGATGCTTATAAACGGGTAAAGGCGAACCGGGATGCAGCCGGAGTGGACGATCAGACGATCGAAGAGTTTGAAAGGGGCTTGGCAAACAATCTCTACAAACTCTGGAACCGAATGTCGTCTGGCAGTTACTTTCCTCCGCCGGTGAAGCGCGTGAACATCGAGAAGCGAGGAGGCGGATTCAGACCATTAGGAATTCCCACTGTTTCCGATAGAATCGCCCAAACGGTGGTCAAGGGGTATCTTGAGCCGGAACTGGAGAAGCACTTCCATCCCGACTCGTACGGATACAGGCCGGGGAAGTCGGCATTGGATGCGGTTGGAGTTGCGCGAGAGCGCTGCTGGCGTTATGCCTGGGTGCTCGACCTCGACATAAAATCCTATTTTGATACGATTCCTCACGAACTGCTTCTACGTGCGGTGCGAAAGCATACCGACTGTCCTTGGGTGTTGCTCTATATTGAGCGGTGGCTCAAAGCCCCCGTTCAGTTGGAAGATGGCACCCTCGAACCCCGAGAAAGAGGTACGCCGCAGGGCTCAGTAATTTCACCCCTGTTGAGTAACCTGTTTCTTCATTACACGTTCGACAGGTGGATGGCCCGGAATCATCCGGACATCCCCTTTGAACGATTCACTGACGACGCTCTCTGCCATTGCGTAAGTGAATCGCAGGCGAAGATGCTCAAAGAGGCGCTCGAGAACCGCTTTGCTGAATGCGGACTGCAGCTTCATCCTGAGAAGACGAAGATCGTCTATTGCAAGGATGATGATCGGCGGGGAAACTCAAAGAATGAATCATTCGATTTCCTTGGCTATAGCTTTCGCGCCAGAAGATCGAAGAATCGTTTTGGAAAGTTCTTCGTCAACTTCAGTCCGGGTGTAAGCAATGCTGCAACGAAAGCAATTCGAGAGGAAATTCGCCGGTGGCAGTTGCGTTGTCGTATTGATCGGTGGATAGACGACCTGGCACGTATGTTCAACCCCGTCATTCGGGGTTGGATTACATACTACGGTCGCTACTACAAATCAGCACTTTATCCGACACTTCGCTATTTGGACCAATGCTTAGCGTATTGGGCGATGGCGAAATACAAACGCTTAAAGCGACATCGGCAAAGAGCAGAGCATTGGGTCAGCAAGACAGCTTCAAGAGACCCACGGCTATTTGCTCATTGGCCACTGTTGCGTCGAGCGGCGACTGGACGATAAGAGCCGGATGAGCGGAGACGTTCAAGTCCGGAATCTGTGAGCGCCTGGGGGTGCAATTCCCCCGGGCGACTCGACTCGTGGTGAATTTCCAATACCGGCGCGATGCAGAAGAGTTCCAAAAGAACCTGACGGATCGATTCGGAGAATTCGGTTTGGAGTTGGCGGAGGAGAAAACGCGGATAATGCGATTCGGACGCTTTGTCCGAGGAGACCTGGTGAAGACCGGCGATAAGCCGGATACGTTCGACTTCCTTGGTTTTAAGCATGTGTGCGGCACCGATCGAGGAGCAAGTTTGCCTTGGTGCGGGTTCCGTGCATTAAAAGCCGCCGAAAGTCCTTGGCCAAATCCAAGGAGTGGCTGAAGCAGCACAGGCATTGGAAGCGGCAGGATCAGCAAAAGCAACTGACGATGATGCTGCGCGGCTTCTACCAGTATTTCGGTCTGTACCACTGTAAGCCAACGCTAGACCGGGTCCGGCGTGAAGTAGAACGACAATGGGCTCGAACGTTGAGGCGACGCAGTCAACGGCACCGGCTCTACTGGCCCTATCTGCATAGTCAACCCTGGTTCGAACTACCTTATGCAATATCGGCTCTTCATACGACGGTATGAATCGCACTCCATGAGCGCAACCTGTGGAGCCCGTTGCGATAAATTCGCACGGCGGGTTCTGCGAGGGGGGACAGGCACAAGCGGCTTCAACCGTAAGACCTGTCCCTACCCACCATAACGTTCAGCATTCGCTGCTGTTACGGTCTGTGATGGCAAGAATCTCGGCTGCCTGCCACGAGGTGATCTTCTTCGCCATCGCTCGCAAGATCACTTCCTGTACCTTCATCGCCCGCTCCACTGCGGCCCTCGGTTACGTCTTGACACTCCACTGCATGAAGACAACCTTGCCGCCCGAGAAGCGGACATTTCATTTTGCTAATACCACCGGACATATCATGTGCTAACGACACGGAGCTTCGAGCCTCTTGACAGTCCTAAAGAACTGCGGTACTCTCGTTAGCCAAAGAGTTTCACAGAGGCCCACAGATTGACTCACCTGAGGCCTGCGAGAAACTGACAAATATCCTCCCCAGCCTACGACTGAAGACCGTGCCAAGAAAATACGTAATCATCTATGTAGCCAAGCAGTTGTGAGGCGGAAAGCCCTCGTGCTCACGAGTATTTCTCATTCAATCACGGGAACCGTTTAGGCCAAGGAGGAAACTATGCGGAGCAGATTCGCGCTCTTCATCGTCATAACAGTGTTTGCACTGCATTCGAAGCTTGCCGATGCGCAAAACTGCTATGCCTGCTATGACGACGCCGGTAACATGTGCCTCGCTTCCTGCGGCGTGTTTACTCAGACCCAGTATGACAACGCGTCCGCCGATCCGAACGGTCCATATTGCTGCGCGACCGCCATGTACCCCCAATGTACGTCGACTTGCCAAGGCCACGGCATTGGAGTCGACTACTCTGATTACAAGGGTTATCCATGTTACGACAATTGCTACATAGTTCATCACGAGAGCGTTGCACTCCTGCAGCAGGTGGTGCCGAGCGCCCCGGTTTATACCACGACCTGCTCCGGGGCCCTTCTCGCTGTGGATCAAATCTCGCCACCGGAACCGCCGAAAGTGGTCGCGCGCCTTACTTTTCGGCGTTCCTTGGGCCTTGCTGAAGGAGGGTTGCGATGAGGAACGGGTTGCGGTATCTCATTCTTGTTTATTTATGTGTTGTATCGCCTGCGGTTATAGCTCAAGACCGGCCAGCGAATCACGACGGCCAAACAAGTGTTGCGAGCGCATCTATCGAGTTCTCACGGCCCAAGATCATTGCGGACTTGAATGCCAAGCCCACAATTGCAGGACGTTTCGACTGCAGTGAGGACGGGAGTATATACACATTCATCGATGGATACGCGCCGAACAATGCGGGCGCAACACCCAAAGAGAGGCTTGCACTCCTTGGAATCCATCCGGACGGGAGCGTGACAAGCTTTTCGTGGCGGTCGGTGCAAGGGTACAGAGACATCTCTTTGCCGAAATCGGTTTATGTCGGTAATGGCCAAGTGTATGTGTTAGTCGAAGGCACCCCCGATTCCGCGATCGAAGGAAGGAGATCGCCCTACCCGCTTGTATTAACGTTTGATCAAAATGGAAGCCTCATTCGGACTACGGTGCTCGAACAGGGACTTGATCCTCTTACTTTCGGTGTGTTTAGGTCCGGAAATGTGGTCGTAATCTCGGAGGATCGGCTCAATCATCGCATGGCACTTGATCTCGTTCGGCCAGACGGTACGGCGATCCGGCAATTGGACCTGGGCAGCAGTGATTACTTGGCTTTGCAGGCCTCGAAAACGTCAGAGGAGGGTGGACAAAGGAAGTACAATCCGACGCTGCTGATTGCGATGTCAAAGTTCTTTCCTTTAGGAGATCATCTTCTCCTCGTACCCTTAGAGACATCCGGGCTCCCAATCGTAGAACTCGGCGAACAAGGGGTAGTAAAAGCGGTTGTTCCGCAGCTTCCGGAACATGCGGTACTCGAGTCATTCATCTCTTCCACTACATCGGCACTGAAAATGCGACTGGCGACCGTCGTTCAGACCCAGCATCCGGCCTTGGATCCACAAGGCAACCTGCTTAGCGTGGGCACGACGCCCTCTCCGCGAATTACGGAGCTCTCGCTTGCTGATGGCAAAGTCTTAAGCGAGACCGATATTGGCTCTCCGTTGGTTCAACCGGCTTGTGAGGCCGCGGGCGCGTTTAGACTGCTCACGTCAACTGGGAGTGCGGGAAAGCTTGCAGTGGTCGCAGCGCATTCACGATAGAGGCACCGCCTGAGTCGGTTTCTGGATCGGAGTTTCGGCAGGCAGTTTACGCTGCAGTTCGTGCCAGGGTGTCGCGATATCAGCACGCTGACTCGCCGCCACATCCCGGCAGCACGGACTCGCGACACATCCCCAGCCACCATCAGCAACTGAGCTTGGTAAGCCTCCAGCTGTTTGGGCCGCCGAGGTCGACGCCGGCCACCATGTGAACCGTCGCTTGGAAAGCCGCTTTTGCGCAACCCAATATCCCTGGCCATCATATGCCAAGATCAAAATCGACTTCGCGCTTCGGTTACGAAAGAAGAAAACACAGCCAGAAAAAGGGTCTTCACCGAGCTGGGCCTGGCAGACGCGAACCAATGAATCTATCCGCTTTCGTCCATCGACCGGCTCGATCGCCACCAGCACCCGCATCTGCGCCGTGACATGGATCATCATTCCGCTTCCCGGAAGGCGCGAAGCAGGCTTGCCCAATCGGGTGCAGAGCTATTCTTCCACAGAATGCGCATCTTGCTTCCAGCCGAGGACTCGAACTCGATCACGCAATCCGCCATCGACGCTGGATGGTACGCGTTAGAGCAAACGCATGATGACAACTACGGATGTTTTGCGGCCCAGGCAGCAGGGGTTATGTTTGCGATGCGCTGGATGGATGCGTTTGCAAGGCCGGGCAGGATGTCGGCGAGGTAGTTGCGAACTGGGATTTTGAGGCGGCGGCAGCTTTCGATTACCGAGAGGATCGCGGCTACGCGCGGCCCGGCCTGCTCACTTCCGATGTGGATCCAGTTTTTTCGACCCAAGGCCACGCCGCGCATGGAATTTTCCGCGAGGTTGTTACTGAGCTCCAGTTCCGGATAATCGAGGAAGCGGATGAGCCTTTTCCAGATAGCCATCGTGTAGCTGCAGGCCTGGCCGGCAGCACTTTTGGGCAGCACCGTCTTACTCATCTCCAGGATGTGAGTGCGGATCTCGGCGAGAAGCGGCGGAGCCTTCTCGTGGCGCAGAGCATGGCGGGCGGCATGGTCCATGTTGCCGTCGCGCACCTGGGCATCGATCGCGAATAACTTGTTCATCAGTTCCACTGCGCGGATCGAGGCGGCATCCTGCTTGTTGAGCTTTACCGCATTCACAAAATATCTTCTGGCGTGGCTCCAGCAGGCCGCGTGCACCATCTTCGGACCGCCCACGCCGTCGTAGGCCGCGTATGCGTCCGTTTGCAGTAGTCCTTCGAAGTTTCCAAGGAAATTCAGTGGGCCTTCACGTTTGCGGCTCATGCGAAAATCGAAAATCGTCATTCCACCGGGCGTTCCATATTGCCACAAGTAGCCTTGATGATTGGTGCCGCTGCCGTCGTGCATCTGCACATCAACCGGTGTTTCATCGGCCTGGATGTAGGTACCGGCCAGCACCTGGCTGCGCATCGCTCCAACTACCGGCATCAACATCTCTCCGATGGTCATCACCCAGCCGCACATCGTGGCCCGGCTGATGTCGATGCCTGCGTCGCGAAGCAAAGCTACACTTTGTCGGTATAGAGGGCTGTGGTCAGCGTACTTGTTCACCACCGTGTCGATGATTACACCATCGGAGACCAGGCTCTTGTCGATGATCCGTACGGGAAGTGGCGCAGCCGCCACGCCCTGCTCCGGGCACGCCTTGCACGCCCGCTTTTCGCGTTTGGTTACCTGCACAAAATAGCGCGCCGGTTCTACGTCCAGCACTTCGCTGACCTCGTAGCCGATCACCTTGGTTTCGGCGCTGCAGTTGCCGCATACACACTGTTCCGGCGTGCAGGCTATTACCCGCTCTACACGCGGCAGGTCGGCAGGAAGCGTCTGACGGCCGGGGTGCTTGCGTTTCTTTTTTGCTTCCGAAACCGGAGGGGGAGCCTCACGCTCGCTCTCGGCAGCCACTTCCTGATTGCTGACCCCGGGCTCTTGTTCCAGCAACTCCAGTTGCAGGCTACTTAGCTTCTCACTGCCCGGTCCGTACTTTTCGATCCGCCGCAAACGAAGACGCTCTTCCAGAAGCTGGATCTTCAGCCGCGCATACTCCAGTTCCTTGGTGGTCGCATTCAATTGCTGTTTCAGTTGGGCGTTGATCTCCGCCAGAAAGGCTTCCGAGTGCGGCGGGAGAGTCGGCTCAGGGGGCGTGCTCACGATGCTTCTTGAATACCAGAGAACGATCCAGAAAACGAGCGAAATATCCAGTGTTTATGCGGTTGTGAGTGACTCTGTTGGTTCTTCCTCCGGCGCCTTGCGATACCATTGCCGCGGCCGCGTCTGAGTCAGATCAATCCCACCCAACAGCAACGCCAGCTCTTCGTGAGTCAACACGATTTTCTTCACCGCGCTGTCTCTCTCGGGCCAACGAAATCTTCCTCCGTCTAACTTTTTCGCACACACCCATAGCCCGCTTCCGTCATATACAACCAGCTTCAGGCGGTTGCGCCGCGAATTCGTGAACAGGAAAACATGGCCGCTCGTGGGATCGCATTCCAGCCGCTCGCGCACCAGACCGTAAAGACCGTTGAAACCCTTGCGCATATCGGTGGCGCCGGTGGCCACGTAGATGCGCGTAGCAGGCCCGAACCCGAACACTGACTACGCCCTGTCCAATACGGTCAACAGACGTTCCAATGTCTCCACATCGAATCCACGACGCACTTCGATCCGACGCCCGCTTCGCGACTCAACCACGAATGCGCTATGTCCATCGACATCGCTGCTTGCCTCCTGCGCCCGCGACCGAACCACTTCAACAGGAACCATCGGCCCGGCGACCAATCGCCGCCCACCATGTACCCGCTGACGATATTTATCCAGCGTTCCAATAGCCAGGCCGCGCTGCCGGCAAAACGCTTCCCGCTTCAGTCCACTCGCTTCAAACTCCGCAACCAGAACCTCGGCCTCGGTCCGGCTCCGCCGCCTCCGCACTACCACTTCGCTCATAACTCAAGTGCAACATTAAACCCAGCCGAACAACAGGGTGCGATGCTCATACGGATACGATGATACTGCCTGCCCCGAAACCCGAAAGATTTTGGCCTATCCTGTCCGGATGTTAAGGCCGCGGCCGCTGGCGCGGTGGCTTCGGCAGCCCTGACACACTCCCCCATTTGGGCTGTTCTTCAAATATCCGGTAGTTTTAGAACCCATCCCAAGACCTGGCCCCTGTTCGTGGCGTAGCCCGATTTCCTGCTAGCTAAAATGCATTGGTTCTGATAGCTGGCGGAAGCTGGGCGGTCCAGTTTGCGACATCGGCCGCTTTGTCCGGCAAGATCTGCTTGACCAGATCGTCTCGGCCGAGGAAGCGTTGGCGGAGGCTGCTCAAAGAGTGCCGCCCTTACATCATGCCGCAATTGTTCAACTCTGCGCTTTTCCCACTCATCCCAAGGCTGCTCGGCATGAGCCAAGCGGGTCGGTTTCTACTACAACGGGCAAGTGACCTTTCAGCATCAGGATTGGCTGGGAACTGAGCGAATGCGGACCGCATCCAGGCGCTGACTCGCAAGTGAAATCAATCATTCATGCCTGCGGCGCAGCCACTTGGCTACTCGCCGAGTAGGACTACGACGACGTCGTGTTCGGCCTATGTGACCTCAGGTAGGACTGTTCGGAACATCGCTGCATACTATGCGCGGCTTCGAACTCCGCAACCAGAGCCTCGGCCTCGGCTCGGCTACGCCGCCTCCGCACCACTCCCACTTCGCTCATAACTCAAGTGCACCATGAAACCATGCCGTACAACAGGGTGCCTTGCTCAGACGGATACATTCGTCGCGATGCGGGTCGTGGAATGACCTCGACCTAACCGGGTTACGTAGGAGTCACCCTCAGCGGAGGCGTTCTCTCGCTGCGCGAAGCAATTTTGACGGCGATTAATCCGTCGATCACCGCGAATATCACGAAGAGTATAACGAGTGGGGAGGCCCAAACAGATAGGCAGCAAACGGCCGCGACACCCCAGCAGACATTCGCCCCTAGACCTGGCCACCTGATTGTAATCATGCATGCTGGAAGAAGCACAAGAGATGCCACCAAAACAGCCATCATTACCCCGCTTCTCAAGTCGTGCACCGGATCGGCCCCAAAACCCGCTGTCATCGCAGCTACCCATCCGTCAACAACGGCGACTGCGGCTCCTACCACTAGCAAAGCGATATTACCCGCGCAATACTTGGTTGTGATCACAAGAACCTCCCAAGCTGCGCGGGAACGGTCAAGAACGGCAACACTTCTAGACCAGCCAGGGAACGCGTCACTGCGTACACCCATTGTCGGCACTCGGAATAATTGAGAAATAGCCGTTAATCTCAGTGGCGATCCGTCCACCAAGTTTCGACTCCGCATTGCACAGCGCTTGATTGCACCCGTGCAGGAGAGCGCGTTTACCAGGCGGCTGAATGAACAAATTGTCTGACGCGCTCAAATTGTTCGCTTGATAGCAGTAATCGTGAAACATACAGTTCGAGTCGTGAGCGTCAACTGGAAAACCTGCGCCACCCGGGCCACACCAATTCCCGTGAATCGCGGGAGACGGTTTTGAATGTTTCCCGGTAAATGCCCAGTTCAAAGCATCCGCGATATACAACAGTCGGGGGTCGATTGTGATCTTAGAAAAAGACGCTCCTATTGAACCGGGACTGAAGTTGGAAGCCCCTGCTCCGCACGCTCCGAACTCGCATCCGGCATCAGGTAATCCCAAAGCCTCCGCTATGCCCAGATTCATTCGGGGCACCTTTGTGCTGATTCCAAGCCTCTCCCCAAAGTTACCGTCCCAATTCGGATCTCCGGTGGAGTTGGGCCGCGGATGAAGGCTCCCGTGGAAGCTTGGTCTACCTCCAAATAGATCTTCTAACTCCCCTATCAGGGCACCGATGCCTACAGTCAAAATGGCACACGTAAGATCACATCCTCCTCCTCCGTCTCCAGTAGTGTTTCCATTAGCGACAAGTCCGCTGGGATCCGTCAAAGAAAGAGGATTGTTCGATACGTAGGCATAGCGGTTCAGGCTCTGCGGGTTTGTAAAGTCATAGCTACCGCTATAAGGGTCAGGGCTTAACCAGCGGCCCTGCGTGGGATTGTATTCCCTGTATTGCCCTAAAAAATCCAGACCGCTTGATGCAGTGTCCTCGTCCATGCCGGCAAAGTGATAAGCGTCGTAGTTGTGACCAGATACAGTAGTCCAGGCATCCCCAAAGGGCAGGGAGGTAAATGCGCCCGCTAGGCCGCCATTGTATGTGGTGCGCATTCGCTCAGTTCCCAGCCAATCCTGATGCTGAAAGGTCACTTGGCCGTTGTAGTAGAAACCGACCCGCTTGGCTCCCCAGAAGTATACCCCGTCATTGGAACCGGGGTAGCTCACTCGGTACCCGTCCTTGTTGAAGACAGTTTGACCAGCGAAACTGTATTGGGGAATGACATTTTGTACAAGATGGTTTAAAGCGTCATATGTATTGTATGCCACCGCAGTTGTTCCAGGATCGACTGCGACGATATTACCCTCTGCGTCGTAACTGTACGCGTGAAAGCTGTCATTGGTCATATTGCCGGCCGCGTCATAGGCGTACCCGCTGCCCGTCAGCTTGTTGGTTGACGTATCGAAGCTCAACTGCGGGGAGGGGCCACTCCCTGCGGTCACGTTCTGCTGCCAACGGTTTCCGTAGCGGTCGTAGACATATGAGAAATTCTGTGCTGTGCCGGAAGTCACCGTTCGGGAAGTCAGACGGTTGAATTCATCGTATCCAAAATTCATGCACTGGCTGAGCACAGTATCACATTCTGTCGTGTTGCGAATCCCAGTCCACCCTGTCGTAAAACCATAGACCTGTGTCCCACCGGTGCAATAAGGCGATGTACTACCGTTGCAGATCCAGCCACCTGAGTTGCGGCCAAGTGCATCGTAAGACAGCACCGCGGAAAGGCCGTTTCCAAGCGCGTAACTGGTGGGACCATGGGGCCCGTTTTGAACGTTGGAGACGATGTTTGGCGGGTTGGTCGAATTGTTTAGCGAACTCGTTAGAGAAAGCAACTCGCTGGCTGGCGACACCGTGTATGTGCTGGTAACACCAGCACCGTCGGTCGAAGTTTTCAGGTTCCCAGTCCAATCGTAGGTGTAGGTAAGGTTGTACCCCCCACTTCCGCAGGCCGAAGCGATGCATTGCTGCATGCCCGTTACACGTCCCACAGCGTCATACGAGGAGCCGGTTGCTGCGCCGGATGCCGTCATCGCCGTTCCAGCGAGTCGGCCTTTTAGATTGGTCTGAGAGAAATTGGACCAGCCGATGGACTTGTCGTATAGGAAGTTCTTCGTGTCGGTGCCATCATCGTAGTTGACAGTGATTAATCGCCCCAAAGAGTCATATTGTGTCGTGGTTGTGGCCAAAACTGCAGGATTCGGTTGGTTCGCCTTCGGTCGATGCCGCGTGACGACCAACCCCGTCGAATTATAAGCGTAGCTGTATGTTGTTTGGCCTGATTCGGGCTCCTGAGCGAAAACAGGTCGATCTGCCCAATCGGTTTGGAAGATCCGCATCTGTGTGCCTTGTGTCATGGTGGTCTTGTGATTCACCAGATCATAGGCATATGTCGTCGTAAACCCGGTTCCTGCGATATCAGTTCCACAATTCACCGGTGAACCCGAACCGGGCATGCTGCTGTTCGAGGAAATCTCGCATACGATTGTGGTGCGACCCAATCCATCGGTTTGAGAAATCCGGGTCACGCCATTCTCATCTGTCATCTTGGTTGCTCGGCCGGTGTAATTATACTGAATTGTTGTGCCATCGCTGTGGCCAATAGTTTTGATCCTGCTCAACGCGTCGTACCCATACGTATCCCCAGAACCTGAGCAGATTTTGGGAGAGGCAAAGCCGTTTGCCTGATACGGATACGACTGAAAATTAACTCGTCCACTGGTGTCATAGCAAGAATCTACCTGATACCAGGGATTGGAAGCCTGCCCATTCGCATTCGCAACTCGACTCACTCGGCCATACCCGTCGTAAAGGGTTTCTGCGTCCGCGTAAACCGAGGCATTTTGGTACTCATAATCGCTGCTTTGTGTCGACGTGTTATTGAAGCTACTCTTAGCGTACGTGGTCCCCGCATTCGACACCACGAAGCCCGTTGGCCGGCCGAATGCATCATAGCCCTGCGGTGTATTTTGGGTTCCATTCGGATCCGTCTGGCCGGTGGAAAGGCCAGTGCTATAGTCCACGGTTCCGCTATAAATAAGCGCAATACCGCTGGATGGAGTCGGGAGGGTTGTACTGGTGGTGAACGCATCGGTAGCATCATGCCCGTAACTCGTCACGCCGTTCGGATCCATGCTTGTCAGTACTGTCCCCGCGTCATCATATGTCCCCTCTTTACTGAGTGTGGCACCAGACGAGCCAATCCACTGAGCGATCGTGGTCACATTTCCGCGGTTGCCAGATACTGAGTTATGCTGCGTCAATCCTGAGGTCGGTTGGAGCGCTGCGTGACCGGTGCCCGTAGTCTCGTCGTATCCGTAGTCCGTCTCAGAGACATGGTTGCCCGCTCCGTCCTTAACGACGATCTGCGTTGGAAACTGAGCAAAGTTTACGGCATAATTATACGTGTAATCTGTTTCGAGTGTTGGCGACGAAGGCGCAGTGCCCGAGTAATAATCCCACGCTTTATAGGCACTCGGATATGCTCCGAGCGCAACAAGATCGGTCTCCACCTTTTTCGTGAGTGTAACGTCGGACAAGGCCGTCGTAGTGATCACAGCGCTTGGCGCTTGATAATAAATATAGTTATTGGTGATGGTATTATTGGAATCTATGAACTTGATTTCCTGATATTGCACATAACTGTAACTTGTACTCTGTGAAATCAATTTCGTTCCAGTGCCGGCTGCTCCCTGCCATGCGTCAATAGTTGTTGCCCAAGATCCTGCATTAGCCAACGCACTTTTGTCGAGCGTGAAAGTGTACACCGTATCATTGCTAGCGGGGCTGGTGACGGTAACTTTCTCTTGACACCCAGAACTGCTTGTACAATTACTGATTGTGGCGGGAGTAAACCTCGTTGTTCCTCCGTCCTTCACCCGTGTGAGCAACCATCTATTTTGGTTTTGAAAGGAATCTAGAAAATTCTGATAGGTGTACTGGATTATAGCGCCTGTGGGTAGCGTAATGCTTGTCAATTCCCCATAGTTGCCTGCAGCCGTGCCTGAATCGTACGTGAAGGAGTAGCTGCTGCCGTCAGGCAGTTGTAGGCTCTGAATAGCCGTAAAGCTTCCGCTTGTCTCTGTTACGCCGGATTGACTGAACGCCGTATTGAAATTGATTGTCTCGGTAGTTACCGTATAGCGCGAGCGAATTCCCCCATAACCAAGAACGTCATAGTATATATGATTTCCGGATGTACTTGTTAGAACCGGTGTGCGACCCAAGGTATCGATGAGGTTCCCACTCGCATCCTGGGAAAAGTAATTGCCATTGGGATCAACGATTAACGGACTGTTTGCTGGCGGATTTGTGCCCACGTAGGTTGGATGGTAGATGTTACCCTGTCTGTCGTAGATCACCACATTTGTATAGTTTGTGAGTTGAATGTAGTATCCACTCCCGTCCGAAGCCCATCCACCTGCTGAGGGTTGGCTCTGCGGCATAGCGTTGCAAGGAGGGTTGCTTGGAGAACTATACTGCACCGTTGGATAATAGAAGCTGTGACTCGTGCCCTGTGGATCGGTCCACATGAAATCGACGTACTGCGTGTAGTTGTAGTAGCCCATGGATGGATTTGAAGGGTAGCACCATACCTGTCCTCCCAGCGTGCTGTAAGAGTATGTCCCGGTAGCCGTTCCAGACGAGAAGACCCAACCTCCCATCGAATTCGGCACGTTTGTTGGCTGCCACTTGTAGCCGCTGTTGTAAGCGATTTTCCAGATGCGGCTGTCATAAATGAGGCGTTCGTTCAATCGAAGGCTGCCACGTTGGGAGTGTGTCGACAGGGGAATCTCGATGTGGACTTCGCCGTTATTGACGTTGATGAAGCCGTTCTCGACGGGGATCTGACTCGAAAATGTCGGATTACCCGTGGCGTAGAGGTAATTTTGCGCCAGGGTCGATTTCGAGACCATCAAAGCACAAACGAGACACACGATGGCAACAAAGTGTTTCATCACTGGCATCCTTTTAGAAACGGAAATAGGAAGAGTCGATTTGCGGCTGCAGGTCAATTTCAGCTAGCTGCAAAGTCCATTGGAATTGCCCATTGAGCGTTTGCCGAATGGTGTGCGGCATTAGCATTGTCCCGGTGGTTTGATAATCGCAATACCGATTCACAACCAGGTAGCGTTCGCGGTCTGCAGAGTCTAACTGCACTAACGAAGTGCTCATCCTAAGAAGGTGCTTTACGGGCTCGAAATAAAGATCGGTAACGTTGGAAGATTGGTTATCGATAAGCATTCCATTTGTGAGCACAGACTCTTCGATGGTGATTCGATGAAGTAACTCCCCATCGATCTCTATTTGCCCTCGGTCGACAATCGCCGCAGCGGAAACGCCAAACTCTGATGAAAACAGCCGTGGGAAGACAACAAGTCCGAGTTCTGCGGTCGCCATGGGGAGAGAAAACCTTCGTCCATTTGTCTCGACCGTCCCACCAATATCGCCGTCTATCCGCGTACTCCTCGTTCCACTTGCAGTCTCAATGTTGATGCGACCCTGATTCCACTTTCCGATAGTGAGGGCGGCTGGACTGCTGGTTCCATTTGCATCGATGTACGTGGCTTTGGCTTGCATACCACTCCACTGGGTAAGGTTGACTGCATTCAGGTATTCGATCAGTCCCTGAAGCGCCGAGGCATCCTTTTGACCTTTCGCATTTACTGTCAACGGAAGCGGAATTGTGCGATCCTCGCCCCCGTGGACGCGTGTGAATTCATTCATTTCTGTTTTGGATATGTACTCGGGTTGGGAAGTCTCGTCCGTCTGTTGACCATGTGACAATGTTGTAACAAAGAGACACAAGATGATCCAGATTGTTTTCTGCGGTATCGACACAGGATTCCTCTACTTGCTCGGATTGAGTGGTTTCATTTGTGATGACGTAAAGATAATCTACTGTACTGCTCGCCCTCCGTCAAGTCGTCAGTTCGACTGCGTCGTTACAGACGTCATGTCACTTGGGTCGTGAGTTGTCGGGAAAGGTGCGCACGTCAGAAGCAGTAGCCTTGAGCGATCCAGCGAGCAGCGATTAGTCGGATGTGTAAGAGAAAAGGTGAAGGGAGATGTGCATCCGGCATAACTGCGGTGCGGACGGCCTTACTAATTGCGGACAAAGCGCGAAGAGAAAAATCGACGCGCGAGACTACGTTGTCGTCAATTGTGTCAGTCCCAACTAGGACGTAACAAGTTACCCCCAGAGTAAGTCGCTATGTCGGTAAACACGAAAGAGCAAAAGTATGAGCACAATTGTCAAGCGTCCCTTTGTTATGTGGGCAATTCTTAATTTCTCCTTAAGAATGATCCCCATCCGACTGTCAGCGTCTGCACCGAGGTCAAGCCCGAGGGCATCGTTGACGGCAGCACCCGTATTTCCGACTCGCCCCAGCTTGGCTGACCCGTCGCCTCGACCCGACCGGCACACTCCGCTAGGAAGGAAGTGGTTCGCAGGATTCGCAACGGATACGATGGAGAGCATTAGCTACATCATTGCATTAAGCACCCGGATGAGGTCGTTGTCTCCGAGCAGGTTGCTGGTTGCTCGCGGGCAATCAACGAAGCGTCGAATCGGTGAGCGACATCTAAACCCCATCTTGTGCGCTGCGCGGGTATGAGTCACTTTGTAGACATGAGAGAACGCGGGGCGGAGTTGTGGGCAAAATGGCGAAGTTTGGTGTCCGAGCAACAGGCGAGCGGTCAGAGCGTATCGGCATTTTGCCATGAACGGGGCATGACATCGTCGCAACTGTTCGCATGGAAGAAGCGTTTGCGCGAGGCGGAAAAGGCTAAGTTCGTGGAAGTGCAAGTGGCGCCGCATAAGGAGCCGCATCATCCAGGGACAACACCCGGACGAGGCAGGACGATTGAGATTCGTCTTGTTCGCGGCTGCAGTCTTGTAGTGGAACCTGGGTTCGACGCGGACCATCTACGTACATTGCTGGCGGTATTGGAGGCGGAAGGGTGATCGGCCTTCCGAGTTTGCGCACGCTGGACGGGGCGCAAGGATGCCGCATCTGGCTGGCGGCTGAGCCGACCGATATGCGGTGCGGCTTCGATCGATTGGCAGAACGGGTGAGGACAGTGATGGGCGAGGATCCTTTGGGAAACGGTCTGTTTGTTTTCCGGTCGCGCAGCCTGTGATCGAGAAACAAGCTAGCCAGGGAGCGTGTGATCTTCCAGATGCCATCGCTTATCCGGACGCCGACAGCGTCGTTATGGCCGCAACCCGTTCGGACAAGGACTGGGTGTGGCGTGTGGATCTGAAAAGTCAATCCGTCGAAAAGCTAGCCCTCCCTCAAGCACGTACTCCTTCAGGGCAGCAGGTTAGGGACATAGATCATTTGTCTCCCGACGGGCAGGTGTTTGCCATTCAGCGGAAGCGGTTTTCGTACGGCCTGTTCGACAACTTCAAGTACCAGGGTGATGAGATCGCGGTCGTCCAAGTGCATCCACTGAAGCTGTTAGGGGTGATTCGCCCGAAACATGAGACATCGATCAAGGGCTTCGCGGTCGATCATCGGGACGGCAAAGTTACCCTTCTGGGGTACTGGGACGATCAATGGCAGCGGGAGCAGTTGAATCCTTGATGCAGACTGCCTTCATCTATGATGGCACTCCACTTTATGCGCAACCGTGCGTCTTATTTGCATCCCACTTCACCGGCAAAGAACGAGATGCAGAATCAGGGCTGGACTACTTCGGAGCTAGGTACTACGCCTCCAGCATGGGGCGGTTTATGAGTCCAGATTGGAGCGCTAAGGCCACACCCGTGCCTTATGCAGTCTTGAATGATCCACAAAGCCTCAATCTGTATGCCTATGTCCGCAATAATCCTCTGACTCGAACTGATCCAACCGGGCATTTGGGGTGCGGTTTTCTCTGGTTGGGTAATTGTTCTGCCCCACCGCCTCCACTTCCCCCTCCGCCACCTCCACCTGGTAGTACAACCTGGCGCGCTTCCAACGCATGCGCCAGCACCTGCCCCCGCCCCTCCTACACCAAATCCCGCTACTCAGCCTTTGCCACCGGCTTTAGGCGGACTAGCGCCAAGAGGTAACCCTCAATTCAACGCTGGGCAGGGAGCTGTTAATCAACCGGGGCCAGAGACTCCGCCGCCAACGCTTAAGCCAGCTCCGCCTGAACCTGTAGTTCCTCCGCCAGTGCCTCCAGGGGAGATTCCGCCGCCGGGCCCGGGCGCCACACCCGGCGATTGGTTGCGCTACAACGCGGGTAAAATTCTGGCAGGAGTTGGCGATCTAGCTGGCGAGGTCAAAGACCTGAACATCGAGGTTCCGATCGCTTGCTTCTCTTGCAATAATCCAAAATTCCAGCAACAGCTATATCCGTATGGCAATCCTAACCAGATTTATTAGGGCTCGCCATGCTCATGAGAAGCGTTTCTGAAAAGTTTTCAGTAATCGATTTGAGACAGAAATGGATGATGCCGTGGTGAGTGAAGAAGAGATCGAATCGGCCGAGAGGCTCAGAGGGCAAGGTGATTTCGCGACCGCTCTTGCCCTGACCCAGGACATGCTTCATCGCGTTCGGGACGAAGATACGCGAATGCGGCTTCTGTTCGATGTTCTCTATTGTTCAACGCGGCTAGGTGTGGATGACCTTACGAGTGAAACAATTCAAGAGTTGGAACAATTGCCCGAGCCGAAGATGTCGCGTGTGTTCGTAGACTTTATTCAAGCCGTTTCTTATATCGCGTTTGGCAGGGCGCAGGAAGCGCTGCATCTCATTGAAGCCAACCTGAAGACAGAGTTCATGGAGCGAGAAGACTTTCGAGTATGGAAATATAAGCACTTGGCTTACAAGGGGAGTGCTCTAATTTGGTTGGCTAGACCTGACGAAGCACTTACCTCGTTGGCAAGTGCGCATACGTTGTACCCGGATGGAGAGAGAGAAACCGCGATTTTAATCGATCAGGCGAACTGTCTGATGGCTCTTGATCGATACGATGAGGCATACAGCGCGGCCAGTCGGGTATGAGCCGGTTTCGGAAATTCGAACAGCGGGATGAGTGGAAGGATTGTTCCTCAGCCAGCCATTAAGATGGCAGAAACGAGGAGCAACGATGGCCCGACGTCCACGCCGGAATCACACAGCGGCTTTCAAAGCGAAGGTGGCCTTGGCCGCCCTGAAGGGAGACAAGACTCTGGCCGAGTTGGCTGAACAGTTCGAGGTCCACCCCAACCAAATTACAGACTGGAAGACGCGGTTGGCAGAAGGTGCAGCTACCGTCTTTGGCGAAGACAGGGCGGAGGGGCAAGGCAAGGTGGATGTAACCCGGATGCAGGCCAAGGTCGGCGAACTGGCGCTGGCCAACGATTTTTTAGAAAGTGCGCTCGTCAAGGCGGGTTTGCAGAGCGCAAAGCGATGATCGACCCCGAACACGTATTACCGATTTCCAGACAGGCTGAAGAGTTGCAGATCAGTCGCTCCACGGTCTACTACCATCCGCGTCCCATCTCTGACGCCGATCTGTTTCTTATGCGGCGCATCGACGAGCTGCACCTGAACTACCCGTTCGCCGGCAGTCGCATGTTGCGCGACATGCTCAGCCAGCAGGGTCTTGAAGTTGGCCGCCGCCACGTGCGCACGCTGATGCGGCGGATGGCGATCGAGACCCTTTATCGCAAACCGAACACTTCCAAGCCAGCGCCTGGACATCGGATTTATCCTTACCTGCTGCGCGGCCTGGCGATAACTCGGCCCAATCAAGTCTGGGCCACGGATATTACTTACATCCCATGGCGCGCGGCTTTGTCTATCTGGCCGCGGTCCTCGACTGGTTCAGCCGTCGGGTGCTTGCGTGGCGGCTGTCGATCACCATGGATACCAGCTTCTGCATCGAGGCGCTGGAGGAAGCGATGAGGATCTACGGCCGTCCGGAGATCTTCAACACCGATCAGGGCTCACAGTTCACTAGCGAAGCCTTCACTGGGCGACTAAAGAAAGAAGGCATCGAGATCAGCATGGATGGCAAGGGCCGCTGGGCAGACAATGTCTTCGTCGAGCGGCTGTGGCGCTCGCTCAAATACGAGCACGTCTATCCTTATGCCTATGAGTCGGTGGCCGAGGCCCGAGCCAAGATCGGCCGCTACTTCGCGTTCTACAACAGCCAACGCCCCCATTCGAGCCTGCGGGCGCAAACGCCAGACCAGGTATACTTCCACCGTCCGCCTGAGGCACTGGCGGCATAACGCGCAGCTTGAGCCGGCCGTGGAAATGCCGGTCTGTGGAAAGCGCGGAAAACGATGGAGCCGTTTCCCGCCCTTCCCACAAACCTTGAAAATCGATGAAACCGATTTTCACATTCCCACCGCCTCGACTACGACGACTGAATAATCTTTTTCACTTAAAAACCCGAAAAGCCTGTCCGAACTAACGGGACCACCGCAATTGTGCTTGTCCGGACCGCTGGCCGCAATGCTTCAGCACGTAATCGGCCTGTCGGCCCCAAGGAGAAAACGATGGCGAATGTTTATGTGGAAGCGCGGCCCAAGGGCCGCCCCGAAGGATCGCGCATTGACGATTATGTCGTCGAGGACCATGCGGACCATGAGCTCGGAACCTTCAAAACACAGAAAGAGGCGATCGACTGGGCGAAAGGGAAGGGACATTCACCCCTCGTGGCGCGCGTCCGCCATTTGAACGACAAGAAGAAGCCGGACCATTGGCGACCGGCCTGAACCGGGTGACGCACGGTCCCGCCCCGGGAATCGGGATGTTCGGCTAAAATTCCCGCATGGCGATCGTGCTGACGGAGAGCGACGTTGACAACTGGCTGATCTGGTGGCGCTTCGTAGAGAATGCGTCTGGCCGACTGGCGGGAGGGCGTGGAGAACGCCTATAAGGACGGCGGGCCACTCGATTGCTATGTGCCTTACGAGGAAGGCTGGACCGGGGGCGTCACTGGCTAATGAATTCGAGAACGGATTGAAGGACGGTTTCAGGGTTTGATGGCTGACACTCCCAACTGTGACTGTCCGAAACTGAAGGATGAGCACAGCCGCCGCACGGGAGAGGGATTTATGCCCAGGGCGCTTGCTGATACCAGTTTGGTGGAAGGTGCATCTGCGCCAGGTCAACGCTGGGATAGGCGTCGATATGGGCTTTCAGTCGGTCTTTCCATCGGGATTGCGGCGATACGTCGTCCAGCAGGGTCTGAATGACTAGGGCGATGATGTAGAAACGTCGGTTGTCGATGCCTTGCGCCTTCCAGGCATTCGGCAATTCCGGGTTCACGGCAAGCTCTTTGTTCCACAGCCGGCTATGGTGCGCGCAGATATTGCGAATAGCGGTCAGCGCGTGCAGCCAGCTTAGAAAAACAGGGGCCGGTTGGTTGAACCGGCGGGCAATCCGCTTGCGCAGTTTGGCCCGCAAATTCGCATACACCTGCGACAGGGAACCGAAGGAAATCAATTCTGTCGCCATCCAGACGGGCAGGTGGGGTTCGCTCGTGTACTTGGTCCGGTAGTGATCGACAAAAGTTTCCGAGGATCGGTTTTCCTCGCGTGCAATCAGCTTCATGAACCCTTTATGATCGAAGGCCGGAACGAAATTCGCGGGATCGGCATAGCCAAACGTACCCAGCTCGTGCGCCATCTCGTAGGTGACGACGGCGCGGATCGCAACCTCGATGCGGTCCATGGCCTGCATCGTCAGCAGGCGCAGGCCGCCGTCGAATTTGTAAAGATCCACGGCGTGATCGAGCGTCGTTCCGGCCCGGAAATCATGGGTGACGGGATCGCGAAAGGGTACGAAATACGCGCTCAGGCGGTAATAGCCAATGCGCTGCAACCATTCGATGGCCCGGCAATGATCGCCGCAATCGAGATTGCGCGAGATCAGCAGGGAAAGCTGGTCGCTATAAAGAAGGGCGGGCTTGGCGTACTTCATCCGAAAAATGAAAACCCGCCGATTTGAGCGTCACCCTTGCGGGGATAGGCTTGGCGGGTATGTCGTATTCATATTAGCTCGAATGGCCTTATTAAGCAACACCCATCGTCTGCCTGTTAATCCGCATGCGTTGCGTCGGCTTTCTAGAGCACCGGGTATTTGAAGACCATTTTCCAAAGTGGCAGGCCGGCCCTATTCTCCGATCATGGCAGACGCGAGGAACGAGGCAAACCAAACGGCAGATGGTTGGGACTCTATAAACCATCTCTATGACGTTTCCGTTACGAGCTTCGGAAACTCTTTAGAGTTTCGGCTTTTCGATGTACAATATTGCGAAAACCTGCAAATCGATTGGCTCGCGGGCGCTGTCGCTCATGCGGGAATTGACCGCAAGACGCTGGATTCTCTGATCCGCGATGGGCTTGTGCGCACCTGGAAGGACGTAAACGGGACAGAAGGCTACATCCTGTACAGCGAATACCTGGCGCGCCAGGCAGCCACGCTGCGGCAGAGCGGCCGCTATTCACTCGACGAGCAGCGGCACATCTTCGACGACTGGCACAGCTTCTTAGAAATCGTCACATCGGATGAGCTGGCCTACGACAGCCTAAACGTCGATGACTACGAGCATTTCAGGCGCCGAGCGGGCGAAATGGTCCAGCTATTTACGGAGCAGCTCGAACGGACAAACGACGGGCCTTTGGCGCAACCGGCAGAGCATTGGGAAGAGCAGCAGGAAGAAAACCGCGAGAAGTTACAGCTCTGGCAGCGGGTCAACAAGACCGTGCAGAACAAAAGCGACAGCCAGCTCTCGCCGGCCTTTAAGGGAGCATGGCGAAAACAGCTCTTCCAGCTTCGCTGGGCGGATGAGTGGGTTCGGCTGATGACGGCCCAGGACTTTTCCACGCTCATCGAGCAAGGCTACAGCCCCGAGGTCAGCTTCAACGGACATCACTACAGCGCCGGCGTCCTCACGCTCCAACATCTCAACTGGCCTATGACATTGCGCCGGTTGAAGGACACGCGAAACGAGGGACTATCCTTCCCGCTGCGCACACCCGATTTCAACGTGACGGAACGCGGCATCGAGTACCTGAAGCCGATGACGCCGGGCGAATATCAGGCCATCTATGAGCAGTATCACCTCGATCAGCTCCACGCGCTGCTGTCGCGCGAGGGCGCAGCGCTGTGGACGTGCGACCTGGCCGCGTCCGGGCGGGCGGCCTGCGAGGAGTGCGGCGGGATCTTCGAACGGACGACGGCATCGCGGAGATTCTGCTCTACTCGTTGCCTCAACCGGAATAAGGGAAGGCGATGGCGCGCCTCTAATCCAGATCTGTCCCGGCAGGCGCAAGCTCGCTATTACCGCGATGCTTATCCGGAGATAGTGCCCCCCGGAGGCAACAATAAATGATCGAGCTGATTGGTCTGGTCGCAAAATTCGGCTCACCAGTCGTGCTGACCGCTGCCGGCGTCTACATCCTGCTTCGCAGCGATATTCGATTCACATATCCGCGAAAAAAGGACTAGTTTGCTCCTCCAGTATTGAGGTAGCATAAGATACACTATAAGACATTAAATCAACACCTTAAAACGATAACATAAAGTGATGGATTGAGAAAAACTGTACCACTATTTCTCAAGACGGGTTGAGAAAAGCCCGCCACAATACTGCACGCTCCGACACCCAGTAGCGTAACGGCATAGCCGCCGTGCCCCCGCCCAGCGTTGCGGCATGTGTGGAGCCGATCCAACGCCTATCGAACTTATGGCCCACGGCAAGTATGGCCTCTCCGACTTACGCAAGGCGTGGCGATCGCCGAGGTGCCGGTTGTCATCAACTTCTTGAAGAACAAGGACAGCGCCGGCGGAACGGTCGCCCCCGCCCGGAAGCCGGTTCCCGTGCGACCCCCAAGGAAGTGGACACCGCAGCAGCACAGGAAGTACATGGCCACGTCGGGCTCAATGGAATACCTGCGCCCTGAGCAGTGTGCCTGGATCTCATCATCAACCGGGTGCGCAAGCGGATCCAAGTACGCAAGGACACTAAGATCGACGGCTACGAGACGGGTGATCCACGAGCTTCAAGTGATACTTGATCTGCTGGTCCGTGCGAGGGCTTATATTGTCAACGTATCCAGCAAACGCGACCCTGGGTAAAATATGGTCATGGCGCCACCTCTCGACCAGGATCTCTACTTCAATGCACCCGCGACTTCGCACTTCAACGTCTGCTACCAGGGCGGCGCCGTACAGGCCCGCGCCACCGCGCCGGCTTTCGCCGGCCTCGATGCGAACATCATCGAATGGGTGTGGGTGGTCGAGCAGAAGAGGTACGCGACTAGGGAAGAGATCTTGACGCTGTGCAAGACCTCAAGTAGAGTTTAATTATTAGCGGTAATGTATTGATTATAATATGGTTATTAACAGAATCCTTCTTATCAGACATTGAATGTGCGGTGAAGAGAAGGCGTACGCAACCGAGTGCGGGCCGTCAAGATTCTTGAACAGCTCAAGTAGCTCATCTCCGACTAGAACTTCCGCAGAAAGTCAAGAATCGCCTCGCCAGGTTCGTTTGCCGTCGATCGACCCACAAGCAGCAGAAGCTGTTTTCTAAATCTGTCCCCGAAATGCCAGCTTCGCTTTTCCTTCTCTATACTGGCAACGTGCATCGCGTGCTGCTGAACTTCCAGGTCTACAAGGACACCTGGCGTGTCGCCTTTCTGGAGGTCGACTGCAAGACTTCCCTGTCCTTAAAGCTTCACTTTAAGTACACCGAGAAGATCAAGAAGATGTACCGGCGACACGCGGAAATCAGGTTGCTCGAGGACGAGCTGGCGCTTGATCACGGCCTCGAGATTGGCCGCGGTGGATCCTGGTTAACTTGATCCGGGCGCCAGGTACCAAAGCTAAGTACGGTTGTCGAGGATGCGCTTGATGACCGTGAGCACGGACGTGCTGAGCGCCAGGCCCGCCATCTTAGGGTGCTCGTTCATCACTAGGTAGGCAAACGTTCCCAGAGACGCCAGATAACTGAGCGTGCCCATCACCAATGCCCAGCGCGCGTGGCGTGTCTTCTGCTGGTTTAACTCCGCCTGAACACGCAGCAACTCCGTTGCTTTAGCATCACTCAGCGCCGCGAACTGGCTTGCCGTGAGATCCAGGAATGCCTGGGGATCTCGTTTGGCCCCAGGAACCACTTGCTTGATGAGCACCATCCGAGGATCGACCTATGGGTTCTTCCAGGATTCGCGCAGGCGAGTTTCCACCCGATCCGATTTTCCTTCTTGGTTGAGCACGCAGAGAAGCTCCGCAAGAACTTTTGCCGCCTCAGCATCATTGACCTGGGCACCGGACTTCTTTCGAATGTCATAAATGTCCAGAAGGTAAACCTCATCCGGCTTGACCGTGACTTCCAGGAGGCCACTGTAGTACTCAGGCTTGAACATACGCGCGGGGGCGCCCGGCAGTTGGAGATCCCCAAAGATCCCAGCACCCGTCAGCCCGTCGAAGAACGACGTCCAGAACGCTTTATTTGCAGCCATCGGGATAATCTCCTGATCTATTAGACGATGGAAAGTCCATCCACGCAACAAATTCCCTAGCGCCGGCCCCGGGGATTCGCGCCGCGCTTGTCCTGGGCGTATCCGGGCACTTCCACCTGACGAGCCTTCTGCAACACCGGAATGATCTGCCGGATGTGCAAGGTGATCACGTCGGTCATGGTGAGCCCGTGCTTGGCCACGGCGGCCATGAACAGGCCGCGCAGTTCGCGCGGGAGCTTGTAGACCATGGTGGCCTTCACTTCCCTGTTCTCAGGCTGGGCCGCCAACTTTTCCTTCATCTGGATGACGTAGCGGGTCTCGGCCTCGTAGTCGCTGGGCAGCTCGAGTTGTTCGATCAAGGTCCCCATGTAACCAGGAATACCACGAATGAAAGAATATGTATATACGGCACCCCGCCCAGCACAAGCAGGATCGTTTGTTTCCAGCGAGTGCAGGCGTCGTATATACATATTGTTTGTCTGGACGCATTGTTTTTGATGGGATGAAAACACCAGTTTTAACGCATGCCGGCCCTGGCCGGTTACAGGGCCGCCGCTGAACAATACAGGTGCCTTGAATACAGGAAATAGAAGGAATGAACTATAGGCCCCCACATTAAATGCTTCGGAATCTTATGGTTAGGTTCTAATTGTGTTAGTGATTCTGCGTGGGGCCGTTAGCGATTCTGCGCAAGAGCGTTAGCGATTCAGCGTGCATCCTGTTAGTGATTCTGCGTGGAAAACCCCAGAACTGCCGCTTTGGTGCGTTAGCGATTCTGCGTAACACTACTCATGACCAGGGCGACGCCAAGGGGGATGTTGGCACGGCTGGCGGCGATCTCCACCATGCGCTGGAGGAAAGCCTCTGGGGATCTCGCGGCCTCGGAGCTGCCCGCGGAGGCTTCGCGCAGGCTCTTCATCTCCTCGAGGAACCTTGACCAAGCATGCCAATGTCGGGTCGACCACTTCCCTGCTATCTCCCTCGAAGGCAGGTCGATTCTGTCTTTCGAATTGACCAGCTGCAGATTCTTCCGGACATGGGTCGGGCTGGGGCGCAGAATCAGCCCGTACTTCCCTTCCGGATCGAATTCGGCCTGTGGATAGATCTGTTTGATCGACTGGAGTGCTTTCTTCACGTTGTACTTGAACATCCGAAGATGGGAGTAGCAGGCGCCGACCTGGTCAGCGAGCATCTCCCATGGCACCTCGGTCTGGTGTTTCATGTAGCTGTACCGGTGAGTTAGCCAGTTGAAGAGATCGAGGGCCAGCGGAGACTTCCGTAGATATGAGACCGCTCTGAGATCGACAGGAACGGCATGATTAAACAGTTCAGCAAAGAATGGACCGGTCAAGACAATGTACGACGGGAATAGATCATCCTGGGCGGACTGTTCAGGCTTCAACCACCAGACTTTGTAGGCCTCGACCGCCATGAGCGCGGATTGATCGCTCTCTTCCGATCCATACCGGTAGCGGAAGTCGGAGTTGAACAGGCGGATCATCTGCTCCCGCATCGACCTTATGTACCCATGCTTCCCTCCCGTGATCGGCAGGTCGATCTTCTCAAAGAACCGGCTCATATTCTTGCCCAGCTCAAGCCTGGGTTCGGCGTTCAGCACCACTTCGGTGCTCATCCAGATCAGCAGCAGCCGCGGCAGAGTCCCGTATGGCAGTCCGATACTCTTGGGCGCCTTCACGTATAGGTGGAACTTTCCGTTCACCCGTTCATACTCGGAGATAGGGTCCAGGCGAGAATGAGGAAGGGTCGCTTGCACATGGATCCGTCCGAGGTAGCCCAGCTTCCCTGCCTCCTTGGCCTCCTGCTCCTGGATGGCGAGGGCCTCCTCGACGCGCTCCGCGGTGCGCGGATTCACCAGCCTGAGGCCGTCGAGGTTGCTGAGCTTCGGCATGCACGAAGTCTACTTGTCAGGCTATATGTTTCAGGGTTGTGAAGAACGGGGACGTATCTGTGGAATAACCTGGTCCTTAGTCTCCGACGCCGGCGGCTTCTTCGGAGGCCGCTTCTGGCGATCCCTTTCCTCAAGCCATTTGGGGAAACTCTCGCGCAGACGGTCGTCGCCCGCTGCCAATTCCTCGAGAATCTCGCGCACGCTCTTCAGCTCGTCGGACATGCGCCGCCAGTCTACCTCTTGATAACCAGGTGTGCAATGACCGTGCAATCACTTCCCTTCCCTGCTATGCTGGCGCCATGCCGGTACCGCGCACATGGCTGCCTCGGGCCCAGGAGATCCTGACGATCCTCCGCGGGATGCCAGACGATGAGCTCGATCGCGCGGCGATCGAGAAGCTCTTCCAGCTCCAGCGACGAACGGCCCTGCTCGTGATCCACGCGGTAGGGCCTTTGCTGTCCGGCTGCTGCTTCAAGGTGGACCGCAAGGATCTAGTCGCCTGGGTTGAGAAGATCGATGCCACCGAGGGCCAGGAAGTGGAACGCCGCCGGCGCGTCACGGAACGGATCGACCAGGAGTCGGCCCAGTACATGGCAATGCGAAAGGCTCTCACGGCCGCGGGCAAACCCGCAATTGAGTTCCCCGTAGCCAGAGAAGTCATGGAGGCGACCATCGCTTCCCTTCCCCTCGGGGTCTACCTGGCGCCAGGCCGAGTCACGCTTGAATTCCCCAAGGGTGAAGCCATGCAGGCGGTGGAGCTGCTCTACGCACTGGGCAAAGCCATAGCTAACGACTTTGAATCGTTTGAAGGAGCCGTGAGTGGTACCTAGACATCAATCGTGGTTTCTAGGCTGATACCAGTCTTGGTACCAGCAGGGAGGAACCTATAGAGGTACTTCCAGCGCGGTTTCGGGGTTGCTAGTCTTCCCCATATGGCGACCATTATCACCGTAGCAAACCAGAAAGGTGGACCTGGTAAAACCACCACAGCCATCAACGTTGCCTGCGGGATGGCTGGAGCCGGTTACAGAATGGCGGTTGTCGACCTTGATCCACAGGCGACTTTATCGAAGTGGAACAAGAAGCGTATGAAGCTGGGCCTCAATGGTTTCAGCGTTCAGTCCGTCACTCAGGGAATGCTTGAAGACACACTGCAAGAATTGCGCGCATCTGCCCGCGTGGATGTGGTGATCGTGGACTGTCCAGGCAACATTCAGGACCTCACCACACGTGCAGTGGAACTGAGCGATGCCGTCCTCTGTCCGGTCAGAGCCACAGCCTTCGATTTCGAAGCCACCAAAGACATCTCGAGATTTATCGATACCGTCAGGCAGACCCATCCCGAGATCCGCTTCATGCTCTTCGTCAATGCCAAGCACGTCTCCCGCGGCCTCGACAAAGGCGCCCGGGACAACCTGGTCCGCATCTTCGAGAAGCACCACAACACGCGGGTTCTGACCACCGAGATTCCGGATGCCGCGGCGATCGCCGAATTCGGGGGAACCGGGCAGAGCATCTTCGAGTACGCACCCAAGGCCACCGCTGCACGGCTCTACAAGAAACTGACCAAGGAGGTAGTTGAATGTCTTCTAAACCCCGTTTCAGCCTGAACGACGTCGAGGATGAACCAGAGATCCCGGTGGCGCCGATGATCAGCCGGCCCGTTCCAGTGTCGGACAAGAGGGAAGAGGAGCCGGAGCAGGTGGTCGATTCGGGGGCCGACCGGGCGCGTCAACTGGCTATGGAGCGCTTCAAGCCGATGGCCGACAAACGGCAGACGACGGTGCGCTTCGAGCCCTGGCTGAGCGACGCCCTGCAGCGCCGCGTTGCCGATCTGCAGGCAGATGGTTACCGCAAGATCACCCGGGAAGCGATCATCACCGAGGCCGTCATCCAGTACCTGGGCGTGAAACGGCCCGCCAACTAGGTGTGCAGCCTCAGTGCAGCTTCATGGAGAGGTTTGGCACCCCTCCCGAATCAAGCGGAATCAACAACTTGGCCCAATAGGAAACGCCAGGCACTCAGCCTGGCGTTCGCTGTTTCGAGAGCTTCAATCGGGGCTTACGAGGGTAGGGAAGCAATTGGGGACACCTCACGTTACGGAAATTTATGTACGTTTGGAGAGAGTCGATGCAATGTTCTCAATCGTTTAGCTGGACAGCGACAACGAATTGCGCCCTGTCCAAGAACGGTGGATTATCTACTTAGATATTGCTGATTACGAAAGGCTTAGGTGAACTGATTTCGCCTTGCGTACGTGGCGTTCCGTTTCGTGAAGTGTCCCCTGTACGCACGCGGCCTCCGAGTCCTGAAAACGGCCGCCAAAGTTGGTGTGATAAGCCTGGTTGCTGATCGACTTTGCGAACTCCAGAACGGCGCCCGCCTTTTCTACCAGTTCGCCGCCGACCCAGCCGCCGATCAGCTCGCCAGGAAGCCCCAGCAGGGCAGCGCCCGCGGTCGCTCCGACCACACCGCCGACCGTCGAGCCGACCATGCTTGCGCCGGACTCAACTGAGGTCCGTCGGCATGGGGATCGGCTCCGTGCGGAAAGATGGTTGAATTCAGCGTCAAGCGCTGTTCAGCATCTCTGGCCCGTTGTTCTTGGCATTGCTGCCCACTTTCGGATTGCAAGGCGAGGCAGCCATCGCCTCCGCTTCAAATGGCCGGAGCAGTTCCACCGGTGCTTGTTCACTGTCGCGCTCCAGCCACCGTTCGTAGTCATTGGGGTGGAGAATCACCGGCATCCGATTATGGACTCGGGCCGCCAATTCGTTCGCAAATGAAATGAGTATGCTGAAGGACTGAAGCCAGCTTCCGTTTGGCGCCTTCCGGGCGTCCCACACGCCGGCGAAGGCGAACGGACCATCATTCTTCATCTTGAATGGGTAGGGCTGCTTTGTCTTCTCATCGACGCGTAACCACTCGTAATAGCCGTCTGCCGGCACGAGGCAGCGGCGCATCTTGAACGGCCTGCGAAAAGGTAAGGCTCGTTTCGATGGTCTCAGCCTTGGCATTGATCGTGGAGATTCCCTTCACGTCGGAAAGCTGTTTCGTAAAAAAGGGCACCAGACCCCAGCGCATCAGCACCAATTCACGCTGGCGCGTCCCCTTGGCGCTGCGGATAATCGGCTGGAACGTCGTAGGGGCGATGTTGAAGTCCCAGTCCGGCAAGACCAGATCGAACGGGATTTCGCCAAGACGGTAAGCTTCGGCGATTCGCTGTTTATCTGAACGTCGATAGTATCGGCCGCACATAGGAGAGCCTACCTTTTCCTTAGCCTCGCATACTGCACCTCGGTCAACTCCAGCCAGACCCCACCTGGCCGATTTGAATGCCGTGCTCAAGCGCCTGGCGCGTTTCGAGGTTAAGGCTGGAGCCCCCGCGCTTTGCCATTTCGATCAGCTTCGCCGGAGTATCGAGTGTGACTTTACGGGGCAGGGAAGTCTTCAGGTCTTCTTCGAGGAATTGGCAATGCCAGCCCTCGCGATGCATAAAGCTCATATAGACGCGGCGGCGCGGGGTGCGCGAAGCAGCACAGCGGGCGCAAAAATGTTCGCCGGGCGCGTGCGGTGGGGGAAGAGAGACTTTGCAATTGCAGCATATCTGGCCTGCCAGTCGCATCCTGGTCGTCGAGGCTCGTTCTTCGCCCATGCCGGAATTATAGACCGATATTCGCCTTCTGTTCTCCTGTGAGCATTTTTGATTCACACTAATCTGGCCGTTGTGGCCAGCGTACAGGCACGTGCTGCGCAACAATCTGCTACGACTTTTGCCGTTGACGTACGATTTATATCGTAGTACGTTGTTTGACATGACCTCTCCCCGCCGCAAGCAACCACCTATAACGCTTCCTACCGCCGCCGAGCTCGACATTCTTGCGGTCCTATGGCGGCTGGGAATGGCGACTGTACGGGAAGTTCACGACGATCTTGGCAACGACAACCGCTACACCACGACGCTAAAGACAATGCAATTGATGACGGAAAAGGGCCTGCTCGTTCGCAGCGAGCGTTTCGGATCGCATGTTTACGAGGCCAGCGTCCCGAAGGAGCAAACCCAGCGACAGATCGCGGGCGACCTCCTGAAAAGGGTCTTCGGCGGTTCGTCCCGAAGCTTGGTGATTGGCGCCCTGGCGGCGCAGCCGGTCTCGCGCCAAGAGCTGGACGAAATCCGTGGCATGCTGGACACCTTTGCCAGAGAGAACGAAGGTTCGCAATGAATGCCATGCAAATGCTTTCCTCCGAGGCATGGGTAGAACGCCTCGGCTGGACAC
>Ga0207098_10080_pt1 | contig 30381 bp, 27 predicted proteins | sample Alteio_BWMinHeat_84_FD_153548 | JGI IMG/M metagenome (GOLD analysis project Ga0207098, IMG submission 153548) | Enriched cells from forest soil in Barre Woods Harvard Forest LTER site, Petersham, Massachusetts, United States -... | ecosystem: Environmental > Terrestrial > Soil > Temperate forest >...
TTGGCTTTTGCCGGTTGGAAACTCTTCAGCATTTTTCTGCTAAGCCTGTTTGGCGCGCCTCTTCATGGCTGGCAACATTCATTCTTTTCGTTGTTACTAGGGTGTGCGGTTGAGGGCGCACTGGGGTTCTGGCTCTATCAATGGTTAGAGAAATTTGACTGGATTACTTACAAGAACGCCCGTGCAGAACATGCATTAGATTCAGAACTCTTAATGGATGGTGAAGGTTTCTAATGGCCTTTCTTGGACAAGAACAACAGATTCGAGAATTTCAAGATCGTTTTAAGTATCTTTACGCGGCCCTCTTTGTCGGGCTCTGTATGCTAGTCTCTCGGTTAGTTTTTCTTCAGATTCTAAAAGGCGATCAAATGCGCCAATATTCTGAAGAAAATCGAATCAAAAGAGTGAAAATTGCAGCACCGCGCGGAATGATCTTTGATCGGAATCATAAACTTCTAATTGATAATCGACCCGACTTTGATTTGGAAATTATTCCTCAATACTTAAAAGAATCGAGACAGGAAAAAGAAGTCCTTGGTCGACTGGCGAAGATGCTCCAAATGCCTGAGCAGGAAATTTATGAGAATTTAGGTAAAGCGAGAGGCCAGCCAGCGTTCATGCCGGTAAAAATTAAAACTGATTTATCTAGAAATGAAGTAGCGCAAGTTGAAGTGCGAAAACTCGACATGCCGGGCGTCGAAGTTCGACAGGAAATTAAGAGAACAAATATATTCGGCGATATTGCAGCACATCTCCTGGGTTACATTGGCGAAGTGAATTCTACCGAACTCCCGATACTCAATAAAATGGCTCAAAGGTACCGCTTGGGCGATAGTATTGGGCGATTTGGCCTGGAACAACGGATGGAAGAACACCTTCGTGGCGTTGATGGTGAGGAAATTAAGGAAGTCGATGCACTGGGCCGTGTAAAACTGGAAAAGCACCGGGAGCACGTATTAAAAACGATACCCGACAAGCCCGCCGTACCTGGAAAAAATTTAATTCTAACGATAGATCAGGATTTGCAGCAAGCTGCTACTGAAGCATTTGGCGATAAAATCGGAGCTGTTGCCGCAATTGACCCTCGAAATGGCGAGATTTTAGCGATGCTTTCGCGCCCGTCGTTTGATCCGACTACTTTTTCGCGCGGTATCCCGATTAAAATCTGGGCAAAGCTTTTAAATAACGAGAACCACCCCCTGCGCGATAAGACGATTCAAGATCATTATTCGCCAGGTTCAACATTTAAGATTGTTACTGCAATCGCAGGTCTGCAGGAAAAAGTGATCGATGCAAATACCAAGTTCTTTTGCCCTGGGCAGATCAAAATCGGAAATCGCACGTACCACTGCCACCATCGCCACGGCGAAGTAAATGTAATTCAAGCCATCACTCAATCTTGCGACGTTTTCTTCTATCGTGTTGCCCAAAAGCTTCGAAGCGTCGACGACATAGCTAAATGGGCAAATGTTCTCGGCTTGGGTAAAAAGACTGGAATCAATCTAGCTGGCGAAGTTTCAGGGCTGATTCCAACAGAAGCCTGGAAGCGGAAGAGATTTGGCCTCCAATGGAATGCGGGTGAGACTGCTACTGTGGCAATCGGACAGAGTTTCGTACTGACTTCGGTCCTTCAACTGGCCAATCTCTATGCCGCCATCGGCAATGGCGGAACTCTTTATAAACCCTTCATAGTTAAGAAGATTGAAACGACCGAAGGTCAATCACTAATGGAATTTCCGCCCATCGCCCTGAGTAAATTTACATTGGACCCAAAGGGACTCGACCTCGTTAAACAGGGCCTTTGGGGTGTAGTCAATAGCCCGCACGGAACTGCGTTTAGCCAAAGATTACCCGGGATGGATTTTGCCGGAAAAACAGGAACCGTTCAGGTGATTCGAATCTCTGCAGATAAAATCTACCAGCGTTGTGAGACGATGCGATTTAGAGACCGACATAATGCCGTATTTGTCGGTTTTGCTCCACTTAACAACCCGAGTATCGCTGTCGCTGTGATCGCAGAGCACGCCTGCCATGGAGCAACCGGCGCAGCTCCCGTTGCAAAAGCCGTGATCAAGAGATACTTAGAAAAATACTATCCGAATCGATACGGCGAAAAAGCTCTGGCAATACGATTGAAGAATGAAAAACCGAGTGACCGAGCCCCCGCCTCCCATGTTAGTGCAAGCGATTCGGAGAATAGTAGTGATTAGGAGCAAGCCTTGAAAGGTTTTATCCAAGGGATAATGTATAGTGATAGGCGCGTGATGCGCCAGTACCCTACCGCCATGGGGAGGCAAGGAGCCGGACCATGAACCATTCGTCCATCGAAAGCCCTACGTTTGAAGAAAGTCCTGTCTCATCGGCAGGGATGTACGAAGACGAGTTAAAAAAGTTTAACTGGAATCTGATCGCTCTCGAAATTCTTCTCTTCGGAATTGGAATTTGGAATCTGATTAGTGCAACTGGGGTTCAAGATAAGTCGCTAGGTCTTTATAAAACGCAACTACTCTGGTTTGGTATTGGCATGTGCCTGACAGTCGTGATTCTGCTCATGCATTACTCCATCTTCTCGCGTTTAGCTTATTTTATCTATTTCGCAAATCTGGTCCTTTTGGGAGCCGTATTATTCTTCGGAAAATCGTCCCTCGGAGCAAAACGTTGGATCGGCGTTGGGGCGTTTCGAATTCAGCCTTCTGAGTTTATGAAGTTATCGATGGTCATTTGTCTGGCCAAATATTTTGAGCTTGATCAAAACGTGGGAGGATACACGATTAAGGACTTAGTCTTGCCCGCGCTCCTTGTCGGGCTGCCCTCCGGCCTGATCATGCTTCAGCCTGACCTAGGAACTGCGTTAATTATTTTGCTGACATTTGTAAGCATGATGCTGTTTTTAAAGATTCAAACCCGCACCCTAATTACTATCGCTGTCTGCGCTATGGTTTGCCTCCCCGCCGTTTATAAATTCGGATTAAAACCTTATCAGCGCCAACGTCTGGTTTCATTTCTTGATCCGACCGCTGATCCCAAAGGATCAGGCTATAACTCCATCCAGTCGATGATCGCCGTCGGCAGTGGTCAGCTCCTCGGAAAAGGTTACAAAAAAGGCACCCAGAGCCACCTAAATTTCTTACCTGAACACCACACTGACTTTATCTTTTCCGTATTTAGCGAAGAGCACGGCTTTGTGGGGTGTGTCATTTTATTGGTGATGTATCTGGTTTTTATGTTAAACGGAGTGTCGGTCGCATACCAGTCCAACGATAAATTTGGTGTCTTGCTCGCATTGGGCATTATGAGCGTCTTTTTCTGGCATATTTTTGTCAATATGGGGATGGTAATGGGCGTACTTCCAATCGTGGGTGTTCCCCTACCCTTCCTAAGTTATGGAGGTTCTTCCTTAATTACGTCTGTCCTGAGTGTGGCAATTTTGACAAACATCGCTAATAAGAAATTCATGTTCTAAGTCTCCAGATTTGTTATAATAGTATTGTTTACTAAAGGAGTCTTTGAATATGAAAGAGCACCTGAAAAAAATAGTTATAAGTTTAGCCGCGGTAGGTAGTATGGGAATTGCGATGCCGCAATGCCCGGGGCAACAGGAAATGCAACAAAAGATGGATATGATTCAGGTCAGTAACGCTGAACTTGGCCGTAAAGTCCAAAAATTAGAATCTCAAGTCTCTACGATCGATGCTGATATGGCTCAAGTAAAACAGCTGCTTCCTCAAATGACCAATGTGATTCAGGCCCAAAAAGGAGCGCTAGACCAAGTCGCTGCACAAATTAAGGATGTTCAGGAAAAAATGAATAAAAGCTCCAAGAAGAAGCATAAGGCAGCAAGCGACGCGCATAAACCGCACTGACATCTAGTCCGAAAAAATTATCGGTAACCAGGAAACTGTTGTATGAGTATTCCATAAGTATGGAGTACCGGTACTATCCCTATAGCAAATACCTTCAAGATACGTTTGGTGGCAAGACCTACAAAGTTGTCGTTGCTAGCGGGCTCACCTGCCCCACACGCGATGGCTCATTAGCCAAAAAGGGCTGCGCCTTTTGCGATCTAAGGGGTTCCAGCTCTTTTTTTGGAAAAAAAGGGCGCGGCAACTCTGTCCGCGAACAAATTGAGGTACGTCTACCCGCTATTAAGGAACGATTTGGAGCGACTCGTTTTCTTGCGTATTTTCAGAGCTACACCAATACCTATTCCGATATTTCTTATCTGAGACAAATTTATGAGGAAGCACTTTCTGCACCGGAGATCCACGGCCTCTGTATTGGCACGCGACCTGATTGTTTACCGGAACCTGTACTAGATCTTCTCGAAGAACTGGCTCAGAAATCCTATGTATCGCTGGAGTTGGGCGTGCAATCTTTTGAAGACGACACTTTAAAATGGCTGGACAGGGGTCATGACAGCCGGTGTTCAATCGAAGCGCTAGAAAATCTACGCCGTCGATGCCCCAGTGTACATGTTTGTGTTCACCTCATGTTTGGCTCGCCACCAGACACTGCGCACATGGCGAAAAATGCCGCTCAGATTTTGAATGAACATCAAGTAAGGGGCGCGAAGCTTCATCAGCTAATGATTTTAGAACATACGGAATTGGCAAGGCGGTGGCGTGAAGCACCTTTTCGCACTCTCAGTATAGAAGAATATTCGGAACAAGTTATCGAATTTATTGAGCACCTCTCGCCCTCGATCTATCTGGAGCGCCTTTGCGCTACTGCCACCCATTTAGAGGAGTGTCTAGCGCCAGATTGGAGCCGCGATCGTTGGCAGCCGCATAATCGATTGCGGGAGGTCTTGAATGAGCGCAACTGTATGCAGGGAAAGTTCACTTAACGCAGCACGGGCAGGGATTTCCAGTCCTTGTGACGTTCCGTCCCTCTTGCCGTTCCGAAAATACTTCGTAATTGGCCGCAAGCCGCAAGAATATCACGCCCGCGCGAAATCCGAACAGTTGCAGTGACCTTGCGATCTATCAAATATTTTTGAAAGGTACGAACGGTCTCATCAGAAGGTCTTTTGAATTCCGAACCGGAGTGTTCGTTAAAAGGAATGAGATTGATTTTAGACGGAATTGAGGACGTGAGCTTGATCAATCGGGCCGCGTCTTCGATGGAATCGTTGAGGTCTTTCAATAGTACATATTCAAATGTAATACGGCGATGACTCCGTAAAGGATAATTCCGACAGGCGTCTAAGAGATCCTCGATTTTCCATTTTTTGTTTACCGGCATGATTCGCGTGCGCTGTTCGTCCGTAGTTGCATTGAGAGAAATTGCTAGTGAGACGTCTACCCGCTTACCCAGTTCTTGAATTGCGGGAACAAGTCCGCTGGTGCTGACAGTGACTTTGCGACGAGAAAAATTAAATCCATCCTGGTCCAGAAAGATCTGGCAAGCCTTAATGACGTTTTCTAAATTGTGCAGTGGTTCACCCATGCCCATAAAAACAATATTTGTAATGGGAGCGATTTTGCGAAGTTCAAAAATCTGTGTAACAATTTCGTAGTCTTTGAGATGCCGATCGAGGCCCTGAATTCCGGTTAAGCAAAATTTACATGCCATTGCACAGCCGACTTGGCTAGAAATACAAGCGGTAAGCCGACGCGGGCGCTCCTGTGCTTTACTTACATTCGAATGAGAAACAGAGGCAGCTGCCGGGGAAGATTCGCTGCTTTCTTCATCAGGATTGTTACCGGCGGGGTCTTCTTTTTCCTGCAGGGCCGCGGGAATAATCACACTTTCAATAGTTTTACCATCATGTAATTCCCAGAGGAATTTATGGGTGCCATCGAGTGCCGTACGGCTCTGGCGTTCGTTTAGTCGGTAGATCTGAATATTCTCTTTCAGCCAGGAGCGCAATTCTTTCGATAGATCCGTCATCTCATCCCAGTCAGTCACAAATCGCTGGTAGACCCACTGAAAAATCTGCTTCGCCCGGTAGCGCGCCCGACGCTCAATTTTAAGCTCATAAGTCTCAGGCGTGAGCTCAGACCGCCGCTTCACCTGACTGAGGGGCTTAAGCATCTCTGCAAGCTCTGTTTGTGTGAGTGACTGAAAATAGATCATTATGGTCAGCTTTTAGACCAAATGCGCAAAGATTTCAACCGGAATTCGTTGTTCTGGTTATAAAGGTCAGGCGTAGAAGCTGACTACTCCCGCCCCTATCAAAATCAACGCTCCTCCAGCGACGACACCCCAATTGATCTGATTCTCTTTAAATATTAGATACGTAAATAATATGGTAAAAATCGGGTAACTGAGCTCAATTAAGCCCGCAAGGGCCGCATTCTTTGCTTGGATGGACAGAAAAATCATGAGGTTTCCTAAGTTAAAACTGGTCAGTGCGGCTAAGCACAACCACATGACTCTTCGGTCTGAAATGATGAGTTGAAGATCTTGCTTAAGATTGAGGTTTAAACCTATCAATCCAAAAACAATCGCGCCGATTCCCATTTGAATCGCGATCAAGGTCAACGGAGAAACTTTGCTCTTTAGGACTCTTTCGCTAAGAGTATAATCCAGGCCCCAGATGATCGCCGCAGAAAATGCATAGAATAACCACATACTCACATCCTCACATACTTTGCGAACTTTTAGAACCGTATCTTGGTAAACCAAATCAAGCGCTTGAGTTGAAGTCCCGACACCAAACACCTTGAGGAGTAATACCGTTACTATATAATCATTCTTAATGAATATTAAATTCTGCCCCCTCATGTCTACACTAGGACTAGGAGCAATCCTCCTCACTGTTTCTGAACCAGTACAAGCTAACGTGACTTTTGAAACCTTGACCGATCTCGCCGAGCAGAAATCAGACCACCCCGAAGGAGACGCTTCAAGCGATCCGATCTCTGACCTACTCCACAAAATTCCGGGTATGAAAGACCTTCCCTACGTCATTGGTGCAAACTCTAAAAGCTCGCAGCAAGCAAAAAAAGAAAAAGGACTACCTCGAATCATCACCTACGATATATCAACTCAATTCGTCTTTTCATTTAATGGCTTTCATTCTCCTGGCGGAAATACCATTGAAACCATGCAGTATGATCCAGAAAAGGGCTTCCTGTTTCGCGAGATCGCTTTTCCTTATGACAAAAATAAAGCTGCAAAAGTTAACCCTCCCAAGTGCATGGAATGTCACGGCAAACCCCTTCCTGCTCATCCAATCTGGGACACCTATTTTGTCTGGGCCGGGTTTATTCGTGGTGGCAGAGACAGACTAGCTCCCGACGAAATAGAGTGGATGAAGACCTTCAATAAGATGAGGGAAAGCAACCCTCAACAATTACCCCTCCAGGAACAGCGATATACTGCATTGGGAAATTTCGAAGAAAATTCACTAGCGATAGCTGCAACGGTCTTTTCAAATAGTAGTCTCTTTGATGAAAAAACAATGGAAGCTAGAATTAAAAGACAACGAGAAGTAGATATAAGAATTCGTTCCGAGCCAAATACTCAATTTGGACATTTTCTAGCAACATTAAATGAAAAAGAGATAGTAAAGCACGTCCTGAAGGAATCGAAATTCGATATCGAAAAAATGAGATATAAGAGAGGTGAAGAAATCCCAAAGGACGCCAACTTACTGCGTCCACTTAGATATGCTGTCCTGGGATCAATTGCTTGTTGGCATACCCTTCCTAACTATGCTGAATTTCTTCCCAAGGAACTGATCACAAGAATGGAATTAGTACCCGTCACCTACAAATTTCAAGACACTAAGGATAAAGTGAACGAGGCAGCTACAGACAATTATAATAGGCACCTTACAGAAGTAAATATGAGACCTGCTCTGTTAGACAAGGAAATCAAAGAACATACAGAGCAAAATACGCCTGCGCCCACGCCTAAACTTCGCTATCTTTTTGACATTGCGGGCGAACAATTGGCCAACTGGGGCACCAGTGTGAGCGGCAAAGAAACATATGCCTTTCATCATGGTTATATTGGATTTCATATTGGAAATGGAATTTGGGAAGAGATTCTAAATGATGGTCATCACGCAGAACTTTATAACGAGATGAAAGAATATCTCGATCATTTCTTGAAAAACCCCGAATCAAGACCGAAAAGCGAAATCTATCCATCAATGCCTAAGCCTTACTGCGAAAAACTGAAAAAATTGAGTCTGGACACAATCGAGGAGGCTATGAAGCAAGGCTATCTTGATCTTGCTACGGATCTCCACTGCCTCCGCGCATTAGATCAGAAGCCGACAAAGACCGCGAATATCCCAGACTTCAGCTCTTTAGAATCTCAATTGCAACCCAGGCAATCTTTTTGTTCGCGCCTATTTGGGAAAAAGCCCAAACCGAGTGGGAAGAAAAAGAAAATTCGGTTTTTTGAGGGCGTGGACTTCCAATAGCTAGAAGACCCCAGCCGAACGTTCTTTTTTTATTTTGAAGTTGACTTAACTCACCCTTTTCCCATAGATTGGCCAAGCTTCAGACATTAAAGCATTTATGACGCGGGGTGGAGCAGTCTGGTAGCTCGTTGGGCTCATAACCCAAAGGTCGTTGGTTCAAATCCAGCCCCCGCTACCATTTGAGAACTTAGCGAAAAGCCTGCCAATCGAAAGATTGGTGGGCTTTTTGTATTTCAAACAGATCTAACTAGCTTTTTCTTCCCTTAGCATCTATAGCGTCTAAATGAATCGGGTACTCGCGTTTTTGTACGGAGCCTTTTGCTATCTGATCTTTCTTGGAACCTTCCTTTACATGATTGGATTTATTGGGAACATTTTTGTACCCAAATCGATTGATGGCCCGGCAGAAACAAGCGTAGTACAAGCGATCTTTGTTGATACACTTTTGCTTGGGCTGTTTGGAGCTCAACACAGTATCATGGCGCGCCAGGGCTTTAAGAGAGTCTGGACAAAGATTGTTCCCGAACCCATTGAGCGAAGCACATACGTTTTATTTACCAGTTCCATTCTATTGCTATTGTTTTGGAAATGGCAGCCGATCGAGAGTACCGTCTGGCAGGTCGAAACCCAACCTTGGGCCGCAATTCTGAGGGTAATCCAATTCGCAGGGTGGTTCATCGTATTATTCAGTACAATTCTCATAAACCACTTTGAGCTTTTTGGGCTCAAGCGGGTCTATCTCTATCTCAGGAGCAAAGAACGCGACGCGGTAACTTTTAAAACTCCGAGCCTGTATCGATATATGCGACACCCTATTTACTTTGGATTTATCGTAGCCTTTTGGGTCACGCCGGCTATGACCTTAGGGCATCTTTTGTTCGCCCTCCTTATTACCGGATATATTTTTGTAGGAATCCATTTTGAGGAAAAAGATCTAATCCAATTCTTTGGCGATACCTATCTAAAATATAAACAAAATGTTTCTATGATCTTGCCGCTACGCCTAAAGAGGTAGCTAAAGATGATAATAACGCATCGCGTTGCTTGACATTTTAATTGGACTTCACTTTTTCTGGCAAATTTACCGATCAGATTGTGTGAAATACCGACTATCGCACTTTAGAAAATTTGCTTATCCTTTAATCCTGTTGATTACATTGACTATTTCATTCCCTGCGCACGGGGGCGGAAAGTTTCGCCGTAAACCCAAGGACGCGCAGGAAAAGCCAGCAACACAACCACAAAAACTACCGTCCGACTCTAAAACTGTAGAACTTCCCCCCGGACCCTGTCAGCCTGAAAGCTTGCCGGATTGTAATAAAGCACCGAAGTGTGACCCGCAACTAGAGGCCTTCCAATCGGAGTGTATCCTTCAATGTCAATTCAATGCTTTAAAAGACGCCTTTAAAAAATACGGGATTGATCCAGAATATCTTACGGAATTTCGATCGAGACGGCTCATTGCTGGCAAAGATTTTAAACCGAGTACCACTGTGCGAGGACAAGAGATTTTTCGTCCCTGGGAAATTTATAAACCTAAACCCAAGACGTGGGTTGAATGGGAAAGAGGGAATTTTTTTCGTGAACAACTCAGTAAGGCCCTCGATTCGAGACAAAAAACTGAAGGTCAGTGGGAGCTGAAACTCCAAGACTTGCAATTACTGCATCGAAAGTACTTAGACAAAGACCTTGTTACCCCTACTCCATTTCTTTACAGATGGAAGTCTTTTCAAAAGAAATATCCGTTACCGGGAACTCTCCGGCAAGAAGGGAGTACGGATTCCGGATTTACCGCAACTGTGTCTCTGGAAGATCTTAAAGGGCTTCAGGAACTTCAAGAAACCAAAACACGCGAAACGGGAGAACCCTACATCAATCTCAAGGTCAAACGTAAGTTAGGATGGAAATTCCAAGTAGAAGTCAAATACCTCAAACCCTATCAAACAGAAAAAGCTACTATAGATCTACTCAATGAAATCAACCAGGGTGTAAGCGGTTTTATTTCCAAAACGAAGAACGATGAATCCCCCATCGGTTTTGCAGCTCGTATTCAAAGAACATTTATTGCCATCCATCCTTTTCATGAAGGCAATGGCAGAATGTCCAGATTTATTCAAGATCTCATCAGTAAGAAACTAAATCTACCATTAATCCCAGGAGGAAATATCCAACAGGATGTCAGTACTCGTCTTGACCGATACCAGGCAAAAACCCGCGATGAAGTGGCCAGTAGCTTACTGCGATTGTCTGGATGTTTAAGGGAATATCAAGATAAAGAGTGCTATTCTAAACTTCCTGAGAATAAACAATCTCTCTCTATCTCAGGGCGCTGCAAACCTATCTATGAAGACCATTCTCGTATTGAGCAAAGTGTAATCACACGCCTTGTACAAGACATTTGTACTTCTAAAAGTGGCACTGGCTCCGACGACACAGAAGAAAAACTGGAAAGAATAAAAACTCAAATGGGCGATATTGCTGCATGCATACAGACGACCCAGCGACAGGATCTATCGGTTGAAAGTTCCGTGGCCCGCCAAATGACGGATCAGGCTAAGGTCCAATTTATTGAGGCCTTAGCGGAACCCCTCAAAGAAGACCTAGTTACTTACACCTGGGTGACTGGCAAACCGGAAGCCTTTTCGCGAAAACACCTCTATACAAATAGCGTCGTCTTCAATCACGTAATATTAGGAAAAGGATCACAGCTAGTTGACAATAAAACGTCAGCTGGCAATGGTCTTTATGTATCTAAGAATCCTTATGACTCTAGAGGATATGCTGTCACCCCAAAAAGACGAGATCAATATCTTGCTCTACCTAAGCCCGGCGAACGTTTATACAATTCGGCCGAACTCGACCTCCTCTCACAAATGAGTAAGGAAGGACATTTGTTACGTGTCAAAATTAAGAAAGGACAAAAAGTACTTAATCTTCAAAATAAACGTGTTGCCGAAGTCCTAAAAGAAAATCATCTCTATGACGATGTTTTTATTTTAAACCCGAATGTTATCATTGATGGCTATCATGAGGGAGTGGAGTGGATGAATATTAAACTCAAAGATAGAAATGCCTTCACCGTTAAGAATGCGACTATTACTGATTTTTCTTTAGTAGAGGCTGCTAGCACTCAGCACTACACAAAGGATGCAGGCAATGTAGGTGTCCCATTTGGCCAGGACCTTTATGATTCAATGATTGAGTATCATAGGAAACGACTCCAAAATTCTAAACAAAATTGGGAAAATCATTCAGAAGTCGGATCTACATTCTTTGATCCTCTCCTTATTCGGTGCTACCAAAAGACAGAAGAAAAAAGTAAAATTAAAGTAAAAGAGGTAGAACTTTCCAACTGCGATACAAGGGAATACAGACATATTCCAAAAATAGACGAACGCATCAAATCGGAAGAAGTACGAATCCAGCATAAAAACTGAAAACAGAAAGCTGGCGGTAGCTAATTCCGAATGAGCCAACCACCTACCTGGTTATTTTTAACTGAAAAATATGAGCATCACTTTGAGTTTTATCATTCCGAAATCGGAGGTGCTGCTTTTGAAAAGTACGGTAAATATTTTCCTGATGAAATAAAAAAAATTTGTGGTCAGGTCGACCTGATTTTGCTCGGATCAGTGGGCGCTTACAGTATAAATAAAGTGTTTCTATGATTTTGCCGCTGCGCCCTAAGTCGCGAATTCCAACATTTTGAAGTCGCCTCACTATCTCTGCGCATTTTACCGATCAGGGTTTATGGAATATAGACTATTGCAATTTATAAAATATTCCTATCCTTTGATCCTGTTGACTGTTTTGGCTATTTCGTTCTCTGCGTACGCCGGTGGAAAATTCGGTCGTAAACCAAAACCAGCGCCTGCCTCTGACTCAGCAGCGACCGTCCCCAGTCCCTGCCAACCCGAAAAATTGCCTGATTGCACAATAGATCCAAAGTGTGATCCACAACTGGAGGCCTTCAAATCGGACTGTGTCCTTCAATGTCAATTTAATGCCTTAAAGGATGCCTATAAGAAATACGGAATTAATCCGGAATATCTTACCGAATATCGATCAAGTCGACTCATTGCTATTAAGGACTTTAAGCCAAGTGCAATTCGCCAAGGGCAAGAAATATTTCGCCCCTGGGAGATCTATCGCCCTAAACCCAAAACCTGGGTTGAATGGGAAAGGGGGAATTTCTATCGTGAGCAACTTAACAAAACTCTTAACCTGAGACAAAAACAAAATGAGGGCCGGTGGGAATTGAAACTTCAAGACCTACAGGACCTTCATCAGAAGTACCTAGATAGAGATCTTGTAAGCTCTGTTCCATTCCTTTACAGATTCAAGTCTTTTCAAACAAAATATCCGTTACCAGGATCTCTCCGAAAAGAAGGAAGTACAGTTTCTGGATTTACCGCAACTGTATCTTTAGAGGATCTTAAAGGTCTTAAGGAACTACAAGAAACCAAAACGAGCGAAACAGGAGAGCCCTATATCGATTTCAAGATTAAACGTAAGTTAGGATGGAAAACTGAAGTAGAAGTAAAATATCTTAAACCTTATTTTGCAGAAAAAGCTGCCATAGACCTAATCGATGAAATCAACAAAGATGTGAATGGCTTCATTTCAAAAACAAAAAAAGATGAATCTCCACTCGAGTTTGCAGCTCGTATACAAAGAAAATTCATCGCCATTCATCCTTTTCACGAAGGCAATGGCCGAATGTCTCGTTTTATTCAAGATCTTATTAGTAGAACATTAGATCTGCCATTGATTCCGGGAGGGAACCTTCAAAACGATATCGCTACCCGCCTCGACCGGTATCAGAAAAAAACCCGTGAAGAGGTGGTCAGTGGCTTAATGCAATTGTCTAGATGTTTAAAGGAGTATCAAGATAAAGAGTGCTATTCCAAACTTCCTGAGAATAAACGGGTTCTTGCTATTTCAGGACGATGCAAACCTATCTATGGAGAGAATCCCAAAATCGAACAGGGCGTAATCACACGCCTTGTACAGGACATTTGTGCTTCTAAAACTGGCGCCGGTTTAGACGACACGGCGGAAAAAATTGAAGAAATGAAGACTCAAATGGCCGATATTGCCGCATGTATGCAAACCACCCAACGGCCGAATTGGTCGAGTGAATATTTAATGTCCCGCCAAATGACTAATGAGGCTAAAGTGGAATTTATTGAGGCTTTAGCAGAACCTCTCAAAGAAGACCTAGTCGCCTATACTTGGGTAACTGGGAAACCCGAAGCTTTTTCACGAAAGCACATCTATACAAGAAGCTCTATTTTCAATCGCTTTATATTAGGATCAGAATCACAAATAGTTAAGGGTAAAACGAATGCTGGCAATGGTCTTTACGTATCAAAGAATCCCTACGACTCCAGGGAATTTGCAGTACCCGAAGAAATTCGACTTCAGTTTGATGCCCTCCCTAGGCCTGGCGACGTTACCTATGATTGGAAACGGGCTGAAGACTTCGATAAACAAGTAATTACACAGGGTCACTTACTCCGAGTCGAAATTAAGAAGGGACAAAAAGTACTTGATCTGAGAAATAAGCGTGTTTTTGACACCCTAGAAACACATCATCTGAATAGCGATGTCTTTCAACTAAATCCTAATGTAGTCATAGATGGCTATATTCGGGGAACTGAATGGATGAATATTAAATTAACAGATAACAATGCCTTCAGCGTTCGAGATGCAACATATGCTGATTTTTCATTAAAAGACGCCGTTGAAACCGCTTTTACTCTAAATCTCTATATACACAGTGTAATTAGCTCACCTTTCGGGCGTCACTTCTTAAAATCAATGGTCGAACACCATAAGAAAAAACTAGATGAGTCGTTTGAAATCTGGAAAGCCAAAAGCGAAATAGGATCTACATTTTTTGATCCGTTTCTTATTAAATGTCATAAGTATATCCAAGATAATGGAAAACCCAAACTAATACGGGACAAACTCTTTCAATGTAATACGAAAGAATACGAGCACATTCCAGACATAAGGGACCGCGTTAATCGACAAAGAATAGAAGAAGAAGCTCGCCTCCTCCGGGAATCGAAAGGCGGCGGGTAGCCCAGATATCCGGGGTGTACTCTAGTTTTGTCGAATATTAAATGCTTATTGACATTTTACTCTATGCCTGCTATTCTGCCTCAAATAAGGAGGTTCAAATGAAAATTTCAAGCGCTCAAAACATGAATTCATATTTTCAATCAATGACCTCTTTCTCCCTACTCTCTCTCTCCTTCCTCCTCGGCCTCTAGGCCGAAAAAACTGTCTCCCCATAAATTAATTCTATTTTTTCAAATTTTTACTGGTCCCTTATCCACTCTCTACGTTTTCCACATCAGAGTTTGGCTTTGGTGACCTAGACGGAGGTTTTATGTCTTTTTTTGAAAAAGGCGATGAGGCAGGCGATCGAATCGCCAATCGGGTTTTCATTTTTGACACAACACTTAGAGATGGTCAACAGTGTCCAGGCGCTGGCATTTCGGTCGACCAGAATCTAGAATACGCGAAGTTGGCCGCTCAGTTGAGGGTCGATATTTTGGAAGCAGGCTTTCCTTCTGCCAGTGCTGCCGAATTTGAAATCGTGCAAAAAATTGCAAAGGAATTTTCAACGGATCCACAATATCCGACAGTGGCGGCACTTTGCCAATTGCGAATGGATCAGATTGACAAAACTATTCTCGCGTTAGAGCCTGCAATCGCCTCAAAAAAGGCGCGACTTCATACTTACGTTCCAGTCGATCCAAAATTAATGCGAGCATCTCTAGGTAGCTATGCACAGAACAAATCCAAAATCGTAAATGATTTATACACAATGGTAAGAAAAGCCTATCAGGCCGGGCTAGAAGTTCAGTTTAGCCCGGAAGGTTATTCCAGACAGGCCGAGAACTTCGATTTTGTCACCGACCTAATTCGTGCAGCTGTTGAAGCGGGTGCCACAATTATTAATTGTCCCGACACAATGGGTTGGGCTTGCAGACTCCAAAAAGATTATTTCGTCGATCATATGAACCAGCACGCCCGGATTATAAAAGTCGAATATCCTGGAAAGGAAATCACTTGGTCCGTCCATTGTCACAACGACTTTGGGTTGGCTTTGGAAAATACGATGATGGGAGTATTTCACGGACCGGCACGACAGATTGAGGGTTGTTTCAATGGCATCGGTGAACGTGCGGGAAATGTTTCATTAGAGCAATGTATTATGTATATGAAACACTTTGCCGAGCAATACAACCCGAGTGCACCTTTTTATACTCGCGCAGATAGTCAGTGCATTCAGAAGGTCTCTGACTTCGTCAGTAGGAATATGCTCCAGCGGCAACCACACTGGCCAATTACCGGGGACAATGCGATGAGACATACTTCAGGCGGACATACCAATGCCAGTTTAAAAGATCCGACCGCTTACCAGCCTTTTCCGCCAGAAGAAGTAGGAAGACAAATTGAATTTGTTTTTGGGCCTTCCAGCGGTGGTAACCATGCTCAGGATATTTTGAAAAGACATGGTTATTCCTGTGGTGATGAAGAAAAAGCCGAATTCGCTCAATTCATTAAGACCAAATTTTCACACCGGAGAAAAGGCATTACCGACGATGAGGTTGTGAAAGCGTATCAGGAATTTTGTTCACTAAAGGACTTGGCACTTGCCAATTCTGTTTGCGGGGCCGTATGAAAAAGAGAAATATTATAGAGAAAATTTGGGACGCGCATTCCATCGTACAACACAAGGGCCATCCTGCGATTCTTGGAATCGATTTGATTCTCCTGCATGAAGTCACCTCACCTCAGGCGTTTCAGACGCTCGAACAAAAGGGTATAAAGGTCCTGAGACCAGAGGCCTGTCTGGCGACTCTGGATCACAGTATTCCTACTAGAGTTAATCGAAACGAAATCTTTGATGCGTCGGCCAAGAATCAGGTCCAAAAACTCAGAGAATATACGAAAACAGCTGGAATAAGACTTTATGACTTCGATAGTGGCCACCAGGGTATTGTACATGTGATCGCTCCGGAGCTAGGTGCAATTCGTCCGGGAATGACCGTAGTCTGCGGTGATTCACATACATCCACTCATGGTGCTTTCGGTGCTCTGGCTTTTGGGATTGGCACGACAGAACTGACTTGCGCTCTAGCAACGTCGGCCCTTCTTATGAGTCCGTCTAAAACAATGCGGGTAGCATTCAAAGGGAGTCTGAGGCCAGGCGTCTTTTCGAAGGATATCATTTTAGCTCTGATTGCACAGATCGGTACTCAGGGAGCGACAGGATATTTTATTGAGTATACGGGCGAGCCGATCAGCCGGATGTCGATGGAAGAGCGTATGACCATTTGTAATATGAGTATCGAATGCGGCGCCCGGGCCGGTCTGATCAATCCTGACGAAGTGACCTATCGTTATTTAAAAGAAAGGATCGCGATTGGTTCGACTCCAGAAAAGTGGCCAGAAAATCGAAACGAAGAATGGGACGAACAAGTTGAGAGATGGAATCGTTTCAAGAGCGATCCCGGCTGTGTCTATGACAAAGAAATCTGCATTGATCTGGATGAACTAGAACCCATTGTCACGTGGGGCACAGACCCGGCGCAAAGTATCGGGGTGAATCAAGTCATTCCAAATACAGATGGAATTCCGGAACCGGCCCGAACCAGCGCAAAGAAGGCTTTAAACTACACAAAACTAAGTGAAGACGCCACGATATCAGGAACTAGTATCCAATGGGCATTTATCGGATCTTGCACTAACGGCCGAATCGAAGACCTGAGAATTGCCGCGTCCGTAATTAAAAATCAAAAAGTACACCCAGGGGTCACTTTTTATATCGTTCCTGGATCCGAACAAGTTATGAAACAAGCTCGAGAAGAAGGATTGGTTCAGATTTTTGAAAATGCAGGAGCCATCTTTCGAATGCCTGGATGTTCAATGTGCCTAGGAATGAATGATGATCGTGTGCCTTCAGGGCAAAGGTGTATCAGCAGTACAAACCGTAACTTTGTTGGCAGACAGGGCCCGGGTAGTATTACTCATCTTGCTTCTCCAGCTACAGTGGCTGCAAGTGCGATCGCTGGTAAAATCACCTCCCCTATTCCCTATTTTTCACAGTCGAGGTTTGTATGAAAGAACTTATCAAAATTGTAAGCCAAGCGGTTCCTATCGAAATCGCCCATATCAATACGGATCTGATTATCCCTGCTAAACATTTAACGAGCACAGAAAAATCAGGATACGGGCCCTATTTATTTCAGCAACTCAGGGAAGAATCAAAAAACTTCCCATTGAATCTCGAGCAATTCCAGGGACGACGGATCCTCATAGCGCTTGAAAATTTCGGTTGTGGCTCCTCGCGGGAACATGCCGTTTGGGCCCTAGTACAGTATGGTTTTGCAGCGATTATTGCGCCTTCCTATTCCGATATTTTCTTCAACAATTCGATTAAAAATAGACTCCCCGTCATTTCCTTGAATGCTGAAGCAGTTCAGGAACTCATCCAGGAGGCGAAATCGAATGAGGAATTTGAAATTAACCTGCAAGACAAAACAGTACGAACCAGTTCGGGTGTAGAAATGAAATTCGAGATGGATAGTTATACTCAGTACCGTCTGATTTATGGTGTCAACGATATTGACTACCTCTTGAAGCACTTGGATGAGATCAAAAGCCATTTTAGTGGAGGTAAAGCCAATGAATAAGAGAATAGCGGTTCTTCCCGGCGATGGAATTGGTCCAGAAGTGGTGGAACAGGCTGTAAGAGTACTCCAAGCAGTAGCTCAAAAATATGGGCATCATTTTGAGTTTTACCATTCGGAAATAGGTGGTGCTGCTTTTGAAAAGTACGGCAAGCATTTTCCAGATACAACGAAGGAACTCTGCAGTCAGGTCAACGCAATTCTACTCGGATCGGTGGGCGGACCAGTAGCAGAAAGTCACTTACTGAAGTGGCAGAACTGTGAACGCAACTCCTTACTTCAGCTGAGAAAGCAGTTCTCATTTAACGCAAATATCAGGCCTCTTTTTTTGGATGAAAAATTAATTGAGCTCTGTCCGCTCAAAAGGGCTGCCCAATATGGCAGTTTGGATCTGGTCGTTATTCGAGAGCTAATTGGCGATATCTACTTCGGAAAACATGAGCGCTCCATTTCGGACGGCATTCGCTCCGCCATAGATGTTGCGAGTTATGATGAAAAGCAGATTTATTCTGTTGCAAAGGTTGCTTTCGAACTTGCAAAAGCGAGACGAGGCAAAGTCACGTCGGTGGATAAAGCCAATGTCTTGGAAACTTCCCGACTCTGGCGAGAAGTGGTGAATGAAGTGGCACTGTCATACCCAGAAATTAAACTGGAGCACATCTTAGTTGATAACTGTGCTATGAAAATGGTCCAAAATCCGTGGGATTTTGATGTTCTTCTTACACCTAATTTATTTGGCGATATTCTGTCCGATCTAGGTGCATCGTTGATCGGAAGCCTGGGGCTGTTGCCGTCAGCGAGCATTAACACGGGAAGCGGTTTCGGGTTGTATGAACCTGCGGGAGGTTCCGCACCTGATATTGCGGGGAAGAATCAGGCAAATCCTATTGCACAGATTCTATCTGCGGCCATGTTATTACGGCATTCTTTCAAGATGTTCGAAGAAGCCTCAGCAATTGAAAAAGCTGTCGGATCAGTGCTCAAAAATGGCTTTAGAACACGTGATCTATGGTTTGGATCTGGAGCAAGATCGGAAGAGCTGCTATCAACTGTTGAGATGACGGACGCAATTATACGATTTCTTGGGGACTTGTGAGTCTAGCAATTAATTCAGACTTTGCGAGAGCAAACTTCCAAATTCTTCACGTTGTCCTTGAAGGTACACGATTGAGTTTTTATATCCAGTGCCAGACATCCATTCCTAGTTTTCCAGCTAAGGCTAGAAGAATAATTCCAGACAGGAGAGAAATGACACGCATCACCCGCGCGTTATTTAAATAACGTCCCAACGCAGCTGCACAAATGGAGAGCCCGAAAAACCAGATGAGAGAGAACAAGGATGCGCCAGCGCCGAAAAGGGATCTTTCAAATAAACTAGAAAATTTCGCGGAATATCCTCCGATCAAGATAACCGTATCGAGATAGACATGAGGATTCAGTAAGCTAAAGGCCATTGTTTGAAGAACAATTACTCCGATTGGAACTAGTAAAAGATTTTCCTTTTTTTCAGGGGATTGAAACTCTGGCTTCTCCCTGAGTTTCAGCATTCCGTAGTATGCGAGGAATCCCACACCTAATACACCAAAACTAATTTTAAGCCACGGATATTGAACGAATAAGCTTGCCGCGCCCAACACGCCCAGAGATATCAGAAGAATATCGCAGAGGGAGCAAAGTGTCGCAACGAGTATATGCCGTCGCTTTTGTAAACCGGATTCTAATACGAAAATATTCTGGGCGCCTAGTGCCAGAATCAAACTTGCCTGAAGGAAAAACCCTTCGAAAAACTGTTCCATTTGCAATGAATAGAATGAACTCTATTTTTTGTCACGCGTTATGTTGCGTCGTATTGATATTCTTCTATTTTGCTTTACATTTATACAATGGATAAAATAAAAGACTGTAATAAAGGGGGCGCATAGCCGTTGCGAGACCCTTAATCAGTAAATAGCATCAAGGGAAATTCTACTATGATACTTGAGAAATGTCCGTTTACTTTGGCGATTTGTCGATTTGGGGCAAATGAGCCCATTGAGCCTTGGGCTCTGAAGGGCTCATTCTTTTCCATTACCAGAACTGAAGAAGAGCTTTCCATCATCTGTGAGCAGAACCGTGTTCCACAAACAGCTTTAGTTACTAAAAACTGGAAAGCTCTTAGGATCCGGGGACCTCTTGATTTTGGTCTCGTAGGAGTTCTTAATCGGTTACTGACCCCACTTTCTCATCATGGAATTAGTATCATCAGTATTTCTACATACGATACGGATTATGTTCTAATTCAAGAGAGCTGCTTTACAAAAGCGATCCAAGTTCTGACACAGAATGGATATTCCGTTAATGAATGCTCTCCGGGGCCTTCTTAAGGGCCAAAAATCGTTGCACTCTCGGAATCTGATCTTCGCGGAAAAAAGCTTCTGGAGTACAATCCAGGAGAATAGAGCCGTTGTCGAGAAAAAGGACTCGATCCGCGACCTCTTTTACAAAGTCCATTTCGTGGGTCACAATGAGCATAGTAATTCCCGTATGCGAAAGGTCCTTGATCGTTCGTAAAACCTCTTGAACGCGTTCAGGATCAAGAGCGGAAGTAGGCTCGTCAAAAAGTATCACTTCGGGGTCTAGCATCAGTGTTCGCGCAATGGCTATTCTTTGCTTTTCTCCACCTGACAGAGTCCGTGGATAGGCATGCATTCTATTTTCTAAGCCAACCTTCTTGAGCAAAGTCTTGGCTTTATCAATAGCTTCTGTACGAGGCAAGTTTTTGACTTTGACCGGGGCATAAATCAGATTTTCCAAAACAGTCATAAGAGGAAAGAGATTAAAATTCTGAAATACCATCCCGACTTTCGCACGAACGAGATGGATTTGAGATTTTCGAACGAGCTCACCATCTAGGTAGATCTTGCCAGTTTCGTAGTCTTCCAGACCGTTCAAACATCTTAACAAAGTCGATTTTCCGCTTCCGGACGCACCTAGAATGGCTGTAACTTTCCCCTTCTGAAAATTTACATCAATACCGCTTAGTACTTGATGATCGAGAAACTTCTTTCTTAGCTGACTAATTTGTAGCATAGCCAAGTCTCCTTTCTAAGACTCTGACGCAAGCGGACAGGAGCAAAACAATCCCGTAGTAACAAAGCGCAGCCATCATTAACGGTTCAAAGTAGGTATAGGTTTCGGCGGCAATAAGCTGCGCTCTCCGAATAATGTCTCCCTCGCCTAGCGTTGAAATCAAGGCCGTTTCCTTTAGTAGATTGATCACCTCATTCACTAGAGCCGGCAGGGTATTGCGGAAAGCCTGCGGTAAAATAATGTCTTTCATCATTAAAAATCTAGGAATATTCAGTGCATTTGAGGCTTCGAACTGACCGACATCTATCGCCTGAATACCTGCGCGAAGAACCTCTGCGACATAAGCTGCAGAATTCAGAGAAAATGCGATGACGCCAGCCAAGAGAGGAGATATTTTATAAGCCGTCAGGCTCGGAATCCCAAAGTAAACAATACTGAGCTGAAGCAGCATGGGAGTCCCTCGAAAGATCGACGTATAGATCCGAGCGAAAGTCCGTACACCGGGACGAGAGCCGACATTCATAAGTGCGATCAATAAACCAATGAGAAAGCCACCTATCGCCGAGAGCACCGTGTATTCTAAGGTAACGGTCACGCCCTTTAAAACAAACTCAAAGACTGAAATGAGATGCGTAATAGTTTCCATTTTAAGTTCCACACTGTGGTTTCTAGTGAATCCACTTTGAATATATTTTATCCAAGGCGCCCCGCCGTTTAAGTTTATTAATCGCTCCGTTAAAGGCTTCTGTTTCCAAACTTCCTTTTTTCAAAGCGATGGCATAGCCGTCATTAGAAGTGCCCAAAGGAATTTTCTTCATCATCGGGTTAGCCTTTACAAACTCAATGGCCTGAATTTCCTCAGACACAATTCCATCCAAACGATCTACTTTCAATTCCTGAACTAGTGTCGGAAATCGTCCGAGAGACTGCAACGTCACACTAGGATAGGTCTTGAGCAGGTTTTCCTTTGCAAATTTTTCAAGTGTCGTACCGAGTTGAACACCCAAGTTTTTGCCTGAAATCTGATTTACAGATTGGATAGGACTTTCCTGTTTGGTGATCAGAGCATAAGCACTTCGAAAATAGATGTCGCTAAAATCAATATTCTTTTTTCTTTCCTCAGTGACAGTGACCCCTATCCCAACATCGATTCGTCCACTCTGGACGGCCGGAATAATTGCAGAGAAGTCCATATCCTGAAATTTCACTACATACCCGAGCTCGTCAGCAATTGCTTTGGCGACGTCAATATCGTAACCCACCGTCTCTTCTCTCTGTTTAAATTCAAAAGGAGGAAAATCTGCGGATACTCCGACAACAAGTACTTTTTCAATAATCAAGGCATTCGAGGAATCTGCCGAATTCGCATAGTTCAAGTGATTAGGTGTGCATCCTGCAGGAGCCAAGAGCCAAAGACCAATTAGAGTAATCACAAATCCTGTGCTTTTTCTTACGGTGAGTTCTTCCGAAAAGAAGAAAATTCCGATCGGACAGAGCATCAGAGCTGCCGCTGCATTTGCAAATAGACCTGCTACACTGACCTGCCATCCTGCGCGATAAGCCAGAAGAAAGCCTATTTCTAGTCCTACTGCTGCCAAACCAAGCATATAGCTCGCCCAATTTACCGATTTCATATGATCTAGCAAAGAGGTCCCTTCACTGATTTGAGAGAAAGGGGCACAAATCGGAATCAGGGCAAGCGATGCCACTATTGCTATTAAATAGGTAATCACCAGAGAAACCATCGGATTTACTGAAGATGAAATATTCTTCTGCGAAAGATGGTATGCCATATTCGCACCGATGGTCAGAACCATAGATATTATATAAAGATTCATTTTATGCCGTCCCTTCGTTCCTAACAATCAGTTCAGTGTCGAGAAGAGCCCCTTACACGGATCGATGACTAGGCCTTGAAAAATATTTCGAGTGCCTCGCGAAACTTTCACTGAACCGTATAAACTCCAGAGTCCTTCTGGATAAGTAAGGCAGTTCTCATCCTGAGTAAGTCGAATTGCATCAAACCGATGTAATTCCGTAGCCGCCAAGAGTCGTTGATAAGTGGGAATAGTAAATTCCAACTTGCGATTTTTTCCAACTTTTAGATATCCCGCTTCCATCAGGCGATCGAAAGTCAGTAAGCTTGCGCTTACATCGGTGTCACGCTCCAAGCCTCCTAATCGCTGAGAATCAACACCAAATCGCAACATTAAATTTGAGGCAACGACCTTTCCTGCATCTGAAGTATTGAGCGTTCGTGACAAAAGCTCAAATTCAACACCATCGGATCTCCACTCCTCAACTGCCCGATACCATGGAGTGGTTAGCCAATTTCCACCTAGTTTCATTTTCAAGCCTAGACCGGTGGTGTGTCCGATCTCATGATAAAGAAACTCTCGGTGTTGCAACGCAAACCAAGGTTCCGACGACTCATAAGCGTCGATGAGGAGCGCTGCAGATGCTTCTTCAAAAATGGTTTGAATACACTTTCTCGCTGATTTTTCAAAGCGTCTTCTCTGCTCTCTCATATCATTTAGTGCAGGACCCTCTTCGCTCTTTGGAAAAACCCATCCATCAGGAACCAGAAACGCTTCACCACTCTCACTACCTGCTAAGCCACAGCTCGCCATTATTTCAACTGGAATAAGAGTATTCAACCTTTCACTCGGTTTTTCAAAAATCTCATCGGCCAAGGCTCGGAGGTGGTCAATATTACTTCGAGTTAGTACTCTACCAATGATGAGTGTGGGAAGCGCGGTGCGAACCCCTTTTCGAAGTGCCGAATACGGCGCGGCCATAATAAAATTGCCGGATTCATGAAAAAACCGTTCATACCTGAAAGCCTCTCCGACTTTATCCCAATTCCGATTCTCCAGTGCTTGTATATTCATTCTCAAAAAGTCTCTTGAGAAATGAGTCCCTCCCCAGGCCTCTTCGGCGCTTTTCATAATAGACAGATATTCTTTATAGAAGAGATCGCCAAGACTCTCGGTTATTTCGGAGTTTGTTTTCCAAAGCTCCATTAAACGAGAATGTTGCTGCGATACCCAGCTTTCAAAATTACTCATAAAATCCTCTCATTGTAGGCTGATGTGTACTCCGACCGAGAATAGCAATTGGAATGCCAAGGCGCGCAAAATTTTAAAATCCACTAACTAGCGGGAATTGCAGAGGGAAAAAATATATCTCTTTAACTTACAAAGTTCGTTTATTCTTCTGAAAGAAATCTAGGCCAAGCGTTGGTCTAGAATTTTTCGACTGGCCTAGTGGTCTGACCACGATTTTTGTGGAATCGTTGGGCGTTCTTGGTAGAGTTGATCAACCTAAGTCTCAATTGGCTATTGTCATGAAAAAGTTTCTTCACTCACTTTATTCCGAAGATTACCGCGCACAATACCCGGAGAATTGCTCAAGCCCAAAGTCAAAAGAACGGTTTTGGTGGGGGATCCTGCTCATTGCTCTTATCCTTCGTGTCTGGGGTGCCTTTTATTCAAGGGGATTTATTTATCCTGATGAACTTTTCCAGACTTTAGAGCCAGCCCATGGTCTCGTTTTTGGTAATTGGATCAAAACCTGGGAATGGCAGGCCGGAATCCGAAGTTGGTTTTCGCCCTACTTGGTTGCCGCTTTGATTCACTTCTTCGGTTTCTTGGGTTTGAGTCAACCTAGTGGCATGATCACCGCGCTTCAATGCACTATGGGAATTTTGTCTTTGCTAACAGTCGCTTCTGGGTATCGGTGCGGTCTTCACTTAGGTGGTCCAAAGCATGCCAGGCTCATTGCGCTTTTTTTGGGTATCAGTCCCGTTTTTGTGTACTACGGTGTGCATCCCCTGTCGGAAGCCATAATCGCGAACTTCTTTATTCTGGCATTTCTATGGGTCGTTGACAGTCTCCAGGAGAGCCTCCAGGAGAACCTCCGGGAAAGTCCCCAGGTTCAACGTGCTAATTTATTGAAAGCTTCTGGGGCCGGTTTTATTTTGGGAATTGCGTTTGGAATTCGCTTTCAATCAGCGTTGTTTGCCTTGGGCTTAGGTCTGATTTACCTGACTGCAAAGAAGATAAGATTGCTCTGTGTTTTGACCCTGACTTTCCTATTAGTTAGCTTACTGACGGTCGGATGGATCGACATGAAGACTTGGGGCTCTTTCTTCAGTTCTCCCATTCGCTATTTCGATTTTAATATTATACAAAATGGTGCCACCGAGTTTTTTGGCGCCGCGCCCTGGCATCGCTACATCACGACGTTAGGACGCTTTTTTAGTCTCCCTCTGGGACTCAGCATCCTGTTTCTAACTTTCCTGAGTCTATTCCGATTTAAGTCCAATTGGATGATCTATGTATCCATAGGCCCTTACTTAATAGTTCATCAACTTATCTCCCATAAGGAAGATCGATTTATTTTCCCCATTCTGCCATTTCTGGTTCTCTTAGCAATTCTGAGCTGGAATCCGATTTGGAATCAAAAGAAGATTTTGAAATGGAGTGCAATCGCTCTTTTCAGCGCCTGCACACTCTTCCAATATTTTCATCTGAATTGGAAGTGGAATGGGGATGTGACCGATTTTTACACACAACTAGGGAAAAGGGAAGATCTCCGCGGACTTCTCGCCTGTGGTCAATCTGTTGATAAAACGGGCGGGTATTTCTATTTACATAAGAAAGTGCCGTTTCAAATTAGTTCGCAGGCAAAAGATTGCCCACTGCAGTTAATTCCGGAACGATTTAATTTTCTAATATTCGCCGGGACGACGGCAAGCGAAAAGCTAAATCTCGAAATGAAGAAGCGAAATCTCCATTGTTCTCCGGTCCCCGAACTGTCGCCCATGCTTTACCGTTGTGAAGATTCAAATCCTGGGTTCTTATAATAATAATGGATATTACAATACCTCCTCAAGTTGGACAAAAAGCTCCTGACTTTGATTTGCTCGATCAAAATGGAAACCACTGGACCCTTCAGACGATTATAAAAGATCGACCGGCTCTGATTGCCTTCTATCCAGGTGACTTTACAATGATCTGCACTCGGCAGCTTTGTAACTACGAAGAAAGTCTTTCCGAATTCCAGAGGCTGGGTGTGCAGATACTTGGAATAAGTAAGAACACCGTTCAGAGTCACAGCTCTTTTGCTGAAGCATACGGATTTCAATTTCCGTTGCTCAGCGATCCTGACCTGAAAGTTGCAAAATCCTATGGGTGCACCTCATTTTTGCTACTCGGCGGTATCAGTCGAGCTGTTTGTGTAATAGGCAAAAATGGAACCTTGATCTACCGCTACGTCGAACCTACTCCCCTCACCCACCGTAAACCGGGTGAACTGATCAATATTTTAAACACTCTAAAGGCAAAAGGGACGTTGTGACTTTTTTTCAACGTCTCCTGGGATCGTTGCTAAAAACGCACAAAAAAGCACTCCCCAGGATTTGACCGACAGTTGCTGCAAAACAAGGCCAGCATGCCCTAAAGTTTTTTGCCCAAAAGCCGTGATCATCAAAATAGCGAAAAAACACAGCCCCGTACGTAGTTTTGCCTTCTCCGCGAACGTACGTTCTAGCGTCATTGCTGCTAACGGAAAGGCCAGCACAAATGTATGAAACCCAGCAAGAGGTTGAAGGGTTGCCGTCAGAGCCAACCATCCTGCCCACTGAAAGTCCATAGAAAGTCGTGATGCACGACAATGCCAAAACGCAGCTAAAACCAGAGCGAGCACCATTGAAAAGACAAGAATCAGAACGGAATTACGATAATCCAAATCGCATACTCTAAAAATCATGGAAACAAAACCCTGTGCTTGATCGCCTCTCACTGTTACCCGTGGACTGCCGCTCGAATCGACACCAGGGCTAGTAACTGCACGGTATTGTCTCAGAAATTCCCCCAAATCATAGTGGTGCGATTTGAGAGCAGGAATGGACAATAGGCCCAATACCACAGCCGCCATACCGGTCCATCGAAGAATGGTTCGAGGAACCGAAACGTTCTTTAATTCTCCGCGCTGTACTGAAATGTCCAAAACTCCAATAATCGGAAACAGAGTTAGAATTTTTATACTTAGCGCATATATTAAAACAAGAGGATTCTTTCCAAATTTTCCAAAAAATGCCAGCCCCACCGCTAACAAGATGAGAGACACCTGTCCATCAAATGCATGGACGGTCCACAAGCCACTAAAGGCAATCAAGCTTAGTATAAGCAAACTAGAACGAACGCGGCTCTGTAACCATCTTATTATATAAACAAATGCGCTTGCTTCTAAAATTCCCCAACTAATTTTAGCAATCGAAAGCGGAAGGAGTCCGAACGGCAAAAATATAGGAAGAATCCATGGCGGATATTTAAAGGGCATAATGCCATCTCGTGCGATCGAATACACAGGTAAGCCTTGCCAAAAAAAACTTGCCGTACGCCAATAGACAGCAAAATCCGGGGCGTTCTGCGCAGTGTTTAACGTAATGGCAAGAGCGTAAAATAGTGTAATTACCCGGAGACAGAGTTTCATTGCTTGCACTTGCATAAAACCTACGTTTTAAACGCTACAGCAACAGCGAGCAAGATTAATCCGAACGAAAGGCCGTAACGCAAACTCAAACCTTCTCCTAAGTAGACGGAGGCAAAAACCATGAATACGCAGAGAGTAATAGACTCTTGGAGAATCTTAAGCTGGTATGCCGACATGTCTCCATACCCTATTCGATTAGCAGGAACCTGAAAGATATATTCAAATCCCGCTAATCCCCAACTCGCAAGGATAGCAAGCCATAGAGGCGCACTCTTAAAACGGAGGTGACCGTACCAGGCGGCGGTCATGAAACAATTTGAAACGATCAACAGTAAAATGGGTCGCAGATAGTTCATGCAACTGCATGTTCTCAGAAACTCAATCAAGGCACAATATTTGCGAAACAGATAGATAAAACAAATTGGAGAGAAGGAGCACTTATGGAAAAGAATGAAATTGTGAATTGTCTTTTGAATTTGGTCCAACTCGATATCGATGCTGTTCACGCCTATCGACAAGCGATTCAAAAAATTGATATCCAAACAGTTAAGGATCAGCTCACACTATTTAAAGCCGATCACCACCGCCACATCAAAGACTTGTCACCTATGATTGAAACTTTTGGAGGTACATCTCCTGAGTTTTCAAAAGACTTCAAAGGCTATTTGATTGAGGGTTTTACTGCCATTCGAAGCATTACTGGCACCGAAGGCGCGCTAAAAGCCATGAAAACCAATGAACAGCTGACAACTAAGACTTATGACAAGGCTTTAAAGAATGACCTGCCCCCCGAAGTTCGCGAAGTAGTAGCTCGTAATAGTGAGGATGAGAAACGGCATCTTCAATATATTGAACGAGCATTGGAGAATCGAGTCTGGGAGCACGTTGGAAAGGCTGCCTAAGTCTGATATTCTTTTCAAGACATAAATACGAAGAGCCACGGATTTTTTGGAGACCCGTGGCTCTTTTTCATGTGCTGTTTACTAGCGTTGAATCTTCTGCTGGTGCTGTTGAATACGTTGCTGTTGTTGCAACCGTTTCTGTTTCAATTGCTGCTGCTGAAGTTTCTGCTGGTGTTGTTGAACACGTTGCTGATGTTGTCTGACCTGGCCCTGCTGTTGGTCAGCAAAAGCCGTCAGAGAAAAAGCCATCGCAAAACTAAGAACCAATAAACGAGTTAGATTCATAAATATTTACCTCTTCTAGATAATACCGATTGCAATGACCATTCCCGACGTGCCCGAGGCCCTTAAAAAGGTCCTTAAAAGAGTAAAGATGAGAAATGTCTTGCAGCTATTCCGTTCGGAGTGCTTCGATTACTTGTAAACGCTCGGCTCGAACCGCTGGTATAAATCCGCTCGCAATACCAACAGTGATAATAGCAAAAAAAGAACTAATGGCGGCCGCAGGCTCAAATATCCATTCAAATTTCAAGCTGGGAACAAATTTTGTAGCACCATAAATAAGACCTTCATAAGCCATAAATCCCAAAGCCACACCAATGACTCCCGCCATAAGGCAGATGCAGAGAGACTCCATGAGAATCTGAATTCGAATACTACGGTGAGTGGCTCCAAGGGCCTTTCTCAAGCCAAATTCTTTAATCCTTTCTGATACAGACACTAACATCATATTGTTAATTCCTATTCCTCCGACTAAAAGCGAAATGCTAGCGATTGCAGTCAGAAGAACAGTAAATAGATTCAGAAAGCGCTTCATCTGGGCGATCATTGTGCTGTCGGAGTCGACCCCAAATTCACCGGACTTACCATATTTCTGCTCAAAATAGGCTTTGATCTTCTTACCTGCTTTCTCGACATCCTGTCCTGGTGAAACTTGTAAAGTGGCCTCATGGATTTGGGTTTGCCACCAATTGCCTGCTACTGTTTTTAGATAAGTATAGGGTAAGAGAACGTTTCGATTGGGCGGCGACCAATCAACATTGCTAGTCACGGGGCGCATCACTCCAATAATTTTGCATGGGAAAGATGAATTTTCTCCGCTGGCGACGGAAAGGATCTGCCCGATGGGATCAATTCTATTAAAAATCCGTGCAGCGATGTCGTGGCCGATCAAACAGACGGGACTTCGGTTCGCTATGTGAAACATAGAAAAATTTCTTCCCAATTTTATCTTTCGATTCGTAATAGTGACATACTCTCGATCAACACCGAGTGAGTTCACTTTATCGCTCATGGATCGACCACCGGCAGTTATGGTATTTCCCCATGAAAACAGGACCGGTGACATGAGATGGATTTCGGGAACAAGCTTTTTCAATGGAATAAAATCTTTTGCCCAGTCAAATGCCATAAATCGAGTACTGATGCTATCTGTAGCCTTCAAATTCCAGTTTGGATATCCTCTAATGATAAGTTTATTGACGCCCATTTCTTCATAGGTTTCTAAAATTTTCTTTTTTGTAAACTGTCCCAGAGTCATCATAGCTAAAACAGATGCAATTCCAATAACTACGCCCAGCATAGTAAGGATGGATCTGGCTTTATTTCGAATCAGGTTTTCACGGACTAGTGGAAATACCGAAGACGCGATTTTTTTATAGAGGGATAGCGTGTACTTAGCTGGGATTTTGGAATAATTGCCAACCCGGAGGATTGTCTCAGGATGTTTAGAAACTCCAGACTTGCCTTCTTTATTTACTTCCGAATCTCGACTCTCCTCCGAGCCTACCAATTTTCCATCACGCATGTAGAGAATTCT
>Ga0207098_10081_pt1 | contig 30370 bp, 34 predicted proteins | sample Alteio_BWMinHeat_84_FD_153548 | JGI IMG/M metagenome (GOLD analysis project Ga0207098, IMG submission 153548) | Enriched cells from forest soil in Barre Woods Harvard Forest LTER site, Petersham, Massachusetts, United States -... | ecosystem: Environmental > Terrestrial > Soil > Temperate forest >...
GTGTTGATGTGCAAGTCCGACGCGGTACTCATGACGGTGAGCGTCTGCTTCGGCTCCTGGACAGTGTATTCACACTTTCCGGGTTCCATCTGAACCCAATTCGACCTATGCAGAATCGTTTTTGAGAGGCAAAGAACTGACGGCAAAATGCTCCATTGTGCGAATGCGGCTACCCATTCAATCCGATATTTCGCACCAAATCCTGAAAGCGATGGCTCGAACGTAAGGCATCCAGGCGCGGGTCCACTTTTAAGTAGATGAGTAATGCAGAACGCTCGCGAAAGGCCTGCTCAAGCCAATCGAGAGCTTTGTCTTTGTCGCCCAGACCCACGTAGATGAGGCCGATGTCCACGGCCGAAACATATTCCTGCTTTGATTCCGTCTCCAATTCACGTGCGATGTCCATGGCCTTCCGACGATTTCCCGCCATCGCCTGGGCGTAACCCAGAGCCGCCAGGATTAGCGGGGTCCCCGACGTACCCACAGGGATTTTCTGCAACTCTGCGATTGCTTCGGGAAACATTCCCTTGCCCTCGTAGGAATTGGCGAGGAACCGGCGAGAGTATGTATCATTCGGTTCCATACTCAGGGTTCTCTGGAAATCTCGAATCGCCAAGTCGTATTCGCGGGCGTAGAAATGATGCCAGCCCTGGTGTGAATTAGCGCGGATGCCGTACGGGTCTAATTCCAGGGCGCGGGTGCTTTCATCCCAGGCTTCCCTGATCCGGCCCATGGCCATAAGATAATGCGCATATTGATGATGGACTTCAGATGAACCAGGCTCCAATTCGATGGCCTGACGGAACTCATTTTCCGCCCCAGTCCAATCCCAGGCGCATTGCAGTTTGAAACGGGAACCTAAGCTATTGAGTGAGTTACGCGCCAATCACAGGGTCGACCCTCGAAGACAGCGATGTGGCCCAGAAAGCTCTCGGTTGATGCCAAAATGCACTCACCGGCAGTGGAACGAGGCTACATGGCCGTGTAGTTACTGATGAGGAGAAACACAACCTGGTTGAGTACCTGAAGTCGATTTGAACAAGACGTTTAAAAGCTGGCTGTGGAAGAATCCACTGCCATCGGCTTTGTTCCGGCCGTAATTGGCCGTTCTCCACCTCTCGGCGCCCGTTCCAGGAAACACTGAAAGGATCTTCTGATGCGAACTATCCCTTTCGTTCCAAATCCATCTGAAAGGGTCTATCCCGGTCCAGTTCCCGGGCGACCGCTCGCCTCCGGCCAATCAGCAACTCTTGTGCGGTGATACTCCCGCGTATCGTTCCTGTCTCTCGGTCAACCACCGGCATCATCATCACGCCGGTGGTCGCCATTTCTTCGGCGACTGCTCGACAGGTCTCGTCCTCATATGCAAGCACTTCAGGCAAAGCCTCAGCGCCCGAGCGCTCTTCTGCAGTCCAGACTTGCACCGATTGTTCCTTCATCACCTCCGCGACACTTACCATTTCAAGTGGATCAACGCCATATTCGCGAGACAGATGATACCCCCGACGATTCAGCTTTTCGGTGAGAATAGATCGAGGCATGACCAGCGAAGTGACCAAGTACGATGCTGTACATGTGAGTGTCAACGGCAGTAGCGCCGGCAGGGCATGGGTCAGCTCGAGTGAGAAGAGAATCGCCGTAAGCGGCACGCCCAGCGCACCCGAGAGCATCGCTCCCATCCCCAACAACGCCCACATAGCTTGTGTCTCTCCCGGCATGTGTGCCAGTCGTGCAACTGACTCGCCCAACGCCGCGCCTATCATCAGCAAGGGAGCCAGTACGCCCCCGGATGTACCAGAACTCAGCGAAAATGCCCACATCAACGACTTGGCCACAAGCAGCCCTAGCAACATCGAAATTGGAGCGTTCCCGCGCAACAATTCTGCGATGTTGTCGTACCCAACGCCCAACCCTCGCGGGAAAAAGAATCCTCCTATTCCAATGCCGATGCCGCCGATTGCCGGCCACCACATCCAGTGCACCTTCAGGTGGCCACAGACATGTTCAAACCCATCCTCGAGGCTATACATCAAGCGGCTCAGACCAGCCGAGGCAAGGCCAACAAGTACTCCGAGAGGACCGGCAACAAGAAGCGCAAGGCCTATGGGAAGAGACGAATGCAGCTCGACGGGAAACAGCGGTCCCGCACCAAGCCAGCTGATGCGCAATGCACCAGCGACAACGCTTGCCGCTGCGACCGGCACCAGCGAACGTGGCCGCCACTCGAACAACAACAACTCGACCGCCAGCAGAATCGCAGCGATCGGCGCCGCGAATGTTGCAGACATTCCCGCTGCTGCGCCGGCCACGAGCAACGTTGTTCGTTCGGCATCCGTAAGATGAAGCCACTGTGCGACCAAAGAGCCGAAGGCTCCACCGGTCATGATGATCGGCCCCTCGGCGCCGAACGGTCCACCGGAGCCAATGGCGATGGCCGCCGAAAGGGGTTTCAGGAGCGCCACCTTAGGGTCGACGCGCGCGCCACGAAGCAGGATAGCCTCGATGGCTTCGGGGATACCGTGCCCCCGTATCTTGTCCGAGCCGTAATGCGCGATGAATCCGACGAGAAGTCCCCCCAGAACAGGGACAAGCGGCACGATCCACGGTGAGAGCGGGGATCCAGCAGGTCCAACCAGGGCCAGGCTCACACGATGGTAGTAAAAGAGGTTTGTCGCCAGGGCAATTGCTCGCAACAAGAGCACAGCCAAACCTGCCGCGCCTGCACCGATCAACATCGCAACGCCTGTCAGAAGCCATACTCTTCGATCCACAGTGAAATCGCGCAGTGCGGACGGTCGGGACCTCATCGAGCCTCCACGCCGGTTGATCTGCGGGCATTGAATCCGATGTGCTTCAACGCGCTTGTCAGCCGGGGCGCCAGCTCATTCAACTCCTTCGCATGGTCGCCGGCGAGCCGCCCAAGAACCAGTCTGCCTTTGCGAGTGACACGCAAAATCGCACGCCTTTTGTCGTCGGCGTCTGCCGTACGTTCCAGCAGCCCTTCCCGCTCTGAGCGATCAACAAGTTCCACAGTACTGTTATGTTTCAGCCCCAGCCTCTCGGCTGCGTACGCAATCGTTACAGCCGCATTCTCAGGAGCGCCAGCCACCTGGAGAAGAAGTTGATGTTGCTGCGGCTGTAGTCCCGCTTCGAGCGCTGCGCATTCGCTGAAGAGCAAGAAGTGTCGCAGTTCATAGCGAAACTCAGCTAATGTCTTTAGAAGCAAGTCCGGACCAGGCGCCTCGGGGTGATCATCCATTTATATATCGTGACACGATATTGCTAGGCGTGCAAGTTGCAAGAGGCGGATCTCAAATCTTCGCCAGGTTACGAAACCATGTGTTGTTCATTTCTCACTGGTTAAATGCGCTGTCAAGAATTCACGAAGTGCGATCGCATTATTATGTATATTGTCGGTCGCCCCGTAAACCAGGGTTACCACGCCATTCCGTTCGGCTTCGACAATTGGCCGCCACCCATTCGGGTTTGTTTTAAGTTCAGAGAAATAACGGCGAAGGAACTCATTCCACCTGGTTGGATCGTGGCCGAACCACGTTCGCAATCCCGTGCTGGGAGCCACATCCTTAAGCCAAGCGTCAACTTTTAATCTATCCTTCCGAATGCCTCTCGGCCACAATCGGTCAACGAGAAATCGGATTCCGTCTTCAGCGTCGACTGATTCGTATGCGCGTTTTACCTTGATCATGGCCTAGACCCTTTCGGCAACAATCCCGGTCCAACTTCCCGTGTAGTCGCCGGCACGCGGGCTCGGATGTCAGTCACGCTTAGAATTCAGGGATTCGTCTCGCGGTCCGCCGGCAGGTTCCCCTTGGCGCCCCACCGGCATGCGAATCCGCAGCACTCTCTCACGAGCCCGCTCGTCTTCAAGATTCTGGATCCGCGCGCCGAGGAGATCGTTGAGCGAGATCATGCCCACGAGACGTCGCTCCGTTTGGGGATCGAGAACGGGAAAACGGGTCAAACCCGACTCCGCCATTCGGCGCACGACGACGCGGAGAGGTTCGTCGGCAAACGCCACCAGCGGCTCTGTGGATGCAATATCCGAGATCCTTGTTGTCCGTTCATGGCCAGTCATTTGCTCGATCGACTTCAATAGCTGCTTGCGAGTGACCACTCCGAGCAAACCGCGGTCGGAGTCGACTACCGGAAAAAGATATTGGCCTCGTGGACGGCGATCATGGTGAACGAGTTCCTTCGCTTCCTCAAGAGTTCCATCGGCTGGGAGAGCAATGATGTTCGTACGCATCACTTCCCGTACGAAGAGGATCTCGAGGGGATCGAGCCCGTATTCGCGGCTCAAGTGATAGCCACGACGTGAGATCTTCTCAGTGAGAATAGAGCGTTTGAGCGTAAGGACCGTGAAGGCATGCGCGAGGAAACAGGCGACGAGGAGCGGGAGGAGCATGTTCAGGTCATGAGTCAACTCAATCGCAAAGACGATGCCCGTAAAGGGCGAACGCATCGTTCCGCCAAGAATCGCGCCCATGCTGACCAGCGGCCAGAACCCCAGCCCGAAGTGAGGTAGAAATAAGCTCTCAATGCCGCCAAGCGCCGCTCCCATCATCAACAATGGCGCGAGAACGCCGCCCGAGGTTCCGGAGCCAAGCGAAATCATCCAGATCGCGGATTTGACGAACAGAACACCCGCAAAGATGCGGAGCGGGACATTTCCTTGCAGAAGTTTCCCAATCGTGTCGTATCCGACGCCGAGAGCTTGCGGGAAAATGAACCCTCCCAATCCTACAAACACTCCACCGATCGCCGGCCACCACATCCAATGAATCGGCAGCCGCTTGAAGAGATCCTCCGCGGCGTAGACTCCGAGAGTGAGGAGCGCCGAGAGGGCTCCGGCGGCGAGCCCGGCAATGATGCACCCGCCAAGTCCTGCCGGACCGATGTAGACGGCGTGGGTGGGAACCGGGAAGAGCGGCCCTAACCCCAGGAGGTACCGCCTTGCGGCGCAGGCTGTGGCGCTGGCCAAGGCGACGGGTATCGCGCTACGTGGCTTCCATTCGAACAACAACAGCTCAACGCCGATCAGTACGGCTGAAAGGGGAGCGGCAAACGTTGCCGACATGCCGGCTGCCGCTCCTGCAACGAGCAACGTGCGACGCTCCATGCTGGTGAAATGGAAGAGTTGCGCGAAGATAGATCCGAAGGCGCCGCCGGTCATGATGATCGGCCCCTCAGCGCCAAAGGGGCCTCCAGACCCAATGGAAATCGCTGCTGAGAGCGGCTTCAGGATGGCTAACCGCGGGCGGATCCGACTGCCATTCATCAGAATTGACTCGATCGCTTCGGGGATGCCATGTCCCCGGATCTGTTCGGACCCATAGCGCGCCATGAGCCCGATGATCAGCGATCCAACGACGGGAACAGCAATTGCATAGATACCGAGTTGATTGCCGACTGGCGAAGCGAATCCCGTACTGAATCGCTGATAGTAAAAGACATTTGTGAAAAAACCGATCAGTTTAAGCAAAAACCACGCAACATATGCGCCAATCACGCCGATCACGATCGCCATCAGCATGATCGGCACTACGTGAATAGTGGTTGTGAAATCGCCGAGTTCCTTCAAGGTCGACTTATGCCGTCTGGGTTGCGTCGGCTGACCCATGCTGACTCCTTCCCCGTCCCGCTGAGTGAGCCAGCACGGTCAATAGCGATGCAGAGAGAGCAGGACCGGACACTTTCAACTCCTGCCAGAGCAGAACGGAGAGCTCATGCAGTAATTCTTCCCCATGCGGGGTTAGTTCTATGAGCACTTCTCGACGGTCCTTCTCACTGTGCCGGCGCGCTACCGCTCCCTGGTCCACGAGGCGATCAATGAGTTCTACCGTGCTGTGATGGCGCAGGCAGAGTCTTTCCGAAAGCGTCCTGACGGTGGGACGACTTCCCGCAGGCAATCCTTTGATGGCCAGAAGGACTTGGTGCTGATGCGGTTCGATGCCCTTCGACCGAGCGGCTTCCTCGCTCAAGTGGAGGAACTGGCGAATGCGATAACGGAACTCGGCAAGCTGCCGGTATCCTGCAGCTGAAATCTCTCTGCAGCGCCCGCCGGCGCACACGTCTTGGCCGCTGGGAATCATGAGCGACACCCTAACACTAGTATCGTATCACGATGTAATCCATACGTTCAACGGCTGTTCAAAAGGATCATTCTCATCCTTTGCGTAAGCGAAGGATGGAAATGCCGGTCCGTAGGCGGAAACATGTTTGCGCAATGTTCATCAAGTCGAGAGGGCCCGGTCTCCGAATTCCTCAGGAGAGTGCATTACACGCTCAGAACAGGGCACGGGGATTCACGAATGATTGTATATAGCGGCGACAATGCAGGCGAGAAGCTTCCTGCTTCGCGTCCACGCCCAACAATGATCAGGTCCGCGCCCAGTTCCAGTGCGGTGTGACGAATGCCTGCCGATAGGTCTGTTCTCAAAATTCGTACACTGACGTCCGGACTAACCTGTATCCTCCTGGCGACACAAACTCGCCTGAAGGCCTGCTTGAAGCATTGAGAGATGTACTCCGGATTCCGCTCGTCGGTTGCTGATTGGGCGTACAGAAGGCAAATCCTTGCGGCGCAGATCTGGACAAAAAAGCTTGCCACATCAAGAACGACGTCATCTTCGAGGTTCATCCTTACGGCGCAGAGGATTAATCGATATCCGAGGGACAAAGCCGAAACAGGCTCGGGGTTGTGGGCGCTCGTCCATACAGGGCAGGAAATGTCGTGTAGGATTTTCGACGTTACCGAGCCCAGGAGCAAACGACGAAACCTTCCCGGTCCTCGGGTGGGCATCATGATCAAGTCAGTTTTCTCGCACTTTGCAACCCATTCGATGACTGCAGCCGGATCGCCAATCTCCGTTCTTTCCGTATGCTCCATTCCTGAGAAATGGGTGCAAGCGAATTCCCCCAGGCGCCGCGCTTGTTGAATGCGCGCCTGCTGGAGTATTGGAGAGAACGAGTTTGCTCTCTCTTTTGAATCACAAGGGGTGTCGGGCGCAGGTCCACTAATGTATTCCGGAACGAAATTGCAAGCATTCAACACTGTAACCGCGGCGTCGCAGCGTTGGGCCATGTCTCTAACCGATGATGCTATGTCAGCTGTCGCCTCGGAAAAGACGATGGGGAAAAGGATCTTACGAAAATGCATCAAAGATTGCGCTTTCTTTCGGCACTAAATCAAATTGTCAAACCTTCAATCTCGCAGTCAGTTCCCTTGCATGGCTTACGCAAAAAATGCAAGATCCAAGGTGCGTTCTCGTTGGTGGCAATTGTTCGGCGTCCGCCATCTCGCTCCCACCTGTCCTTGATACGAAAAGGCCCCGGCCGAAAGGCTAAAGGTAACTGAACCGTGTATCGGGAGAAAGGCACCGCGTGTGCAGACACTGGTCCTGCCGGTTCCATCACTGGGGTTTGCTAGACAACGGCCGACTGTGAGACCGGTTCGACGGACAACTTCAACGCCTTCTGGCGCAGCGACTCGAAGAGCACGCTGGACAAGTAGCGCTCGCCGAAGTCGGGTAGCACCACGACGATCATCTTTCCGGCGTTCTCAGACCGAGCCGCCACCTTGAGGGCTGCCACAACAGCAGCACCTGAGGAAATTCCCACAAACAACCCTTCCTCAAGCGGAAGTCGGCGCGCCATTTCGATCGCTTCATCGTTGGTGACTTGGATTACTTCGTCGTACAGGCTTGTGTCGAGCACGTTAGGCACAAAGCCGCCCCCCAAACCCTGAATCATGTGCGGTCCTGGCTTGCCGCCCGAAAGCACCGCACTGTCACTGGGCTCGACGGCGATGGCTTTGAACCCGGGCTTGCGCTCCTTAACGTACTTGGAAACACCGGTAATCGTGCCGCCGGTGCCTACGCCGGAGACGAGAATGTCTACCTTGCCATCCGTATCTTCCCAGATTTCGGGGCCGGTCGTGGTGTAGTGGATGGACGGATTGGCAGGGTTGTCAAACTGCTGCACGATGAAGCCATTTGGCGTCTCGGCCAGGACCTCGTCGGCCTTGGCAATAGCGCCCTTCATGCCGTCGACGCCGGGGGTCAGCCGGATCTCGGCGCCGAAGGCCAAGAGCAGCACCCGGCGTTCTAGGCTCGCGGTTTCGGGCATGGTAATGATCAGACGATAACCCTTGACGGCGGCAACAAATGCCAGAGCAATGCCGGTGTTTCCGCTGGTCGCTTCGATTAATACCGTCCGCCCTGGTTTGATCCTGCCCGCCCTCTCGCCGGCCTCAATCATCGCCAAACCGATGCGGTCTTTTACACTGTTCAGTGGATTCTGGCCTTCCAACTTGGCCACAACGGTCGCAGGGAATCCAGTCACCACCCGGTTCAATCGCACAAGCGGGGTGCGGCCTATAATCTGAGTTACATCCGCGGCAACGCGCGCCATGAAGATCTCCTTTTCCTGGGATTTGCTCCCGGTGCTTGCAAAAAGTTGGAGTGATGTTAGGGTTGCCGCGTGCGAAATGACGTACCCCAACAAAACGCACCTCGCAACGGCAACCGGACCGAGGCACTATCAGCGACATCGCCGCATAGCCACCGATGGGTATGTGCACGATTCAACCAATAACCTCGACACGGGGAGGGATTCGGTCATAGTCATAAGCCTCGAAATCAACGATTGGTGTGTGCGAAAAATTGTCGGCCAGAGGAGGAGACTGTGTCGTCCATTCCAAGCCAGTTGCCCGCCAGGGGTTAGCTCCAGCGATCTCTCCAAATTTCAGTGACCAGGCCAAATACAATAGCGGAAGCAAATACCCAATCGCGAGAATCGATGCCCCGGCGGTTGACATGACGTTCAGCACCTGAAAGTCGGGTGGATAGGCATGATAGCGTCGGGGCATTCCAAGATAGCCAAGAATGAACTGTGGGAAGAACGTGAGATTGAAGCCAATGAACAAAATGACCGCGGCCAGCCTCCCCAGTGTTTCCGGATACATCCTGCCCGTCATCTTCGGCCACCAGAAATGCAGACCGGCCATGAAGGCGCTTACCATCCCTCCAACCATCACGTAGTGGAAATGCGCCACGATGAAATAGGTCTCGGTGAGATGGATATCCATACCGAGTGCCGCGAGCATTACCCCGGTACACCCTCCAATCGTAAAGAGACCGAGAAACCCAAAGGTGTAGAGCATGGGTGTTTCGAATGTGATCGATCCCTTGTACAAGGTCGTCGACCAGTTGAAGACTTTGATGGCTGATGGAACCGCAACCATCATGGTGAAGAAAGAGAAGACAAGGGCGGAATAGGTTGAAATCCCCATGATGAACATGTGATGCGCCCAGACAAAAAAGCTAAAGACGGCAATCGCGACAGACGAGAAAGCCACAGCGGTGTAGCCAAACACCCGCTTCCTGGAGAAGCAAGCGATGACCTCGGAGATGACGCCCATTCCGGGCAAAATCATGACATACACGGCAGGATGTGAATAGAACCAGAAAAGGTGCTGAAAGAGGATGGGGTCACCACCCTTCGTCGGATCGAAAACGCCGATTCCAGTCAAACGCTCAAGCACAATGAGCACCATCGATATAGCAATTACCGGTGTTGCCAGAACGAAGATTATGGACGTCGCATAATAAGACCAGATGAATAACGGAAGCCTGAACCACGTCATGCCTGGTGCTCGCATCTTGTGGATCGTGACGATGAAGTTGAGCCCGGTGAGAATGGACGAAAAGCCTGCGATGAAGATTCCCATCGCGGCGCCCACGACATGCGTATTCACGTAGTGTGTGCTGAGAGGTGTCGTAAAAGTCCAGCCTGTATCGACGCCTCCCGCAATCATCATGTAGAGCTCAACACATCCACCAGTGACAAACAAGTACCAGCTAAAAAGGTTGATCCGCGGAAGCGCCACATCCTTGGCACCGATCATGAGGGGGATAAGAAAATTACCCAACACTGCCGGCGCTATCGGCACCAGGAAGAAAAACACCATGATGATGCCATGTATGGAAAACAGTTTGTTATAAGTATCGGATGAAACCAGGTCACCGGCGGGGGTTAATAACTCCAGGCGTATGATCGCCGCCGCAGTGCCACCAATCACAAAAAAGAACGCCGTCGTAAACAAGTAGAGGAGAGCGATACGTTTGTGATCCCGTGTCAGCAGCCAGGATCTTACCCCATTGTCGCTATTCAAATAACTGTCTTCAGGTAAAGCCAGGACCAAGGGGCACGCGGAGGACATTTCTACTCCATAGAGACGCTCATCAAACAAATCGAATCGAAGTTGCGCGGTAAATAGACAATCGACATATAGGACGCCGTCGGAGAATGTTCGGAATCCGTGAGGCATTGGGGATCGAATCGCAAACGCTTTGGCGCGATCCGTACAACTCACATGGAACGGATGAACAAAGCCGCCTCCTTTCCATTCACGGACGATGCTGTCACCTGCAGATGGTCGCCATCTTTGGCGTTCAACTCCAACCCCTCCTCGGCTCCATATGGGGTCTCAGCCACTGTTTTATCAGTCAGATCGAAAGATCGTTCACCTTCTGAATCATTCTTGAGTATCAGCACATGCTCATGTCGGTCGAATTTGACAACCGTTCCGCTGCTCTCCTCGAATGGGCCTGCGCCGAGATCCTGCAGCGCAACGGCCGTCTGCAGATTGCCGTTTCCGAAGTAGTAGACGATTACCCGGACCCCGCTCTTCGTGAACGCGTCCGCCGGGATCGCATCGGCGCGAATTCTCTTATCAAAGTCAAGAGCCACATTCGACTTTGTAAGTTCAGTGAAGAACTTAGGGGTGCCATCGTTGGCGCTGATTGTGATCGTTTTGTCACTCGCGTTGACTGAACGAATCGTCCCGCACAAAGCGTGAACTACCTCCTGCGCGGTTGCCACAAGGTTAGCCAGGACAACACATCCAACGAGCAAACCGACCCTGAAACATCTCCACATGGTCCTACTTCCCTTCTCTCGAGCCGTCACCCGGCCAGCAAAACAAAACGAGGAGACTAAGCCAGAGACAGGCCTTGCAGCATCTCGACGGCCATTTCTCCGAGACTGGCCGACGCCCTACTCTTTGGACTTTCTTGCCGAACCGGATCGCTGTAACCGATGATGCCGTAGTATACGGCGCGATCGAAGAACTGATTCACGATCTGCTGTAACTCGAGCTCACTGTGCAGTTGAATGATGCTATCGACGAACGCCTCTTGCTCGAGGAAACGACACAGATGCTCCCGCGTAAGCATCAAGGCCCACACGAATTGATGCAGCCTGATCCCCTCTGCCGCGCGACGTGAGCCGATTGCTCTGAACCATTGTTCAATCGCCTGTTCGGTCTTTTGCAACAGCCATTCTCCCAGGTTGCGATAAACCTCGGCCGCGGCCAGTTGCAAGTCCTTAGCTGGAATCTTTCGGAAGTCAGAGGTGCGCTCTGATTTGCAGATCTGCTCGGTCAATCCGCGCGCCAATCTCTCGGAGTGCCTTTCAATCAGTTGCATCAATGTGACGCCCACCATTTGCCGTTCTCCTTAACTGCAGAGATATGCCTTTCCTGGCGCCCAATCAAGAAGGCGAAGCATATTAGGCCCACCAGAGGCATTGCGCAGAATATCCAGATCAAAGGCACTTCTTCCTCCTTTAAGGCAGCGAAGAGGTCGGTTTCAGTGTGAACTCGGGCAAGAGCCTAGATATAAACAGGGAATAGCCAGACTCTGGGTTGAGAGCTATGGATGGGCCTTCGAAGTTGGGCGGCGGCCCCCAAATAGAGGGTGATGTCGTCGAGCCAGAGACTCTGACCATTTGAGGAAGCTGGTGAGTCGCCTTCATCGCTCTCGCTCTCATTTGAACCGAAGAACCAACTCTCACTACAACCTATACCGCGACCGGGCGGTATGCTATGACTTAAGTCAGAGGACGGCATTTTTCTCCCGACCGCACCGTGTATGGTCAAGCCCATAAAAACAGATCGAATTGCCGCGCTCCGTAGCACAAGGCTCTTCGGGGAACTAGCTAGCGAGGCGCTGGTCGACATAGCGCACGGAGCCATCGAATTGCACCTCAAGAAGGGTGAGATTCTATTTCTTTCAGGAGAACCAGCCAGAGGTCTCTTTGTGCTCGTCAGCGGCAGAGTTCGTACTTTCCAAGAAAACGAAGATGGGCGCGAACTGGTGTTGCAGGTAGACAGGGACGGCTCGGTATTGGGAGATGTGCCAGTGTTCGATGATGGACCCTATCCAGCCTCCTCGATTGCCGAAGCGGAGACGGACGTGCTCCTTATTGAAAGGGACGATATCCGCAAACTCTGCGTAAAGTATCCACTCCTCGCCCTCGCAGCGCTTAAGTTGATGGCGGGAAAGGTAAGGAGGCATGCAAACCTCCTCGAAGCGCTATCGCTGCATGAGGTTGGCCAACGACTTGCACTCTTTCTCCTTGCGGAAGCGCGATCTTCCGGAGAGATTCACATTGCATTTCGTCTGTACCTCTCCAACCATGAAATCGCGAGTCGTATCGGATCCGTACGAGACGTGGTATCGCGCGCTTTTGGCCGGCTCAAACACCTGGGGCTGATTTCGATGGATGATCGCGATGTAAGAATCTTGGATCTCCGCGGTCTCGAACAATATGCCAGCAGGCATGGCAGTTGACTGAGGGAGGTTCGTTTCGAAGCTGAAGAGCTTACGTGATATTGTTAGTCGTGCTTCCTCCGTTCTCATTCGCGATCGCCGCTTTCCCAGACCACGAAATTGTTCGCCGCATCTTTGACCGAAAATGGGCGCATTCCATGTGCTCATGGGAAGCTGGGCGATCCAGAAGACGATTGGGTTTGTTTCGAGAATCCAAACTTGCGTGAGTCCAGGATGAGTTCGTTGAAGATTGCTGCACCATTTTGGTCGCTTATGTGAGCGTAATTCCATGAAATCCAGAATTGGTCTTCCACTCTCTCGCCAGGTCTCATCAGATATTGCGATTTGGCTCTGGTCGTTGCTGTCCGGGTTGTTTGTGTTTGTCGTTGCCATTTTCTTTCAATGGCTCATTTACGACGATTGGATGCATAACAGAGGTCCACTGCGCCTGGTGGGAAGCGTTCTCGCAGGCGGTTTGATGTTTGCCTTCGCCTTGCGCCGACAATTCGCAATCCGGGATCGCAAGATCGAAATGCTCAGACGATTCGAAACCATAAAGTGGATGAATGATCGCATTAGAAACGCACTCCAAGCTATCGAATGCATTACCTATGCCACCAACTCGCACGCAACGGAGCCAGTGCGCAATGCGGTCGATACAATCGAAGACACTCTCAACGAGGTCCTTGTGGACACTGCACTGCACCAGGAACGACAGCTGACTTTAAAGTCAACTTTGATAGGGATAACTTTGTACCGGCGAAGGTAGGAGAGTGCATTTTGCTGCGGCGATCGACTTGTCCACAAAGCCGCTAACCTCGATCGGAACCGCCTCGCGCAATAAGCCAGAGGAAGGCTCGACGATTCGAGGCGGTTTCGATAAGGAGACTATAAGGAGGGCGCAGGCGTTTGCCGTGGATGCGGTGAGTCTATGGAATTTGAATCAGAGCCTGCTGATAGTAAATGAGTTGGAACTTTACAACGCAAAGCCAACATTAAGCGAATTTATCTGGCTCATACAGTCTCAGTATGTCACGATTTAGAGTCCACGGCGCCTGCGGCTTCGTTCTAGTCGCCAACTTGGACACTTGGCGGTATCTCGGCCGCTTGGAAGTTCCCGAGCAGACTTCGCATTGCGGAGCAGTGAACTCCGAGCAGGTTTCGGCGCCCTTGATGCTAATTGGGGAATCAAGGACGCCGCGCGAGATGCGGGGGAATTGCTCAGCGACCCGCGAGTGCGACTGAGCGTTCTTCCTTCTGGTCGCATAAGGATGCATCCGTCTTGCCTGATCCCTCTTTGCTGTACGAATGGCCGGTGAGCAATCCAAGTACGAACCAAGCGAACAGTGCTGCACCAACCGCGAAGAGGATATCTCCCGGAACCCTCATCCAGCGAAGAGTCTGCATTGAGCCAGACTGCATGAACTCCGCCGAACGCGCGTACCAGGTCCCGCGTTCAATCGATGCCCAGGCTTGCAGCAGTCCAACTGGCAGCATGCTGAGGATGACCATAAAGATCAAGCCAAGGTTCAAAGACCAGAAAGAGAGCTTCAGAGGGAACTCCTTCCACTTCTTTCCCGGATTCAGTGCCCTCAGGCAGAACAGAGTGAGGCCAAGACCGAGCATTCCATACACTCCAAAAAGCGCGGTGTGACCGTGGACTGGAGTCAGGTTCAGCCCCTGGACGTAGTAGAGCGAGATGGGCGGGTTGATGAGGAACCCGAAGAGGCCCGCTCCCACAAGATTCCAGAATGCGACCGCGACGAAGAAATAGATCGGCCATTTGTAATTGGCAATCCACTGAGACTTCCTGGTCGGCTGTGCGAGGCGGATATTCTCCCATGCTTCGTAGCCGATGAGCGTCAGCGGTACAACTTCAAATGCGCTGAAGATTGCGCCCAGGCCAATCACCGCTGGGGTCGCACCTGCGAAGTAGAGGTGATGAAAGGTTCCGATGATCCCGCCGGACAGAAAGATAGTTGTCGAGAAGAGCGCCGCCTTGGTTGCCGTGCGAATCTCGATGAGCTTGAGCCGGGTGAAAAGGAACCCGATCACAACGGTAGCGAATACTTCGAAGAAGCCTTCCACCCAAAGGTGAACTACCCACCAGCGCCAGTATTCGGCTGTCACGAGATGGCTGCGCTGACCGTACATCAGTCCGGCCGAATAGAAGAGAGGTATAGCAATGCTGGAAATGAGGAAGAGGGTTAGAAGTGATCTGTCCTCACTTTTGCGAACGAGAGCCGGTTTGAGAGCGGCGACCATCAAAACCAGCCACAACACCAAACCAACGAACAGCAGGATCTGCCAGAAGCGGCCCAGGTCGACGTATTCATAACCTTGACTGCCGAACCAGAACCACATGTTACCAAGCCGCTGCTGAATGCCAAGCCATTCGCCGGCGAGCGAGCCGCCGACTACCAGGATCAGGGCGCCGAAAAGTGCGTTCACACCGAGCCGCTGGTACTTCGGCTCGTGACCGCTAACGGCGGGCCCAACGTAAAGACCCGTCGCCAACCATGACGTCGCGATCCAGAAGATGGCGATTTGAAGATGCCAGGTTCGTGTGACGGCATAGGGTAGGTATTTGTCGAGGGGGAAGCCGTAGAATCCGTGACCTTCGACTCCATAGTGAGCTGTCAGGATGCCCATCATGATCTGAACGCCCCACAGGATCACCACGACAAAGAAGTATTTCAGGGTCGCTCGCTGCGAGGGAGTTGGTTTGAACGCGAGGAATGGATCTCTTTCCGGATAAGGCCCATGAACGAGTTCCTTTTCCTGCGATGCGTACCACCACACCAGGCCACCGATGCCCGCGAGCAGGCCGACGAAACTCAATATGCTCCAGAGGACCGCGCCTGACGTTGGTACATTGCCGATCAGAGGTTCATGTGGCCAATTATTTGTGTATGTGGTCTCAGATCCCGGACGCTCAGTGCTGCAAGCCCATGAAGTCCACCAGAAGAACGCGGCCAGTTGATGCTGCTTCGCAGCGTTGGTTAGTGCCCCCCCAGGGATGGCGTATTCGGACCGGCCTGTTGCGAAAACGTCGGTATAGTAGGCACGAAGCTGCTCAAATGCCGCCGCGCGGTCAGCGCTTAATGTCACGCGGTTGCGCGAGGCATCGTAAGTGTTCTTGCGCATCTCGCGAATCAAGCGAGCTTTCAAGATGGCCTGTTGGTCCGGTCCGAGAGCTTCGAAGTTTGCCGCGCCAGCTCTCACCGCCCAGGTATTCAGCAGAATCTCCGATTCCCGGTGCAGCCAATCGGCGCTCCAATCCGGCGCAACATAGGCTCCGTGACCCCAGACTGTCCCGATCTCCTGTCCACCGATCGACTGCCACACGCCCTGCCCATCGGTGATGGAACTTCCGGTGAAGAGAAGCTGCCCGTCCGTGTTGTACACATCTGGAATGGGCGGAGCTTCGCTGATCATCTTCCTGCCAACTCCTCCGAGAACGATGAAAGATCCAATGATGACGATGGCCAGTGCCACCCAATAACGCTTGTAGGACATAATTTCTCCTCGACGAACCGCGCACTCTGTGCCGCGCTAAAACCACGCTAGCGTTGAGTGCGCCGCATTGCAGGGACTTTAGTCACACCAAGGGCAGAAACCGTTGCCAGATGGGTGGTTTCAACGCTCTGTATTCAGCTGTTGGTGTGGGTCAGTTGGCGAGCCTGTTACATTTTCAGTGTTCTGCTTTCGGGTGAAATGATATGGACCCGGGCAGGAAGTAGATCCCCGAGGGGTTCACAGCATGTCGTTTCGTCCCGTGTTCCTGGCTGTCGTCATCGCATTTGCGCTCATTCTGGCCGCTTTCCTTGTGAACCGCGCGCGACCCGTTGTCGAAACGGCTCAGCCGACCGCCGACTTCGTGCGGGCGTCTGGGAAATGCGCCGAATGTCACGCACGCCTTCAATACTCGATAGTTCACGAATACGAGATGTCCGCCCACGCGAAGAAGGGCGTCAATTGCCTTGACTGTCACCAGCCGGCGCCGGGCCAGGAAAAGGTCGATCATCACGGATTTGTGATCAGCACCCATTTAACCGCTGGCAACTGCCGGTCTTGTCACGAAGGTATCTATCACGAATTTCTGCGCAGCCGTCATGCCGCCCCTAGTTGGGCTGCCGTACACGGTGAAAAGGGTTTGAGCCCCGAGCAGGTCTCCTTCAGTGAGCAGTTTCAACCGGGCGGCACGAAGCGTCCGCCGAATCCTCTGGTACTTCCAGAGGGGCATCCCGCGGCCACGTCTGGCTGCGAACAATGTCACGCTGTCGGCAAGCCCAATGACGACGGAACGATTGGAACGTGTACGCAATGCCACTCTCGGCATACGAGTTCAGTTGAACTCGCTCGCCTGCCCTCAACCTGCGGTCAGTGCCATATGGGCCCCGACCACTCCCAGGTCGAGATCTACAACGAGTCAAAGCATGGCGTGATGTTCGCGGCTCAGCGCAATCTGCTGAAGCTCGACGCAGACCCACGCACACTCACGACTCGCGACATGTTCGTTCCCACCTGCGCGACCTGCCACATGAGCGGCATCAACGGCCTCAAGGTCACGCACAACCCGTCGGACAGGCTTGGCTGGTATCTCGCGGATGCGGTGACAACGCATCGTCCAAACTACTTACAAGCCCAGATCAACATGAAGCAAGTGTGCACGCAATGCCACACGCAAACCCTGGTCGACCAAGTTTACATCCAGGGCGAGGAAGTTGTTCAGAGCACAAACGCGAAGGTTCTCGCTGCCAAGACAATCGTGGACGACTTGCGCAAAGATGGCAGCCTTTCCGGCCCGCCCTTCACGCATACCATCGACTTCACCTACTTCAACCTCTGGCACTACGATGGCCGAACGTCGAAGCACGGCGCGTTCATGGGCGGTGCCGATTTTGTCCAGTGGCATGGGAATTACGAGCTTCTTTCGAAGACTGTCGAACTCCAGCATGAGGCCGACGAGCTGCGGAGGGAGCATGCCCACAAATAGAATTTTGCCTCGGTTGCAGAGAATCATCGCCGACGGGCGGCTTCGCTGGGCACACGATCCTCAGCTATGGGTCGAGCTTTTTGTGACCGCGAATCTTGCGATACTTGCCGCGGACATCTACATCGCTCACTCAGTCAATCATTTCCAGAAAACTGCGGAGTACATTCCGCTCTACTTTTCCCTCGGAGCGCCGGTGATATTAGCCATTTTGGTCGCTTTGCGTTGGATCGGAAACTTTGAATCTCCCTGGCGCGATGTTGGATACATGGTTGGCTGGCTTTCTGTGCTGGTTGGCCTGGGCGGCGTTCTCTATCATTTGGAGAGCCGCTTTTTTCTCGATCGAACTCTGAAGAGCCTCACGTATGCGGCTCCATTCGCCGCCCCGCTGGCATATACGGGACTCGGTTTTCTGCTGTTGATGAATCGGATGGTGGGCGCGCGAACCTCGGAGTGGGCGCGATGGGTGATCTTGTTGGCGCTCGGCGGATTCTTTGGAAATTTTGTTCTGTCGTTGACCGATCATGCATCGAACGGCTTCTTCGCAAAGACCGAATGGATTCCAGTCATCTCGTCGGCACTCGCAACCGCCTTCCTGATTGTTCCGCTCGTACTTACTGTCACTCGGCGATTTATGGATGTCTGCCTTATCGTCATGCTGACCCAGGCCCTCGTCGGAATGTTGGGATTCTGGTTTCATGTTCAGGCAAATCTTGTCGAACCAGGTCACAGCCTGTTTGAAAGGCTGGTCAACGGCGCTCCCCCAATGGCCCCTTTGCTGTTTCCCAACCTTGTCGGCTTGGCGCTGATTGGTATTTGGGCGCTCCTTCCCCATCTCGACGAAGCGATGCCCACCCGTTCTTGGCTGGGCGCAGCCTACGATTGGGCGCACCCAGGAGAGGAGCCGGCGGCTGGGAGCTAGCGAGTGTCATGTGCCAGGCGCTGATCTGTTCGGCAACTATGCAGCAGATCGTTGACTCGCAGTGCCTACGGAAAATGCTGAGCGGCCGATCAGGAATGTGAGCGCCAGGTTCGTTGCGAAGAGCAACACTCCTGATAGCTCCAGCATTCCCGACACGGGGAGCACCTTCCAAGCGACCGACACCAGACCCTCATATGCTAGAGGCTCGGACGAAACGCGTAGCAGACACCCCGTCTGAAGAAAAAACAGGCTGAAGAACATGAGGCGTTTGCTGAAAATGTTCTGAATTCCAGCGAAGTGCGGCAGGATACGCGGCCCGATTGCGAACACCATCGTTGCCGCGAACCCGACAGTGAGGGCATGACGCGAGGCACCCCAAATCCCACCGTGCACATCGGCAAACGCGGCCCAGACACTCATCAACGCGGCTATGATCAGCCACCCATAGGGCAGCCGCGCACAGACGGGGAAGCTGGGATGAACACCTTGGATCTTGGCTCTACCATGAGGACGCTCTGTTAAACGAAGCGCCAATCCTATCGCAACTGCGCCAGTCGCGAACAGGATCGTTGCAGGCTTGGGCCAGCCTGCCACTCCGAAGAGAACGCCCGCAACCGCAAGGCATAAGGCCGCACGAAACCAATGAACATTTGGCTTCGAGGTTGCAAGGAACGCCGGCAGCCAGCGCGCCGAGAATCCCCAGACCACGGGAACGACAAATCCCCAGCCAAGCAATACGAGATATTTCTGATCGAGCGAATGCGGAAAAGACCGAAGGCCGCCCTGCAGACCCAACCGAAGGCACTCGACAAAATTGAAGATAACGGCCGAAGCCAGCCCCGCAGTTCCGATCAAGACGGAAACCATCCAGAGTTCCATGGGAACCTTTGCTTTGCTTCCTTGGGCCGATGCCGGCAGCTTGTGATGGGACGCCGCTGAAAGGAATAACAACACTGCTACGAGCTCAAATCCCGCGGAGACCGGCAAAAGTGTGCGCCAATGCCATCCGTAGATGTTGTCAAACCAACGCAGTCCAACGCCAGATGTCCATAAAACAAAGCACGAAAGAGGCACACGCAATACTGATCGCCCGTGCGCCGGTTGTGAGTAGAAACCTATACCGAGAATAAAGCTTCCGATCCAGCCAAACATTTGAGCGTGGCCGTGTCCTTCCATCCACGCTGCCGGCAATGTTCCGAGACCGTGATGCGCGCTGATGGCCATCAGGTTAGAAAATCCGAGCAGTGTACCGGGCAGAGCCATGAAAAAGAGGCCGGTAGCGATCCAGGCGCGGAGCATCATGCTCTTTTGCCGTTCGCGAGCGACGATCCCTGCGCTTTCACTGATGGGGAGTGGTTGATCGAACAGGGGGAGCGTAGCCATATCTAACTCCTTACCTTCAGTTCTGTTTCCAGCTGAATCGCACGGGGAAACAGAACGTTGTTTTCTAGATGGACATGTTGCCTGAGGTCGGCCTCGAATTCGCGCAGTCCGGAAAAAAGGGCTATATGCGAGGCGCACGCCCACCCAGGAGCCTCAAAGTGATTTGTCAGGCGACTGAGCTCGGTCACGATATGGTCGACGGATTCATGTTCCTGTTCCATCATGAAGATCGGGTCGGTAACCGACAGGAAGCACGCGTGGGCGGGCGGGTAAGCGACGATCGATTCCTGGTCCATCTGCGAGATGAACGGAAACAGAACTTGCTCTTCCTTCTGGATATGCGCATACATTTCAGCATGAAGTTTTTTGATCAGTTCGGAGATCTTCGCCAGCCCGGGCGCCCGATCACTACGCTTTGTCGCCACCCTCGAAGCCATCTCGGCCAGTCTTGGAAGTTCCTGACGAACACATTGGTGATGAACGCGAACGATGTGTTGAATTAAACGCTCAAGAGGAAGCGTTGCCGGATCCAAAGCCAAGCCGCCGCTTTCCTTGGATTCGGCATCTGCGAGTTTCTCGAGTATTTGATCGATGGAGAGTTGTAATTCGTGGCACGCCCCTTCGAGCGAAAGATCCGCTTGCAGGCAAAGGTCAATATCAAATCGGTTCAGAATCGTGGCTGCAGCTGGGCGCCTGGTTAAGATTTCGCGGATGGATTGGGTTGCGGTAGACATATGCACTCTCCACCTGCAACCGTAGCGGTCAATAAGGCGCAGAGCAGTAACTTATGTCACTCTGAGGTTGAATTCTAGGAGTTCGCTTCCAGGAGGGCCTTCAGTCCGTCAATGTTCTTGATTGCGATTTGTCGCGCGTCCACATCCAGAAGTCCTTCAGCCTGCAGGCGCATGAGGTTGCGTGAAACCAACTCCCGCACCGTTCCAAGCTGATTGGCTATTTCCTGATGGGTTGCGGGAAGCTGAAACTCAATGCCGCGGCCTGTCTTCTTTCCTTCACTCTCGGCTAGCTTCAGCAATGTCGCAATTAGTCGCTGGCGGATCGTTGTGAACGATAGCTCCTCAATGATTCCAACCAGGCGACGCAAGCGAGCCCCCACAACCTGGAGCACTTTAAGCGCAACTTCCGGATGCTCCATGCAATATGCCTGAAATTCGCGACGCGAGATAAATGCTATCTCTGCATCGTCGATCGCCACGGCAGACGCAGGAAAGGGGCCGCCGTCAAAGACCGGCAATTCCGCGACAGACTCTCCGGGAACATTCACCGCCAGAACCTGTTCGCGGCCGTTGACAGACGTCTTGAAGATGCGAACTTTGCCTTGTGCGATGATGTGCAGGCCGTTGCAAGGTTCGCCCTCTGAGAAGAGTAACTCCCCTGCGCTGAATAACTTCCGAACCGTTCTCGCGCCGAGCGTTTTCAACTCTATCGGCGTGAGGCTCGACAAAAGGGCGGTTTTCCCAAGGGCAGTAGCCAGATCGATGCGTTCAGGGGGCACCGGGAAATTCTAGCAGCTTGGGACTTTGGTCACTGCGTCGAGGTTAAGAGCGGTTGTCTGATAGGCTCATGAATCCGCAGATCAACACGACCAACTTCAACGAACGGCCATTCATTGCCATCTGGGAAGTGACCCAGGCATGCGATCTCGCCTGCGTCCACTGCCGCGCATCCGCACAGCCGGACCGCAACCCGCTGGAACTGAGCACCGATGAGGGTAAACTTTTGATCGACCAGATCGCGGCCATGGAGGTCCCTGTCTTCGTGTTGACCGGGGGCGATCCGATCAAGCGGCCTGATCTCTTCGAATTGATTAGCCATGCCAGGGCGGTCGGGGTCAGAGTTTCATTGACGCCCAGCGCTACGCCTTTGCTGACGAAGGAAATCGTCGTGAGGCTCAAGGAGGCTGGCCTCGCCAGGCTGGCCGTAAGCATGGACGGCGCGAGCGCAGAGACGCATGACGCATTCCGCGGAATGCGTGGATCCTTCGCACGAACGCTTGAAGCGGTGCGCTGGGCAAATGAGATCGGCCTGCCGGTTCAAATCAACACCACGTTCAGCCGCAGGAATATCAACGAGATTGATAGCATTGTCGCGTTGATGGAGAAGCTAAAGATCACGCTTTGGAGTGTCTTCTTCCTCGTGCCCAGTGGACGTGGAAAGCTGAATGATCTTCTGAATGCGGAGGAGTTCGAATCGGCCTTTGCGAAGATCTACAGTCTATCCAAAACAGCGAGCTTCGGTATCAAAACGACCGAGGCCCAGCATTACAGGCGCTTTCTCTTGCAGCAACGAGTTGCTGAACGGAAGTCTGGAGTCGAAGCCACTTCACCGCACGAGCGAGCGGCCGATGCGATTGGGCGCGCACCGCGAGGGCTCAACGACGGCAAGGGATTCGTTTTTATTTCGCACAAAGGCGAAGTCTTCCCTAGCGGGTTCCTTCCCCAGGCAGCAGGTAGTATCCGGGAGGAGGGATTGGCAACCATCTATCGCAATTCGCCACTGTTTCGCGATTTGCGCGACACGTCGAAACTCGAGGGAAAGTGCGGCTCCTGCGAGTTCAAAGAGATCTGCGGAGGATCGCGTGCCCGAGCGTATGCTCTGACCGGAAACCCGCACGCTGAAGAGCCCTGCTGCTCCTACGTTCCAAAGGACTACATCCCGCCGCCGCACTTAAAGACAGCGACCGCACTTCATGTTATTCAGGGCGCCTGAGATTTGCAAACGCTCCGAGTGAAGGACCAAGATTGAAGTGCAGAATTAGGGGAGTCCGTGATGGCAATTCAGATTGGCGCAAAGCCCGATAGCGGTTTCGATGATCCGATTGGCATGTTGAAGGATTGCCACCGAAGGATCGAAAGTTTCCTGGGCATTCTCTGTGTCGTGATTGATCGAGCACAAGGCAGGAGCCTTACCGACGAGGAACGCGAGGCGGTCAAGGCTGCGGTTCAGTACTTCCGCACTGGCGGACAACGCCATACGGCGGATGAGGAAGAATCACTCTTTCCACGACTGCGAGAGTCCGCCGCAGAATCTTTTGAGGAGATCGACCGGCTCGAAGATGATCATCACGAGGCAAACGATCTGCATGGATCGATCGAGCGGCTGTACTCAACTTGGATTGAATCTGGCACGCTTGGAGCAGAGGACATGCGACGGTTGCACACCGAGACTGGGCGACTCAAGCAACTCTACTCCGACCACATCCAAGTCGAGGAGACGGTCGTTTTCGCTCGAGCCAGCCAGGTGCTGGACAGCCACGCCATTGAGGCAATCGGCACCGAGTTTCTATTTCGGCGGAAATAGTTACGCAGCTCAAACCTCACATCGACTAGTCGCGCACGACTGACATTGGATCTTGCGGGCGAATCGCCGCCTCATCTTTTGCTCGTTTCCAAATATTTCCTGTTAGGCGCCTCGTTCAAATTTGAAGCCAAGCCCATACTATTCCTGATCCGAGTGACCAAGGTCGCTGTGACGGATTTGCGATCTCTCTAAGCTGTGATTCAAGGAGATCGAGATGACCGCATCTACGCAAACCGTTCGCGAAATTGCCTTGGAACAGCCGACTTCAATACGAGTGTTTGAAGAGTTTGGAATTGACTACTGTTGCGGAGGGCGCAAACCTCTTGCTGAGGCATGCGCTGCCAGGAGCGTGGAAATTGATGCAGTTATCGCCGCGCTGGAACTGGCGGCGAAAACGCCCGACGTTGACGCTGAGAATTGGGCAGACAAGTCACTCGCGAGCTTGAGTTCACACATCACGGCCAAACACCATTCATACGTGAAGCGAGAACTGCCGAGGCTCACTCAGCTTGCTCAGAAGGTCGTGAATCGTCACGGATCAACGAAACCGGAGGTGCCGGTGATCGCGGCGACTCTCATGCAGCTAGACGAAGAACTCACTCAACATCTGGCAAAGGAAGAGGCAGTCCTGTTTCCATATATCGCCGCCCTCGAGCAGTCAGTCTCCACGGGAACGGCCAAGCCTGACAGTTGCTTTGGCACAGTTGCCAATCCAATCGCGATCATGACACAGGAACACGATGCTGCCGGGTCTCTGATTGGCGAAATTCGTCGTCTGAGCGGAGACTTCACTACCCCAGAGGATGCGTGCCCTACGTTTCGCGCGTTCTATGACGGATTGAGGGAATTCGAGCAGGATCTGCATCAACACATTCATCTCGAAAACAACATCCTCTTTCCTCGCGTCATCGAATTGGATAATTCAACCTTTTAGGCGGCCCAAGCGAACTGCGAAATGGCCAGTTTGACATTCAGATTCGTTTCGGACGAGGAATGAGATCGGCTTGCCCGATGGTTAATTGCAAACATTTGCAATGGCGGTCTGGGCAGAGGTCGGTAGGGCAGAGGTCGCGGGCACATTAAGGGCGCAATAACGGTTCCTTGCAGTTCCCATCGGCCCATAAGAGCCAAGTGGAGCCATCCGTGAGGCTTGTTTTCTGCAAGTTACGACTTTCCTCATCGCTGCACGGCAGTAGTCAACACTCCACATGGACGTAAAGTCTTTGATTGCATGACAGCGTCGGCTCCCTCAGCCTGAGTACACTGGTTGCTGCTAGACGACCATGAAGCTCGGAGAAGGAGCCGAGCATGATGATTATAGGCTGTGACTTTCATCCCGGTTTCCAGCAGATCGCATACGTGGAGCAGGAAACGGGTGAATACGGGGAACGCCGTTTGGGCCATCGGGGAGAGGCGTTAGCGTTTTACCGCTCCTTGGCAGACAGGGCGGTGCGCATCGGAGTGGAAGCAACGGGGAATGATCGTTGGTTCCGTAAATTGATTAGCGAACTCGGTCACGAACTTCTTGTGGGGACGCCAGCGCGATTCATGCTTCGGCTCCGCGCGAGCGGCGGACGGACAAGCGGGACGCCCGCCACATTCTGCGATTGCTTGTAGAGAATCGGTTTCCCACCGTATGGCGGCCGTCGGTGGCCAACGAGGACCAGCGGCAGTTGCTGTTACATCGCTGCCGACTGGTACGGATGCGCGCGCGGATCAAGAACCAGTTGGATGCGATCGCTAAGAACGAGGGGTTGACCAGTTCTCGGACATGGTCGGCAAAACGCCGGCAGCTGATCGAGGGATTGCCGCTGACGGGCTGGTATGCCAAGCGGCGAGCGGATCTTCTGGGGCTGCTGGATGCGCTGGACACGCGCATCGAGCCATTGGACGCGGCGGTGCTGACGGCGGCTGAGCAAAATGCCGAAGCGAAGCTGTTGATGACGCATCCCGGCGTGGGTCCGGTAGTGTCGTTGGCGTACGTGCTGATCCTGGGGGATTGGAGGCGGTTCCCCCGCGGCAAACAGGTGGGCAGCTATCTGGGGCTGATTCCAGCTGAGGCGTCCAGCGGCAAGCATCAGCAGCAAATGGGACACGTTACCAAGCAGGGCAATACGCTGCTGCGCTGGTTGTTGGTGGAGGCTGCTATCAAGGCGCAAAGCAAAGATCCGAACTGGCACCGGCAGTATCTGCGCTTGTCGATGAATAAGCATCACGGCGTCCCCAAAGTGGCCATCGCCCACAAACTGGCGGTTCGTTTGTATTGGATGTTGCGCTCCGGGCAGAACTACACGCAGGTTATGGAGCGCGGTCCGCATGCGGGGCAGTCCGTACAGCCCAATGGCTGAGGCTTGAAGCCGAGTCTTTGATTGGACGCCCCGCCTCTCTGGCCTGGCGAGAGAGTTCGAACAAGTAATCATGGTGCTTTACCGGACCGAATACATGGTTGGTGGAACCTGAACGGTTGCCATCGAAAGTGATTCATCAACGTGCGAGCTTGGGTCGTTTAGCCATGCAAGACGGTTTTCTGATATGGAACAAAGCTCAGAAAAAACATCTGAGCTTAAAGAAATTCAGTCATGTTGAGTCGTCGCACTCTCGTTCTGGCAGGTACTGCATGGTCGTTAGCATAGTCATGATACCGAGCAACGATCGGCTTAAGATTGGCGAAAAAGATTAGTCGGGCGGAACGATTGAACTCAGAATCGGTTGTTTGATCGGCCCAATGAGGAATTAACCAGATCACACCGGGCGATGTTGACCCAGGTATGATTCTCCTAAAAGCGATAGGTAAAGCCGATGTTCACGGCGATCGGCCCGGCGTTGTAGTTGCCGTGTTGAAAAAAGCTCGCTGGCTTGAACCCGCCAAAATTGAATGCAATGATGATGTGAGACGCGGGAGCCCAACGAATCTAGATCTCCTTTTAATAGTGGGCTTTACGGCCCCTCCAATAAGCTGCCATTGCCACTGGGCTAATCTGCACTCCTTCTCAGACAAAGCGATTGGGGTTCACAAGCATTTACGCGAGCCGAATATGGCCTTGGCCCCTCATCGCGCACTATCATTGCGAAGTAGGTTGCAAATCGTCACTCGGGGTTCACCACATTGCGATACTTGGCGCTAGCTACGGACTACGACGGTACGCTGGCTACCGATGGGCAACTATCGGAGGAAGCGATCGCGGCGATCAAACGTCTCAGGGCTTCGGGACGGCGAGTCATTCTGGTGACCGGGCGACGGCTTGTTGAGTTGCTTGAGATCCTGCCCCAGATTGATGTCTTCGACTGTGTCGTAGCGGAGAATGGCGCGGTTCTTTACATCCCTCAGACACGAGAGGAGACGGTTCTTTGCCGACCGTTACCTCGAGCGTTCATCGAACGTCTTCGAAGTCTTGGCGTGGAGCCGATCGAGGTTGGCCGGGTTGTAGTTGCCACATGGATACCTCATCAAAACGCAGTTCTTCGAGCTATTCAAGAATCCGGTTTTGAGTTGCTCATCGTTTTCAACAAGAATGCCGTGATGGTACTTCCCACAGGGGTCAACAAAGCAACTGGACTAAGTGTTGCCTTGCGACGACTTGGGCTTTCGTTTCATGAAGCCGTGGGCATTGGAGACGGAGAGAACGACCAGTCCTTTCTCGACCGTTGCGAGTGTTCCGTAGCGGTAGCCAACGCAGTACCTTCCATCCTTGAGCTCGTCGACTTGATTACAAAGCGAGAGGCCGGCAGCGGTTTGGCAGAGTTGGTGAATGAGTTAATCGCCGACGACCTCGTCAGAATGCAAGGAAAACTTCGCCGCAATTTCATACCTATCGGTTCGCTTGAGGGCGGAGGCGAGATTAAAGTTCCTCCCTATGGAACCAATATCCTTATTGCAGGACCTTCGGGAAGCGGCAAGTCCACGATTACGGCAGGTATCGTCGAACGCCTGATTGAACAGGCGTATCAGGTTTGTATTATCGATCCAGAAGGAGACTATGGGCCTTCACGCGACGTTATCCATCTAGGCGATTCCAATCGTGCAATCAGCATCAACGAGGTGTTGAGCATTCTCGAGGATCCGAAAATGAACGTAAGTCTCAATCTCCTCGGTATTCAACTTCCGGACAGGCCAGGGTTCTTCGGGCAACTTTTCCCAAGCCTTCGAACGTTGCGTACACGAACGGGTCGACCGCACTGGATGATTTTCGATGAAGCTCATCACCTTTTGCCCTTAGATTGGGGGCATCTACCGGAGATATTGCCGCAAAAGCTAGGTGAGACGATACTCGTGACCGTGCGACCAGATCATTTGCCGACCGCGATCTTGGCGATGATGGACGTAGTCATTGCAGTGGGGCCTTCCCCAGAGACAACCATGAAAAGCTTCAGCGATGTGACCGGTCGTTCTCTGCTGTGGCCTCAAGGTCTGTCTTCTAAGGCGGGGCAGGCTATTATCTGGTTTCCTGAGACTGGAAACCCTCCATCCCCGATGAGGATCATTCGGCCCAAAGGAGATCGTATCCGTCATCGTCGAAAATACGCTGAAGGCAATATGCGCTATCACAGCTTTTATTTTCGCGGACCGGGGAACCGTCACAATCTCAAGGCCCAGAATCTTGCTATTTTCTCGCAGATTGCTCAAGGAATCGACGAGGAAACCTGGCTTTTCCATCTGCACCGTCAAGACTATTCCAAGTGGTTTCGTGAAGCGGTGAAGGATCCTTACCTGGCAGACCAAGCAGCTCGGATAGAACTTCAATTTCCTCAAAATTCCAAGGAATCTCGAAAACTTATACGTGCCCTAATCGATGCGAGATATACGCTTCCAGAATAATCCCGCGGCAATTAACCGGCCTCCGTTTTTCTGAACCAGCTTAAAAGTTAGTGGTCGGCGAGACCTTGACCAGCTGAGGGAGGGGGTTTTGCTGATGAAGAAGAAGCGATTCAGTGTGGGGCAGATCGTGAGGGCGCTGAAGCAAGCAGAGGTTGGCGTCCCCGTCGTGGTGGTGATCCGCGAGGCCGGGATCGGCAAGCAGGCCTTCTACCAGTGGGAGGCAAAGTATATTGGCCTTGAGGTGGCTAGGTTGAGCAACACGATACCTTCAGTCAATCTAACCATCAACGTCGGCTCTTCCGGCCTCAAGTTTTTCCTTTATCGAATGCGTCACTCCGCGACTGAAGTTGACCCTGATGGTGTCAGGGAAGCTGGAGCGAATTGGCTGGGGTTTAGCGGTTACACATGCAGCTTCCAGTGATACGTCGGAGATTTCTATGGTGAACAAGGCATTGGAGGACGCGGCGCAGGAGATGAAGCGCGATGGTAAAGACGATCTTCGCGTTATGAGCCTTGATGACGCCCCGGCATTTTATGCAGATGGGAAGCGATCCATATTGGACATACATGACGCCATCGCGGCCGAGTATCTTCCCATGCCGATAGAAGTCTTCACTGCTTATTTTAGGGTCCTCGCCGGGGCTGGAGTTGTCAGCCTGAACAAGGTCGCGCAATGAGCGGCGGTTTCTTGAGAAGCTCCACCATCGCCTCCCGCCACTTGGCGACCGCATGCCGTTTCTCCGGGGCACGCTGCGACTGCTCGTCGAACTAATCCTTGCCGAGCGTCGCATAGACCAAGGCGTCGAGAAACTGATCGAAGGGTTCGGTCTGCGGACGCGGCCAGAGCGTATTCCAGACAAAGCGAAACCGGGTGTCGCCCATGACCATGCTGGAGGAGATCGTCGTGCGCGCGCCGGGGACAATAATCGGTGCCGTGCCCCGCAGCATCGCATTGCCGAGCGCATGGATGCCCTGGTCCTTGCAGCAGTCGCCACAGCTCTTTCCATGCAGGCCGCAGGGACAGGGCTTTGCGGGATCGAACGGAGGCTGCGATGGAATCGGCAGATTCTCCTTGGCCACGTCCTCGGGCTTCAAGTCGTTCAAAGACGCTTTGCGTGGCGTATTGGATGACTAACGGTTCAATGCCATCACTGAAGGCCGTCAATTCGACGATGCGCCCTTTGCTTCGAGCAAACGCCATCTGACTCTGGGCGCGCTCCTCGGTCGCGAAAAAAGTCGTATTGGCAAATTCGCCACGCTGCGGCCAGTGTGCCCAGCTCCATCCATCCCCCTTTGGAAATTGGTCCGGGCCCCGGGGCGACCACGAATTGGCTGCGAGATCGTATAAACAAGATCGAATGCCTTGAGGTCGATTCCGTACTCGCGGATATTCACCGAAGCGCATCGAGTCTTCAGGCCGGGAGGAGTTTTCGCAGGTGTGGACAGGCTGCCATCCACGATGATGCGCATCATCCACCTTTGCGATACGATGGTGCTCGTTGATCCGGCTACTCTGAATCACTGGCTTGAATCTGCCGGATTCACATCGATAAGCGTCGAACCACGCACCGGGCGCTTCCGGTTTTCGGCGAAACGTCCGAATAGCGAATTGAACTCTTCGAACGGGAATTGACAAAAGTCGCTGTTAATCTCGACTGATCCCTAACTGCCTGTGGTGCAAGTCCTGATACCTTCCCGCAAGAATTGAGCGTCATCCACATGAGCCATTCTTAAAATCAGGTCATGGCGATGGGAACACGCAAGGATCGAGAGCGGCAGGAGGATCTGTGGGTGGCGTATACGAATATGGCCGCGGGCCCAGGTCACCCGTTCTATGCTCGCCTGAACGAGGTCCTCGAGGGCGAAGGATTCGACGCGTTTGTAGAGGGCATCGAGTCTGAACGCGGCATCGCATGGCGGTTGAAGGACTCACTGAGCCTGCGGCACTTTGTGGGCATTGCATTGGATGAGGACACGCCCGATCACTCCACGATTTCGCGCACCCGCCGATTGATCGACTTGGAGACGCATAAGCAGGTTTTTTCCTGGGTTCTTGGGTTACTTGCCGATCGCGCGTTGCTGGCGGGCAAGCGCATCGGCATTGATGCGACCACCCTGGAGGCCAGCGCGGCGATGCGCTCAATCGTGCGGCGCGACACGGGCGAGAGGTATGAAGAGTTCCTGACCGGTCTGGCCAAGGCGTCAGGCATCGAGACACCGATGCGGGAGGATCTGGCGCGGCTTGACCGCAAGCGCAAGAAGCGCACCTCCAACAAGGAGTGGAAGAGTCCCACCGATCA
>Ga0207098_10082_pt1 | contig 30206 bp, 33 predicted proteins | sample Alteio_BWMinHeat_84_FD_153548 | JGI IMG/M metagenome (GOLD analysis project Ga0207098, IMG submission 153548) | Enriched cells from forest soil in Barre Woods Harvard Forest LTER site, Petersham, Massachusetts, United States -... | ecosystem: Environmental > Terrestrial > Soil > Temperate forest >...
TCCTGTGGAAACTCGCTGATCCAGGCTGGGCCTTGCCGGATGCAGCACATCCTCGCTCGTCTTTTGCGACGCCGTCCCCTGTCCCGCATCTAATGCAGTGGGAGCCTTCGATGGAAACCCTGACGATGTACACCACGGCGCGCTGTCCGGACTGCCGGCGAGCGAAAACATTCTTACATGAGCGCGGCGTGGAATTTCATGACGTGGATATCGAAAAACACCCGTCTGCCGAAGAAATCGTAGTCAAAGTCAACGAAGGTAAGCGTAAAGTCCCGACACTTGAAATCGGCGGACGTTATTTCGCGTGCAGCCCCTTCGACGCCGAGCAATTGGCGGAGGATCTCAAGATTCCACTAAATCCTTGATCCGTGGGGGCTGTTTTGTAGCGAGGCCCGCAGGCAGACCGCTGCGCCTTTGCTCGGCCAGCCCTATTCCACGGCAGCCCCACGTACCCAGACATTCGTGAGTTGCAATCCTTCATCCAGCAAGACGATATCCGCATCGGCACCCGTGCGAAGCGCGCCTTTTTTGAACTCGATTCCAAGGAGTGCGGCGGGGTTTAGCGTTAGCATGCGCACCGCGTCTGCCAGCGGAATCCCCAACCCGACAATATTCCTCAGCGCTTTGTCCAGCGTCAACGTGCTGCCTGCAAGCTTTCCTTCGGAGTTGCGGCAAATTCCTCCGCTCACGGTCACCTCGAATTTTCCGAGCATGTACTTTCCATCCGGCATCCCTGTCGCCGAGACGCCGTCGCTGATCAAGATCATGCGTTCTGGTCCTTTGGCCTGCAAGAGCACTTTCATCGCTGCTTCGTCCACGTGCACGCCGTCGGCGATGAGCTCCGCGCTGACCTCGGGTGAGGTAAACACTGCGCCAATCACACCGCTGTCGCGGTGGGAGAAAGGACGCATGGCGTTGTAGACGTGCACCGCATGGCGCACCCCGTGCGCAATCGCCGCACGCGTCTGCTCATACGTGGCATCCGTGTGACCAACGGCTACGACCATTCCTGCATTCCGCGCCGCGTCGATGCATGGCATGGCCCCGAGCAGTTCCGGTGCAATCGTCAAAATTTGCGCGTTCCCCGCCGCTGCCTGCAGAAAGTTTTCCAGTAGCTGCGCTGACGGCAGCTTGAGCCATTCCGACGGATGCACGCCCCGCCTCGCCGGGCTGAGAAAGGGGCCCTCAAAATGAATGCCCAGCACTTCGGCCCGCGCCTCGTCGGTTTCATGTTGTTGGGAAATGTAGCGCGCGATTCCTTCCACGCTTCGAATCGTGTCATTGGGACTCGCCGTCACCGTCGTCGCCACGAACGAGGTTGTTCCATGCCGGGCGACGGTCTTGGTCACTCCCGCGAGCGCTTCGGTGCTGCCTTCCATGACGTCGCGCCCGCCCGCGCCGTGAATGTGCACATCCACGAAGCCGGGCATTGCGGTTCTGTCGGTCGCGGAGATCTCCTCGGCGCCGTCAGGCAGTCGCATGCCTTCCCGGAGTCCGAGTTCCTCGATCACTCCGTCGCGGATCAGAATGCCTGCGTCGGTAATTTCGGCGGTCGGAGTCAGCATCCGTCCGGCATGTACAAGAGTCGTGGTCATGGGCTACGCTGTATCGTAGCGGAATCTGGCATTCTTTCAAAAACCAAATCGCGCAAAAAATAAAACGGACGGAGCCGAAGCCCCGCCCGCTGACAGAATGGACTACTAGAAGGTCTTACTTGCCGCTCGCCGCTGCCATTTCTATGCTTTCCAGCTTGAGCGTCTCACCGTCTACCGTGCCTTTCACCGTAACGTGATGTCCGGCGTGCGCCGCCACTTTGTCCTGCGCGTCCACAACATAGACTTTCTTATCTGCGTCATCGACGAACACGTATTTTGCGCCGCCCTTGACACATCGAGTGGTGCATTCACCAGCCTGATCGTTGGCTCCCTTTGCTCCGCACTTGCTGTCGGAAATATAACCGGTCCAGGTGCCGTCCGCGGCCATGGTCAGTACCGCGGCAAAAAGCGTTGCCGCCATTACCGAAGCAAATCGTATTTTCATTGGTTTTCCCCCTCAGGAACATCCACTGCATCTAAAGATCGGCCGGGTTGCCCTTAGCTTGGCACAACTGGCGTCTTCCGTCTAGCCAGTTCCCGCTCATGTTATGGAGGAAAGGAGTTAGGAAGATTCACGCAAAAAAAACAAGAGGGAGAGTTCTCTGGAACTCTCCCTCCGGCTTTACTCCCTTAAACATTCCTAACTGTGCTTGTGTCGCGAACCGTTTATTGACCCGGGCTTGTATTGCTGGCTGCCGCCGTCTCCGGCGCTTTGGGAACGCTCAGGTAGCCCGACGCCGTCGTCTTCGAAACCTTGTTAACGACCAGCTCGAGCGCTGCGCGCGTGCCGCCGGTGTAGAAGAAAATCGGTTCGTTCACGGAGCGGTTCTTCTTCTCAAAGCTCTTGTCATCCGCGAGCACGTTGATCGTGTATTGGTTCTTCTTGGTGTTGGTGTCTTTCAGCTGGACCTGGACGGTCCCCACCTTCTGGCTTCCGCCCTTGCGAGTTACCGTAAACTCAAAGTAGTCGCGCTGGCCCATGCGGCGGAGCTGGTCGATTTCGTCATGGTTCCGCGCGATGAGCGTTCCCATTTCGCTGCGGGCCATTTGCAGGTTGTTCTTGGTAGCGTCCAGGTCGGTCTTCACGCCCGAGACGTCGCCGTTCAGTTTGTCCACGTCACCGGCGTTGGCCTTGGTCGCGAGCTCGGCCTTCACGGACGTCGCCAGCCCTTCGACCTTATGGTCCACAGCGGCCGTAGCATTCTTGTTCTGCTTACGGGCGGCGATCAGCTCGCCCTGTGTCAGGTTCAGCTTGTCGGTGACCACTTTCAGGTCGCTCTGCAATGCCTGATTAACTTCATCTTCCTTCGCCAGCCGCTGTGCCAGCGCATCGTTCGCCTGTTTCACGGAAGCTTGCGTGGTTTGCTCGATGCTGTTCGCGTGATTCAGCGCACTCCAGCCCACTCCGAGACCGAGCAATGAAACTCCGCCCAACACGGCAACAGCCAAGCCCACCCAGCGTGGAGTTCCGGTCGTGCTGTGGCTTGTGGGTTCCTGAAACTCGCTCATAAACTTCTTCTCCTTTGGGGCGTTCCCCTGGCGCATTAGGGACGTGCACCCCTTTCGCCAAAGGCACATTTCTCTGAAGCCGTCCCCTAAGCCGCGTGGATGCATAAGCTTGTCGGTAGGTGGGGGCCACGCGCAGGGTAGACTTATACGTACTAGTACCAGTAAAGATTACGTGCTTCCTCGCACGGCTGTAAATTTTGCTATTGGCGGAGAGCAGCGCTGCATCGCGATTCTTGTCGAGGTTCAGGAAGGTATGGGAATACAGGGGTACCTACGGGATGGCTGTAAGTCGTTGTAATATCTAGCTTTATGGAAACTGGCTCAGGCGGCTTGGGGAGCAGGCTCTTCGTCAGTGCTTTTCACCGTAAAATAACGGTCCAAAGTGCTAATCGCAGCGTCCAAAACCATGTGGCAGTCCGAGCAGGAATCCAGGTGCCGCTTGATCTCGCTTGCCACTGGTGGCGAGAGTCTTCCCTCTAAGTACCAGCAAATCAAATGAATAGTGTCGCGACAGCTCATGACTGCGGTCCCCCCGTGGCCCCGCGCCGATGACCGGCCTGTCCGTATACAGTGCATTTGATTCACCAAATCCCCTTAGAAGCACAGAAATTCTAAGCGCTTAGATATCAATGGTTTAAAAGACGGTTACGACGGCTGAATCGATTTCGTTTACGTGCCTAGGGGAAAGATTACGCAGCCATTACAGCTTTTGTGCGAAATTCGCGCTAGGTCCTCTCAGCGTTTCGGAACCACGGTCATTTGACGCAGAGCTTCTATCCGTTTTTCGAGCGGAGGGTGCGTGCTGAAGAGCGAAGAAAGGCTCCCCCCCGCGAGCATTGGCTTCACGATACATAAGGCCGACGTAGACGGTGCAATGGCCGTCGTCGGGATGCGCTGGTTGTAAGCGCCGAGCTTCTCGAGGGCGCTCATCAGGCCGAACTGGTTTCCAACCATCCGAGCCCCGGTCGCGTCTGCCGCATATTCCCGCTGGCGCGAAAGTCCCAGTTGCAGCAGCATCGCTCCCAGCGGCCCAAGGATCATGAGCAGAATGGTGGCGATTCCGCCGCCACGGTTTCGCTCGTCATCGTCGCCGCCGCCAAGCCACGGACCCCAGTGGGCAATCCACGTGATGGCTCCGGCGAGCGTTGCCGCGATGGAGCTGATTAAGATGTCGTAGTTACGAACATGCGATAGCTCGTGCGCGATGACGCCTTCCAGTTCCTCGTCATTCATCAATGCCAGCAAGCCCTGAGTTACCGCCACGGACGCATGCCGCGGATTTCTTCCTGTGGCAAAGGCGTTCGGCGCCTCCTCGGGCACAACGTACAGCTTCGGCACCGGAATATTTGCCTTAGCCGCCAGACGTTCCATCACTGCATAGAGACGCGGCAACTGTTCTCGAGTGACCGGCTGCGCGCCGCTCGAGGCTAGCGCGATCTTATCGGAGAAGAAATAGGCGAACGCATTGGTGCAAATTGCAATGCCAAGTCCAATGGTCATGCCGTTTCGCCCGCCGAAGTACGAACCCACCATCATTAAGAAGAGGGTCAGCACTGCCAGCAGGAAGGTTGTTCGAAGAACTCTCATCGTTATTCCTTCACTACTACATCAGCACAAAATCCCAAGGTTTACCGGCGCATGGAATTTCACTGCTTCTTAGATTCCAGCCGCTACCGCCGGTTGTTTCGCCTTGGAGCGTGCGAAGCGCATGGCGCCTTTCTGGCCATCGCGATCCACTTGAATGTGATCGCCTGGCAGCACCTTGCCTTCCAGGATTTGCATCGCCAGCGGATCCTGAATCAGTCGCTGAATGGTTCGGCGTAGCGGCCGCGCCCCATAGGCCGGGTCGTAGCCCTCTCGCAGCAGCAGTTCTTCTGCCGCCGGCGTGAGTTCCAGAGTGATTTGTCGTTCCGCCAGCAGTTTCTCGACGTTCTTCAGGAGTAGTCCGACGATGTGGCCGAGCTGTTCCTTCCCCAGCGGATTGAAGATCACAATCTCGTCGATGCGGTTGATAAACTCGGGGCGAAACGCCGCGCGCAACGCTTCCATGGTCTCTTTTCGCGCCCTCTCGGGATCTTTGTTGGAAAGCTCGAAGATCGCCGCCGATCCCACGTTGCTGGTCATCACCAGAACCGTGTTACGGAAATCCACGGTGCGGCCCTTGCCGTCGGTCAGCCGTCCGTCCTCGAGAATCTGCAACAGGATGTTGAATACATCCGGGTTCGCTTTTTCAATTTCGTCGAACAGAATCACCGAGTAGGGATGCCTCCGCACCTGCTCGGTGAGTTGCCCGCCCTCTTCGTAGCCGACATAGCCCGGAGGGGCGCCGATCAACCGCGAAACGCTATGCTTCTCCATATACTCGGTCATGTCGATGCGGATCATCAGCTTTTCGTCGTCGAAGAGAAATTCCGCCAGCGCGCGCGCCAACTCCGTTTTCCCCACGCCTGTTGGCCCCAAGAAAATAAACGACCCGATCGGCCGCTTCGCATCGGACAAGCCTGCGCGGCTCCGGCGCACGGCGTTCGCGACGCGACCCAGGGCTTCCTCCTGGCCAATTACGCGCAGCCGGAGACGCTCTTCCATGTGTACGAGCTTTTGCGCTTCGCCCTCGAGCAAACGCCCAGCGGGAATCCCCGTCCACTTGCTCACCAGCTTGGCGATGTCTTCTTCGTCGACTTCTTCCTTCAACATCGGCGAATCTTTTTGCACTGCGGCAAACCGCTCTTCCGCTTTCTTCAGCTCCTGCTCGGCCGCTGCAATCTTGCCGTAGCGTATTTCCGCGACCTTGGCCAGCTCGCCCGCGCGCTCGAATTTCTGTTCTTCCGCTCTGAGCTGTTCGATTTGCTCCTTCAGCTTGCGGATTTTTCCGATGGCTTCTTTTTCCGCTTGCCAGCGCGCCTTGCGACCGCTCGAGTCCTCTTTCAATTTCGCCAGCTCTTGGTCGATTTGGTTGCGGCGCTCCTTGGAATGCGCGTCGGTCTCTTTCAGCAGCGACTGCCGTTCGATCTCCAGTTGCAGGATGCGCCGTTCGATCTCGTCGATCTCCACCGGCAGAGAATCGATCTGCATGCGCAGGCTCGCCGCGGCCTCGTCGATCAAGTCGATTGCTTTGTCCGGCAGAAAACGGTCTGAAATGTAGCGGTGCGACAACGTCGCCGCCGCCAAAATGGCAGCGTCCTTGATCCGTACTCCGTGATGAACCTCGTAGCGCTCCTTCAAGCCCCGCAGGATGGCAATGGTGTCTTCGACCGTAGGCTCGCTCACCAGCACCGGCTGGAATCGCCGCTCCAGCGCCGGATCCTTCTCGATGTATTTCTTGTACTCGTTCAGTGTAGTCGCGCCAATCGCGCGCAGCTCGCCTCGCGCCAGGGCGGGCTTCAACATGTTCGAAGCGTCCATCGCGCCCTCCGCGGCGCCCGCGCCCACCAAGGTGTGCAGTTCGTCGATGAACAGAATGATCTGCCCATCCGCCTCGGTAATTTCCTTCAAAACCGCTTTCAGGCGGTCTTCAAATTCTCCGCGGAATTTCGCGCCCGCCACCAGCGCCGCCAAGTCCAGCGCCACGATGCGCTTGGTCTTCAGCACGTCGGGCACATCTCCGGAAACGATGCGCTGCGCCAGGCCTTCGACGATGGCCGTCTTGCCCACTCCCGGCTCGCCGATCAACACCGGATTGTTCTTCGTGCGCCGCGCCAGAATCTGCATCACCCGCCGGATTTCTTCATCGCGCCCAATCACCGGATCGAGCTTTCCGCGCCGCGCCAGGTCTGTCAGGTCGCGCGCATATTTTTCCAGCGAAGCGTAGGTCGCCTCTGGATTTTGTGACGTCACCCGCTGCGACCCGCGCACACCCGTCAGCGCCTGCAGAATCGCTTCATGCGTGGCCCCCTGCCGCTTCAACAACTGCCCCGCCGGATCGCGCTCCTCTCCGGCAAGCGCCAGAAAAAGATGCTCTGTCGAAACATACTCGTCTTTGAATCTCTCAGTTTCATCAAAGGCCCGTTCCAGAACGTCGTTCAAAGGCTTGCCCATGTGTTGCTGCGCGAAACCCTGCACTTTGGGCAGCCGCGCCATCGCGCGCTCAACCTCTTGATTCAATGCTTCACCGCGAATCCCCAGGCGCGCCAGCAGCGGAGGCACCACGCCGTCGGTCTGCGCCACCAGCGCCGCAAGCAGATGCACGGGCTCAATTTGTTGATTCTCGTGGCGTGCCGCCACATCGTTGGCCTGTTGCAGCGCTTCTTGCGCTTTCACCGTCATCTTGTCAAATCTCAGCATGACTACCTCGCCTCGAGAAAAAGGGCTGACGCACTGGCCAGCCCCGGTCCTACCACAACTGTGTTGCTGGCTTACTTCCCCCCAGCGGCGGCCGCCGCAACTGCCGGCGCACCCACGTTCACTTTGATCTGCTTCAGCTTCGCTTCCTCGCGCTTCGGAATCGTCAGCGTGAGCACGCCATTCTGATAGTCGGCTTTGATGGCGTCCGCATTCACGGTGTTAGCCAACGAGAAGCTGCGGCTGAAGGAACCATACGCGCGCTCGACACGCAGATAATTGTCTTCGTTCACCTTCTTCTCGAATTTGCGCTCACCACGAATGGTGAGAAGGTTGTTTTCTACCCGGATATCCAACTCCTTCGGATCCACCTCGGGCAGGTCGGCTTTTACGACCAGTTCATGCTCGGTCTCGTAAATGTCGACAGCTGGCGCCCAACTCGTGAGGTTCGATTCCTCACCGGAATGCTCCAGTACGTTACCGAACAAACGATTCACGTGCTCTTGTAGGGTAGCAGCCCCGCGAAAAGGTTCCCAACGGTTCAAAATAGTTCTCATCTTTCGATTCTCCTAATTAGACTAACAGCAAGAAGATAATATTATATGAGTGTAGTATTGTCAATCTAGATTTACACTTTCTCGTTGTTCCTGCAAGTCATTTATTTACATAAATATATGGGAATATTCCAGTGTTGCGCTTTGGATCGGCGAATTCGCCTGCCGGGTAAAGGCCTTCCGGCATCTCCCCTTGACCTCTCCGCTTGCGATGCTGCTAGACTCCCTACTGATGCGATTAGAAGACCTCGACTATGACCTACCCGCCAGCCAAATTGCCCAGCGCCCCCTGGACCGCCGCGACGCTTCCCGCCTGCTGGAGATCAATCGATCCCTAGGCCACCTAAGCGACCACCTCTTTGCGGATCTTGCGGAACTCCTCCGGGGCGACGAACTCGTGGTCCTAAACAACACGCGCGTCATTCCCGCGCGTCTCTTCGGTCGCCGCGCCGGCGTCCACGCGCAACCTCCTTCTCGCACCACCCGCGCGGAACATCTCACCGGCAAGGTGGAAGTCTTTCTCACCCGCCAGCGCGATCGGCAAACCTGGGAAGCACTGGTCCGCCCAGGCCGCAAAATGCAAACTGGAGAACGCGTGCTATGGGGAGAAGGGGAACTCGAAGCCGAGGTGATGTCTCGCGGCGAACGGGGGCTGCGCACACTGCGCTTTGTTTCACGTGACACGCGCAGCGTCTCTGAGCACCTTGAACGCCTCGGCCACGTTCCTCTGCCGCCTTACATCCGGCGCAAAGATGAAGTCTCCGATCGCGAGCGTTACCAAACGGTTTTCGCCAAACAGCCCGGCTCCATTGCCGCTCCTACCGCAGGCTTGCACTTCACTCCTGAAATTCTGGAAAAAATTCAGGGTCGCGGCGTGGAAATCTGTGAGCTCACCCTCGAAGTTGGCATCGGCACGTTCCAACCGGTTCACACAGAAACGCTGGAAGACCATGTGATGCACGCCGAGTCCTACGACATTCCTGCCGAAACCGTGCAACGCATTCAGCAAGCGCGTGCCGCCCGGCGCCCGATTCTCGCCGTAGGCACCACGGTGGTCCGCGCTCTCGAAGCTGCAGCCCTCCGCGCAGCCGAATCTGGCTCCGCCGAATTGCTACTACCCGGCAAAGCCGAGGCCCGCCTGTTCATCTATCCCGGATTTCATTTCCGCGTCGTGGATGCCCTACTCACAAACTTCCATCTGCCGCGATCGACGCTGCTCGCGCTGGTCGCGGCATTCGCTGGACGCGAACGGGTGCTGGGGGCCTACCATCACGCCGTCGAGGCAGGCTACCGCTTTTACAGCTATGGAGATTGCATGTTGATTCGCTAAGGTTCGTTACAGGGTGTTTCCGAACGAAGAAAAACTTTTTGAGGCCGCTTGCAAAACCGCAACAAGCGGTGAATCGTCTCCGCGGAAGCCGAAGCCGGTTCCTGCCATTTCAAACCGTGGCCTCGAAGCTTTACGAGGAGGGAGGCTCCTGTCGCGAGCAGCCTCCCTCTCGTCCATTCGAAAGGAGTCACAAAAAACTCCTGGCCTACTCGCTGAAAACAAAAACGCGAGTCTGTCCGGAAAAACGGACTTCCTTCACTTGGCCGTCTTCGCCGATCAGCACGGAATCGTTTGCAGCTTTGCTGCTGCGATCTTCCCAACGCCCTTCGCTTTCCACAATGGTCTGCCGCCCCTTCTGGACGGTCGCTTTGTTTCCGTCGATCATCAACCGGTATTCACCTGCTTGCAGATCAGCTTTGCCGATCTTTGCCGACTGGGCGATGTTGATGGTCTTGGCGAATGGTTTTGCGAGGAGTGGCACTGTCGAGGCCAAAGCGGCCGCTAGTGCTAAACTGCGGAGAATGGAATTGAATTTCATGCGTGTCAACTTCCTTTCCGTCAGGATCGAGTCAGCCGCATTTCAGCTGCCGCAAGCGGAACAGAGTTGAACAGTATTGACACGCGTGCTCGGGGCGAGTAGTCTCACCCGCAAGACACCTCGTTCTTCCTGGACTAACGGCCGGAAAGACTGCGTGTCATCGCCCCGCGGCTGCCACCGCGGGGTTTTTCTTGTAATTCCTCTGGCCTGCTTTGGCAGCTCTGCGGGCTGCACATGTATAGACGAAGCGGCCCCCACGAATGTTTCGCTGCCCATCAGATATTCTTCTTTATTCCTGCAGATTATTTGCTTTGTTTCGCTTTGGTAATCGTTTCCCACTCTTGCTTAAGTTCGATTTTGTAAAGTTTTCATAAAGAATCGGAATTTTCCGCGAGACCTTTTCCCTTCTCCTCCGTCGGCCCTTGCTTCTTTCCGCGATCCCGCCGTGCATCGGCTCTCTTCTTCATCTATACTCAATGGCATTTTGCGGATGGCATGAATGCGCATTCTTGTTCTCAGCGATCTTCACGCAAACGCCACAGCTTTCGCCGCTGCTCTGGATTCTGCAGAAGGCCGCTGGGACGTTTCCGTGTGTCTCGGCGATGTCGTCGGCTATGGGCCCGATCCGCACGAGGTGGTCGCCCGCCTTCGCGAACTCGGCACACAAACCATTCGCGGCAATCATGACAAAGCTGTCGCCGGCCTCATGGACACCTCCGATTTCAATCCCGTTGCCAAAGCTGCCGTGGATTGGACTCGCTCGCAGTTGAACGCAGAGGATCTCGCGTGGCTCTCCGAGCTGCCTCACGGCCCGCTCGCTACCGGCGGTATCGTTTTGGTGCACGGCGCGTTTCAAGATGAAGATGAATACGTCTTCACGCCCGCGCAAGCTCTTGACGGCCTTCTCGATTCCACCGCCGAGGTCACTTTTTTCGGCCACACCCATCATCAGGGCGGCTTCTCTTATCAGGATTCCAATCTCGAAGTGCTTCAGATTCGTCCGCGCGCTTCGGAATCGTTCTCTGCATTGCGCATCGAACAGCCGCGCCGCTATCTCCTCAATCCCGGCTCCATCGGCCAGCCGCGCGATGGTGATCCCCGCGCAGGTTTTGCTATCGCCGATCTCGAACATCAAACCGTCGAGTTCTGGCGCGTGCCCTACGACATTTCCTCCGTTCAGGAGCGCATGCGCTCTGCCCAGCTTCCCGAACCTCTGGTGCAGCGCCTCATCGTCGGCCGTTAAAAATAGGCCGATCAGCATGCCGGTTGTTTTCTCAACCCGCCGTTTCTCGCACCCGCTTGACGCCCGGCAACTTTCAGGCCAGCATCGTCCTTTCACCCGTCTCCATGCCTGACACTCTGCAAATCGAGACCGCCGATCAGCCGCAGCCAAAAACGGGCCGCTCCTGGATCGCCTGGATGGGCGCCGCCACGGTCGCCATTGCCCTTGCCATTGTGATGTGGCCCGGGGCCGAGCGCCGTCCCCGCTCCAGAACGCGCGAATCGCATCTTCCCTTCGGCTCCGCCGAGCAGGCCTACGCCCCAAACCTCCAAATTGAAAACCTGGCTCTCAGCCGCGCCGAAAATTTTCTAAATCAAGAGGTCACCACCCTTGCAGGCAGCCTCACAAATGCTGGCAATCTCCCGCTCTCGAACGTCGAGCTCACCGTCGAATTTTCTGACCAGCTCGGCCAAATTGTTCTGCGCGAATCTCGCGCCGTGTTTGCGCCGCAAACGTCTGCGTTTGCTCCCGGCGAACGCCGCGACTTCGAAGTCTCCTTCGAGCACATCCCCTCTTCCTGGAACATTCAGCAGCCCCTCGTCCGCGTCTCCGGTATCCTGTTTACTTCTAAGAAGGAATAATTTCACTTTCAATGGTTTCCTTTATGCTTCCCGGCGTGGACCCATCCGCCGAACTGCAAGCTGGTCGCAAGGAATGCACCGCGGATGGCGCGATCGAGATTCGCGAGAACGGCCGGTGCGTCGCTCCCTTCGCGGGACTCTCCCGGAGACGTTCAGAGCGCCGCGGAGAAGCCTCTCCCCCACCTGTTGTCGGAGAATCACAATCTAAAGCGCGGAAGTCGGGCTAACGCGCCGCGTTCTGCCCATCACCGATCATTCCGACCAACGCCTCGCGCTTGCCGTCGAGCGATTCGGCCGCGCTAAGCCCGACCGCCTCGAGTCTATTCGCCTCGAGTTCGGGCGCGCCCAGCGCGATCTTTCGCGCGAGGCATTTTCGCTTCCAGCCCTCCACGGACATTCTTCTGCGTTTTTTTTTTCTTTCGAGCTGGAAAGCACGCGAGTCGGATGGACGGAAAGCTGGCGCCGCGGCCTACGTGTTGTCATGCGCCAATCATGGGCCTCTGATCGGTTGGGGGCTGCGAGTCCCCCGCCGCCCGCGCAACTGCCGCGCTCAATTCCGAAGCGGGCAGTTCTTCTCGTCTCTGTCTCGCGTCTCTGCCGCCTTTCATCATATTTTCTTGCTTACGAAATGTCCTGTTCTGGATTCCCCCAGCACAGTAGAATTGTCTCTCCTAGCCTTCAGGAGCGCATATTGGACTTTTCCGCCACTATCCGGCATTCGGGACAGGCTTCTCTCATCGATCTTCGTGGCCGTCTCACATTCTTCGAAGTTGGCGTTCTGCGCGAAAACGTCGTGCGCCTACTGCGCGAAGGCCACAAGCATATCGTCCTCAATTTGAGCGCCCTGCAATACCTCGACAGCTCTGGTGTCGGCGAGCTGGCGCGTATGTATGTAATGGTGCTCAAGAGTGGTGGTGAAATGAAGGTTGTGGGCTTATCCCGCAACGTCGAGAACATTCTGAAGATCACCCACCTCTACCAGGTCTTTCCGGAATTCCCCGACGAAGCAGCCGCGTTAGAAAGTTTTCCCCGCTCCGGCGCCGATAAATCAGCTGTAAATACCTAGTGGAAAAACACGAGAGAGAGAGAAAATCATGCCCAAAAGGAGAGAAGCAGCTAAGGCGTTGAGCCTTAGCTGCTTCCCGGGGTGTGTCCTCGAAGTGGTTAGTTATTAATTTAGATGCATGCCGGCAAAAAAGGTTTCCACTATTTCAAAAAAATCTTGCCGCCCTCTTATTCCGTGAAAGCGCTTAATAAAACAGGTACTTACGCCACCGCTCGTCCCGGTGTCCGATAAGCCGCATCAATTGCCTCGAGGTGTGCAGCGTGAACGGCCGCGGCCTCCGCGCCAGCTGGAATCCAGCCTCTTCCGGCGTCCGGTCGCCCTTGCTGTTATTGCAACGGTAGCAGCACGCCACCAGGTTTTCCCACGAAGAACGCCCGCCGCGCGACCGAGGCACAACATGGTCCAGCGTCAATTCCGAACTGGGAAAAATTCTTCCGCAAAATTGGCAAGTATTCCGGTCTCGCAGCAATATGTTTTTCCGCGAAAGAGCCCGGCTCTGCTGCGGAATATGCCGGTACGCCAGCAGTCGAATTACCGACGGAACTTTGTGCGCATGCGCCGCAGAGTGCACTTCGGCGCTGTGCATTTCCTCGGCCTGCGCCACTCCCTTCAGGAGCAGCACCATGGCCCGGCGCACCGCCGTTACGTTGATCGGCTCGTAGGTTGCATTGAGCACCAGCACAGGTTCCTGCATCAGCGAGGCCCGCCTCGGCACAGTTGAGTTGTGGGATCTACTGTCCGCGGGATCCGCGGACCCGGGCGCAGCGACGCTACCCGCTTCGGGGGCATACCGCCCTCGGAAATCGCCCGACTTTGGCCGGTTTGCGCTCATCGCGCTAGCCTTACGGTTCATTACCCTGAACTACAGATTACCACTATCCGGGGCCGGCAGGGGATTTCTCGGGCCCGCCCTACTGTCAGTCCTAGTACCAACTTGGCTCCCGACTGAAGTAGCGCCCGCGCACGCACCCAGCATCGCGCCCCGGTGGTTATTAGATCATCTACCAGTAAGACGCGCTTATTGTCAACTTGGCTGCTTGGACGTGTGGCAAAAGTGCCACGAACGGACTCCCACGCTGCTCAAAACTAAGGACCTGCTTGTTCGCCTCGACCACCCCTCATCAACAGCACTGCCTTATGAGGCGAGCCAAGCTTTCGGCGACTTGCAAATGAGCGCAGCTTGGTTATGGCCGCGAGGCCGCTCCCGATGCGAAGGAACCGGTACCGCGACGTCTGCAGCCAGCGCCGAATCCCGCCGCTTAGCCCCTCCGGCCAGGCGCTCTCGAAACTACTCGCCCAGCGGCCCGTCATAAATCCCGTAACTTCGCGCCCGCTCGAACGCAACGTCTCTCGCAAATAGGCACGCGGCTGGCCCTGGTCAACAGCTGTCACAAATTCTGCACCCCGCAGGGAAAAAGCACCCTCACCACGGCGTCGCTTGCTTCTGCGAACCATCTGCCGACACCCCTACGCCATCCCCGAGCCGTCGCCGAAGGAGAGCCTTCTCCCATCACGCAAAGAGAAATCTGCTCCTCCTGGTTTTATAATGAAAGAGAGAATGTCCGCTAAGGTAAGCGTCAGCGCGAACGGAGCCTTAAACGCGTAGGGCCAGCCGTCTGAGGCTGGCCGCTCTTCCTGCCTATACCCAGCGGGGCTACAGCAGCCCCTGTTCCATCTTCTCCTGGCAGGTGATGCAGTGCTTGGCCCAGGGTACCGCTTCGAGCCGTTTCTGCTGCAGTTCTTCCTGGCAGTTCGCGCAAACGCCGTATTCATCGGTGTTAATGCGCTTCAGCGCCGCATCGATCATGTTCAGGATGGTGCGGTCCGTATTGGTCATGCCGAAGAGGAACTCCTTCGTATAGGAGTTCGCTGCTTTGTCCGCGAGGTCCACCGTCGGATCTTCGTCCGCGGTTCGCCCCTCTTCCTGTGTGCGCGCGATGGTCTTCATCAACTCCTCGCGCCGTGTCGCTAACTTCTTCTTGTAGTACTCGAGCCTTTTCTTGTCCATGGAATTCCCGACCCCTCTGCTTGCTTTCGGGGACATCTAAAAACTACGTAGTGTAGGCCCGCTCGCCCGGGGTGTCAAGTTGGGGGCTTCCTATGGGTGCGCGACATTGAAGTGAATAGTTTTGCGGATTCTTTTTTTTGGGCTAATATCCTAGCGTATTAGTACGTTAGGAAGAATCCAGATATCTTTCTTTGGAGAGATCCCATGACCGAATCGCTCAATGAGTTAGAGCAACAGCGCAAGAGCATCTTCCAGGAAATCGTGCAACTGCCCGACTTTCGCAGTGGATCCATCACGGCCACGCACGGCACCTGCGGCAAGGCGAACTGTCATTGTCACCAGCCTCATCATCCCGGACACGGTCCCAACTTTCGCCTCACCCGCAAACGAGACGGAAAGACCGTCACCGAAACGTTTGCCACCCCGACCGAACTGCGCAAGGCGCAACGAGAGGTGGAGGCCTATCACCGCTTTCGTCATCTGGCGCAACAGTTGTTGGAGGTCAATGAGAAAATCTGCCGCGCGCGCCCGGTCGAGGAGGAACTGACGCCGCAGAAAAAAAAACGGCGGCGATCCTCCAGCAGGAAATCGCCCGCGAACTAGAGCGTCTCTTGCAGCTCGTTTTCTCCGAACGAGGCAGGACTGGTCGCCTGGATTTGGAAGCGATCGAGATGGCCCTGCGTTCGGCCATGCACCAGACTGGAGCTGCGGTGCTTGCCGAACTGCTGAAATTTGATCCTCCCGGCCCGGAACAGAGGCAGCTGCCCTGCGCGTGCGGCCACACGGCCCACTACGTGGAATTACGTTCGAAAGCCGTGCGGACGGCCCTGGGAGAGGCTGAGTGCCTGCGTCCGTATTTCCTGTGTGACCGCTGCCATCGCGGCCAGTTCCCGGTCGATGTCGAACTCGACGTAGAGAACACAGAATTTTCTCCCGGGGTGCGACGCATGCTGGCCACGGTCGGCCAGCAAGCGGCTTTTGACCAAGGGCGCCAGCAGATGGAACTGCTGGCGGGTTTATCGGTGACCACGAAAGCCGTCGAGCGCACCTCCGAAGCGATCGGAGCCGATATCGAAATGCGGCAGCAGCGCGAGCTCGAGCAGGCTCTGCAACTGAATTTGCCGATCCCCTTGGGGCCACGAATTCCCGTCCTGTACGTGGAGATGGATGGCACGGGTGTTCCTGTCGTACGCAAGGAAACCGAGGGACGTGCGGGGAAACAGGACGGCGAACCCGCTCACACGCGAGGAGCGAAGCTGGGCTGCGTGTTCACGCAGACCACGGTGGACGAAGAAGGAGATCCCCAACGGGACGAAGGCTCGACCACCTATGTGGGCGCCATCGAGACGGCCGAGGAATTTGGCCGCCGCCTGTATGCGGAAGCCTGGCGGCGGGGATGGGGACGTGCGGAGAAAAAGGTCGTTCTGGGAGATGGTGCAGAATGGATTTGGAACCAGGCCGATTTGCATTTTACGGGCGCCACGCAAATCGTCGATCTCTATCATGCCCGAGAACACCTGTGGGAATTAGCCCGCCAACTCTATCCCCAGGATGTACCCGCCCAGAGGCGTTGGGTGATGGTGAAGCAAAACAAACTGGACAATGGGCAGATCGAAGAGTTAGTGGCTTCGCTGCACTCACTGGAGAGCTCTCACCCCGGCTTGACGAAGACCCTGCAAACCGAAGCGAACTATTTCGAAGGGAACAAAGAACGGATGCGCTATCCCCAATTTCGCAAACAAGGATTTTTCGTGGGATCTGGGGTCATCGAAGCTGGATGCAAAACTATTATCGGAAGGCTCAAACAATCGGGCATGTTCTGGACTGTGCGCGGAGCCAACGCGATCATCGCCCTTCGTTGCTGTCAGCTCAACGGAAAATTCGAGGATTACTGGGAGGCCAGACGGGCAGGGGTCTCACTTTAATGTCGCACACCCGCTTCCTATGGGCGGGCGACTTTAAAGGGAGAAGGGGCTAATATCCTTTTCGGGTGGCGAATTCCTTGCGTATAATATACGCTAGGATTAGGAGGACCACCATCCTGTATGTGCAGATGGACGCGACGGGAGTTCCGGTGGTGAAGAAAGAGACGATCGGTCGGCAGGGCAAGACCGAAGGTCAACCGGCCCATACTCGGGAAGCCAAGTTGGGATGCGTGTTCACCCAGACGTCGTGGGATAAGGAAGGCTATCCCATCCGCGATCCCGATTCCACCACCTACACCGGAGCCATCGAGACTGCGGAAGAATTTGGTCGTCGAATCTATGCGGAAGCCTGGGGACGCGGCTGGAGCCGCGCACTCCAGAAGGTCGTAATCGGCGACGGCGCCGAATGGATTTGGAATCTTGTGGCCCTGCATTTTTCCAACGCCATTCAGATTGTCGATCTCTACCACGCCCGCCAGCATCTTTGGGAGGTTGCGCGCAAACTGTACCCGAATGACGAAGGAAAGCAAAAAGCCTGGATGAAGATCCACCAGAATGACCTTCTGGATCGGGGGGAAATCGAAAAACTGGTTGGCGCACTCCGTTCCATCGAATCCGACAACCCCGAACTAATAAAGAAGATTCGCACCGAGGCAGACTATTTTGAGCGGAACGCGGAGCGCATGCGATACCCCAAGTTTCGTGGCCAACACTTGTTTGTTGGCTCAGGTGTGATCGAAGCTGGATGCAAGACGGTGGTAGCTTTCCGTCTCAAAAGGTCAGGAATGTTCTGGACCGTTCGAGGAGCCAACGCCATCCTGGCTCTCCGCTCCTGCCATCTGAATGGCGAGTTTGAAGATTACTGGGAGGGACGCAGGGCGGCGTGACTTCCACTCGCGCACCCGCTTCCTATTTCGAGGACGCTTCGGCACGATCCAGGGCGCGCCTACGGCACCACCGGCACAACGAGCGCGGAGGGATGCGCCTTATCGTGATAAACCACGTTTGTCGCCTTGATCATGCGCGTCGCGCGCGCTTGGATCCCGCCGGTATTTAGGTTGCGGTCGAATCGTGGAAAGTTGCTGCTCGAAACTTCCAACCGCAATTTGTGTCCTGCCAGAAAAACGTTGCTAGTCGCCCACAGATCCACGGTGACGTGATACGTCTCGCCCGGATTTGCCAGCTCCGGCTTCTCTTGCGAATTCCGGTAACGCATCCGCAAAATGCCGCTCGTCAGGTTCTGCGCAAATCCGTTGGGCCAAACATCCACCAGCATTCCCGTGAAGTCCGTGTCCACCGCTGAGCTGCTCGCATACAAATCGAGCGCCACCGGCCCGGTCACTTCCGTGTCCAGGGCAAACGCTGGCGTCGTAAACACCAGAACATCGGCTCGCGTTTCCGCTGGCCGCTGATCTTGCGGTCCGATCCCTGTTGGCAACGGTCCGCAGCACAAAGGTCCGCCAATCGTGGGCGTCGCGTCGCTCGGATCGTAAACGTATTGATCCGGCTTTTCTTCTCCCGGCGCTGCCGTGCTCAGCGTTCCGTTGCCCGCCAGCCCTGTCGCTCCGCCCCCCGTCGCGTGCAGGAAATACCGCGTGCTCTTCGCCCGCGACAGCGGCCAGTCATCTTCGTCGCGCCACTCATTTTTCCCCATCACAAAAATCTTCACCGGCTTCTCGCGCTCCACCCCGTTTGCTTGCCCCCTAAGAATTGCGTCGTACCATCTCAAGATCATTTCGTCCTCGTCGATCGGCAGCTTTTCTCCAAAATCCACCGCGCCAACTTTTCGGCTCGCCGATCCTCCCGCGTGTCCTCCAACATAAACTACCAGCCTCTGCCCGCGCTTCGCAGCATCCGTTCCTGCTTCCGTTTTCAATCGCGCGTAGTTCCGCAACGTCCCGCCGAGAAAAATGTCGTACCATGCCCCAAAACTCAAAGTCGGTACCTGAATCTGCGCGTAGTGATCCTCGATCGACCACTGCTTCCAATACGCGTCGAAGTTCGGATGCGCCAGCCAATCCTTAAAGTACGGCGCTATCCCGGCCGCCGAGGGCGCTTCGAGCACGGCGTAATCCGTCAGCGGCAAAGTCTTCGTCCCCTCAAGCGCGTCACTCTGTTCCAGGCGCCGCCGCATTGTGTTCATCGCCAATCCCGTGCTCCAGGATTCGTTGAACCACTGCTCGAACGCCCCGCCCTGATAGGTCCATCCGTCGTGATAATTCGACGCCGTCACCGTCGGGCAAATTCCCGCCAAATGGGGCGGCTTGGCAATCGCCGCCAAATACTGCGTCGCGCCCACGTACGACCCGCCAAACATCCCCACTTTTCCGTTCGAATAGGGCAGCGCCGCCGCCCACTCCACCGTGTCGTAACCATCCTGCGATTCATTCTTGAACGTGTACCACTCGCCTTCCGATGTAAATCTTCCCCGCACGTCCTGCTCGACGACCACATAACCTCGCGCCGCTCCCTTCATTCCGAAAGACGATTCATTCGACTTGTCGTACGGCGTGCGCACGAGCAGCACCGGAAATTTGCCCTCTGCTTTCGGCCGGTAAATGTCCGCGCGCAGCGTCACCCCATCGCGCATTTTCGCGGCGACGTTGCGCTCGACAACCACTTCATAATCTTCCGCCGCACGTGCCACTCCCGCCGCCGTCAACGCGAACATTACCGCGCACGCCAGAGGCCACGTGGCCCTCTTCCCCCCATGCCCCAAGCCGTTCCGCCAATTCATTTTCATGGCTCTCCCTCGTCTCCACAGTTTTCTTTCTAAACCGCCGCTTTCGGAAACGCTCTTTTTCCCCTTGAAAGTTGTGGAGCGTAGGCCCACTCTCCGCCCTTGTCAAGCAGGCGCCAGCGCTTTTGCTCTCGTTTGCACACGAAACGTCCGCTCCGGCGGGCGGTCCGGGAATTCCTAACTCTTTCGGCGTTTTTTGCTTTTAATTCCGCGAAACATGAAGTAAAGCAGTACAGCGGTAACCGCCAATCCCACCACGGCCGCCACCGCCGGGTGTCCGTGCTGCAAAAGCAAAGGCAGCATCTTTCGTCCATAGCGCGCCGCCAGGTAGGCCAGGATCAGGTACCGAACAATTCGTCCCAGCGTCATCGCCAACAAAAATTTGTTCACGGAATACTGCATGGCCCCCGCAGCCAGCACAAAGGGCACCAGGGGAATCGGTGGTGGCAGCAGCGCCGGTATGGCTATGGCCGCAAATCCCCATCGTTCGAAGATTCCGTAAACCCTCTCCAAGGTCTTCGCTGAAACCTTGCGCGCCAGCGATTCTTTCCCTCCCTTGCGCGCCAGCCGGTACGTCACGAACCCCCCCAGCACCGAACCCACCGTGGCCATCAGCGCGTAGTAAGGCCATAACGTTGCATCGCGTGCGGCCAAGACGATCGTGAGCACATCCATGCTGCCCGGGAGTGGAATTATGGAGCTGTCGAGGAGTCCCAGGGGGATGAAGCCCAATGCGCCAAGGTGATAAATCCAGCGCCTCAGGCTCTGCGCGGCGGTGGGTGTGGCGGCGGCAATAAGCAGACGGGTGAGCATTCTCTTTGGAAGTCCGCGCCCATTCTCGCATGCTTCACGACGTGATCAGCATTCCTACCGCTGCCGCCGTCATCACCGCAAATGTCGCCCAGCCCAAATATCGCAGCAGCGCCGAATTCACGTGCTTCCCCATCACTTTGCGGTTGCTCGTCAAGAGTATCACCAGCAAAATCAACGGCGGCGCCAACAATCCGTTGATGACCGCCGACCAGAACAACATTTTTACCGCATTTAATCCCAAATAGTTCAGTGCGAAACCTAGCGCCATCGCCACCGCCATCACTCCGTAGAACGCGCGCGCCTTTTTTGGCCGGTCGGACATCGAGCCGCGCCAATTCGCTCCTTCCGCTACGGCGTACGCGCTCGATCCCACCAGCACCGGCACTCCAAGCATTCCCGTGCCGATGAGCCCCAGAGTGAAGAGCAGATAGGCGCCATTTCCCGCGAGTGGACGTAGCGCTTCGGCCGCCTCCCGCGCCGTTGCAATGTTGGTTTGTCCGTGCGCGTGCAAGGTAGCGCCGGTCGTCAAGATGATGAAATACATGATGAAATTCGAGAAAAACATTCCGACGACCGTGTCGGTGCGCGCATCTTTTAATTCTTCCGTAGTTGCGCCCTTGCGCTGCGCGACCGTCGTTTTGCCCTTGGCCCGCTCTTCTTCGACTTCTTCGGCGGCCTGCCAGAAAAAAAGGTAAGGCGAAATTGTCGTCCCCAGAATGCCCACAAGCACGGCCAGGAAGCCGCGTGACCATTCCAGATGCGGTACCAGCGTCACGACCAACGCCTGTTTCCAATCCACATGCGCGAAAAACGAAGTCAGCACGTACGCGAAGAGCACCAGCGTCATCCACTTGAAAACCCGAGAAATCAGTTTGTAGGAAGTCCAAATCAGCAGCCCAAGAATCAGCAATGCATAGAACGGAATCCAGAAGAGCGGCCGAATCCCCGTAACCAGCTCTGTGGCTTCCGCCATGCCGCCGAGATCGGCTCCGATGTTGATGACGTTCGCCACAACAAGGATCAAGCAAGCTCCCCAGAGCACCCATCGCGGATAGTTTCCGCGCACCGCCGCAGCCAGTCCTTGGCCGGAAACAATGCCCAGCCGCGCGCACATGAGCTGCACGGCGGCCATAAGCGGAAACGTGAGCAACGCGATCCAAAGCGTGGCATATCCGTAGGCCGCGCCGGCCACAGAATAGGTCGAGATTCCGGACGGATCGTCGTCCGCTGCCCCGGTGATGACTCCCGGCCCAAAAACCGCGAAGAGCCTCCGCAGAAAGCCCGGCCTCTTGCCTCTTTCCTCCCCGCCGTCCGGTGGTGCGTCAGGGTGTGCGGCCGGTGGTTTGTCAGTGAGAGTATCTGTGGGTTTCGTTCCCGGCATCCCTTCTCACAATCCGTGCTCTTCGAGAAATGGTGTCAGCAAGGCACCGTGCTGCGCGCGCCTCGGCAACAGGGCCGAGGTAGCATGTCCGAGAAAAAGTCAGCTTGCAAGTTCCCTGGGTGTGCTCCGGCTATTTAGAAGGAGGCCGGCCGTTGACGGTCGACAGTTGAAAGTGGAAGGTGAGATCCGCAGAAAAGGCTCTGTGGATGCGGTTGTGCCGTCCAGGTCGAGACCCGTATATAAAAGATGGGGGTGCGGAGAATTGGGGCGGAAATACTTTAAGAGGTTGCATGCGGAGGACGGAAGCTAACGCCGCACCCGGCGAAGAAGAAAGAAGCGCGACGGACTGGAGGTCCGTCACGCTTCTCAGGGGTGAGCGGGGGTGCATCTGATACTGGCGAATCTCCCTGGCGTCAGCTACGAGAGCGCGCCCAGAAGATTCTGGGAGACAAGAAGCACGATCCTGAACCGGCGGGATTCTGTCACAGAGTGATTGCGGCGCGCAGTACCATATAGCACAGGAGCACCGCATCGAAATTCGACAGAATGCACGGGGTTTTTGGCGCCTCCCTTAGCCAAAACGCCATAAAACTTCCTGTCGCTCCACTTTGCCTGCGTCTCCCTCGCCTCGCCATGGTTGACTTTCCCCCTATTCTCGTTGCAAATGGACTGGCCGAAAATACGCGCACAAACGTACCGAGCCGCACATGAATATCCTCGACTTACTTGTTGGCAAGCCGATCAAGACCTCAGACGAACGCGCCGAACAGATCGGCCCCATCCAGGGCATTCCCATTTTTGGGTTAGACGGGCTGAGTTCGGCGGCGTACGGGCCGGAAGCGGCGCTTAGTTTGCTGATTCCGCTGGGGCTTTTGGGCGTGCAGTACATTGTGCCGATCAGCGCGGCTATCATCACCTTGCTGATCATCGTTTATTTTTCTTACCGGCAGACGATTGCGGCTTATCCCTCGGGCGGCGGCTCGTACACGGTCGCGCGGTACAACCTTGGGGCCTTTCCGAGTTTGCTGGCTGCGGCGGCCTTGTTGACGGATTACATTCTTACGGCTGCCGTGGGAATTTCGGCGGGCGTTGGGGCGCTCGTTTCCGCGGTTCCTTCCTTGCTGCCACACACGGTAGCGATGTGCGTGGGGATTCTTTTCATCATCACCGTTATCAATTTGCGGGGGGTGCGCGAGGCGGGCGTCGTTTTCATGGTGCCGACTTATTTCTTTGTCGGGACGCTTTTGATCACCATTGGCGGGGGGTTGGTGCGGGCGGCGACCAGCGGGGGGCATCCTTTGCCCATGGCGGCCTTGCCGCCGCCTCCGCCGATGACGCAAGCGGTGAGCTTCTGGCTGCTTTTGAAAGTGTTTTCGAGCGGGTGCACGGCGCTTACCGGAGTGGAAGCTGTCAGCAACGGGGTGAAAGCGTTTCGCGAGCCTGGGGTAAAGAACGCGCAGCGAACTTTGACCATCATTATTTTTCTCTTGGCTTTGCTGCTGGCGGGGATTTCCTACCTGGTGAAAATTTATGGCATTGCGGCTACCGATCCGGGGAAACCTGGTTATCAGAGTTTGCTCTCCATGCTGATTGCGGCTGTGTTTGGGAAAGGAATTTTTTATTACCTGACGATGGCGTCGATTCTTTTGGTGCTTTCGCTGTCGGCGAATACGGCGTTTGCGGATTTTCCGCGTCTGTGCCGGGCCATCGCCTCGAACAACTACTTGCCACATGCTTTCGGGTATCGCGGGCGGCGGCTGGTGTACACCTACGGCATTGTGGTTTTGGCCGTTTTGACGGCCATATTGCTTTTTGCGTTTGGAGGCGTGACGGACAATCTCATTCCTTTGTATGCCGTGGGGGCATTTCTGGCGTTTACTTTATCGCAGTTCGGAATGGTGGTGCATTGGCGGAAAAATCGCGGGCCGCACTGGGTCAAGAGCGCGATGGTCAACGGGCTGGGCGGGTTTGTTACGGGGATTACCGTGATCGTCGTGCTGGTGGCGAAATTCGCCGAGGGGGCTTGGATCACGCTGATTTTCATTCCTTTGCTGATATTTTTCTTTCGCAGAGTGCGACGGCACTATCATGCCGTTTTGGTGGCTACCACGACCAGCGAGTCGGTGGCGCCAGCCAATCATGGGCAGGCTCCTATCGTGATTGTGCCTGTCGATCGATGGAGCCGGATTTGCAAACAGGCTTTGGAGTTTGCCTCGCGGATTTCGCCGGAGATTATCGCGATTCACGTCGAGCCAGGGGAACATTCGGAGTTGCTACGAGAGGACTGGGAACGGTATGTGGAGCGTCCTTTCCGGGAAGCTGGGGACGAGCCGCCGAAGTTTGTGGTGCTGCCATCGCCATACCGGTTCATTATTGTGCCGCTGGTGCAGTACATTCTCGATTTATCGGAGAAACACCCGGACCGGCGGATCGTGGTGGTGATTCCCGAGCTGGTCGAAGATCATTGGTACGAGTATTTTTTGCACAACCAGCGTGGCCGGCTTCTGGAGTGGACGATGCTGGTGCGCGGAAACGAACGCATTTTCACCGTTTCGTCGCCCTATTACATTTCTGAAAAGGCATGGTCCGCCAAGGCGGCAGGGGCGGAAGAAAACAAGAAAGTGTGAACAACCACGGAACTCGGCGGCGCTGTCCGCCCTCCAGGTCAGCCCACAACAAGGACAGCTAGCTAGACACAAGTAAATCATATAAATTCGGCAAAACCGCCTCGATTATATTTACCTCGTAAGAATTCCAGAAACAATTGAGGAGACCTTCGAAGGAAATTCTCGTCTTCCCGTTAGCTCCGGTAAAGGATTGAACCGTTTGCTCGGCTCGTTTGGGTTGGTGGCCACCCAGGAGAGCTCCCCTGCAAGCGGGCTGTGGTGGTTGTGAGGCCGGGGCAGGGGAGGCAGCGATGTTGGCCACCGGCAAGAGTTTGCGGACTCTTTTTCTGGTTCTAGCGATTTGTTTGATGGGCGCTACAAGCGCGTATCCGCAAAACCCAACGTTTTTCAGCGCTTCCATGTCACCCAGCAACCGAACGAGTTCCGGAGCGTGGCTGGCGAAGTGCGAGGCGGTTTCCGCCAACAGGTTCGCCGGAGGGCGTTACCGCGACGGAGCCGCATGGCCAGCAGGTGGGAACGCCGTGCCAGGTGATTTCAGCGTCCCAAGCTCACCGGAGGCATTCTGTGTGGAATCGGCCCGCGACACGCCCCGGGCTTCGGCCGACAATCCGTGTCCCGAGAGTGTCGTCGGTGCTCCGGGTGTCCCCGGTAGTCCCCGCAATCCTGCCTGTAACGATTCAGGAGATTCGGTCTTGGCGGAACTCTCTGCGTTAGGCAAAGCGGGCGTGAAGCTCGCGCGGGCGCGCGAAGAGGTTCTGGAGATCCTGCGTTCCGAGAATTCATGTACCGAATGGTTCCTAAGCAAAGACACAAAGCCTGCCGATACTTTTCAGTCGCTCACTTTCTTGCTCGATCAGCGTGGCCCGACGAATGTTTTCGAGTCGAAAGCGGCTGAATCCCTGCTCATTTTTCGACAACCTTACGTGGCGAGGGCGACGCAGGACGGGGGAGCGCATACGGCAATAACCATCAATGCGCACGGCGCGTTCTACCGGACGCAAGGGAACGCCCTAAAGGTGGTCCCGGAAGGCGGTCCCGCGCTTCCGGATGGCACGCGGCTGCTGACCGTGGGAGCTTATCGAGGGGACACGCTGCCCGCGCAGATGGTGACGCTCTTGCATGAGTTCGGGCACATCATCGATCTGCTGCCTGCAGATGCAGATAATCTGGACGGCAAATCGGTGCGGAACACAGACGAAGTGCTGCGCCACTGCCGCGGTGAGGTAGAAGCCCGCTCGCAGCGAGCGAAGCCAACCACAGCGAAGCGATGAAGCGGCGCAAGCGCATGCTCGAGGAACTCGACCAGGGCATTCGCGACCACATTGCGCGGGAGACGCACGACGACATCGACCGAGGGATGCCGCCCGAGGACGCCGCTCTACGAGTGACTGGTTGGGCGATGAGTTCCCTCAGCGTTGAATTGAGCGACAAGTCCGCAGCAGGCGGCCTCGGTGAACTTGAGCGCACCAAGAGCTATCTCCGCCTCGCCATGCACGAGCGTGAGATTTGCCTAAGGGATGTTGCTCGCCACGATCTCCCAGTTTTTAGTTTCCAAGAACATTTCACCGGTCCCCGAGACAAACGCGCCGTGCGCGTAGCTGTCTCCTGAAGCTGGTACATCAGCCAAGCCGTGGGATAGCCGAGATAGCCGTAGACACCGTTCACACAAGGGAAGGCCGCGATCCCGTCGTCGCGCTGAGAGTGCTTCCCGCAATTGACCGATAGCCTTCTCTCTAGAAAAAAGGTCTCATAGACCGGTGCGGCTTGCGAATCTAACCAACGCGCGCGTGGAGGAATAGTTCTCAGAATCGGTTTGTGGCAATCCCTGGCGATTCGGACCGATCAAATGCTACTCATGCGCGGGTGCCTTAGTGTTTTAAACGGCACAGTCCCGACCGAGTGTCACTGCTACCGTATGAGAACGCGGTGCGCATTCCAGATGAATAAGTTTGCGTGAGGAACTCTATGACGACAACAGCGGCGAGATTGCAAAGCGAGTATCGCAAGTTGCGGAATCAACTGCTTGAGGCGGAGATTGGGCTGAAAGATCAACGAGAGAGTGTGGCGGCGCTTCGAAGACAACTCCCCATGGGGCCCGCGGTTGCAACCGACTACGTTTTTCGCGAGGGACCCGCTGATATCCTTGACGAAACCCCCGGCCAGTTCAAGGATGTCCGCCTGTCTGATTTATTTGCCCCAGGCAAGAATCGACTGATCGTGGATCACATGATGTGGGGGGCGACCGATATGTCTGCTTGCCCGATGTGCACGATGTGGGCGGATGGATACAATGCGGTCGCTCCGCATGTCAGCCAGAAAGCAAATTTTGTATTGGTGGCCAAGGTGGAAATCGGAGCACTCCGGGAGTGGGCCCGGCGGCGGGGATGGGACAAAATCCGCTTGTTGTCGAGCGGCCAGTCCAGTTTCAACGCGGATTTCCACGTCGAACGTGACGGAGGACAACATCCGGGCGTCAGCGTGTTCAGCCGCGAACCTGACGGCAAAATCCATCATTTTTATACCACCGAAGCCTCGCTTCACCCCGGGCCAAACGGCAACCCAAACCACCGGGGCATAGACCTCTTTTCCCCGGTCTGGAATCTCTTCGACCTTTTGCCGGAAGGACGCGAGAATTGGTTGCCTAAATTGTTCTATTAATTGGTAGCCGTCCATGCAGCTCCGGTGCGTGAGCGCGTTCGATCGGAGAATCTGGATGGCCCCTGCCAGGCGTGCTATTAGAAGTGGCCGCGCGTGCAGTGTCTTTAAGTGTACAGACATTTCTTCTTGAGACGCGCAAGTTAAGTCTGCAAGAAACCCTGCTGAACTTGGGCTTGGGCGCTGTGCGCGAATATAGAGAGGGCTCAGTTTCGCGCGCAGAAATAAGGAGAAGAAGTCATGTTGGGACTCATCGCAGCGGTTTTAATCATTTGCTGGTTGCTTGGGCTTTTCGCATTTCACGTATCCACCGGTTTATTCCACGTTTTGCTGGTTGTCGGCATCGTCCTCCTGATTATGCATTTCGTGTCCGGGAGAAGGGTCAGCGTATAGAAAACGGCGATTGCACTCAGAATCCGCGATGAGGTGTTGTGTGTTCCTTGCGGCAACATCTCTTCGGCGGAGTCCGTGGAAGGTGACGATTTCGACTCAGCTACCGGATCTGGCGAAGAAATGGGAGGAGCTTGCTATGAACACAATGACATTGGTCATTATCGTCGGCGTGGTTCTCATTGGGATTGTGGGCTTCGTTGCGGCCATGTTCCTCAAAAAGCACAAGACAGAAAGACTGCGCACTCGATTCGGACCTGAATATGCGCGCGCGGTCGAGGAAAGCGGGGGCCGGCGGAAGGCGGAAGTCGGGCTCGAACAACGAGAAAAACGTGTCGAGGGATTTGCCATCCGGCCGCTCTCGGCCAGCGACCGGGAACGCTATATTGCTTCTTGGCATAAGGTTCAGTCAGAGTTCGTTGACGAGCCGAAAAATTCGGTTACCCAGGCAGACCAGCTGCTCGGCGATGTGATGTCCACACGCGGTTATTCCGTGAGTGAGTTTGAACAGCGCTCGGCGGATATCTCCGTCGACCATCCATTGGTTGTGGAAAATTACCGCGTCGCGCATGAAATCGCGTTGCGCCAGTCGAGTGGCCAAGCCACTACGGAGGACTTGCGGCAGGCAATGATTCATTACCGGACGCTTTTTGATGAGCTTGTCGGCGAGCCAGAAATCGCTCTAGCGAAGGCTGCATCCTAAACAGGGGAGAGGTCATAAGGAGTTTTGAATACGAAGAGGAGGAAATCCAGTGGAAGAACCAAGAAAGCTAACAGATGAAGATACGGATGCGGGGATAGCGACGGCGACTCTGGCTGGTGCCGGAGTGCCTCCGGACGTGCCCGCGGTAGCTGCTCGAAGCTTTAGTGTCGGCGCCGGTTCCTCCGCCGGAGCCGCAACTGCCGTGGCTCTGGACAAGCAGGTCGTGCCGCTCTTTTCAGCTGAAGAAGCGAAAGATTTTCGTGGCAGGTGGGATGCGATCCAAGCTAGTTTTGTGGACGAGCCCCGACAGGTGGTGAAGCAGGCGGATAGTCTCGTGGCGGTGGCGATGAAGCGGCTTGCCGAAATGTTCGCAGCGGAAAGAGCGAGACTCGAGGGCCAATGGGATCGCGGCGATAATGTGTCGACCGAGGACCTCCGGCTGGCACTTCAGCGCTATCGGTCGTTCTTCGGCCGCATTCTTTCGGTGTAAAGAGGCCGGACTGGATTCGCGGGCACCGCTCAGATGCTAGCTGTCTTGGGAACGGCGGCGATCGATGAGATAGGCGACCAGAGCAAAAAACGTGAAGTAGAAGGTGGCGTTAACGCCGATGGCGATGCGGAGAAACCAGCCGAAGGTCCAGGCGAGGGATTCATGTGTGGAGGGCATGAGCAGTTCAGCAATTTTTAGGCCAGGCGAAAAGAGGGAGACGAGCCCGACCGGAACCGCGGATTCGCTCGGCACCGCCCAGGCCAACGCGAGAAATCCAACCAGGATGCCGAGTATGGCGGGCAAAACCAAGCGGAAGAATGGGCGCTGCTGCATCCGGAGCGATTCTATCAAATCGCATGCTGGCGGTCGCGACAAGCGTCACTGGCCGACAGACAGGCGCGCCGAGTTCTGATGCTCTGGGTGAAACGATTTCGCTTCCATTTTCGAGAGGTCTGCCGCGACTTCCAGGCTCAACTGGTCGAAGTGAACGGCCAAGCCGAACACCTACACTTGCTCATCAACTACCCGCCAAAGCATTCGGTGTCGAGCTTGGCCAACAGCCTCAAAGGGGTTTCCAGTCGCCTACTGCGTAGCGAACGCCCTGATCTGGAGAAACGCTATTGGAACAGCGTCCTGTGGTCGCCTTCCTACTTCGCCGCCAGTTGTGGCGGGGCACCGCTGGGGCATTATTAAGCAATACGTCGAGCAACAAAAGACCCCGCTCTAACGGGCCTTATATCCCCGGGCTAAAGGTCCGGGCTTTACGGCCCGAGTTGGTAAGGCCAATCCCACTCCGTTCTAACCAATGGGGGCACCGCAGTCCAGTCCAAGTCCAGTCCAGCCAGTCGTGGGGGTAATTGGTCGGGAGACGCTGGGGGGAGCGCTCCAGGGAGAGTAGTGCTCCCCTCGTGTTCCGCGATCGTGCACCAGGAACGCGAGTCGCGCCGTGGAAACCAATCTGACCGCATTCACATCCCTCACCGTATCGAGAAATCAAAGCTAAGAGAGCAGCGTCGCGGCTTCCTGTGGGAAGATAGGCCGGGCAGTTTATCTACAGGGGCGGATGATGAATTCCTGGCGGACGCTTGTATTGATTGCAGTCATTCTTGCGGCCGTGGTTTTCCTGTTTGCGTGGCCACAGACGGCGACGACACGGCTTGCGGCATCTCTGGAACTTGCTCTGCAGAAGCAGCAAACCTCGCAAGAGCAACGAACACCTACGATTGAGGAATACCAGCCGAAGTCCACGCTCGTTACCAAGGAACACAAGATTGAGCGAGCTAAGTTTCCGTTCATTGACATTCACAGCCATCACTGGAACCCGACGCCGGAGCACGTCCAGGATTTGATCAAAGGGATGGATTCGATCAATCTGCGCGTCTTGGTGAACTTGAGTGGAGGAACCGGCGAGGAATTGCGGAAGACTGTAACGACGATGAAGGGGCTCTACCCGGACCGGTTTGTGGTGTTTGCGAACATGAGCTACGACGACGTGAACACGCCAGGATTCGGCAAGCGGGCGGCAGCCCGGCTCGAGCAGGATGTGAAGAACGGTGCGCAGGGCCTGAAGATTTTCAAGAATTTTGGGATGGAGCTGAAGTATGCGAACGGGCAACGCGTGCACGTGGACGATCCGGAGTTCGATCCGGTATTCGAGAAATGCGCCGAACTGAAGATTCCCGTGCTCATCCACGTGGCCGAGCCTTCGGCGTTTTTCGATCCGTGGGACTATTCGAACGAG
>Ga0207098_10083_pt1 | contig 30171 bp, 35 predicted proteins | sample Alteio_BWMinHeat_84_FD_153548 | JGI IMG/M metagenome (GOLD analysis project Ga0207098, IMG submission 153548) | Enriched cells from forest soil in Barre Woods Harvard Forest LTER site, Petersham, Massachusetts, United States -... | ecosystem: Environmental > Terrestrial > Soil > Temperate forest >...
GCCAAATAATTCCAACTATCCGGGGCATAAGGGTAACAAGCAAAAACGAACTTGCCCCGACCACCGAGGCACTAACCAGGGGAACGGCGTTTACACAAAATCGCGGACACTCCCCGAGCAAAGCCATCTCGATTTCGCGGTTTGCCGGGAAATGTTGCTGTGCCATTCTCGTCCTCTTAGCACCATTATGACCTCGATTGCTCCCGAATCGCGGACAATCACGGAAGTGATCCACTTGGCCGAATAACCGCCTGCTCGGACAAGTGATCGCTCTCAAAAGAATCGCCGAACCATCAGATCATATGCCACCCTCGTGCTACTTTCGAGAGGAAGTCTTCAAGGGTCCGAATCACCAATTCAAGAATGCCTTCTACATCCCTACTCAAAGAGCGCGTTGGCCTCCTCATGGAAGACCATGCGCAATTCACCGATGTCGCGCTTTCGGCTCATGAGTTTTGATCGAGGTCGAGAAACAATCGTCGCTCCTAATACTGAACATTCCGTCGAAAGCTGAGCAAACCTAAGATGTCCCCCAGACATCGCCGAGGACACGTTGGAAGTTGGCGCCCAACACCTTCTCGATCACGGAAGAGGGCTGGCCGCGACGGGAGAGCTCTTCGGCAATCACTTCCATGTGATTCGGTCCGTTGAGATCCGGCACCCAGGGATAGCGGTCCTCGCCGGGTGCCCCGATGCCAAGTTGCTTTCGGTGCGCGATGTCCGCGTCAAACGAGGCTTTCTGAGCCGGCGTGAGCGTAAACGCCTGAATCGAACTATCCGAGCCGATGCCTACGTGGTCAGCTCCGCAAACGTCGATGGCATGTACCAGATGATCGATTACATTCTGGCGGGTGGGGACCGTGGGAGACGCCACCAGGTATGGCATCAGAAACACGCCGAAGTAGCCGCCGTGGTCGGCCAGGGATTTGAGAATCGAGTCCGGCTTGCTGCGAGGATGAGGATAAACAGCGGCGCAGCCGGAGTGGGAGATGAGAACGGGTTTGGATGATGCGGCGATCCCCTCGGAGGTCGTCCGGTATCCGCTGTGGCTGAGATCGACCGCCACTCCGATTTCGTTCATCTTTCTCACCGCAGCCATACCCGCGTTGCTGAGTCCGGCATTGCCCGGCTCGAGGCAGCCGTCGCCGAATATGCTGCGCGTGTTGTAGGTGAGCTGCATGATGCGCACACCGAGATCGCGGAACATGCCGATGCGCTCAGGATTCTCTTCAAGAAATGCGGTGTACTGAAATCCAGGAAGAATGCCGATCCTGTTCGACTGTTTGGCGTGCGCAATCTCCGCATGCCGCCGGATGACGCAAAAACTATCCGGATACTTCTCGATCAGGGCATGAAGCGAAGCGATCGCCTTGATCGTGCCTTCGAAATCCCGCTCGGAGACCGGTGCAATGAACGGCAGTGATACCCGAATCGTGAATCGTCTTCACCAGAGCGGGACCGGGCGGTGTTTCGCCATCGACAAACAGGCAGCAGAGCGAATCGATGACGATGGCGCTCCTGTACATCCCGGAGATATCGGGCGAGGCGGCCGGATCTGCAACCAGGCGCAGCGGATGAAGCAACGTTGCCGCGGTGCCTTGCAGAGCGGAAATCTGAAAATCCCGGCGAGTGAGCAAATGTTTTTGCATGGTAAGTGAACAGAGCGGGAGTATATCACCGCGATTGAAAGAATTCCTGATGGGAACGTACAATGACGCTCTAGCCAGGCGCCGTCTGGAACTCGCCTGTTCGGAGTGCTGAGCCGAGTCCGGCGCGAAGGCTGCAGTAGCGCACTTTTGAAAAAGGTAAGAAGTGGAGGGTTGTCATGCAGAACGGCAAATCCGCCATTTGGAGCAGTCTGACGCTCGTTGCGATCGTGAATCTGTCACTGATTATCAACTGTGGGAAGGCAAAGGCCGAAGCAAGTCAGAGTGCTTTGCCAGCGCTGCCCGCGGATATTCCTGTCACGGCCGATCGCTATTCCGTGTTGATGGGTGGAAATCCGGCGGGACAGCAGGCGGTGTGGGCCGCACCTGACGGTCTCCACATTTTTTTTCAATTCAACGATCGCGGCCGCGGACCCAAAACGACCACGGTTCTGAAACTGGATGGAAAGGGTGTTCCGGTATCTGAAACCGTCGACGGGAACGACTACCTGAAATCGCCGGTTCACGAAATCTACGCCCTCGAGTCCGGAAGAGCTGTTTGGAAGAGCGCCATAGAACAAGGCAGCAAGACGTTGACCACGCCGGCGGTCTATGTCTCCATAAACAGCACGCCGGTAGAACTGGGCGTGCTCGCGCAAGCGGCGCTTGGGAACGGAGAAAAGGTCGCACTCCTGCCCGAAGGGGAAGCGAGCACGGAGCGGGTTACCGAAATCAACATCGAGGTTTCCGGGCGGAAGAAGCGCGTTTCCCTCTACGCCATCCGCGGCCTCGATTTCTCGCCTACCTACCTTTGGCTCGATCAGCGGCAAAGCTTCTTCGCGGTTGTGGATGACTGGTTCACTGTCATTCCGGAAGGTTGGGAACCGTCTGTAAAGATTTTATTGGCTGCTCAGGATGAGGCCAGACAAGCCCGCGCCGCAGGACTCGCTGCCAGGCTGTCTCACAAAGAGCCGAACGGGGTTGTGTTCGCACATGTGAATCTCTTCGATTCCGAGTCAGCGAGGGTTCTGAAAGACCAAAGCATCGTAGTTGTCGGGAATCGTATTGTCAGCGTTGGGCCTTCCGACCACGTGAATGTTCCCAGTGGAGCCGAAGTAATCGATGCGCCGGGCAAAACGCTGCTGCCGGGTCTTTGGGACATGCACTCCCATGTAGGTGATGACGACGGGATATTGAATCTGGCAGCTGGAGTTACGACCGTGCGCGATTTGGGCAATGATAGCGAGTTGCTGCTTGCCCGCCGCAAGCGAATTGAAGAGAGCAAAGAGATTGGCACTCGCATAGTCCTCGCCGGCCTCATCGATGGTCGAGGCCCTTTTCAGGGCCCAACCAAAGTCCTCGTTTCTACTGAAGCCGAAGCTCGCGCCGCGGTCGATAACTACAAGCGACTGGGGTATGTGCAAATCAAAATCTACAGCTCGGTCAAACCCGAGTTGGTCCCCGCCATCATCAACGAAGCCCACAAAAGCGGCATGCGCGTCAGCGGACATATCCCTGCCGAAATGACCGCCGCGCAGTGTGTCGAACTTGGTTACGACGAAATTCAGCACGCCAACTTCCTCATACTGAATTTCATGCCCGACGTGAAAAACACCAACACCATCGCACGCCTGATCGAACCGGCCAAACGGGGCGCCGGTCTCGATCTCAGCTCACCCGAGGTGCGGTCCTTCATCAACTTGCTTCAGGATCACCACACCACACTCGATCTCACCCTCAGCGTGTTCGAAAATCAGTATCTGAACCGGGCCGGCCAAGTCCCTCGCGGTTACCAGCCCATCGCCAGCCGCTTGCCCGTTCAGGTTCGCCGTGGCCTGCTCTCAAGCGGCCTTACCCCGCCCGATGGTATGGACGATACCTACCGGAAATCCTTCGCCAAGATGATGGATCTCGCCGGCCTTCTCTATCGTTCCGGAATCCCCATTGAAGCTGGCACCGATTCGATGGCCGGATTCGCTCTTCATCGCGAACTGGAGCTCGACGTCCAGGCCGGCATTCCTCCCAGCCGCGTTCTTCAAAATGCCACCTTCAATGCTGCCCGCATCATGAAGCTGGACGGTGATCTCGGCTCGATTTCTCCCGGCAAGCTCGCCGACCTCATTCTCGTGAATGGCGATCCGGCGGCAAACATTAGTGATATAAGAAGGACCACATTGGTGATGAAGGACGGCATCGTCTATAAACCAGACGAGCTGTATTCGACTATTGGCGTGATGCCGTAGGCACATTTCCTGGTTCATGAAAACCTTGGCCGGATAAAAGAACGTGTTGTCAGTGATTCCGCTCCACCTTCTTCTTCTCTTCACTGACTCGCAGTCATAAGCCCCCCGTGAAAGTCCAGCCGAATTCCTCACATCTCGAACGGAGATCTCTGCCGCCGGTGGAAGTGGTCTGCAGGGAACTCCACGTGCCGATAAACTGCCTACTCGTAGAAGTGCCCCGCAGACTCGTGCACAAACGACCGTTTCTGACATCTTCCAATCGTCAGTTTATTTAAGTCGGCGTTTAGCTGCGCACTTGGGTCGACGAGCCGCAACAGGTTTTCTGAGTCATTTGTCCGAGCAGGCGGTTATACAGACAAGTGGATACCCTCGCGCTACAATCCGCCGACGCTCTGGCAATCACAGAATTTGTGGGTGTTCTGAGACCTCGCGGAGGCGAGTCGCCATGAGCGCTGACTTAAGCAGAGTCCTTTAGGATCGTGTGTCATCCAGAACTACGCCGATGGCTGAACATCCTAGCACAGCGGATTTGGTTACTAGGCCGGCAGCGCCTCAATGATGTTCAAACCGGACACAGTCGAGATCACCTGAGTGAGACTGAACTCAGCGTCACCCAATAGGTCGCGATATTCCTCCACGGTGCGTTCCTTCCCTCCGGTCATCAGCATCATGATTACATCCGCGAACTTTCCGGCAGAGGGAGCATTTCCATCGGGTAGAGCCCACTCGACAAGCAAGACGGCGCCGTCTTTGGGAACCGCACGTCGGCAATTGGCCAGGATGTTATGGGCGCGCTCATCGTCCCAATCGTGGATCACGTGTTTCATAAGGCAGGCGCGGCAGCCGGGAGGCACTTCGTCGAAGAAATTACAGGGCTGCATGGCGCTGCGCGAGGCGAGTTCACCGCCGAGAAAGCCACGATCCTTAGCTCGCTCAATCGTGTGGGGCAAGTCGGCTAGCATGCCGCGCAGTCCTGGATGCGCCGTCAGAATTGCCGCCAGCAAAATGCCGTTTCCGCCTCCCACGTCCATGAGGCTTCCCCATTTGCCGAAATCGTATGCCCCAGCGACGACTGGTCCAACCAGTGCAGACATACCTGTCATCGCGTCGTCGAAGAGTCGAGCGGTCTCAGGATCTGTCTTTAAGTATTCGAAGGCTTCCATCCCAAACAGCTTGGCTCTGGCCGGGAGTCCAGTCTCGATGCTGTAGAGAATTTCTGCAAACGGTCCGAAAAGGAACTGGCTCCCCCTGAAAATAAGAATGGAGCGAACCGAACCTGGCACACCAGTGCGGAGAAAGTGGGAGAGTCCAGTATTTGCGAATGTTCGAGGGGACGTTTCCTCGAATACACTTTGGCTGGCCATGAGGCGGAGAATGCGGTAGAGAGCCGATTCGTTCACGTTCAGTTTGCGGGCCAGGTCCGAGGAGGTCTGCGCGCCATCTTTCAGCAGATCGGCTACTCCGAGCTTTGCTGCGGCGTACAGAGCCTGATGGATGATGAGACCGTTCGTCATGCCCAAGAGTTGCGACGGTGTTGCGGTCGACGAGGTTTGCGGCGGCATAATTTCCCTCTCGCTGAGTGGAGCACAGATTGTGATCGAGATGGCACGATTCTTTGCCTCTCGTTCAGGTGCGGGCCGCGCGATACCGGTACGGTCCCAGACTCACGATCAGCAGCGTTGCCAGAACCGCCGCGCAGAAGAATCCGATTAGCGGCGCGACGTAGGACCCTGTCTTATCGAAGCCGAAGCCCATGAGATAAGCTCCCAATCCACCAGACACGCCAAACACGGCCCATATCCATCCAAAAATCGCTCCGTACGAGCGCAGGCCAAAGTAACGGCTCGTCAAATACGCAATGATGTCGACCTCTGCCCCTATACCGAGACCGACCAGCACGGCGGCGATGCACGCAGACCAGATTGCGTGGCCCAACCCGAGGAATGCAATCCCGATCGTGACCGCGGAGAAGAGCAATGCTGCGACGCGAGGCGCGAAAAACTGATCCAGCAGGTAACCACAACCTACGCGCCCCATGAACAGCCCAACGCCGAAAAGCGAGCTGGCGAACGCCGCCAGCTGAGCAGAACCACCCCGGTCGGTCAGGATCGCAGGCAAGTGAATGAAACACGCGTGCACGCTCGCAGTCACTAGAAAAAGGCTGCACACCATGGTCCAGAATTCTCGCGTGGGGACGGCCTCTCGCAGGGTTAGCCCGACATCGTTCGCGACGATTGGCATGGGGACGGGAGCCTCCCCAACCCCATCCGGCAGGAGGCCCATATTTTCGGGTCGTTCCTTCAAAAATGCTGCAACCACCGGCAGAGGGATAAGAATAATCGAGCAACCGAAGACCGTGTATGCGAGGCGCCAGCCGAGGGTCGTGACCAATCGCTGTGCCACCGAAGGAATGACAATGGCGCCTAGCCCCATCCCAAGCATCATGACGCTGATGGCCAGTCCTCGGTGCCGGTCAAACCAGTGCGAGACTACGTCCGTGTACGACATTGCCCCGGCACCACCAGATACCACGCCCAAGGCAAAATAGAACACGTACAGTTGCCATATCGCCTCTGACAAGAACCAGCTGGAAATCAGAATCAAACCGAACACAGCCGTGAATGGGAGCAGCACCTTTCGCGGGCCGTAGCGGTCGACAAATCGCCCTGCCAGCGGGATAAACACCGCGGCCGTCAAGTTGTGAATTGTGAATGCGAGAGAAATCTTGGCACGTCCGCCATGAAATTCCTGCCCTATCGCCTTTGCAAAGAACCCGAAGGAAAAGACAACGATTGTGCCGGTGTTGAGGAAGAGCCCGAGGGCTGCAGTCAATGCAACCCACCAGCCGTAAAACACCTTGGGCCTCTCGTTTCTCATTTCAAGCTTGTTCTCCAGATTGCTATTGAGCATACATAACAGTCGTAAAGGCAAGTAGAACGGATAAAGACAAGAGTTAGCGGAACGTATTGGTCGGCGCCGCCGCGCTCCTAATTCAGCTCCCCGCTTTCTGCGTCATCGCACCCTGATCGGCTCGAAATACTGTGGAATGATGACTCTGGTTTTGGGTGATGCGGCAGTCACCTCCTCTGCAAATTCGTTCGCTGCCGCCAGCGACTGGACCCGCAATGGCGCGTATCCATATCCATCCCAATGAGTAGGCATGACCACTAGCGGATTTCCCAAAGCGCCCATCAGCCGGCGCGTGTAGTCGTAAATCTCTAGCCGCTCATTGTTGGCTCCGACCAGCGCAATATCGGGCCGCAGACCCTCCATCTCGCGCTCAATGTAGTTCATCGAGCCCATGGCTAGCACCTCGTGTCCCGCCAACCGAAGCAAGTAAACCACGCTCTGGCCTTCGACGAAGTCGCCCGCCTTGAGTGGCGCTTTCAACCCGGGTGGGGCATTGCCGGCCAGGCGGCTACTCAAGTAGTGCTTGTGAAACAGTGCCGAGTGAATGGTGGGAATCACCTTCAGGGAGAACGCCCCAAACGCATAGTCCTCGCCTCCACGAACCACAATGAGCTGCACATCAGGTACGTCATAGGCGCGAGCCAGGTTGGCGACCGTCTTGTTCCCGACGATTATTGCGCCGGTTTTCTTTGCGATGTAGGGCGCGTCCAAAGCGTGGTCGAGGTGGCCATGCGTGACTAAAATGTAATCTGCGCGACGTATCTTTGCATCGATTTCTTCCGTATCAGGTGCAATTAATCGTTTGCGGGTCGGTAGGTTGTCCTGTGGTGGCCGGGGCTGGGGGATGCTGAAATTGCGTGATGTACGGATCCACGAGCACGAAGGTTTTGCCATCGTTAATCTGCCAGCCGGCGTTGCCCAGATATGTAAGCTGAACTTCGGTCCGCTCCCGAGCGTTTGCGATCTTGGAGGGGCTTGGCGTCTGGGCAGGAACAGCCGTCGCGCAGGCGGCTAATACGAAGGGGACCATATATCGTGTTAGCATGTCGACCTCCTGCCAACTAGCGCTGATAAACGTTTCCGTGAGGCGGCCAGCGCTGCCGGAGTGTCTCGGTCAGCCAGTGACCTAATCTGCAACCCGTCATCCTTTTAGAAACGAAACGCCCGTTGGAATCCTCGGCGGCTGTTCAACTTCGTTCATATGTTCAACTAGGGCAGGGATAGGGGTGCCCAGGCGGGCGTTGCATCTTCCCACTGGTTATCGGTCAGCGGTCGTTGATTGGAGCCATCCGCGTCCATCACAAAGAGCTCGCCATAGGGTTGAGGAACGTCGTCGGAGAGCGAGGCTTCATCTTTGAATCCTAAACGGGCGCTGCTGAAGAGAATATGCTTTCCATCTGGAGACCACATATTGTGTGCATCATTTCCTGGAGTGGTGGTCAATCTCTTCAAATCGGTCCCGTCGGGTCTGATCGTGTAAATGTCATAGTCATCTTCGCTTAGGCGTGTGAACGCGATCAGATCGCCTTTTGGAGACCAGGAAGGGAAATTGTCAAATCCACTGGTCAGCTTTGTTGAGGAGCCATCGTCCAGATTGATGATTCGGAGACCATACTCTCCCTCGCTCCAGAAGCGATACACGATCCGCTTGCCATCTGGAGACCAGCTCGGGAACCCGCTGTTTCCCGCAGTCTTGGTGAGCTCATGGAGTTCCGAGCCATCCGGGCGCATCAGCATGACGCGAGCTGGTCTGCCGCTGCGAGGAGCAAAATAGAAACCTACCCCAAAAGCGATCCAGTCATCCTTCGGCGACCATTGTGGCGCAAGGGCCAGAGTGCCCTCTTCTCCACGAAAGATCTGTTTAGCATTTGTTCCATCCGCATCCATTACAGATATTGAGGACATCCTCGAACTGGGGACCGTTCCAAGGTAAGTTACAGCAAGTTTCTTCCCGTCATGCGAAAACGCGGGAAACGGGTCCGATTGGGCAAGGTCAAACTCCGGATCGATACTGAACATGGGCTCGTTTTGGCGCCATGGTTCAGTGGACCATTTCTGATATACGACGCTTTTGCCGTCACGAGCCCAAGAAGGGTTCCGCATCTGTCCCTCAGTACCTTGCTCGCCGGTCGTGAAGACCAAACCCATCCGCGGCCCTGCCTTCATGACGAACCCGATTCTATTTCCGCTGAGAAACTGCGGTGAAACTTTCAGCCCGGGACCTGACGTGTGCTCCTGGCAAGTTCCGTTCGCAATACTCACCGAGACGATCTGCGAATCGACCAGTTTTCCCGGACCCACGACGGGTGACGCCGGCCGGGCGTAAAACGTATCTTGAATGTCCATTTCATAAAAAACAATTCTCTCCCCATCGGGGGACCACTTAGGTGAGCCCGCAAATTTGCCCGCAGGCGTCAGCCTCCGCACGTCAGTACCGTCAGCTCGCATCAGATAAATGCTGACAGCATGTGACTGTTCAAATCGTCCGCCGTCCCGCCTCACTGGCGTGTTGCGGTCCGATGAAAACGCGATCCATTTTCCGTCTGGGGACCATGATGGCCGGAAACTACCCGGGGCGTGCGAGAGGTTTTGCGCCTTTTTGGTCTGCAGGTCGAGCACCCAAATGTCGGCGGATCCAGTACCGCGTGAGGACACGAACGCAAGCTGTTTTCCATCCGGTGAGAGCGCCCCTTGGTCGTCATACGCGGGGTCATCGGTCAGTCGTTCGAGGCCTGACCCGTCCGGGTGCACACGATAGATATCGGCCGACCCGCCGCGCTCAGACGTAAAGACGATCCACTTCCCGTCAGCGGACAACGAGGCGTTGTAGTCAAAGCCGGAATTTGGCAGCAGCGCACGCTCGTTGGAGCCGTCCGCATTTGCGATGAATAGCGTTGACTGGGAGGGCCCGATACGGTGAAGAAGAATCCGTTCTTTCGCGTAGAGAACCGGGGTGACCACCAGTAACGTCGCCAGCAAAGCTCTCCTCATCATGATTAGCTCCCGCTGAAAACTCGAATTGCAAAAAGCGGTACTGCTCGAGTTCTACCTATGAATCTGTTACTCGACATGCGCATCGAAAACGCCCGTCTGCACATGACCAGAGCGTTTGACCTGCACAAAGATCCGGTATAGCCCGGCCTTGGGGAATCCGTAGGGAAATGAGACTTCTGGGGACGATACATTCATAGTCATGTCCATCGCAGGTTGGGAGTCGGGTTGATTCACCAATTGCGGTTCGTTAGCTAGCGGGGGAGCAAGCGGTAAACTCGCCTGAGCCAATTGCAGCGCGGCCATTGAGACCGAACCTGCGGGATGAACATGCGCGAACACCGAACAGTCCGAACGCACGAAAGCTGCGTGTGCTGCCATTCCCATGTACGGTTCGAGATCTTTGGCGGCCGTACCGTTTCGATCTTCGATCCGGAAGCGAAAGGACATGGGAACATTGGCTCTCAATGGTGCGGAGTCGCGTTCCCAGATCATGCGCCCGCCGTCGGGCAACTGTGCCAATGTGGAATCGTCTTTGGTTGGCGTAAGAGGCCCTTCGGATGCTTGAGAATCGTCTCCGGAAAGCGGCATCCCCGCGACGTTGCTCAGATCGATTTGCCCAACCGCAGTCCATGGCACGCCATTGTCATCAACGATATCTGCGAAGATCTGGTACTTGCCTGCGAAAACTGTAGGCAAGTCTTCCAGAAACGACCCGCCTTCGATACGCTCGGGATGAAGATGGTACATGCGATCCATATAGGGGAGCCGAATCAGGAAAAGATGCATCAAGTGGCCGTGATCGGGAATGAACTTCTCCGGCTTGATGTATGTCGCCCAGAGGTCACCCTGGCCCTGGACTCGGAGGAGGAGGCGCCCGTCTGGCCGTAGTGTCGCCAGCGCATTCGGAGAATTGGAGGACCAAGTCTGGGTTTGACTGTTGCGAGCGTCTACCTTCCACCACGCATTGCCGAGACAGATGACGATCAGCAAAAGGGCCGAAGCCCCAAACATGGCGATCCGAGCCTTGCGTAGACCCTTTGCCGTGGGGGTCTCCCCTGGTTGTAGTCGAGCTTCTCGTACCGAGGCACCGACAACTGAGATCATACCGACGGCGAGAAAGATCATGCAGCCAAGCAGGAGGGCGCCGAGAGATTTCTGCATGCGCAGCGTGCCCTGAGCGAATGCAGGTATAGGTACGCCGAGTTCCGCCTTACCCCGCGCGCCATCGATATGAATTCGCACCTGCAAATCGTATGTCTCCATGATCCAAATGGTCCCGACAAAGAATCTCGGGTCGTGTGGTGATCGTTGTGCCAAGTCCGGGATCGCCTGCAGTTTGTAACCGAATCCGGAAAGGCGCAGGATATTCAGTCGAACCTCGCGAACGTCGTTGGACTCGCTACGAATCTCCACCTGAGCCAACCCGGGAATGACCTTCGGCATGCGCACCATCACAAACACGTGATAAGGGCCAGCATCGTTTTCGTAAAATACGTCCGCGCTTCCGACGTGGGCATTGGCCGGTGCGCATACGACGAATGACAGGGCAACAAGACATGAAGGAATACGCATGCGATGATCTCTCATAAAGCTCCGTTACGACGCCAGACCTTTTATCTTTGAACCCGTTTTATCCAATTGGCCCAGATGAACCCCAGGCGGGTGGTGAGAATCGCAGCGATCAAAGCAACGGACATAACGAACCAGAACTGGATACGTGTCTTCTCTGAAGCTTGAAATTTAAATGGATCGTACATAAACCCAGCAGTATCGTCGTATGCGAAGTAATTTGTCCCGAAAATACGATTCCGCGACAACGGAGACATAAGGAAGTTCGCGAAAGGCCACTGGAGGGAAACAAAGCTCACCAAGAACACGATGCCAGTTGAGCCAGCCTGTAACCAGGATCTCCAGGCCTTGGTTGTTGTCCACAGCAGGTCTAGCGCCAGTCCAGGCACTATGAGCAACAACGGAAATGCCATTGGAATGAAGTGAGTTACATTTTGATAGACTGGCCCGAGTTTCGGTTGCGCGGCACAGAGTGGAAGAATCCATAGCTGGGCCAAGACTGCAGCCGTGTAGATGGCGGCAAGAATGGTATTTCCCCAACGGTGTTCCGAGGCACGTGCGACGCCCACCAGAGCTAACGGAACCGCCAATGAGACAACCAGATAACCAGTCGCACTGTGGAGTGCTTCTTTCCCCGTGTATTCGGTGATGAGGAAGCAGCCGTGCATGACGATGATCCCGCCGACGTATAGAAATAGCCGGCGGAACATCGCGCGTAAATCGCCCTGGGATCGATTCATGGCACCGCCAATCAGAATCAAGGTGCCAATGTCGATGGCGATCGACCCACTCATCAGTAATACGTGAGGCGGACTGAGGATGGTGACATCAAGACCGTATGCGTTATGCCACCAGTTGTCGAAAGGAGCGGATGTGATCATGGCGAATCCACCCCAAGCGGCAATGAAGGCTCCAAGCGGTCCACGAAAGCCCCATATCTTTACGCTTGCCGCTCTTCGTTGATGCGCTGCAGGGCTATGGCCAAATGTAGTGGAAAGTATCAGGAAACCTGAAGTAAGGCCCCCCAACACTCCACAAAGCTGGATAGCCAAATGGGCCGGGGTCCAGAATGTATCGCGTCCAATCGTCTGGTGCCAGGCGACGTCCCAGTACCCTCCAATCATGTCCGAGGTTATGGCCGCGAGCATGCACCAGATCGCAGCGGGTATGCGGAAAGTACCCGAGGTCACTCTTGCCACCAGAATGTTGATGGAAAGTGGATGGCTGGTGTCTGGGACGGCGACATCGCCGTATTGCGCCGCCACGGCCCTCGTGGTAAGTTCTGCATTCATGGAGTGTCCTCACATGTGGGTTGACCATGCCTCACCGACCAACTCGGAGTCCTTAGGAAACGCTGAAAATCTCCTGAAAGAACTCTGAAACCGCCATGTTCAAGCAGCCGCGACACTTATTCGAGTTTGGCCGGTTTCGCCTGGATCGCACTGAACGTTTCCTCTTCCAGGATGGCGCGGCGGTTCCGCTTTCTCCGAGACTCTTCGACACCCTCCTGGTTCTGGTGGAGAACCGGGGCCACGTTGTGCAGAAGAATGACTTGATGCAGAAGGTCTGGAACGATGTCGCGGTCGAAGAGAACAACTTGACCCAAAGCATTTCGGCTTTGCGCAAGATTCTGGGGGACAACGTAGACGGCCCGAAATTCATCGAGACGATCCCCAAGCGAGGTTACCGTTTTGTCGCTCCCGTCAAAGAGGTCACGGAGGAAGAACCCCGAGATGACCGGCCTTCTGTCACCAAATTGAGCGGCATAGAAGATCGGGGAACCAGCCTCCCTGCCGGAGTGGGAACGCAAAAACGTTCTCTGCGCATCGCTCCAGTATTCGTGCTTGGAACCATGGTCCTGATGCTGGTGGGATTGGCCCTGATGTGGCTCACCTGGACCCGTTGGGGAAGACAACTACAATTAAAAGAGACGCAACTCACAACGAACTCTTCAGAAGCTTCCGTGATCGCCGCTGCAATATCGCCAGACGGCAGATATCTGGCCTACGCTGACAGTGCCGGACTCTACGTGCGCGTGAGTCGAACCGGAGAGATCCACCCCGTCTCTGTTCCCCCCGCTTCCGTCATCGGCGGGCTAAGCTGGTTTCCTGACGGCACAAGACTGCTGGTGACTGTCACCGGTCTTCAACCTAATGCGGATAGCGTTTGGGTGATTTCCATTTTGGGTCAGGCCCCGGTCAAACTTCTGGACGATGGCAATCAAGCTGCCGTCTCACCGGACGGTTCACAAATCGTCTTCGTGCGCGGAAAGGGCAAAGAGCTTTGGCTCATGGCCTCCAACGGAGAGTCGCCGCATCGGATTCTAGCCGCCACAAACGAGGACCTGGCGGCCCCGGTTTGGGGCTGGGATGGCAGGCATCTCGCCTATGGAAGAGTCTTCTCAGACGTGGATAAAGTCGACACGGTAGTTGAGACCCTTGACCTGGAGACGGGAAAAATCACGGTCTCCTTTTCTGATCCAGACATTACGTCGGGAATACCTCTACCTGACGGACGGCTCGTCTACTCTCGAAACGAGGTCATTTCCGGACAATCGGGTGCCAGTCTTCTAGAGGCCAACACCGATCCGAGTTCGGGCAAGGTGGTAGGAATGCCCCGTCAAATCGCCCGTTGGCCCGGCTGCTCGATGTCAGCTTTGGGCGTGACAAGCGACGGGAAGCACTTGTTGGCTCTAAAGGGCCTTGCGCAGGCTGACGTATATGTAGGCGAGATTGTGGGGCACCGCCTCGAAAACCCGCGCCGCCTCACATTCAATGACCGTGACGATTTTGCTTCGGATTGGACCCCCGACAGCCACTACGTACTGTTTGCCTCGAATCGCAATGGCAGCATGGATATTTTCAGGCAAGGAGTAGGTGAGCGTACCGCGGAAGCCCTCATCGCCGGTCCGGAAGACAAACTCTCCCTTCACCTCAGCCCCGACGGCCAGTGGCTCATGTATTTTGCTTTTCCGGGTGGCTATTCAATTGCGAAAGCGCCTCTCCTGATGCGAGCTCCGCTCTCGGGCGGCCCTCCTCAATTCGTGTTCAAAGCGCGGCCTGCCTCCGATTTTCACTGCTTGAAAGCCCCCGCAACTATGTGCGTCCTGAGCGAATGGGATAACAAGCAAGTCGTGTTTTATGCGCTCGATTCTACACGAGGCAAAGGACAGGAACTCGCAAGGCAGGAAATCGCCTCGGGGCCGGAAATTGCGGAATCCAACTGGGATATTTCTCCAGACGGCTCGCGCATCGCGCTGGCGATACCCGATGGCCCGCCTGCCCGTATCCGAATCCTGTCTTTGGCCAGCGGTACGCTGGAAGATATCCGTGTGACTGGCTGGTCTGCCTTTCAGTCAGTGGAATGGGCGGCTGACGGCAAGGGTTGGTTTGTGGCTAGCCGATCAGCCGCGGCCAATACCCTTCTTTTTGTTGATCCGCAGGGACGCGCATACCCGCTGCGTCAAACCGCCGGCAGCTACGACACGTATGCGATCCCGTCTCCTGACGGCCACCGCCTGGCTTTCCTTGAGTACACTACTGCCAACAACGCCTGGATGATCGAAAACTTCTGACAAGATTTATTGGAAGAGTGCAGGAGACACGCTTCGCGCGGCACGATATGGTTCATGAAGGAACTGAAGTGCATGGACCTCATTTTTACTCGTGCGCGAATTGAGCCTGTCGCATCCCTCGAATTCGAAAGAATGCAAGTCACTGATTTAGTTTTTGTTAGACGCCAGTTCAAGGATCAGTCCCCCTAAACGGGGATGTCGCCAGGAGATTCTTGTCTCAAGCCAAATGCACATACGGAACAATTGAGGCGAGCCACTTGGCTGTGTGGTCGCCTTCGCGTCCACATGGATTCCAACTGGCGCTCAGCTTCGGAAGTGACTTGCCTCCGTAGGCGGTTTATCGGCCAAGTGACTCGCAAAGGGTTGAACACTGGCCGAGTTGGGAAGCCCATGCTTATTGAGGTTTGTTCCCAGCGGCTTCGATCACACTCGCCGCGCTTTCACTCTCGGTCAATACGAAATGCGCGAACTCAGGCTGCGTCATGTATATCGGATCGCCCGCATGCTTCGCAATCCGCTCCCGTAAATCCGGCGCGGACATCGCGCGAGCGATGTCCTTTGCCAGTTTGTCAACTACTCCGGCAGGAGTACCCGCGGGCGCCCACACGCCATACCAAATCCGATAGTCGAAGTTGGCTACGCCTGCTTCTGCAACGGTCGGAACTTCTGGTAGCAGGGACGAGCGCTTCTTGGTACTCACGCCTAGCGGGCACAGCCTGCCCTCGCAGATATCGGCCAAGGCGAGGTGGATTGGCGCGAGCAGGTAATCCGTTCGCCCGGCGGCCGTATCGGCGATGGTGCCGACGATCCCTTCACCCGGTCGCGCGGGCAAATGTACCGCCATAATGTTCGCCGCCAGATTGAATTTCTCAATCCCCAGATGTGAGCCGGTGCCCATGCCAGTGGAGCCGAACTTCAGCTGACCCGGCTTCGCCTTCGACGCCGCAATCAACTCCCTGACGGTAGTGATGCCAGCCAGCTTGCCTGCAACCAACACGTAGGGCTGGCTGGTGAGCGGAGCGACCGGGATGAAATCCTTCAACGAGTCGTATGGCAGGTTCTTCAGTAGGGCGGCGCTGCATGCCTGAGCGCTGCTGTTCACCAGCAGGGTGTAGCCATCGGAAGGCGACTTGGCGACCTGCGCGGGACCCGCTGTCGCCCCCACACCAGGGATGTTCACCATTGTCACCGGTTGGCCCCACTGCTCAGTGAGCTTTTGGGCGAGAGCGCGCCCCACCAAATCAGGTCCTCCGCCCACCCCGAACGGTTCGATCAGCCGCACGGGCTTCATTGGATAGTCTGGTGAACTTTGCAGCATCAGAGCCACCGAAGAAACAATCCCAGATTCTCACTGGGCCGGAAATCTAAGTTCGCGTGCCAAGCGCCTAAATTCCGGGTGATCTCGAATGGGTTCGTAAGCCGGGAACACCATCAGCGATCCCAAGAATGGGTCCCGTTCAGCCAAAGCTGTCTGCAACCAGTGCAGGGCCTCTGCCGTTTCACCTAAGCCAAGATAGGTCCAGACAATGGGCAACGCTGGGACATAGCCTTTCTCGCGACCAGACTCCAACTTCTCGACTATTTCGCGGGCTTCGACCTTGTGTCCGAGCACAGCTGCAAGGTAGCCGAAATAGCCCTCTCCAAGCGGCATGTCGCCGGCAAGCTTTCTGCCCATGCGTGCCATTTCCCAAGCTTCTTCATTTGAGCCCAATATTGCCAAGGATAAGGCCACGTAGAAATAGGTGTAGGGCGAGTCTGGGGTCAGCTCGATGGCGATACGTCCGGCGCGCACTGCCTCGTCATAGCGGCGCGCATAACAATTAGCCTGCACGAGGCGAAAGTTGGTCATCAAGTCCAACGGGTCGAGTTCGACCGCTTTAGAGGCATGCATCACAGCTTCGTCATGCCGGCCCAGAAAGCTGCAAAGAATGGGATAACACTGGCGCGGAAATGCGTTCCCAGGCTCCAGGCTGATCGCCTGCCGGTGCGCCTTTTCCGACTCGGCCCATCGCCACTGAAACATTCGCAGCATTCCCAATGTGCTGTGGAGAATTGCTAAATTCTCGTCGAGTGCCAGCCCCTTCACGACCAGGTTTTCCGCTTCGTGCAGGGCAGTACTGGGAGGCATCTCTCCGTAAATTGTCCTCACGATGAAAGACATGGCTGCGCTGTAATAGGGTTCGGCCCAATCGGGCTCCAGCCGGATCGCCTCCTGCTGGTACTCGAAAGCGCGCCGGATGGCGTCGGGCCGGCGCTTCTTAAGAAGGTAGACTCCCTTCAGGTATTGCATGTAGGCTGTGGCATTGCGTGGGTGCGCTTTCGGGAGCTGCGACGCCAAGCGGATGTTCATTGTTTCAGCTACCGCCGAGCAAACCTCATCCTGGATAGAGAGCACGTCGTCCAAGTTGCTGTTGAAGCGCTGTGCCCAGAGATTGAAGCCATCCTTTACGCCGACGAGGTTGACGCTGATGCGGACGCGGTCTCCTGTCCTCCATACCGACCCTTCCAGCACAGCTTCAACCCCCAGTTCCTTGCCGATTTGCCTTGCATCGCAACGCTGCCCTTTAAACCGGAATACCACGCTGCCCGCAGTGACCCGCAGGCCTTGGATACGCGAGAGCCCGCGAATCAATTCGTCGGTCAATCCATCACTGAAATATTCATCCTTGGCGTCTCCGGTTTGGTTCACGAAGGGCATCACCGCCAGGGTAGGGCGTTTGGGGATCGGTGCAACAAAGCGATAGCCCCGCTTGGGAATCGTCTCAATGAAGCTGGGAGAATTGGCCGAGTCGCCAAGAGCGTCGCGCAACCGGCTAACGGCGGAATTTAGCGCAACTTCGAAATCGACGAACGTGTCGGACGACCAGAGCCGCTTGCGCAGTTCTTCGCGGGTGACGATCTCGCCGGGACGTTCCATGAGAGCAGCGAGCACCTGAAACGACTGCTCTCGAAGCGTAATGGCTTTCCCGCTTTTCAGCAGCCGCCTGCCCTCGAGGTCGATTTCGAATGGTCCGAAGCGCGGATTCGTCACTGTTCAATCATTCTGAGAGTCGCCGATTTTGACTGTCAACATTTTGGTCAGATGCACGCCATTGTTCTGCCCGAGCGCGCAGCTAAGCTGAGATCGCAGCGGGCAAGACCAGGACGCACGGAAGGTGCTCTGAACCGTCTCTTCATTGGGGGTAAACTTTGTGGCGAAGATTGACTTAAGTCTTCTGTGGGAGGCTTTTGCACTCGCGTCGGGCGTTCCTCCGTCCATGTGGTGCATGCCACCCAATCACGAGGTTGCGATAGGCCAGCCAGATCAGAAACGGCTTCCCTATCGAGAAGGCCGGCGGGCCAAGGTCTCGCCGCACAAGCTCACCAGCAGGAAGAGCGCAGGTGATGCGGAGCTGCCAGTCAGACGGCTTCGCAAAGTCCTTTTGACAACTTTGGAAGCAGTGCGATAGGTCACAAGAACGAGGCACAATTCGGGGAACAAGTGGTGAAAGACGTATTCTCGGGAAGGAAATCATGACGAGCGATGCCAGGATGACCACCAACTTGATTGAGGGGGCGACGATCCGCAAGCTCAGGATCAGGCTGCTGCCGTTATTGTTTGTGCTTTTTGTACTCGCCTTCATCGACCGAATCAACCTGGGATTCGCGGCGCTGACGATGAACAGCGAACTGGCCATCACCAGCCAGCAGTTCGGGTTTGCCGCCGGAGTTTTCTTCTGGGGCTACTTCCTGTTTGAAATCCCAAGCAATCTCGTGCTTCACAAGATTGGCGCGCATGTCTGGATCGCCCGCATCCTGGTCACCTGGGGCGCGATCGCGACCGCAACGGGATTTGTTCATTCGGCTCATCAACTCTATATGGCCCGCTTTGCGCTGGGCCTCGCGGAGGCAGGATATTTTCCCGGCATTTGCCTGTACCTCGGCTACTGGTTTCGGCAAAGAGAAAAAGCCCAGGCGATTGCGTGGATCATGATCGGGATACCGTTGGCCATCGTGCTGGGTGGCCCCATCTCAGGGTTCATTCTGGATCACACGCATTGGTTCGGACTCAGCAGTTGGAGATGGCTGCTGATTTTGGAAGGTCTGCCTGCCGCATTCTTCGCATTCCTGACGCCGGTCTTGTTGCCGAGCAGACCGGCAGAGGCAGGATTTCTAACCCCGGAAGAGAAGGCGTGGATCGCCGGTCAACTAGAGCGAGAAGACGGGCTCAAGCTGGGCGGAAAGAAGCAATCCATCTCGGTGATACGGACTCTCGCTCATCCGAGGGTCTGGCATATCGCCTGTATCGGCTTTGCTCACGGCTTTGCCAGCTACACCTTTAGCTTCTGGCTGCCACAGGTTATGAAATCAGTCCTGGGAGGGCAGTCAAACACCGTGGTTGGCTTCGCGGTGATGATCCCCAGTTTTGCAGGTCTGATCGCGATGATCCTCGTGTCTCGCCACTCCGACCGCACCCTGGAGCGCCGATATCACATTGCAGCTTTGGAGGCTTTCGCCGGGATTGCCTTGCTGCTGCTCGGAGCGCCTCACTCCGTTCTAGTTTCTCTTGTTCTTTTTTCGGCCGTCGCTGTTGGAGTCTACAGCTCTTTGCCTGTGTTTTTCTCGCTGCCAGGGGAATTCCTGACCGGCTTTTCAGCCGCTGCGGGCATTGCGTTAGTGACATCTGTCACTAACTTAGGCGGCTTCGCCGGACCTTTCACCGTAGGCCTCATCCGCCAAAAGACGGGCAGCTTTTACCCCGGCCTGATCTGCGCCGGAATTTTTTCCCTGATATCGGCAAGCTTGGCTTTGCTGCTGCCGAAGCGTCCTCTATTTGCTGCCGGCGAACCGCTAGCGGCAGATGATGTGGAAACAAATCCAAAAGCACTACTGGAGGAGTCATGAAACGCATTCTCAACCCGGTTCGCGTCGAGCCGGCATTCGACGACCGCGAACAGATTCGCGCCATGTTTGCGCGGTATGCTCCGTATCGTGCGCTCGCAACCTACGCTCCGGGTGGGCTTGAGGATGAAAAGCACAAAAAAGCCAGCCGGCCAGTTCTTCCGTGGTTCCGAGGAGACTGGGCGTTGGGCGGGGAACCGCTTGTCGACGGCGCCGATCTGATTCTGCACAATAAGAGATTTATTGAGGCCGCGAGAACTGCCTTCGGCACGTCACATGTGCATCCCAAATTCGTTGCCGTCAACATTAATGGACCTATGCCTGCAGGCGCAACGCACCTGGACAACCCAACCTTTTACGGAGCAACGCGCGCAGATTATCCGTTGCCGTTTCTCAGAGTCATGGGCTTCTCCGGACTATTCGAAGCATGGCGCGTGGTCCAGGCCGGAGCGATCTCCTGGTTTTATGAAGGCGCAGGCGGCAGCTTCGACTATTGGCCGGAAGGGCTGGATGGTCCCATACGGAGCGAGCGGCCGCCCTTCGGCAACGTCGCTCTCATCTCAGACAATGACCAGTTGTATCACCGCATCGGTGCAATCGGAGATCCTCACGCGGAATTGCCGCAGATGTCAGCCTCAGCAACGATCCAGCCGGATGGCGAGGGTAACTGGACCATTATTGAGAATGGAGAAGTCCGTGCCGCTTATCCGACCCCGGGGGTTCGGCTTTCCGTACTCTGGAAGGCCGAAGTTCGGGATGGAGGGCCGAGACCCGACGATCTGACTCTTGATCGCATCATGGCGGCTTTCACAGCAGATCTGTGTCATCGGGGCGTCGAGTTCCTCGTACCTTCCGATCCGTTGTCTGACGGTGCGTGGATTCTTCTGCTACAGCGGATCTATGCGCCAGCGAACGGCGGATGATCGGCTGGCCAGAACTCTCTTGGTCAATTGTTGACTTCGGCGAGTAACTCATTGAGCGCAAGAGGAATCCTCGTGATCACGGCGTCGGGGAATCCCCTGCTACGCCGCTGTGGGGCTCCGTGATTACCCCATTCGGGCACCCGTTATCCATCAGGTTTTTTTCCTTGCGAACAGAGGATTGTTCGGCGCTTCGCTGGCTGTCGTGAGCGGAACGAAGCTCGTTTACGCCCGCGGATACACCTCGGTCGAGCCTGGCTACCCGATATGCAGCCGACCACGTTCTTCCGCAAGGCGAGCGTGTCAAAGATGTTCACCGCCGCGGCCATCTACCAGTTGATCGATGAAAAAGCCACCCTGCCGGGAAGCAAAGCACCCTTCACTCTCGACACCCTCTTGCAGGACGCGCCGCCGGATATTGTCGACCCGCCCGGAAGTTGCCGATTGGCTGTCCGAGTGAGTGATCGCGCAGGCACGTTTCGCGGGTGATAGGGCTGGAACGTGCTTCGCCCTGTTAGCGTCAGCTACCAACCTCTGGAGAAATCGCCATCAAATCGCATCATTGAGATGTCGCATTTTTACTATCGAACGATTCGGGGCCCTTGACACGGCTAGCCTCAACAGCAGGACGAGGATCGCTCATGGCTATACACAGGTTTCTGAAGCACATGCTGGATCTGCGCCGACTATTTGTGCCGCAATCATGTCGCGTTACGGAACTACGCTCAGGACCGGCGGGATGGCCTCAGAATATCCCTCTGGCCGAATCTGCGATGAGTCACGTGGTAAACGAGAGGATGGGAAAACGCCAGCCTATGCGCTGGTCTGCAGAGGGTGCCCTCCTCCTCCAGGTTCGTTGCGCCGTCCTCGACAATCCGACAATCGGCTCGAAATGCTCTTCCGCGAGTGGCTGCCGAATTTCCGACGACAAGCTCCTCCTCCACTACTAATAGAGTGCCGCCCCCAACTTTGATACAGTCTGCCTTTCATTTGTCCAAGATCGGCGGATAGCGCAAGACCAGGATTCGACGTCCGGGTACGCGGCTGTGCGGCATTTCGGGTGCCCAAATGCGCCACCTATTCAGTCGGCAGACACAGTTATTCTATTCTCTTCTGCTTCTAACCGGCCAGCGTCGCCTTCTATCAGAATCCGAGAGTTTTCGACAACTGCAGTTCTTGGGAAGCCACTCTCAATCAACGATTCTTCCTGTGTTTCGATCGAGCGATAAAGATACGTGGTGGTTAGGAGAATCTGTACTCCTATAAACAACGTGTAGCATCCAACCGCGGTCACGGCACTTAGCTTGCTGAATTGGGATTGTGTGGCGAGTACGATTCCAAGAAACGATGTGGTTGCTGCCAGAACACATAGCAGAGCTGCCTTTGTCGGACAGGCCTGGAAGCTGAAAGCCAGTTTCACATACCACAGACTCCAAAGTAGACCATGCAATCCAGCAAGCAGGACTAAGAAGCGAAGATCCGACGGGGCTGATTGGATCAGCCAGAATATCAACCACGACGCAATCGACAATGCTCCAACCCCGAGATAAGTGACGATCGGAGGACGTACCTTCTTTGCGAACACCCCGAAGAAAACGCCGGGAATCAACAGGCATAGGGCTGTCAAGACGACGGCAATTGCGTAGCCTAACTCGTCAAGTACAGGATTCGACATGGCGGAACCTAAGGAACAGAGCGCCATCCCGAGACACAGCATGAGCACACCGTGTCCCATCAAGAGAGCATTGCGTCTAACTTTCCACGTCTTCGCCATTGCACCCACCTCCTGCTTCGTCCGAAAGGACGCTCAGGAAAACCACCATGAGCCCAATTGACAGGGATTAAGGCGAGAGCAGAATCAGATCCCTGCTTGTGTAGCCAAAATACGCCGAGCATAGTCTGGATCAGGATTTCACGTATGTTGTTGCGTTTGATCAAAGATGACAACCTGTCCAAAAAGCAATCCAATTGCTTTCGTCTGCGAGACCCCGGACGATGCCTACACATCCTTGCTGGAACCGGAGACTCTAAAGGAATTCTGGAAACCGAGATCTCAGCTGCGCTATCGCCTCTGAGTGTCACGCCATCGCTGGGGTCCATCCATCGCGATTTTGCGATCGGCAAACGCGTCTACGGAATGTTCTCGCTGATGACGACCTATGGCATGCGCGCTTGTGAGTACTTGTCTCGCTTCACGCTTTCTCGTTTTTGACGCGCCGCATCACAGTGTCGTCGCTACTCTTGATACCGAGCCGCTTTAGGATCCGTTTGCCCGGCAGACCAACGAAAGCATATCCAACTTAAGCCCACGATCTCGCACAACCGCGTCGGCGCGGGCGCGTTTGGTGCCGCCCACGGCCGGCTGTTCAGCAAAGATCTTCCGGCGGCACTCCTCGTTCCGGCACCGAAATCGTCGGGTCTTTAGGTGAATTTGAACTCGCCTGCCCTGCCAGGGAAGATCACGTATTCGCTTCATGTAATGGCTGTGATAGGACACTCGGCTCTGCGAACAGGCTGGGCAGCACGGCAGGTGCTTGGTGAGCGCCCGAAAGACGATGCCATTTTCCGCTTCCTCAATAGTTTCCAGGACCAGTTCGTTCGACGATGGTAGCGAATTCCTAACAAGATCGACACGTTGGTTCATGTCGCCAACCCACCAAACCTGTCAAGCCCGCTCGAACCTGCACCGAGCTCTGTGGAGTAATACGCAGATGTTGCCGCTGGAGCGCGAGTTCGCGTTCTGCCGCTTGCCTCAGATTGAGCATTAAATGAAAGCGGTCGGCTACTTGCACTGCTTCGGGTGCGCCGCGGCGGGCTCCCTACGCCTAGCTAGACGCCTTGGGCGATCGCGGCTCACGACCACGACCTCTGGATGTTGAGCCAGCCATTCGCTGAGCACCTTTGCCGAACGCGTTGGCAATAGATCCGCTACTTCGCTGCGCTTCAGATCGACCAGTATCGTGCCGAACGACTGCCCCTTACTCCAGGCCCAGTCATCTATGCCCGACGCGGATCACATTTGGCACGGAAGAACGACGTGCCGCTCCGATTACCTGGCGCAGCAAGGTATGCCGACTCGCAGGCATACCCGACGACTCAGCAAACGCTGGCCGGCACGTCCTCCCAGCGCGCGGCCCACCAACATCCGGATCTCAGCCAAACGGTTCGTCTGCTGAGCATATGGGATTAAGACGCTCGCCACGCGCTCGGTAAAGATCTGACGCACGCAGTCGCCGCTACGGCAACGCCAGCGGCCCAGTTGTAGATTGATTGTGACAGATATTCCTTGCACCGCCAGGTCTCTTAGCCGACGCCAGTACCGATTGTGACGGGAATGTGAAGCACTCCACAACCGGGACAGCACGCGCTGCTTGCGCCTTCGGCCTCCACCACCCAACCCGTCTCTGTTTGCACCACGTTCCGCAGTGTCAAATCATACAGATTGGGAAACAACTCCTTGTACGACAACTCCTTGGGCATCCCTTATCAAGATTACCGGGAACAGTCAGAGTTGCACCAAACCTGGGCCAGAACCGATTCAAGTGAAGCGCGACAGCTGCGGCGGTCGGAACTGGCCGGAATCCGCTTCGAACACCTCCAGCCCCACGCCCTGGGGATCACCATCATGCTTCCCAAGTCGAAGACCGACCAGGAGGGGCAGGAAGGGAAGTCGAGATCGCGCGTGGCAGCCATCTCGAGCATATGCCACTGTCCGAATGCACCTGCCCGGTCCGGGCGCTCGAGCAGTGGCTGCGCCAGGCCGGCATCGAGAGCGGGCCGGTCTTCCGCAAGGTCAACAGTGGGGGGAAACGTGCAAAAAGCCACCCTAAACCCGGCCTCGGTGGCCTGGATCTTGAAAAGGGCATTGGGGCGCGCCGGCGTCCGCGACCTCCACCGCTATGGCGCCCACTCGCTTCGCGCCGGTTTCGCTACCACGGTCTTCGTCGCAGAATAGGGATATCCCCGGAAGAGGAATACAGGCGGCTGGAAGGGGCTGCAAACGAAGCCCGTGTGAGATCGGGGCAGGCGCGGCTTGCGCTCAAACAGCATATGGCCTCTCATCATTGCTAGATGCCCTCGCGAAGGCCCCTGTGTTCCTCAATCGCCTTTCGGCCCGCAACTTCAGCTCTATGCGTATCCTCTCCCCTTCCGTGATTTGGATTTGCTCCACCTGGCCCAGGTGATTCGACTATGGGGCGACCACGCGTCAGCAATCGTCATTAAGGCGAGGCGTACGTTGGGCTAGAATGCAGATTCCGTTCAACGAGGAGCAATGTGTCCCGAATTCTGATCGTCGAGGACCATGTGAAGGACCTCAGCGTCGCGGAGCAAACCGCGCGATCGGCTGGTTTTTCCGACATCGAGGCGCGAGCGGATATCCGTTCCGCCAAGTGTTACCTTGAAAAAGCGCTCGGCGCGGACGGATACCTGATTCTGCTTGACCTGGATCTCGGTCAGGAAAGCGGGTATGAGATATTGCGTATCCGCTATAGCAGCCCTCACCTGGCGAGGATTCCGGTGGTCATTTGGACGCAACTGGGACACGATAATTACGAGATATGCGCGTTGTTTAATATCAACGGCTATGTCTCAAAGTGGGAAGGCCCCGCCGCTCTGCGCGAGGTGCTGGTGAAACTTCTTTCGGAGTTCAGCCAGGAATGACCGCATCGGTAGTACGATCCTGTTCAATTCGTGGTATCGCCATCTTGCTCGAGTGCGACCGCGCGGTGTTCCCGAGGGCGTGAGGGGTTTTCATTGCGCGGGTATTCAGCTGGCGATCTTGTAGCCGGGCCTGTCCGCCGTGGCGCAGGCCCGTTCGATTTCGAGTTCGGCGATGCGCTTCAGGAAGATGCGTTTAAGCTGGGCAAAATCCATGGAATCGCGTGCAGTATCCGTGGTCTGCTCCAACTGTTTGAGAGTCGCGCGGAGCGATTTTATGGTCTCGGGCACGGATCGCAGAGTCATTCTAACCCTGTGCCTTCGATGCAGGGCCTGGGGTAATGGAGGTCGAGCCCTTCGAGAGTGCGGACGCGCCGACCTGGGAATGGCCAAAAATCGACTGCGCGGGGGCCCCAAGTGGCGGTCTGCGTGAGCAAACCCGGGCGATTATTTACAAAACACAGCTTGAAACAGGGGTTTATGCAATGGCGGAGAAACGGTAAGCTTTCCAGGATTCTGGCTCGACACTTGAAGATGCGTTTAACCGCAATCGAGGTGCCTCGCGCTGCAATCTGCGATTAATGTAACAGCGGGGTCGTTGGACCTTTGGGGATCCTAATTTAAGACGCGTCCACCATCACGGTGCTGGCTGAGTCGTGGCACTCCCGGGCGTCATTACCTTTCGCGCCAGATCTCCGCGGCTGCCAGCCCATCGCAGATGTGCAGGTCCGCCACTTCCGGACGGTTTTCCAGGGATAATCCGCGTCTCTTTTCCTCATTTTTCTATATGTAACCCGAGATCATGCTCCTCGCTTGGCCAACTAGAATTCCGATGGGGAGCATCGATGTCGATCGCCCTTATTCTGGCTGTCGGTCAGGACCTTCTCCTGTTGGATACTCGCAGTTGGATTTTGCGCGCGGCCGGCTATGTCGTGGAATCGGCTTTGTCTCCGACGCAATCAATCAATCAATTCCAGACTGGGGATTTCGATATGGTTCTCCTTTGCCACTCCATCCCCTTGCAGGAAAGAGACCGACTCGCTTGCGCCATTCGGTCTTCGGGTTATCGTGTTCCTGTTGTCTTGGTTGCGTCGGTCTCTCAGGAATGTTCCCGCGGCTGTGCCGACGCTATCCTCGAGAACCATCCCAAAGCACTTGTGCAGGGCATTGAAAGAGCACTTCGCAACGCGATCGGCCGCCAACAAAGGGAGCATGCAAGTAGCGGCCATTTTGTGAATCGCGCAGCGCGCCACACTATTCTTTGTATTGATGTCGACCCTGAGGGCCGGTTGATCCGCCGCAGGCTACTGGAGAACGCCGGGTACATTGTTTTAACTGCACAGAATGGTTGTGACGGCCTAAAGATATTCTCAGTTGGGGTCGCGGATGCCGTCGTCCTCGATTATGCTCTCCCGCTCATGAATGGCAGCGCCGTCGCCGACGAGATGCGCCGGATAGATAAAAACGTTCCGCTCATTCTCTACTCGGGCTCCCTCGAGATATCTCAACAAGTCTGGCATTGTTCGACCGAATCCTTCCCAAGGGCGCTTCGCCTCAGGCGCTCATTGATGCGCTCAAGGAGATCCTGTCGAATTCAAACGTGGAACAGTCCGCAGCGGCGGTCCAGCCGTGAGGAAGACTACAAGCTCGCACCTTGAAATCCCGCATGAGAGCCCGTGTGCCGAAAATCAGCTACCCACGTTTGACTTCAAGAGTGCCGCCGCACCGGCGTCACCTGCAAACGCCAGCGGCGCGATCAGGACAGGTCCGAACGCAACCTGTCTCAGCTGTCTGAATTGAAACGGCCGGGACGGGGGGGGAGCACCGCGGCGGTGCCACTGAAAGCAGGAACGGCACAAGACCGGCTGGCCTAGGTGCGGCAGGAAGGGAACGGTGGTGGAAGCGCCGCACTCCGAGCATGTGACGCAGGTTTCGACGCGCCCCCGCGCGTTTCTATGCTTTGCGTTGCATTTCTTGCAGTGCCTGGGCACATGCTGGAATTGCTTTTCCCTGAAGAAGACCTGTTCGCCGGCACTGAAGACGAAATCCTCACCGCAATTCACGCATTTAAGGATCCTGTCGGTGAATTCCATCGTTCCACCTCACCTGATGAAGCGGGACCCGCCGCCCAGATTCATGGGCTGGGTGGACAACAATTCCCCGGATTTGGGGCGAAACTTGGCGTTGACTCTTGTCCGCCGGTCCCGAGCCTGAGGAAAGCGCCAGGCGGGCGAACGTAGCCAGTCAAAGGCCTCTGCATCCGTCCGGATCGGCATCCTCCATAACCAGGCCGTGCACGACCTGGGAGACAATCCGCGCGATGCCCGGCGTGTCATCGAGCGTCTGCTCATGCACCAGCGTTTCATGCCGCCGCTGATATTCCTTGCCTCAGATGCCTGCATTGGGGTGATTTCTCAGATCGGCCACCGACTTCGATCTCGATTCCGCTCAGTTTCATGATTAACCTCTCCGGAGAAGCTTTACGTGAAGGCATGTTCATCCCTCCTCATCCTCGGTTTCCGGGATTTAAGGCTAATTGTGATCCTTCTGGATTCGTCCCTCGGGGGCCTTGGCCGACACGGCCGTGCTTATCCGCCGAGGTCCGCAGCATACACCCCGAACCGCCCTGTCCGATGCAGGAATTTGCGAAACATGTGGCGCGGCCGGCGGCGACCGTCACCTGATGCTCCCCCCTGCCATGTCAAAGCCCCAAAATTACCGGGGCTAATTACGCCCAGGCGTTTCGACCTGGCCCACCCACCTGCCCTAAGACGCAGCGATGCCCGACAGCGTAACGAGGTCGGGGCGTCCTGGCGCGATTCTTGAGCTCCGGGATAATGCTCCGCGCACCACATTCCCGGTGAGGCTGGTCTCCGCGATGGAACGGGCGGCATCCCGTTCCTCAATCCCGGCATCCCAGGTTCTGACTACGTTGCGCCGGCGTCGGATCACCGCTGAGAGGACCCCGGTACCGCTCCATGATCTTTGCGGCGTTCGACCATTGCCAGGAGGGTTCGCCATGGCAGCTACGCACCAGGATCTTTGGGTATTCATCCATCGGATGGACCCGGACGGAAGCTTTGAGTCAATCTGCCCGGTCTGCTTTGAAACGGTCTGCCGGCAGGAGCAGGAGCAAGACCTTGCGCGGGCCGAACACGCCCATGCCTGCGATTCCGACGGCCTTGGCAAGCTCGCATACTTTTGGAATCCCGCGCAGGACTGAAGAGGGGCTATTGAGTTCACCGCTACCATGAGGGCCGGCCGTGCATCTTCACGGCCATGCGGAGCTCGTGCCCGCTTTCCACCGCTCCCCACTCAAATTCTGACGCAGCGCCTAGCCGAGGGTCGAAGGCTGAGCTTGCTCCGGCCGGTTTTCTGTCGCCGCATCGAGCACTGAGAACGGAACATCCTGTTCCGAAAAATGGCTCGTGTCGAGAGGAAGCAAATCGGCAATCTGCCGTATGAGATCGACGCGCGATACTTGAAACACCCCCGCACGTCCCTGCCTCCGCACCTTTTCGAATAGATTGGGGACCAACATAGGCTGCGCCTCGGTTCTGGTGGAATACTTCGCCTTTTCGCTTTGAGATGCACGAATGCGCTTTTCCTGTGGCCTCGAGCTCGAATTCTTCCTCTAAGGACCTGGAACCTTTTTGACGGCAGTCTTACCTGTCTTGCCGGCTCAGAGTGACCATCAGACGATTTTTGCCGATTCCGAACCTTCAGCGTCCACGGCGCTTCCATTGAAAGCGGAAACGGCACAAGACCGGCCGGCGTACGGTTGCATCAGCGTGGCCGCTGTCAAGAGCGCATTTACCCGGCCAAGGTTGCCCATTTGATCGCAGAGCATCAGCGCTCCTCTTTCTTGATCGCGCTCATGTCCAGTTGGTAGTTTGTGCGAACACTGCGAACAAGCGATCGGTTGCCATACTCCGATTCCAGCGCGAGATGTCGATGCCTGGCTGCCAGTACACTATTGTCCCAGAAAGACTCGCGTCGTCGGCATATTTGTAGTCGACTTTATGGGTTTGGCCGGTCGCCGCCCACACTGCTTTGACTGCGGCCGGTCGTATGGTCTATAGATCAATCGTGGTGGCGGTTGTCCCGGAGCAGCGGACTCGTTCCGAATAGTCACTCTTCGTAAACGTATTATTCGAAGCCGTATAGACTGTCTTATCTGATGGACGTGGTACCACCGGCTGGCAGTCGCGTAGGGCCGGAGGGTTACGGTCACCGGTTAGTAGTTAGCGCCCGAAAACGCCTTAACAATAAGCGCCTCCGCGATAGGAGATCCCGGTTGTTCCTCCGCTATCGGTGATCGAATTCACTTGACCACCGCACATGTACCTCCCACCCATCAGCGGACCGTAGAGTACGAGATCGTTCCGCCTGTTGGCACTGTGAATGACATAAGCTCCCAGGTGCCCCTTTGTTGAGGAAAATCTAGCCTAACCTCCGCGCCGACTTCGGCCCTTTCAGGGCGGGCTCGCGGACGTCAGAGTCGCTGGAGGTGCTTGTTCCATTGAGCCGCGCAACAGTTCGATGCAGATGGGCAGCAGGTTGGCGCGGCGGCGATTAGATATACCGACAGCGGACCCTTTGCCTAGGTCGGAGCCTCGAATGATCCCATGGGCGCAGTCGATATCGCCCGGGGCTGGCGATCAAGCGTGCAAACTCTGGAGGCAGGTACGTTTGCGGATGTATGTGCTGGAAACGGCATCATGGGCTGTGAGGCGGCGACCCCGTCTTTCCCTTGCCGGGGCCACCCGGTAGAA